>Ga0326727_10021170_pt1 | contig 12782 bp, 26 predicted proteins | sample MB2enrmetagenome_FD_207643 | JGI IMG/M metagenome (GOLD analysis project Ga0326727, IMG submission 207643) | Lab enriched peat soil microbial communities from McLean, Ithaca, NY, United States - MB29MY | ecosystem: Environmental > Terrestrial > Soil > Wetlands > Peat | place: USA: New York...
ACCGGCTTTAACAGAGAACTATACGAAAAAGAAATAAGCATAGACCCTAATCCACATAAGTATATTTTACTAAACACTTTTACCCATGAGAACGAAGTTATTACCTCTCTAAAAGACGGTGAGGTTAGTAAATGAGATTAACTTTAGAGTGTGAAGATACCGACGCCGATTGTGTTAATGCTAATGGAATTATAGAAATTATCGCTTTTGCGTTTTTTTGTTTAGCAATTTTTAAACAAAATTGGTTATCTGCAATATTTTTATTTTTTATATTTATAGTAGCAGTAACGGTGCTTAAATGACTTGTGAACACAAAACACTCTATCTTACAACAGTAAAAATAGAACGGCGTATATGGTTTGATCAGTATAAAACAGTAGGCGGGGTCTATACCTGTCCTGCCTGTCATTTACGTTTTGAGGTCATGTTTTGAGCGTAAGCGTAGCCGTAAGCCTTATATACCTTTTGCTAGGCTTCCTTATGGGTTCGCTCGCGGGCGCGGGTATGTCGTGGTTGTATGCGATAATGACGTTCTTTAAAAGGATCGAGAAGATGCTTAAAGACATAAAGCCGATAGAGAAGGACGAGTTAGACAACAGCGAGCGCGAGAGATTTAGGCGATATATTGCAGAGAGCTAAAAAGGTAAAAGAGAGAGGGGCGCAGTTGCGTACCGAGATAAAAACAGATAAGACACCGAGCGAGCTAGACCAGCTTGCGCCGGATTTTAGACATAGAACGATTAGGTTGGTTAGATGCAAAACTTCGAGATAATACGAGACGCGCCGCGATTGGCGTGCAAGATGTGCAAAAATGCTAAATTAGACGTCGTGCCCATAGAAAAAGAAAGGATAGTTATACTATGCGAGCCGTGCAAGATCGTAGAGTATGTAACTAGGGAAGAGTGGGCGCGGGTGTTTGAATAGTCTCTTCGGGAGTTGGTGCGATTTTAATAAAAATAGAAATTATAGATACATTAGTAAATTGGTTAGATTGACGGATTAATGTTTTTTCTAATTTGGTACAATTTGATCTCGGGATCCATAAAGCGTTGTATATTATTTTACCGCCCAATTTTGTTACTCTTACTAACTCAAAAAATAATTTGGGGCGTTTAAATAGAGAGATAGACCATGGAGGATCAGATATAACTGTATCAAAAGTATTATCAGCGTAAGGTAACTTTTGTTTAAACATATCGTATATCTCTTTTTGTGTTAAATTTGGGTTTATATCTAATCTAACGTCGCCGAGTGTACTTTTTCCGCATGGTACATTAAGACTATATCCATTAATTTCGTCTTTAATAAATTCTTCTACTTCCTTTTCCCATAAAAAGGCTTCTCTAAATTCTAATTTTTTATTCATAATTTAACCTTCGATTGTTTGAGTAATTAATCATTCAATTTTGCAAGAACTTTACATTTATTGGCGATACAGCGATATAGATACCAATCTCCGCCGCTTAACTCGCTAGTTCTTTCTATTTTCTTAATGAACATAAAAATATGTATGTGCTTTTTCATATCCAAAAACCCTTAAACCGATCAATAGAGAGTGCCCAATAAGACCATCTTATTTTATTGTCTCGGAAGAAATTAATATCCTCGCTATAAATGTCGTCGGTATTGTAATGGAATTTGTACCCTAGCGGAAGATCGCCGTAGTAACACCCTAGACCCGCTATGTATCCCTCTGGCATAGGCTCAAAATGCTTTAAAGCCTTTATCTCGCTGTTCTCTAAAAATCTATATTCGCCGCTTATGTCCGGCGCTCCGATCATATTAAAAACCTTTCCAAACCAATTACTACGATAGTCGGCGATAATGTTAGTGTGCTCCAATTCTGCGCGCGCCATATCCGCGCCCAGCTCTTCGGGGCTTGCGTTGATCCTTACGCTATCGTAAAGTATAAATACCCTAGCTATGCCGTTGTGCTCTATCCCGTTATCGGCTACGAACTTGTTAAGGGTTCTTATGCACGAATTTATACTGATTACTAGGCTTACGCCGCCGCCCGCTATCGCGTGGAAGTATTTTTTTTCGGGTATCTTCGCTTTCATGTAGAGCGGCGCAATAGTTAGTTTAGAGACAGTTGTATTATGCGATTTTTCTGTTTCCGACGGCATAAGAAGGAAAAACCACTCGTTGATATTCGGCATGGTTATACCTGTTCGACTTCGGGCGGGGTCTTATCTTTTAATTGGTTTTTAAAGCTTTCTAAATTCTGTACGGCGAGTTCGTACACTTCTTTTAATATTGCCATGTCGTCGATCCTTAAAATAATGCCTTTTTGCACCTCGCCGCAAGTATTACAACGCTGAGCAAGGCATAAAACAGGTTCATTGCTAGGCGTATTCATAAAACAACTTAATAGACGCTCTGTCGTGTGTTCTAAACGGCGGCATATCTCGCGCTCACAGCAGAGCCTTGTAACTAATTCTTTTTCTATGGTTGCCGGAAGGGGTACAGCGTCTTTGTCTAGCGTCATGTCGTCGCCTTTTCTTCTTTTTCCTTTATATGCCATACACAAGTAACAGTATTAAAAATCAAAACCCGATTTTTGTCTTGACACTCTTTTATTTTTTTACCTAGAAAGTCGTACATACTTTTTATTTCGTACTTTGTAGCTTGTGGTTTATATTCTCGGTAATAAGTTTCGACTTTTTCTAAATCTGCATCGTCTTTTAATTCTATGTTCTTTTCTTCGGCGGCTGCCAGATCGGGATTTACATTTAAAAGATATTGATGCAGAGCTATAGATACTACCTTAGAAAGTTGCCGTTCTGCCTTCAGTTTTCTTATCTGTTCGCGCTCGGCATCGGTGTACGACGTCAATGCGACTGTTAAAATTTCTGCCATAAAATCTGTAAAATATTTGACCTTTAATAATAAATACTTTTCTATGGTTAATGCTTTGTAATAAGTATATGTATAATTATAAATTATGACTACTATACTACTACCACTTATTATTATAGGAAGTGGGGTGTTTGTCAAAAAAAAGTTGCACGAAATATTTAAACAATTATAGAAATTGTGTAAGTTTCAAAAAAAAGTTGCACGAAAACCAACCGAAAGGTATAAATATTTAAACAATTATAGAAATTGTGTAAGTTTCAAAAAAAAGTTGCACGAAAATTTTGAGTATGATTTCCATGGCAAAACAAGAAGATTTGGAAAAGGCATTAAAAGCGAGCAAGGAACATTTATGCGCAGACCTCGCCCGCGCACACCTCACCGGCGCAAACCTCGCCGGCGCAGACCTCGCCTACGCAAACCTCACCCTCGCAAACCTCGCCTACGCAAACCTCACCGGCGCAGACCTCACCGGCGCAGACCTCGCCGGCGCAAACCTCGCCGGCGCAGACCTCACCCGCGCAGACCTCACCCTCGCAAACCTCACCGGCGCAGACCTCACCCTCGCAAACCTCGCCTACGCAGACCTAATAAAAACTAAAATCTCTATCGGATATTTTAATCGGTTCGAGATTACTATAGAAAAAGGTATATGGGTATTTAAAAAGATGTGATCTAATGTCAGAAATAGTAGATTATAAAAAAGAAGAGATAGAGGCGAAATTCGGTATTTTTGCTGAAGAAGAGAGAGAAGCAGAAAGGGATTATTAAATGAACTTGACAACAAAAACTACACCGCTATTAAGGAAAACTAGCCCCATTATAGAACTGCGAAGGTACGACGGACAGACACAATGGTACATTATGCAGCACATAGCCTTACGAAAAGAGCTAGAAAAGACGCACCCCACGCTTGCGGTACTTGACAAAATGGCAGATATAATGTTAATCGCGATCTTCCCAATGCTTTTAGAATATGCCACACTAGAGAGGGAGATCGGGGTTTATATAGTAGGTAAAAAGCGAAAAATTGTTATGGTTAATGGGGTATTGGTGCTGGAATACGAATAAACAAAGGAAAAACTTATTAAGTAAAGACGAGCGCGAATTTTTAAGGAAGTTCGAGTGGGGATATACCTATAACGATAGATTACACACTACACTAGGCGCGGGATTATACGATTTTCCACACCCACGTATTGAGCGATTTAGAAAACTCGACGCCTTATGGGAAGAGGCGCGAAGGCGCGCGGGATTGTCTAACATGCCGCCTTTAAGAGAGGAATTACAGCCCTCTTTGACGTTGAGAATAGTAACGACAGCCGGTACTATCGGGGCGCTTGCGTTTGGTACTGCCGCAATATTAGGTAAGCTTTAAATAACTTCTCTGTGTATCTCTTTTTCGTGATTTTGTGGTAAATTCTATCCGTGTTGCCCTATATCCTCTCGCTATTACTCTCGTATCTTCGACTGTAACATATCTCGGCGGTTTAGTAACTACTAACCCGATTGCCGCGCTCCTTATAAACGTCGCCGTTTTGGGTTTGACATATCTCGACAGTTATCTTACAGCGCAAGAAGCCGAAACCGCCGCAAGTCCGGCTAAATCCCCTTCCCCTTCAGCATCAACCCTAACCCCTACTGCCATTGTAGCGACGCCAGCCCCTACACCCACAACCGCAGCCCCAACGGGCGACATATCTTATACTCTCGGTGGGGCAACTATAACAGTAACACCTTACGAACCGATAGGCACGAAAGACGCTAACGGCTATGTCGTAGGTTCGGCTATCGCGTATTCTGTTACTTTGCCTTCTGGCGACGTTGTACCAGCGGGCGCGGTTTATCTAGGCATGTACGAAGGTAACGCGAATTTCGAGTTTAACGGGAATTATTACTCATAGGTATAAGGTTTTACCACCCAAAACCATTGGGGCGGGGTCTTGATCGTCTAACCGCCCCTCTCATTTTATTTTATTATGTGAAAAATTACCGCAAGGAGCGTACTTAGAGAGGTTATAAAGGTCGCTCCAGCTACATACGCGATCAGATTTAGTTTTACGTCATGCCGCGCTATCGTAACTTCCATTTTAGCCGCCCGCGCCTCAATATTTATCATCCTTTCACCCATTTCTGACAAGTTTACCTACCCTTTTTGCCCTTTTCGTAGGGCGTCCATGCACGATCTAGCGCATGATCGGCGTTCTCTACCTCTTTCATGGCGGCATACCACTTACTAAGCGCCCTATTTAAGCGATTTAGCCCCTTTTTGTTGCGTTTGGAGAACTCATAAGTACGTGTACGCCTAACCCACACACCTATAAAATCATTTGCCATAACGCGTTTTATCGCATTTAAAGCGCTATCCACCACGATCTCACGGGGTTGTATTCTCCGGCTCGGTATAGACATAGCTCGCCATGCCTTGCGGTAACGTGGTTTGTGGTTCTCCTACGACGTTCTCATAGCCGCCTTGCTCGTTTTCTATACCTTCGGCGTTCTGTCCTAGTTTATACACGATGTAGCCTAGCGCCAGCGCCGCTGCCGCCGCGAAGATAAGGACAGATATAGCAAATTTCTTATCTGCAATTTCATAAGCGGCGAGAGGACTTTTTAAATACTCGCCCTCTGTTTTATACCCATAATACCCGCCTCCGATCCGCATAGACGCGCTACTATCATCACTCATAAAATCATACAGCGAGCAAAAGTGAACTATACGGGGCGGTTATCGGGGTTATAGACCCCGCGCTGATGCTAGGCATAATCCCGCTAGGTGCGGTTATCCGTAATCGTATCCAAATAATCTGTATTGTAGAGCCGGCATCGTATTCTGATATGGAGAGATAGCCGGAAGTTATAGACGTATAATAAGTAGATACCGACTGAACTGTACCATAATTTAACGAGCCATAATCGTTAGATGTATCTTGATAAATGCTGAATAACTGATACACATTTGTAGCCGTCGCGCCGAGGCTCGCGCTATCGGCGTATTCGTGTGCGGCTTTTCCCTCTTCCACTATCCAATTAGAACCGTCTGCAGTAATTATATACGCTGCGCTGAAAGGCTCACCAACTCCGCTGTTTGTAGAATAACACAGCATCTCACTAGACTCGGTTAGGTCGCTCGTTTGTGCCCAATCTTCTAAAGTGTAGGTTTGCATATCATAACTAGACGCGGAATAGATACCCCTATTTGCATTAGCCCCTGTTATAGTTATTCCATTATTTACGACGACACCGCCAGCGCTAGTCCATAATGAAGATAACAACACCCCGCCAAAATTATCATATAGGGCAGAAAAAACATTAGCGCCGTTATCATATTGCCCGTATGTGCCGGTATAGTTCGGCTCTGCTCCCGTTACTGAACCATCAAAAGCATTTACAGATGTCGCATAAATAACTTGATAGACTATAAACGTGCCGCCCGATCCGGCGATTGTGTTAGAACCTAGATTTACCCAATATAAAGAAGCTGTCGAGGTATTACTCTCGCCGCTCTCTAACCAACTGTCTAAAATATTGCCAGCGCCGTCCTGCCAATTCACGTTAGCAAGTTTCGATGAGTATTTAGAACTATTGGTATTCGAGTTTATACTTATCTTTTGTTGAAAACCGTTAGCTGTCGCGCCGCTCTGATTGTTTGTAAGTGTTATTGCAATATAATACAAAGGAGCATGACCGCCCACGCTTGCGAAAGTAGGTATTTTTATCGCCCTATGTTGCGCTGTCCGCAGTTATTCCCGTAAGCGCGCTTTTGGTGGGTGTTAATGTTAATGTCGTCGGATTAACCGCCGTAGTCAGTTCGCCCGTTACTCCGTTAGTTATATCTACTTGCGCTCTGTTCTGTAGCCATGCAGAAGCACACGCATAAGAACAGAGATCAGGCGAGGTTTGGGGAGACGGCGACTGTATTGCTATTCTTATTTGCGGTAGCGACTGATCTGTTATCTGTTGTCCACACCAATCACAAAAAGTTACTTTCATATAATCAACTCAATATCATATTATCATATTCCGCCGCCCGTACCTAGATCATACCAATTACTTACACCATCACTAACTAATCCTACTTTTCCGTATTTCGCCGAAATCGTCTTACTTGTCGCACCTTCTATCTTATCTGATCCATTAGGTACTATAACGACAGAGCCGCCTAGCGCGTCTATCTGTATGATTACAACCTTGCGTCCTTTTGCCGTTGCGGCTACTGATGTAAGATTATACGTTATCGCTGCTCCGCCAGTTGTTACTAAAACAACCTCATCAGTACCGACCATATTTGTAGGCGTAGAACTTACGTTAGTGATATTCGCATGATAACCACCTTGATTTATGATAGTGGTAAAAATCTGTGCCGCAGTCCACGTATTCGAGTGCCCTAATGCAAGATCAATATTTATATTCTGACCCGACAGGCTGATAGTCATTGTCGAACCCGACGACGTAAGCACGACATTACCGACTAGAGTGTTAAGTGTAGCTACGCCGCCCCATACTTGCGCAACGGGCATAAATGCCCCGCCATTATAACCCATTTATTCACTTTTTCTTTTTATGATGCAATTTGCCCGCTATTGTTTTGCCGCCGCGTTTACCTTTTCCATGCTTTCTTACCCCGACGTGTATGTATGTTTCTTTCGTTGGTTTTATGGTTCTTATGCGCTCGATATTTCCGCGCGCCTTCTCTTTTTCTAAGTTATCTTTTCCTTGATCTTTAAAGCGTTGTTTCTTTTCGCCTTTTTCCTTCGGCGGCTTAAATTTCTCGCCCTTTTGTATGCTCTCACGGAAGTCGGGGCGTATATTGGCGGGATTCTCTCGCTCTTTTTCCATGAGAGACCCGTACCGCGCTTTTCGCTCGTGCCAATCCATTTTATCGCTTTTTATATTTTTTTACGAGTTTTCTATTAAAACCTATCTCTTTTTCGAGTAAGATAGTACCATGATCTTTAAACCTTTTTTTACGTCTATGCCAATTCATATTAATAACACCGCCGCAACTGTAAGCGCCAGCGGTACTATTTTAGCCGCCAGATCAACCGCGTCGTTAGCCTCTTTTACATTGCGCGTAGTAAGCCAGCGCCCCTTTGTTCTAACTCTCATTTACCCTTACCTTTTTTTCCGCTTGTTGCGATCAGCGCGATAATTACCGCCGCCGCAAGTCCGGCGACAACCAACAAATCCGTGTTTATCCCCGATGCCGCGCTTTCTACAGAGCCGCCTATATCTCCTAGTGCTCCGCCTATATCGTTTATCCCCGATCCTATGGCGTTACCTATACTGCCCAATATGCCCGCTCCGCCTTGTATTGCTCCCTCTAATCCTGTTTCTAGCGCAGTTGCGCCTTGTCCTATCGCCGACCCCGCGCTACTCACCAATCCGCTTAGATCAGTCTCTAAAGTGGTAAGACCAGCACCAATAGACGTACCCAATCCGGCTATATCGCCTTCTGCGCCTTGTACGGCGCTTGTTATATCTGTGCCTATCGTTGTACCTATTCCTGTTACGCCCTTCTCTACTGTGTTTAGAGCGTTAGTTACAGCAGTACCGGCACTAGTAAATACGTTGCCTACTTCTTTTTCTACATTACCTATTCCTGTTGAGAGTGTTGTAGCTATTCCGCCTATATCCGCGCTAACTGTCTTTTCCGTATTCTGTATATCTGATCCGGCAGTTATTAGGGTTTTCGTCGCCGTCTTTTCCGCGCTTAAAAATGCACCGCCAACGCTCGTAGCGACCCCGCTAACCGTTTTGCTTATTCCTGTCTCTATATTCGATCCTGCCTTCTCTAAAGTGGTAGCTACCCCGTTTAAATCTGTGCTAACTGTCTTTTCCGCGCTGCCTAGCGCGTTACCGATCTCCGCAAAAATCCCAGCCATATAATTACCTCTCACTACACCTATAAATAGATTACGCACGTGAAAGATGCCGCGAAAGAATTATTTATCGTTACAGTATTGCCCGCGCCGTTACCCAAGTTCGCGCCATCTGCTACAGCTATGCGGCTTATCATTAAACCCGATGCTCCTACGCCCGCGCCCACGAATAAACCTAGCTCTCCGGCTATTGTATTTGTGCCCACTAATCCGAGTGTACCCGAAGGAAAGACTAGAACAAATTGTAAGGGTATGGTAAAACCTTGATTATCTGCTATATTCGATCCGCCGCCTACTTGCGCAACTAACGAAGTCATGGTAGCCGGATCGGTAGGGGTCGTTGTATCTGTACCCGCCGCTAAGAACATACCATAAACAGAGCCACCCCACGAGTCCACCCCGTCTATAGTTATTACGTTAGTGCCGGTTGTGATAACGTTATTGACGTAACCATGCTCAAAACTGCGGTTACTATTCGTAAGCATAAGAGCGGCGAGAGTATAGAAATATTGCACGGCTATATTTTTTACGTCTCTAAAAAGGACTTTTCCGTTTTGTACAGCAGTCCAATAAATTCCCGCCCCGTGCTTTTTAAGACTATCCTCTCGAACCGTATCTTTTAGAAGTTCTAAATCTTCCACGATCTCACGGATTTGTAAAGGTCGAGCTATCTAGCGGCGGTTTTGTTTCTATTGCTACTAACCCTATAACGGCGCGATCTATGTATGGGTAAGTAGGATAGCCGCCGCTCATCGTGATAATATAGTAATTTAAACTAGGCGACGCAATAGTATAAGTCGCCGTGCTGTTGTTTATTACTGTTATCGTAGCCGCGAGCATAGTAAAGGTCGGGTTACGCGTACTCGCCATCTATATCAACGCTTATATACCCGCTACCGCTTGCGATAACGATAAGCTGTATAACGTCGTTGCCGTTGAGTTGCGGATAGCGCCCCGTGCCGTCTCTAAGGTCTTTCGTGTACGCTATGCCTGCTATAGTGAAGGTGCTATTTACTGCGGGCGGGTTAGTGCCTATAGTCCATGATCCGTAACGGAAAAAGAACGCTACGCTTATTGAACTACTTAGGGGCACGATAGAGAAGGATCGAAGGCGTATAGCGCTGGTTGTTATTGTTATGCTTATCGGCGTACTAAGAGAATTGCTTACCGCATAGGTACCCGTACCGCTTGTAAATGGCGCGACCTCGCTAGTCGGTCTTATGTGTGTGTACCGCTCTGTTGGTGTCTCTGGTACATACGCAATATCAGAAGGGTCTTGCGGCATAATCAACGCCTATTTTTTTATAGGCGTCGGTTAGGCAGTCGGCGACGCCTTCTTACCTGTCATTCTCGCGCGGAAGCTGCTATATGGTTCTACGTCCATTACGATCTGTAGCTCTTCTTGTGCTCCGCCCGGTGCTGTAGATGATACTGTAGCCTTCGGATAAGCGTAGATATACACCTGTTGCGTAGGCAATAGAGTAACCGGCACGCGTATAAAGGGGTTCACTCTCGACGTGTTTGAGGCTACCTCGATGGTTGTATCGCCGTTTATGTTCTGGTTCTGTTGATCCACGTTAAAATCCCACTTAAATTCAACTCCGACAGCGGGAGAGGTTGCGCTGCCTAATTGACTAGCTGTTACTGCATCGCGGCAATGATAGACAAGAGTGCTAGGGATTGTCATAGTAGCTGATCCCGCCGATCCGAGAGATTGTATTATTGTCGCATTTGTCGGGGTTGTTGTTGTCTGACTGTTCGCAAAAGCAAACTGCGCAAAAATCGTTTGCGCGCCGGAAGCCGATTTCGTACTTGCATACGCCATATTACACACCATTTACACATAATTCGGCGTCAGAGGTGAACACCTTGTAACGCCGTAACAAGAGAGGGCGCGCCGGAAGCCATAGCTTGTGAAGCTACAGAGGGCATAATGACCCTTATCGCACCTTCCACTAAGAAGGAGAACGCTACGCCCACACCGAGCGCCGCCCACCCGTCGCTTGCTTTCATGGAGAGAAGTATAAGACTGCCGCCGATCACAAGATCAATGACGCCGGTGTATCTAATATTATTTGTGAAGCTGTCGATATACGTGTTTATTTTTGGCGTAACCATGTATGAGCTAATTACTGCTGCGCCCGCCGCGACCACATAATCCCGATCTGCGCTATTCCAAAAAGTAGTAGCCTTTCCTTTCACACCGCCAATAAAACCTTTTGCCATGTAAGCACCGATTTCTTTTCTAAGCGAGCCTTTTTATATCTAACTACATAATTATCACTATTTCTATAATTTCGTGATTTTTTGGGCGAGTGCTGTATTTGCGGTGGTGAGGTGCAGATAAGGACAGAGACATTATCCGATGGCAACAAGAAATTTATAAACGCTATGAAATTCGCAATACGCGAGGGCGTCTATGATCGGATACAATGGCATGATTATTGTGGGGCGTTCTGCATCTTCGCTATCGTACAACAGAAAAATGCGAACGACGCTAAGGCGCGGGCGCTCGCCATCGAAGGATTAAATAAAATGAAGCAGGGAGCTAATAAAATCCGGCTTATACCGAAGGAGTTTTTATATGCGTGAGATCGAGCATGGCACATAAATACGATGTGATGAGAAAAGACCTTTTACGCTTTGCGAGTGAAAACAAAAGAAAAACGAGCGAAGAAATAATAACCGAGTGGTTAGATATAAATAGGGATATATCATTTTATCGGATGCCGTGCCGCAACACTTTAAGAGCGTGGTTAGATGGGTAAAAAAAGATGGGGCGAACCCGAAGATAACAGCGACGATGAGGAAGAGGAAGAAGAGGAGGGCGAGGGCGAATAAATGGCGGTAAAAGATCAGGAATTTACAAATCTAAATGATCTCGCCGAAGCTGCGCATAAAGAAGAGTTAGAACTTATCGAAAAGGAAAAAGCAGAAAAGGCTAAGCTAGACGCGGCTATGAAAGAAAAAGAACCGGCGGAAAAACCTACGACTACAAAGCCGGAAGCAAAAGAACCATTCGCTTCTGTAAAATCAGAGCCATTTTTAGAGGACGATAAGGAAGATGAGGGCGACCCGCTTAAAGTCGAGCTACGAAAGAGAGCAGAGGAAAAGAAGGACAGTATTTTTAAGCGCACAAAAAAGAAAGTCGCGATAAAGCTAGGGAAGCTCGCTTTTGTGATTGCTGACGCTGAACGTTTTGTTTATGAAAAGTTTCATTTAAACGAGCCGCTTATGTCGCCGGAAGAGATAGACGCAGATTATATCGAGACATACAACGACACGCAAGAGCTAATAAACAACCGCATAGGGATAGAGAGCGAACACGGCGATATATGGAATGTCGGAATTACTGTAGGATCGCATTTTGCTAAGAGGGGGTTTAGATACTATACGCGGAAGGACAAGCGCCATGATGTAGATAACAGCTTTAATTCGAGAGAGGGGGAAGGCGAAGAAGAAGAAATGCCCGCCGGACTTACACAACTCGAAGAGGCGCGCTGGTTGATAGACAAAGCGCAGAGAGAGGGGCGTAACGTTGCGCCGTAGTGAGAAGATGGGTTTTGTATTTAAATGGAATTATGACACCGCCGGACTGATCGGGCGTAAGCAAATTGGTAAAAGCCATCTATCTAACGAAATAATACAGATGGCGCTCGAAGAAAAGGCTAAGAAGTCGGATATATGGATACTCGATGGAAAAGAAGCCGAGAACGCAAAATTTTATAAAGACTACCCCTGTGTTTATGAGGCGAAGTACGGCGAATATAATGTAGAAACGATAAACAAGTTTATAAAGGGCGTCTATAAACAACACGATAAGTTAGCAGTATTCGACGACATAGACCTATTTATAAAGCGAGCTAACGAAAGCGAGGATTTGGCGAACTTTCTTATAAACGCAGGATCGGGGCGACACATAGGCGGGGTATGGCAAGCTAAACGGCTCGCTAATATAGATGCAAGAGTGCTTACAGAGAGCAAATACTTAGTTATCGGTCAGGGAATAGTAATGCAAGACCTAGATAAATTAGAGGATAGTAC
>Ga0326727_10021171_pt1 | contig 12780 bp, 12 predicted proteins | sample MB2enrmetagenome_FD_207643 | JGI IMG/M metagenome (GOLD analysis project Ga0326727, IMG submission 207643) | Lab enriched peat soil microbial communities from McLean, Ithaca, NY, United States - MB29MY | ecosystem: Environmental > Terrestrial > Soil > Wetlands > Peat | place: USA: New York...
ATCACCAAGGTCCATCCGGCTCACCTCGAGCACGACCAGCTCATGAGATCGGCCAGGGCCAGCCTTGACAGGATGGGCTGCGGGTACATCGACCTGTACCTCGTGCACTGGGCTCCCCCAAGGATCGAGATGGTGAGGGAGGGTCTCCGGGCGATGGAGGAGCTGGTGAGCAAGGGGCTGGTCCGATCGATAGGGGTGAGCAACTTCAGCTCCCAGGAGACTCTCTTTGCGATGGAGTCTCTCCGCCGCGAGAAGTTGGTGGCGAACCAGATCGAGTACAGCCTCCTAGCAAGGGAACCAGAATCAGACATCATCCCGTTCTGCGAGAAGAACGGCATAGTCGTGATCTCCTACACGCCTCTCGCCGACGGCAGGGTTGCGACGTATGGTCCAGCCATGGAGGTCGCCAGGAGCCTAGGCCGGACTCCTGTCCAGGTCGCCCTGAACTACCTCATGCGGAACTCCCTTCCGATCCCTAAGGCAAGCAGGGTCGACCACATGAAGGAGATACTCGGAAGCATGGGCTGGTCGCTCGACCTCAAGGACGTCAAGCGGCTACAGGGGGGCTGAGGCAGGGTATCGGCTCAGTACCGCTCAACGTAGATGTGCTGCGGGGGGGCCTTGAGCCGGGCGCACAGTTCCTTCGCCTGGTTGACCATCTCGGGCACCCCGCAGACGTAGATGTCGAAGCTGGAGAGGTCCGGGAACCTTCTCTGGATCACATCCTGAACGTGGCCCTGCTCACCGGTCCATCCGTCCTCGGGGCGAGAGAGCACGGGATAGTAGTGGAACGCCGGCCAGTCCTTCTCCAGGGCGGCAAACTCCTCGGGCATGATCATGTCCTCCGTGAAGCGGCAGCCCACCACTAGGTACGTACGGTTGGATGAGTGTTTCCTTCTCAGCTCATGGATCATCGGGAAGAAGGGGGCCAGTCCCGTCCCCGTCGCGATGAACATGACTGGGCGGGAGCCTGGGTCCTTGAGGGTGAACTGGCCGAGGGGCATGAGGACCTCGAACGTGTCCCCCATTTTCGCATCGCACAGCAGGTTGGAAGTGAATCCTTCCGGTACCCGCTTGACCAAGAGTTCGAAGAAGTCCTTGTTTTCCGGCACCGACGTGAAGGAATAGGACTTCGTCCGCACATGCTCTTCCCGGGTCACGAAGAACGTGGCGTACTGGCCGGCCTCGAACTCCAGCGTCTCACCCGGCGGCAGGGTGAACCTGATGAAGTTTATGTCCCTCGCTACGGGCTCGTTACCTATCACGGTGACACGGAGCTTCTTGGGGTGGATCATGGCCTTATCGGTGCCCCAAGGAAAAGCACCGGGCTACTTGTAGGTGCTTTGGAAGGTCTTGCCCTCGTCGTCAGTGATCGTTATGCAGCTGCCCTCGCATTCGTAGAGGCAGGCATTGCACAGGATGCATGACGAGGCGTTGTCGGCAACGGACTTCTCCTCTCTGAACTTGAACTTGGCGGCGACCTCGGGGTCGTCGGCCACGCCCGCGAATTCCGAGCGCGGGTGCATCACGAAAACGCTCACAGGGCATACGTCGAAACAGTGCTTGCAACCGGTGCACTTCTCAAGCTGAACCTTCACATCCACCATTGTCACAATCCTCGAAATCTCTTACAAGCCCGCGATTTATAATCTTTGCTGGGCGACACATCGATGAAGGTTCGGTTCTATGTACCGAGAGTCAAAGTGAGCTGGCCTCCGAGTATTATATACAATGAAACTCATGTATAGAGCAGAGGACGCCCGTGGAAGACGGCAACATAACCGTACAGCAGATGATGACGAGGAGGGTCCACACGATCGGGCCCAGCAACACTCTCCTCGATGCCACAGCTCTCTTGAGGCGCAACCACATCTCGGGCCTCCCCGTGGTCGACAGCAGGAAGAGGGTCGTCGGAGTTCTGAGCGAGAAGGACATTGCAAGGGCCCTTTCCGATGCGGGGGAACTCTCCCTCACTCCCTGCGGGCTGCTGGACGTGATGATACACACCAAGGAGAAGGAAGGGCCAACAAGGTCTTCCAAAGAGGACCGGGACGATCCCCTCAGGATGTTTGACGAGTGCTTCCGCTCCGTCAAGGTCGAGGAGGTCATGAGCCGTGACCCCCTCGTAGTCGATCCGGAGATGTCCATCGATGTCGCAGCGAGGATGATGCTGGACCGCAATGTGAACCGGCTGCCCGTGGTTCAGGGACAGAGATTGGTGGGGATACTCACGAGGCACGACGTCCTGGCAGCCTGGGAACTCGCGTAGGAGCCACATATTGGCCCGCGCTGGGGCCAGTGTCTCCTGTAGAGTCAATTTAAAGAGGTAGTCGTAGTCTACCCTGCATCAGAGATGAAGGCAACATTCATTGGACCTCCGGGAGCAGGAAAGGGGACGCAGGCAAAGCTTGCCGCAAAGACCCTGGGCCTTTTGCATCTCTCCACAGGTGACATGCTGCGTGCAGCGGTCAAGGCCGGTACCAAGCTCGGCAAGGAGGCCGAGGCGTACATGAAGGCTGGGAAGCTGGTTCCCGACTCCCTCGTCCTCGAGGTTCTCAAGGAGCGACTCAAGCAGCCGGACACCGCCAAGGGCTTCATTTTGGACGGTTTTCCCAGGAACGCACAGCAGGCGAAAGCTCTCTCAGAGATAGTTCCCCTCGACATGGCGATCTACTTTGACGTGCCATTGGACGCCCTGATAGTGCGTCTGGTGGAAAGGCGGACCTGCCCGAAGTGCGAGAAGATTTACAACCTGAAGACCCAGCCGCCCCGTGAACACATGACATGCGACATTGACGGAACCACGCTCGTGCACCGTGCCGACGATACGGAGTCCGCGGTCACCACCAGGTTCGAGGTCTACCAGAAGGAGACAGAGCCACTCCTAGAGCTTTACCGTGGAAAGGGGCTCCTGCGCGTGGTCCCTGCCACTGGGGACGTCGACCAGATACAGAAGGCGGTCGTCTCGGCCATGAGGTAGACGGGATGAAGAGCAGCGACTCGGTGAGATTGGAAGCGGTTGCGCGCGTGTTGCGCCAAGCGCTCGTGCTGGCGGAGGGGAATCAGCCCAAGCCTCCGGCGAGCGAGAACGCTTCCGTGGAGTTCCTCCTCTCTGTGCTCCAGGCCGAGAGTGCCCGGCTGGAAGAGGCAAAGAAGGAAGTGGCGAAGAAGGAGGCCCAACTGGAGCTCAAGCTCACCTTTGCAAAGAACAAGGAGAAGGAGCTCTCCGACAAGGAGAGCGATCTCGACAAGTTCGAGGCGCAGCTGCGCATCAGGGAGAGCCAGCTTCAGAGGCGGGAGGACACCCTGAAGTCCCCATCGTCGCCCGGCTGAAGTCCGGGCTCAGGAAGGCCGGTCTTCAGGTGGTGCACTTGGACGATTCCACCAGGAACGTGGTCAGGAACTGGCGCGCCTTGTCGATGTCACTTGCCTGGAGGACGAGAAAACCCTTGCACAGCTGGGCCAAATGGTTGCGAGCGAGTATATCCTCCGTGACAGTGTGATATGCCCACATTCGACACCTCTGACCCCAGCTATGTCATAACAATACATGGCGCGGGAATGTATTAGGTTAACGCCCCCACCCCGAGAAGGCTCAGGACCCCCTTTTTGGCCTATCCCGGAAGCTAGCCGAAAGACTTAATAGGGGGTGTGAGTGACCCTCTATTTTGCAGGGAGGAGGGGGGTCTCTCTGGTAGAAGAATTGATTGTTAACATAGAGTTCCTGCGCTCCGGTGATGGTCTTGTTGCGCGTGTTGCCAGCGAGGCCGGTGGGCGCAGGGAATACCGAGCAGGTACCGCCGGCAACCTGATCGACCAAGTGATTGACGACCTTAGGGAAGAGGTAGAATCACTTCCTCACAGGTAAGTGGAGGTTTGAGCCTATGACCAACGAGAAGGATAAGTCGCCAGTCAGTGCAGTAGTCGAGGGAGCTTTTGCGAAGGTATGGGGAGAGGAGGCGGTCGTCGCCATAATCGGGCTCAAGGTGGAGACCACGGAGGCGGACCGTGTTTCCACTGAGGTTTCCAAGTTCAGCGAGGTCGAGGATGTCTTCTTGGTCACGGGGGACATCGACGTATGGTTGAAGGTCAGGTTCCCTCACTACAGCGATCTCAAGGAGTTCGTGGTCCACAGGCTCCCCGAGGTCCGTGGAATACGGGACACCAAGACCCTGATCGTAGTCACTACTTACAAGGAGGGCGGAGAGCGAAAGCTGACCCCATGAATGGGCAATCATCGCACGGCAAGAGCGGGGCTATCCCCCCTGCGGACGGAGGCAAAGTGTTGCGAGGAGCGGCATCGAACACCCCCATCCTCCAGGTGATGGAGATGCTCACGCAGATGGCGGAGGACACCACTCTGCCAAGGAACGTGAGGCGGGGCGCCCAGGGAGCCTGGGAGGAATTGGCCCGAGAGACCGTAGCTGTTGACGTTCGCGTGGCAAGCGCAGTCGGTATACTCGACGACCTTGCCAACGCTGTCAACCTGCCCGTGCATGGACGAACGTCCATCTGGTCAGTGATCAGCCGTCTGGAGAGTCTACAGTGAAGGGGGCGTGGGTCCGTAGCTCAGCCCGGTTGGCCGTGGAACAAAGGCCTCGGTCCGGCAAAGAGCATCCGGCTTTTAACCGGTTGGTCCGGGGTTCGAAAGACGCTGGTCGACATTCTCGCCCACCGTCCGGCATTCCCCGCGGGCCCGTTGCCCCATTGAGGTGAACATGCCGACAAAACGCACTAAAGGTTCAAAGAAGGCGACCGAGGAGAAACCCCAGCCGACCATTCCGATGCCGCGGCACAATCTGGTCCCTCCCCACGAGCTCCTGTCGAAGGAGGAGGGCGAGGCAGTGCTGGAGAGGTTCTCGACTCCGCTCGAGCGTCTTCCCAAGATCGCCCAAGACGACCCTGGTCTGCTCACGGACCCCAAGGTCCGCGAGCTGAGGGAGGCCAAGGAGAACCTGATCGGCAGGATCGTGAGGATACGGAGACACTCACCCACCGCAGGCGAGACCGAAGTATACCGAACAATAATAGCAGGAAAAGAGGATTAGGAGGTAAAGGGGATTGCGCGAAATTATCAACGCCTTCTTCCGTGAAAGGTCCACAGTCAACCACCACCTGGCGAGCTTCAACGACTTCCTTCCGGCTCCGGATAACCCCGACTCTCGCATGCAGATGGTCGTAGACGAGGCGAGGCTGAGCGAGGACTCAACCGAGCGCGGGCTCGTCAAGCTCGATGTCGAGAAGACGAAGAGCGTCATCCAAATACGCGTCGGGCGCCGCCGCGACTCCAGGACAGGGGTCATCGACCGCTCCGCGGAACAGACGATATTCGTGGGCCAGCCGTTCGGCAAGGCGACGGGTGAAAGCAGGCCGACCATCACTCCACCCACCCCCATGGAGGCCCGCCTTCGCAACCTGACCTATCTTGCACCGGTCTACCTCAAGGTCACAGTAGTCGAGAACGGTGTTGAGCGGGAGCCCGAGCTCGTCCACATCGGCGACATGCCGATAATGGTGAAGAGCCGGCTCTGCAGCCTGAACAAGGCGACGATGGAACGCGAATCAGGCGTGCCGGTATCTCCCGAGGAGTACAGGGCAAGGCTGGTCGAGTACGGGGAGGACCCGCTCGACCCGGGCGGCTACTTCATCATAGGCGGGACCGAGAGGGTCATCATATCCCTTGAGGACCGTGCCTCCAACAGGATATTCGCAGAGTTTAGCGACCGGTACGGCACCGTCCCGGTAGAGAACGCACGCGTCTTCTCCCAGCGCGGCGGCTACAGAAGCCCCCTCACGGTGGAGAAGAAGCGCGACGGGACCCTACAGGTCTCGGTTCCCTCCACAGCGGGACAGATCCCGCTTCTGGTGCTCATGAAAGCACTGGGGATGAAGAGCGACGAGGAGATCTATCAGGCCGTCTTGGCCGAGCTTCTCCCGCTCGACGAGCCCTTCGTGCAGACCATGAAGCACATCCTCAATGTCAACCTTGAGGACTGCGCGAACAAGAAGACCTACCCCCCCGATGGGATCACCACTCCGGAGGACGCTCTCCTCTACCTCGAACGGAAGTTCGCGACAGGGCAGGCCAAGGAATACCGGCAGAAGAAGGTGGCGAGCATACTCGACCACCTCGTTCTCCCGCACCTAGGCGACACGCCCGAGGACCGCCTCAAGAAGTCGCTTTATCTCGGCCGCATCGCAAGGACCGTCCTCGAGCTGCACCTTGGCGTCCGCAAGGAAGACGACAAGGACCACTATGCGAACAAGAGGCTGAAGCTCGCAGGGGACCTCATGGAGGACCTTTTCCGCGTTGCATTCACGATGCTCCTCAAGGACCTCAAGTACCAGCTCGAGCGGTCCTTCGCCCGGAAGAGGGACCTGAGGGTAGCCTCGGCCATCCGTCCCGACCTGCTCACCCAGAGGATGGTCCACGCCCTTGCGACAGGGAACTGGGTAGGCGGCCGCGCGGGCGTCTCCCAGATGCTCGACCGGACCAGCCACATGTCCACTCTCTCTCACCTGAGGCGCGTCACGAGCCAGCTCACGCGGAGCCAGCCGCACTTCGAGGCCCGTGACCTCCACCCGACCCAGTGGGGAAGGCTCTGCCCGAACGAGACACCTGAAGGGCAGAACTGCGGACTGGTCAAGAACTACGCGCTCATGATCGATGTTTCCGAGGGAGCAGACGCAGAGGAGGTCGCCCTCGTGCTCAGGGACCTCAACACCAAGGAGATAGGTCCAGAGGTGTTCGAGGAGAAGAACGTCCAGCGTGGCCGCAGGGCCGCGAGGGTCTTCGTGAACGGGGACCTTGTAGGCCTGCACTCCAGGCCAGAGGATCTGGTCAGGGAGATACGGGAACGCCGCCGTTCCGGCAACCTTTCCATAGCGCTCGGCGACAGGGCGAGCGAGATCAACGTCCGCTACGACAGCATGATGAACGAGGTCGTGATCCACTGCGACAGCGGCCGGCTGAGGAGGCCGCTCATTGTCGTCAAGGACGGGGCCACGCGCATCACGAGGCAGGACCTCGACATGCTCCACCGCAACGAGATGACATTCACCGACATCGTCAGGAGCGGCAAGATCGAGTGGCTCGACGCGGAGGAGGAGGAGGACGCCCTCATCGCAGTCGAGCCGTACGTGCTCCCGGACCGCTGCACATCGTGCGGCCGTGCCCTGTCCAAGGGCAGCCTCACGTGGGTCAACGTCGGGGAACCGGGGGGAGAGGCCGTGCTCAACTGCCACTACTGCAACAAGAACTTCAAGACCCCGCTCTCGCTCACGAAGCAGACCACTCACATGGAGGTCGACCCCTACCTCGTCTTCGGGGTAGCCACTGGGCTCATCCCCTATGCAGAGCACAACTCTACACCCCGTAACACGATGGGCGCCGCGATGGCGAAGCAGTCCCTGGGGCTCGAGTCCGTGAACTACCGGTACCGCCCGGACACCAGGGGGCACTTCCTGCACTATCCGCAGGCCCCGCTCATCAGGACAGAGACCCAGAGGTACGCCCACTTCATGGAGCGGCCCGCAGGGCAGAACTTCGTGGTCGCAGTGCTCTCGTTCGAGGGCTACAACATGCAGGATGCCCTCGTCATGTCCAGGGGATCGGTCGAGCGCGGGCTCGGAAGGTCATCGTTCTTCAGGACCTACCGCGCCGAGGAGCGCAAGTATCCGGGTAACCACGACGACAGGTTCGAGATACCCCGGCCAGACGTAGCCGGAGCGCGCGTCGACACGGCCTACCGTCACCTGGGAGAGGACGGGCTCATATTCCCTGAGCTGGAGGTCACAGAGGGGGATGTCCTCATCGGGAAGACATCACCACCGAGGTTCCTCGAGGAGAAGACCGACCTCCTGACGCCCCAGAAGAGGCGCGAGACGTCCATAACCGTAAGGTCCGGCGAGAGCGGTTTCGTGGACTCGGTCACGCTGACGGACGGCGAGAACTTCTCTAAGCTAGTGAAGGTCAAGGTCCGGAACGAGAGGATCCCCGAGCTGGGCGACAAGTTCGCTTCCAGGCACGGTCAGAAGGGGGTAATCGGCCTTGTCGTGTCCCCAGAGAACATGCCGTTCACCAGCTCAGGGATGACGCCAGACCTCATCATCAACCCGCATGCCATCCCGTCAAGGATGACGGTCGCCCATATCCTGGAGATGCTGGGCGGAAAGCTGGGGGCCCTAGAGGGGCGCCTGATGGACGGCACGGCGTTCTCCGGCGAGAGGGAAGAGGTCATCCGCGAATCTCTGAAGGAACTGGGGTTCTCGCCCAACGGAAGGGAGACCTTCTATGACGGGGTCACCGGCCAGAGGATGAAGGGAGAGATCTTCGTGGGAGTGATCTATTACCAGAAGCTCCACCACATGGTCGCCAACAAGCTCCACATGCGCTCGAGGGGGCCCGTTCAGATACTCACAAGACAGCCGACCGAGGGCAGGAGCCGGCAAGGCGGTCTCCGGTTCGGAGAGATGGAACGTGACACGCTCATCGGCCACGGCGCCGCGATGGTCATCAAGGACCGCCTCCTCGATGAGTCTGACGGCACCATCCAGTATGTGTGCGGCAACTCCTCGTGCGGGCACATCGCGATAATGGACGCGAAGTCCCACGCGCTCCGGTGCCCGACCTGCGGCAACACATCAGCGATCTACCCTGTGGAGATCAGCTACTCCTTCAAGCTCCTCCTGAACGAGCTCGTGAGCCTTGGCGTGGTGATGAGGGTCAATCTAGAGGACATGAGGTAATCAACATGGTTTCAGGTCTTTCAAAGCGCATAGAGTTCCTGCAGTTCGCCCTTCTGTCGCCGGACGAGATCAGGAGGATGTCCGCGGTGAAGGTCATAACGGCCGATACGTACGACGACGACGGCTACCCCATCGAGATGGGCCTCATGGACATGCACCTGGGCGTCATCGAGCCCAATCTGAGGTGCCGTACCTGCGGAGGGCGGGTCAACGAATGCCCCGGCCACTTCGGCATCATAGAGCTCGCCATGCCAGTCATTCACGCCGGCTACGCCAAGGAGATCAAGCGTCTCCTCCAGGCTACCTGCCGCGCGTGCGGAAGGCTCCTCAGCGACACCGCAGCGGCGAAGGCCGCGAGCGGCCTCGTGAGTGACGAGGGCACGACACTTCCGGCCCCGTCCCCCCGTTCCCAGGAGGAGCGCCGGTGCCCGTACTGCCACGAGGTGCAGCCTCGAATCACTCTCGACAAGCCTACCACCTTCCGCGAGAACGGGCACAAGATCACTCCCAAGGAGGTCAGGGCCCGCCTCGAGCGGATTCCCGACGACAGCATGGTTTCGCTGGGCCTGAACCCTGCGTTCGGAAGGCCCGAATGGATGGTCCTTACGGTGCTCCCCGTCCCGCCCATCTCAGTGCGCCCCTCGATCACGCTCGAGAGCGGTGAGCGGAGCGAGGACGATCTCACCCACAAGCTGGTGGACGTGCTGCGCATCAACCAGCGTCTCAGGGAGAACAGGGACCTCGGCGCTCCCCAGCTGGTCGTCGAGGACCTCTGGGAACTCCTGCAGTACCACGTTACGACCTACATCGACAACCAGACCTCGGGCATTCCGCCGGCCCGGCACAGGTCAGGTCGCCCGCTGAAAACGCTAGTGCAGCGCCTGAAGGGAAAGGACGGCCGTTTCCGTTCCAACCTGTCCGGGAAGCGCGTGAACTTCTCCGCCCGTACGGTCATCAGTCCTGACCCTTACCTCTCCATAAACGAGGTAGGGATTCCCTGGGAAGTCGCGAGGGCACTTACCGTTCCGCTCGTGGTGACCTCCTACAACGTCGATGCGGCAAAGGAGTTCGTGAAGAGGGGTCCCAACCCTCCGCCCGCCAACGGGCGATACCTGCCTGGCGTGAACTACGTCATCCGGGAGGACGGGCTCAGGATCAAGGTCATGGACAAGAACACGGAATCCGTCGCAGAGATGGTGGCCCCGGGTTGTACCGTTGAGCGCCAGCTCATGGATGGTGACATCGTGCTCTTCAACCGGCAGCCGTCACTGCACAGGATGAGCATGATGGCCCACTTCGTGCGCGTGCTGCCCTATAAGACGTTCAGGTTCAACCTGTGCGACTGCACCCCGTACAACGCTGACTTCGATGGGGACGAGATGAACCTACACGTGATCCAGAGCCAGGAGGCCAGGGCCGAGGCAAAGGTGATCATGCAGGTCCAGGAGCAGATACTCTCGCCCAGGTACGGTGGCCCGATAATCGGGATGATCCACGACCACATCACCGCGGCTTTCCTGCTCACCTACAAGAACCCGCACTTCAACAGGTACGAGACGAACTACATCCTCTCCAAGGTCAGCATCCCCACGCCTCCTCCTGCAGGCCACAAGAAGAACGGGGAGCCCTTCTGGACGGGAAAGCAGCTCTTCAGCCTGACCCTCCCGAAGGACCTCACGATCGAGTTCCGGAGCAATATATGCACTCACAAATCGAAGGACCCTAAGGCCCACGAGGAGGACGACTGCCTGGTGCAGGTAGAGGACGGCGTTCTCAAGGCCGGGACCATAGATGCGAAGGCCATCGGCCAGGGCAAGGGCGTCATCCTGGACACGATCACCAGGAACTACGGTCCTATCGTTGCCCGCGATTTCCTGGACACCATGAGCCGGCTCGCGATCACCGCGATGGGGCTCTTCGGGCTCTCTACCGGGATAGATGACGAGGACGTTTCCGAGCAGGCATTCAAGGACATCACCAAGGCCCTCACCAAGGCAAGAAAGGAGGTCGACGACCTGGTCGAGCAGTACCGAAAGGGTGAGCTCGAGCAGATGCCCGGACGGAGCCTCGAGGAGACGCTCGAGGTCTCGGTGCGCAAGGTCCTTGGAGCAGGCCGAGACTCTGCCGGTGACATTGCAGGGAAGCAGCTGGGTCTCGACAACCCGGCAGTTATCCTTGCCAAGTCAGGGGCTCGTGGATCTATGCTGAACCTGACCCAGATGGCCGGAGCGGTCGGGCAGCAATCGGTGCGGGGCGAGCGACTCATGAGGGGATACTACGACAGGACCCTCCCCCACTTCCCGAGGGGAGAGCTTGGCGCCCACGCTAGGGGATTCGTGAGCTCCAACTACAAGAAGGGCTTGACCCCTACCGAGTACTTCTTCCACAGCATGGGAGGCCGCGAGGCTCTCGTGGACACGGCCGTGAGGACAAGCCGTTCCGGATACATGCAGCGCCGTCTCATCAACGCGATGGAGGACGTGCACGTCGAGGACGACGGCACCGTAAGGAACACCGCCGGTGCGATACTCCAGTACCGATACGGGGAGGACGGGGTCGATCCCTGCCGCTCGATCCAGGGCCAGTCGATGGTCGTGGAGGAGGTCCTCGAGAAGGTCCTTGGAAAGCGATACCGGACCTACGAGGGACTCGTCAGAGGGGAGGGCATCGAGGGGACCACCCCGGTTGATGATCAGGAACTTGACCTGCTCGCTGAGGCTCAGACCGAGGACGAGGTCGAAGAGGAGCCCCAGGAGGAGGAGACCCCAGGCGGCGAGGACAATGTGGACCTGGAGGAGTGAGGCGGGGAAATGACAGAAGCTGCAAAGGGGGGAGTGAAGCAAATGGAGACCCGGCTCAACGAGCTTGCCAAGAAGGCCGGGATAGAGATAACCCCTGCCGTCATGTCGCAGTTCAAGGTCCAGCTCGAGCGGATCCGGCTCTCGGAGCCCGAGGCCGAGGCACTGGTCAAGGAGATCGCCCGGCGCATCGCGAAGGTCGAGGTCGACCCCCACGAGTCCGTGGGCATCGTCGCCGCCCAGAGCATAGGTGAGCCGGGTACCCAGATGACGCTGCGAACCTTCCACTACGCAGGTGTCGCCGAGATGAACGTTACCCTGGGACTGCCGCGCCTTATCGAGATAGTCGACGCGCGCCGGACCCCTTCGACCCCCACGATGACCGTCTATGCCGAGGAGGGGATACGCACCGACAGGAAGAAGGTGCAGGACATCGCGCTCAAGATCGAAGTTACCACGCTACCCGATGTTGCCTCCATTGGCAGCGTCGTCGAGAAGCTGAAGGTGGTAGTGACCCCCAAGCCGGAGCTCCTGGAGGCGAGGGGCCTCACACGTGACCAGGTCTACCAGACCGTGGTCGAGGCCCTGGACACCCGGATCTTCGAGACGGCCCAGGGGAGCGGCACCGGGGAGGGAAGGTCGATAGACGTGCGCCTGAAGGCGAACGCGCAGGAAGAATCGCCGTACAAGCGCCTCCTCGAGGCGATGGAAGCCCTGAAGGTCATCCACATAGGAGGGATCACCGGGATAAAGCGGGCCCTCATCAAGAAGGAGGAGGGCGGCGAGTACGTCATCTACACCGAGGGAACGAACCTGGCCGAGGTGCTCAAGGTCGAAGGCGTTGATAAGACGAAGAGCATATCGAACTCGATCTTCGAGATTTACAAGGTGCTAGGGGTCGAGGCGGCGAGGACGGTCATCATGCAGGAGGCGGGCCGGACGCTCTCAGAGCAGGGACTTACCGTGGACCTGAGGCACATCATGCTCGTGGCCGATGTCATGACGAACGAGGGCGACATACAGGCGATCGGCCGCCACGGCATCTCGGGCAAGAAGACCAGCGTTCTCGCAAGGGCCGCCTTCGAGATCACCGCCGCCCACCTGCTGCGCGCGGCGATAACCGGAGAGGTCGACGAGCTCAAGGGGGTGGCCGAAAACATCATAGTCGGCCAGCCAATAACCATCGGCACAGGGGCCGTGAAAGCAATATATCAGCCGCAGCATCACAAGAAGG
>Ga0326727_10021172_pt1 | contig 12780 bp, 5 predicted proteins | sample MB2enrmetagenome_FD_207643 | JGI IMG/M metagenome (GOLD analysis project Ga0326727, IMG submission 207643) | Lab enriched peat soil microbial communities from McLean, Ithaca, NY, United States - MB29MY | ecosystem: Environmental > Terrestrial > Soil > Wetlands > Peat | place: USA: New York...
CGGAAGCGGGTCGGATCGTGGTCTGGGACGCGGAGAGCGGCAAGCAGCTTCGGAGTCTGGCCGGCGTGACGGGCAATTATCCATTTCTCCTCCTGTCACCGGATTCCAAGACCATCGCCCAAGGCTCGTGGCAATCACGCGTGATGTTGTCGGACCTGCAGACCGGCACGCAACGCATGATTGACCTCCCCAAGCGCAAGATCGGCACGGACAGCACGTATCACGCCCGCTTTTCGCCGGACAGTCGGCGGCTGGTTGTCGGCGGCGGATGGGACGAGCCCTTACTCGTTTACGACTTGGCCACCGGCGAGGAGTTACACCGCTTCCATTGCTTCGCCAACACTTCTTGCTTTTCGCGCGACGGCAAGCGCCTGGCTGTGGCCTGCATGAGAACGGACAAAGATGAACGGCGCCGCTGTCTGCGCCTGTTCGATATGGAGGATTGGCACGAGATCGCGCAATTCGAACTGGAGACCACGTACTACTACTATTCGCTCAATTTCTCACCCGATGGCAAAACGATCGCCTGCGGTTTCAGCGACGATAGCTGCGTATTGGACAGCTCCACGGGTCGTATCCTGTTGCGCTTGACGGGCCGGCCCGTGAAACTAACCTTCAGCGCCGACGGACGCTATTTGGCTGGCAGCACCGGTCAGCGCATCCGCCTCTGGGAACTGGCGGCGAAAAAGGAAATCCATGCGCAGTCCGGAGACCTCGGATCGATTTTGGCTGCCGAGGTAAGTCCCGACGGGCGGATTCTGGCGACGGCCGAATGGCTCGACCACGCAGTCAGTCTATGGGACGCGGCCAACGGTCGACTATTACGGCAATTGCCGCTGCGCGGCGAACAACAGTATGTCCGCAATCTCACGTTCAGCCCTGACGGGCAAACGCTTTGTGCCGGCCAGTACAGAGGATTCATGCAGATTTGGGATGTCACGACAGGAGTAGAAAAAAAGGCAGTTCAACTCGAGGAACCCGGCCGGCCAAAGGACAATTACGTCTATTACTACCATGTGCACGTCGCAGACGATCGGAAGCATATCTCCACACTTGAACAACGCTACGACGGTCCGCAAGGCCAATGTACCCGTCTAGGCTTTTGGGATTTCACGACCGGCAAGCCCCTGACCGTGCACACATTGCCGGCCAATGCCCGCAACTGCGCTTGGCGAGCCGATGGCAGGTTGGTGGCGCTTGCTCTCAAAGACGGGCTCACCCTGGTGGACGTGGAAAGCGGGGAGCACGTTTTCCGCGCGACCGGTACTGCGGAAGGTTCTGTTGCGGCTTCTCTCGACTTTCGATTGATCGCCGCACGCCGTGGCGCGGCATCCGACGCGATGGTGACCGTGTGGGAATCGCTGTCCGGCAAGGAAGTCGCCACCGTACCGGTAGGGCAGGTGAAACATTTCGCGCTGACGTCCGACAACCGCTCCCTGGTCACTTGCGATGCGGGCAATCTTCGACTCTTTGACCTGGCAACGAGCAAGGAACGGCGCCGCTGGCCGCTCCCGATTGAAATGCGAGACTCCCGGGGCGGCATTTACGTCACGACGCTATCGCTCACTCCGGACGGTCGCCGAGCCATTACCGCCCTGGCGGATGGGACCGGGTTGGTCTGGGATCTATCACCCGCGAAGAGCAGCTCGCCAGAAGCGGCGCAGGCGATCGGCGAAGATGAACTGCTGAGGCGCTGGGACGATTTGGCCGGCGACGATGCCAGCCGAGCCTATGCGGCGATTTGGAAGCTGACCGACGCGCCAGCGGACAATATCGTTGCATTCCTCGGCCAACGCCTGAAACCCCGGATCCGCGTAGACGCCAAGGAGGTCGCAACCCTCATCGTCGATCTTGAGGACGACTCCTTCGAAGTTCGGGAGAAAGCGTCGAAAGCACTGGAAGAACTCGGCAACGCGATCGAACCTGCAATCCTTCGGGAACTGGATAAAAAACCACCCACGGAAACCAAGCGGCGTCTCGAAGCGCTTCTTGCTCGACCGGCGACTCGCGTTGTCTCGGGCGAAAATCTACGCCGCCTTAGGGCCATTGAATTGCTGGAGCAGCTCGGCTCGAAGGCAGCTCAAGATCTACTCACGGAGGTGGCCAGGGGAGCGACGGACAGAGTCGAAGGTCGGGAAGCACGTGCGTCGCTCGCTCGACTCAGAAGGCGTGCCGCGACGCGGTGAGGCGTCGTTTCGTCCGTGTTCAGATCATAAAGGCACGTTTCCGACGGCCAAAGCTTTCAACACCCTCTCATATGCGGCTCGAGCCCGCGGAGATACGTTAGCCGCCCTGGACGGGCGAGCCGAGCGGTTGCATGATTAGCGCGAGAACCTCGGCCGGGGGTGGGCTGTCCTGCTCCCACGTCTGGGTCACCTCAGACCACACCCAGCGCCGGGCCGGGTCTTCCGGACCCTGGCGGACGCAGACCGACCCGTTCTCGGTCCAGATGACTTCGACCTGGCCGTCCGCGATCGTCGCGGGATGGTCACGTTCACCATGCCAGAATTCATCCTTGAGCATCACACCATCCGGACCTATCAGGACGGCACGGCAGCGACCGCCCGATCCCGTAGCAGGCGTGAGCAATAGCCCGCCGCGCCACCAGAGATCAAACGTATGAGACTTCATAAAAGAACCTCTCGGGGAAATGCATCTCGTCCGTGCGCGGGATACCTGCGGTCGACTTGGCTGACCTGAGAGCTTCCTCACCGGTCATCGCCGTTCAAGATGCGGTCGATCCTCAAGCGCATGTAGCTGAACGACGGTTGCCCTTGTCCGACCTTGAACTCTTGCGGCTCGGGACCGTCGTGGGCCACGTGGTCGAGATAGGCTTCGGCGTAACGGCGCACCTTCACACTCGCCTTGAGCGTACTGACGAACTCTCGCGCCTTTTGCTCCAAGGCGGCGGGGAACGGTTCGTTCATTTTTCGGCTCCAGCTCGCAAGCACAACGCGACGCACGTGCCCTCAGTTTACCAAGCTGCGAGCGAGTTACCTTCGCGTCTTCGCCGGAGCGACGCAGTGATTGGTCGACGCCGCAGTCCAAGTCCGGCTTTCCTCGTGGCACCCGCGGAACGGATTGTCCTTTTCGGCCCATGCAACGTCCGGCAAACAGCGAATGCAGGTCCCCCTTACCGCGCTATCGGCGTTACCTTCCCCGGGCCCCAGAGCGCCCGGCCCGGCTTCGCGCCTGTGTGCTCGCCGTCCTTAAGGACCGGCACACCGTTGACCAGCACGTCACGCACGCCAACCGCGTATTGGTGCGGCTTTTCGTAGGTCGATTTATCCGCGATCGTCTTGGGGTCGAAGACCACCACGTCGGCGAAATAGCCCTCGTTCAAGAGGCCCCTGCCGGCCAGGCCCAGATTCGTCGCGGGCAGATGCGACAACTTGCGAATTGCCTCCTCCAGGGGTAGCAGTTTTTCCTCGCGGACGTACTTGCCCAGAACGCGAGCGAAGTTGCCGTAGGCGCGCGGGTGGGGCAGCGACTTCAGGAAGGCGCCCTCCGGTGCCTGCGAGGCTTCGTCGCTGCCGAAGCTGACCCACGGCAAAGGCAAGATCTTGCGAATGTTCTCCTCGGCCGTAATGAAGTACGCCGTGCCGATGCCCGAGCGGTCCTCGGCCAAAAGGTCGAGCAGCGTCTCCGCCGCGTCCTTGCCGCGTTGGCGGGCTATTTCCGCCAGCGTTTTGCCCTGGAGCGGTTTCAACGCTTCTTGTTTGAAGCTAATGAGCAGGATGTTTTCGGGAGAGCCGGCGTTGTGATAGAAGTTTGGCCAGTCGGTCCGGTCGCGGATGTCGGACAAGATGCGTTTGCGATCGGCCGGCTCGGCCAGGCGGCGGCGCATGGCCACCTCGCCGCCCTCCATCGCCCATGGCGGAATGCATGCGGTCAGCGGGGCGGCGCCGGCCGTGTAGCAGTACATATCGGCCGTGATCGGCAGGCCCTGGCGGCGCGCCTGCTCCACCTTGGCGATGGCGGCGTCCATCTTGGGCCAGTTACCTTTGCCGGCCGCTTTGAAGTGGTAAATCTCCGCCGGAATGTTTGACTCCCGGCTGATGCGGATCAGTTCGTCGATCCCCTCTAACAGGCGTTCGCCTTCGCTCCGCATGTGGCTGATGTATTTGCCCCGGTGCTTGGCCGCGGCCTTGCAGAGCGCGATTAGCTCTTCAGTGTCGGCGTAATAGGCCGGGGCGTATTCCAGCGCCGTACCGATGCCGAGCGCACCGTCGCGCATCTCGCGCTCGACAAGCTGGCACATCTTGCTTAGCTCGGCCGGCGACGGTTTCTTGTTTCCGAGGCCGAGAACGTACTCGCGGACGGTCGTCGCGCCCAGGAATGAGGCGACGTTGTGGGACACACCTCTTCGTTGAAGGAAATAGAGGTATTCGCCCAAAGTCGACCATTCGATTTCGTATTTGATGTCGACCTGCTCGCGCTTCATGCGCGCTTTGATGGCCGGGTTGACCGGGCCCCACGACCAGCCCTCGCCCATAACCTCCGTGGTCACGCCCTGGCGGATTTCGCTCTGGCCCCGGCCGTCCGCCAACAATGAATCGGTCGACCAACTCAGCATGTTGATGAAGCCTGGGGAGACCGCCAGGCCCTTGGCGTCGACTACATTCTTTGCAGTCGCCCCGGACAGGTCGCCGACGGCCGCAATGCGGTCGCCGGTGATTCCCAAGTCGGCGCGACGGGGCGGCTGGCCGGTGCCGTCGTAAAGCGTACCCCCGCGGATCAAGACGTCGTAGCTCTTCGTGGCCGGTGCGCGCACGGCGGGAATTTCCAAGTAACTTGCGTGTTCGCCATCCTGGTAGAGAGTGACGTGCGCGGTGCGAGCGTCCTTTTTCGACTCCGAAGCCACATCGCCGCCGCTGTTGTAATTCTTCTCCAGGAAAATCGAGTTCGGCGAGGAGAAGACCAGCCGCAGCCGGCTTCCTTTCTCGATGCGACGCGAGAAATAGCGGAACGAGGTGAATTCGTAACGCTCAATGGCGCCCGGTTTGACCAACTTTTCCTCACGCAGCGACTGCCGGTAACGCGCCCGCATCGCATCTTCGGCCAGCAAGATCGCCGATCCGTCGCTCTTAATCTCATAGACACTGACAGCAAAGTCGGTATCCGGCACGTCGAGCGAGATCCAGGCGACGAATCTCAAATAACCGGTGATTTCCAGTTCATCGGGCAACGGTTCGCTGTGATATACGAGCCCGTTGCCGAACAGATTGAGAGCGCCGCGCTGGTCCGTGAATTCATTCTTGATGGCCTCGCGTTCCAGCTCGGCCGGCCGAACGTCCAGCGGGTCGTAAACGTACTTGGCGGGAGGCGACGAGGCGGGCTGGCCGCGACTGAGCTTCCCGGAGCGGAAGACATCGTTGGCGGTGCCGTCGGGGCTGGTCAGGTAAAGCTTTTCCGTTTTGGCGGGGATCGCTTCCAAGCTGTCGGCGTACTTCCATTTCTCCTCGCCGGCGATGTAATAGGACACGCGTTTTTCGAGGAACTTGGGCTTGAGTCCGCCCTTCATCGTCCAGTCGTACCACTCGCGGTGGAGCTGGTTCAGGTCCAGGAGGCAAGCCTTGTCGAAGTGGACGCCGCCCACGTCGGCGTTCGGCGTGCGCGTGCCGGCGTGGTCCCAGGGGCCCATGAGCAGGTAGTGACGCTCGCGGCCCTGTTGCGAGCCGTAGCGCATGTGCCGGCGGTAGTACTCCATCGCGCCCGGTTGGTCGCCGTCGTAGTGGCCCGTGATGGTGAGGATCGGCAAATCGATCTTGGCGTAGTCCTCGGGTCCGGGGGCCATCGCGTCGAGGTAGGCGTCCGGCGTGCGATGGCGGAGCCACCTCTGGAAGTGCGGCGACGGGTTGCCGGCGAGCGTGTCGAGTTGCCGGAACGGGATGTGGTTGACGTAACGCTCGCGGAACTTGTTGATCCAGAATCCGGAATCGCCGAAGAGCTTCGAATTCGGCGTGGCACCACTGGTGAACGTGAGCCACTGGATGTCGTAGGAGTAGAAGATGTTGTGCGGCGCGGGAAAGTCGACGCCGTGGTGAGCGGCCGCGGCGGGGACGATGGTCGACAGGTGGGGCGGGAATTCCTTGAGCGTGGCCCATTGGTTGAACCCCGCATACGAGCCGCCCCACATGGCCACTTTGCCGTCGCACCAGGGCTGCGTGGCCAGCCACTCGACCACGTCGTGACCGTCGCGGGCGTCGTTGGCGAACGGTTCGAACTGGCCGCCGGAGCTGCCCCTGCCGCGGACATCGACCAGAGCGAAGACGTAACCGTTGCGGGCGAAGTACATTGCCCGGTCGTGATAAGTGTCGCTGATATAGGGCGTCATCGTAAATACGACTGGCAGCTTCCCCTGCAAACCGTGCGGTTTGTAGACAGTGGCATTCAGATTGACACCGTCGCGCATCGGGATTTTGACGCCCCAGGAGAGGTCGACTTCCTTGTCGGCCGCGGACGCCGGAACCGCGATGCCGAGCAATGCGAACTGGCAGGCGAACGCGACGAGGCGGCACGGAAAAGTGGTCATAGTCGCTCTCCCGGGGTCGATTGCCAGGCGGCATGCCGGCGTGGACCGACCAGGTTGGTCGTCCGGTGCCACAAACTTACCCGAGTACCCGCGGGATTGCCAGCGGCCAGTTGGCTGGTCCGTCGGCAGGGTGGCGGACCGTCTCGATGTGGTGCGCTTCCGTGTCGTGGCACGCTTCCCGAATCCCGGCCGGGCCGAACGCGGCCCACCGCTCGACAGGTGGGAGGGAAGCGGCAGTTTCCTCGAATTCCGATTGATCGCACGACTCTAATTTACCTCAGCTGCACCAGCTGAAGCATTGCGCACCTGTCGCCTCCAATAAAGTAGCACAGTCGTCATCGGCGCGCACCTGTGTCTCTAGCCACTCCTTTTAGCTCCCACCTCGGTCCAAGACCCAAAATGCGTCACCCGCATTGAGGCGGGCCCGAGCGATGCAAGCTCGTTCGAGTGCTGCGAGGACTGCCGCCGGATCGGCGCCCAAAATTCCCGAACACCAGATGGGGTTGAATTCCACAACAGAGACCGGTCGGCGGTCTCGTGTGACCGGATGATCATCTCGTATTCAGAGGAACTCCGGAATCTTCCACTGAAACAGACTAACGCGTGAATAAGATGAGACCACGGCGTCCGTCACGGCACAGGCAACAGCGCCGGCCAAAGGTAAATACGGCGAGGGGTCTCATGCGCAAGATTCAAATAGCGATTTTGACCACGGTAGTAGCCGGCTCGGCCTTGTTGGCCGCGCCGCCGGTACGCAAGTACGATGACCCGGGCGCGCCGCCATTCAAGGTGTTAAAGACCGGTGAGAATCCGCCCCTTGGCGCGGACGGCAATTTCGTGATCGGGCCGGATTACGTGCCCGCCCCGGAACGCAAGGCCATCAAGGGTGTGCCGCAGGGGAGGTTGCAGCAGTTCGTTATCGACTCAAAGGAGACCAAGCTGCTGAACCCCGGCATCGCCCGTAAGGAGTTCGGGAAGCTGGACCCGGGCAACCCGAAGACGTTAATTGTTGAAACGCACGACATCGACTACAAGCGCGCGATCACGGTCTACATTCCGGCGCAATACAAACCGGGGACCGAAGCGCCGTTCATGGTGGTCCACGATGGCCCCGGTCCCAACAAGAATCCCAACCTGGGCATGAGGACCATCCTCGACAACTTGATTGCCTCGAAACGCATTCCTCCCATCGTTGTCGTTGCGGTTGCTAACGGCGGCGGCGACGCCCAGGGGCACGAGCGCGGCAAGGAATACGACACAATGTCTGGCGTGTTTGCCGAGTACATCGAGACTGAGGTGCTACCGCGGGTCGAGAAAAACTGCAACGTGAAGCTGACCAAGGATCCCGACGGCCGAGCGGCGATGGGCAACAGTTCCGGCGGCTCGGCCGCACTCATCATGGCTTGGTTTCGCCCCGACTTGTACCACCGGGTTCTGACCACGTCCGGGACCTTCGTGAACCAGCAATGGCCGTTCGATCCCAAGATGCCCGACGGCGCCTGGGGGTTTCACGAAACGCTTATCCCTAAAAGCCCCAAGAAACCCATCCGGATTTTCATATCGGTCGGCGATCAGGACCTGTTCAACCCCAATGTGATGCGCGATGGCATGCATGACTGGGTGGAAGCCAATCATCGCATGGCCAAGGTGCTTAAGGACAAGGGCTACGACTATCAGTACCTGTTTTGTCGTGGTGCGGGCCACAGTGTCGGCAACGCCCAAGCCCAGTTCCTACCCCATGCCATCGAATGGGTCTGGAAGGGATACGCCCCGAGGACGGACCGGTAATCGCTGCGGCCGACAATCCACGCGCGCGTTCTATTATCAGCTCGGCGACTTTAGAGGCGACGTCAACGGCATGCCCCGCACCATGCCCGACTCAAATAAACAAGGCAGTCACAGGCCCGGACACGGGCAATCCGATCGCAACCAGAAAGGTCTCGTTGTGGCTGCGACCAGCCGCGTCCGGTCGTAGACTCGCGACGGCAATTCAATCACTGAGGTCCGGCCGACGCAGCCTTGATGTGACATAGGGGTAGCGCCTTGCGCAGTGTGGCGACGCCTTCGATAGTTACCTTGGTGGCCGTCAGATCAAGTTCACGCATGTTCTTCAGCGAATCCAGGCACTTTAGCGTCGAATCAGTCACGCTGCTCTTCGCCAGCGACAGCCGTTCAATCTGTTTGAGGTTCCCAAGGTCCTCAGCGAACAAGTCGGTCAAGGTCGGGCAAGCGATGATCGCCTCGCGCAGCTCAGGCATCTCCTTGAGGATCTTCAAGCCGGGACCACGGACAGGGCAGCCACTGAGGTCCAGGCGCCGCAGTTTGGGCAAAGACCTCAGATGCACCATTTGAACATCACTAAACTGCGTCCGTGCCAGAGAAAGATCCGTGAGCGACTGCGCCAAGCGAGGGGCGGCACTTAGGTGAGAGAGACCGTTGCCGCGGACGCGGCTCCCTTCCAGGCTCAAGCGCCGCAGGCTGAAGCCTTTCAAGTGGACGAGATCGTCGTCGTTGACCAGCGTATTAGTAAGGGTCAAATCGGTGATCGTCCCCGGAAGCAAGTCCTTCAGGTTGCCGAGTTCACACGGACCCCCTGAAAAATCCGCTGCTTCCAGCCCGTCGAGCTTCGGGTCTCTCAGAGCCGATAGCTTTCGGGGCAAGTCTTCCGGTACCTTCGCGCCGGCTGGCAGCCTATAGCGCGTCACAATGAAGTACTCTCCGGGCAATTCACCCACGCGTGTTGCAAGCTGTTCTTCTCGGCGACCGGATACCCGAATCTGGACCGATCCTCCAATTGCCAGTACCGACTGAGCGACAGTCCGGTTCGGCTCGGACCACGGGATCTCGGCACCCGGGTAGGTTGTCTTCAGCAGCGCGTGGCCGTTGCTTGAAACGCGGGTGTTCTTCAAACCCAAATAAATAAGTGGCCAGTTACCGGATATGATCCCCTTAAGGCTTGCGTCCGACATGCGTGAACCTTCCAGCTCCAGTCTGTGCAACCGAGTGGCTCCCCTGACGTGAGCCAGACCGACTTCGCTGATCGGCAGCCCACTTAGATTGAGAATCTCGAGATTACTCAGCTTGTCCAGGTGCGCGAGCCCGGCGTCGGTTACCCTCGAACCGAACAAGCCGAGTTGATGAAGATTCGTCATTTTTCCGAGAGCCTCGAGCCCTGCGTCGGTCACCCCGGGACCGGACACGTTGATAGCTGCAAGGTTCTTCAGCCCGAGGAGGCGCGACAGACCGGCATCGGTCACAAGGGTGTTGTCCAGAGCAAGCTGTTCCAGGGCCGCCAGCTTCGCAAGATGCACCAGCCCCTCATCGGTCACCCGCGTAGCAGGGACGTATAGACGGCGAAGCTTCGTCAATCCCTCCAAGTGCGCCAACCCGGCGCCGGTAATCTTCAGACTGTTCAGGGAGAGGACCTCCAGTTCTTTCAACGAACGGAGGTGCACGAGCCCGGCGTCGGTCACTCGTGTGCTGGACAGATTTAGTTCACGGAGACTGGTCAACCCCTCGAGGTGCGCGAGTCCCGCGTCGCTCAACCGCGTCTCATCCAATGCCAGAAAATGAAGGTTACCAAGCGGCTCAAGGCTGGCGAGCCCGGCGTCACCGACCGCGGTACGGCCTAGGTTGAGTTCATCGAGCCCGGTCAACGCGCGGAGATGCTCCAATCCAATGTCGCCCACCTTGGTCTGGTCGAGAAAGAGTCTGCGAAGACTCTTCATTCCGGAAAGATGTGCCAATGCGCTGTCTCCGGCTGAAGTCCGACTGAGACGAAGATCCTGCAGTTCCGTGAGGCTTCCGATGCGCGCCAGACTTGCGTCATCCACGACTTTGTCACTCAGGTCGAGCGCGATCAGCCGAAAGTTCCCCTCGGGCAAGTCCTTCGCGTTACGGATTTCCGAGTTCCGGTTAGCTTCGCGCGCTATCACTTTCGCCCCGAGGGCCAGGGCCCACTCTGCCACAGCGCGATCGTTGTCGGCTGTGCGGGCTACGATTGGCTTCACAACCTGACCTAATTCCTGGCTGATGTTGAGGACCTCTTTGCCCCCTCGTCGCACTACAAAGGACTTGGTGAAGAAATGCATCTCACCGCCCGGCTCCCGGACGCTTAACTCGAGTTCGTGAGCGCCGGCCGTCAGCGTGATGCGTCGTTGTCCCTTTCGATCTTCAATGACCGCGCCGCCCTCTTTAACGGTCACGTCGGTGTCCGGGTCATCGACCGCGATGACAACCTCGCCACTGTTGGTGGCAAAGCGCAGCACCGTGCCGCCGAACAGGGAACCCAACACGAGCAATGTGGTCAGCGCCAAGGCAGCGGCGGCCGTTGCCCGCCGCCAGTCGCGGCCGCCGGCTGGACGAGCGATCGGCGACACTCTGGGTGGCGTCGTCTGCATCATCGAGGCGGCGGGTGTGGCCCCTTGGCTTTCCAACGCCTTGAGCCGAGTGGCAACAACGGCCGCCGAGGCCGGTCGGCGGGCAGGCTCGAGGTCCAGCAACTCCATCACCAGGTCAGACAGCTCAGTCGGCACGGTCGCGTTGAGTGCGCGGACCGTCGTTGGCGGCTTGGCGGGAAGCGCGGTCTTGTCCGCCGACTGTCGTCCGGGGAAGGGTAATTTGCCGGTGCACATGCGGTAGAGCACCACGCCAAGACCGAACAGGTCGGAGCGTGCGTCCACCTTGCTGCCCGCAGCCTGCTCCGGCGACATATATGCCGGCGTGCCGACCGTTACGCCGCTTTGAGTTAGATGGCCCTCTTCGGCCACTGTGCGAGCCAGGCCAAAATCCAGGATTTTCACGCGGCTTGTCGCGGCGACCTTCGGCCCCGCGCCGGCAACGACAGACTCCGGTCCCGGGTACTCGATCCACAGGTTGGCTGGCTTGATATCGCGGTGCAAAAGACCCTGCCCGTGGGCGGCTGCCAACCCCAGAGCGATCTGGTGGCCCAGCTTCAACACCGTCGGCACGCTCAGCCAGCCGGCCTGGCGCAGCAATTCCTCCAGGCTCTGCCCGCGGAGCCACTGCATGCCCAGGAAGGGGATGCCACACTCTTCGCCAACGTGATAAACGGCAATCACGTTTTCGTGATCCAGCGCGGCAGCCGACCGAGCTTCGCGCAGGAATCGCTCTCGCGACGCGGGATCGGCGGCTAACTCCGCCCGCAGCACCTTGACTGCCACGGGCCGTCGCAGCGAAAGGTCCTCGCCACGGAAGACGATCCCCATGCCACCGCTGCCAATTACCTCCAGAAGACGGTACGGCCCCAGCCTACCGATCTCCTCCGTGGCCCGGGGCTTATGCAGGAAGGGGTAGTCCTGGCCGCTTAAAGGCGGGTGCTTGCGTAACCAGCGCCCCAGCCAGCCGCCCTCTTCGTTGCCGGGTTCAAGCGGTCGCTCGACGGGATTGTTTTCGGGCTTCTCGACTGGCTCGGCGTCGACACGGGAGGGCGGGATCGTCTCTCGCGGCTGGTTGCCCCGTGTATCCGGGATGCGCGCGGAAGAACCGGCCGCCCGGAGGGCCTGTGACGCAGACCGGATCGGCTCGGTGAGCGCTTCTACCCGCACCCAAGTGTCGAGAAATGCCTCCAGTTCGGGGGCGAGTTCCGGGTGATCGGCGAGCAGAGCAGCCCGGTCCAGCAGAGCGCCACGCTCGGCAGATTCCAGAAATTCCGAGAGGACCGCAAACAAGCGTTCGTCCGGTTCATTGTCGTCGGAATGTTCTGCTTTCATTGACCCCTCTAGGCCCGAGGGCAAGATCGGCTTTCAAGAAATGTCGCCAGAAGCTCCGCTGCTCGGGTCGTCCAAGAGTACACGCAGTGCTTTCAGTCCTCGGAACAAGAGCCCGACGACGGACGGCTTCGAGCGACTTGTTCGCTCGCAAATCTCAGCTACCGACAGCCCGTACAGGTGCTTCATCTCCACCACCACGCGCTGGTCGTCGGGCAGGCGCGTCAGCGCCGCTGCCAGCCGCATCAGTTGCTCGTTCCGTTCAGCTATTTCTTCGGGCAATAGCAAGGCATCTGCCGGCAAGTCCCCGGAATGCACGAAGTACGAGTCCGACTCGTCGTCTCGGGAGAGAGAAATACTTGCCTTCTGGCGGTAAGAGGACCGCACGGAGTTAGCCAGCGTATGGTTTAGAATGGTTCGCAGCCAGGCTGCCAATTCCTTTTCGGTTTGCCCTCGGAACTGATGGCGAGCCTTGTGTGCCTTGAGCAACGTTTCCTGTACTACGTCGGAAGCGTC
>Ga0326727_10021173_pt1 | contig 12779 bp, 8 predicted proteins | sample MB2enrmetagenome_FD_207643 | JGI IMG/M metagenome (GOLD analysis project Ga0326727, IMG submission 207643) | Lab enriched peat soil microbial communities from McLean, Ithaca, NY, United States - MB29MY | ecosystem: Environmental > Terrestrial > Soil > Wetlands > Peat | place: USA: New York...
GAGTCCAAGAGATAGGGGGACAGAAAAAGATCGTGACCCGTTTTCCCATTATCAAGGACGGCAAGGTGATAGGCGCCGTGGGGAAGGTGATCTTCCACGAGATAGAAGCGATCAGGATGCTGTCGGGCAGAATCCAGAAACTGGAGGCGACGCTCTCGAAGTATAAGCAGGACTACATGGCGACGAACAGGGCCAGCTACACCTTTGAAAGCATTCTGGGCAGGAGCCCGGCCCTCATCAAGACGAAGGAGATGGCGAAGAGGATCGCGTCCATTGACTGCAGCGTCCTGCTCCTGGGTGAGAGCGGTACGGGCAAGGAACTCTTCGCCCACAGCATACACAACGCGAGCACCCGCTCGAAAGGGCCCTTCGTGCGCGTCAACTGCCCGAGCATTCCCTTCGACCTAGCGGAGAGCGAGCTTTTCGGCTATGAAAAGGGGGCCTTTACCGGCGCCAGTCACCGGGGGCAAAAGGGAAAGTTCGAGCTCGCCTCGGGGGGGACCATATTCTTGGACGAGATCAGCTCCATGCCCCTGACCATTCAGGCGAAGCTGCTGAGAGTGATCCAGGAAAAGGAGATACAACCCCTGGGGTCGACGAAGACAAAGAAGGTCGATTTCAGGCTGCTCGCCGCGACGAACATCGACCTCTGGTCGCTCGTCAAGAAAGGGTCGTTCAGGGCAGACCTCTATTACCGTCTGAACCCCATCCAGCTGCACATACCCCCATTACGGGAAAGACGGGAGGATATCCCCTTTATCCTGAATGCGCTCTTTCCCCACGTAAACAGGCAGATAGGCGGGAACGCGCAGTCGGTAGCGCCCAGGGTGCTCGCCCGTCTTACGTCGTACCACTGGCCGGGAAATGTAAGGGAGCTGATCAATGTGCTGGAACAGGCGGTACTGAACGGCTATCTCAAGGAGGAGATCGATCTGGAGGACCTGCCCGAATTCCTGAAGGACGATGCTCCATCGCGCCATGCGGGCCAGGTCGTGGCTATGCGCGACACGGTCTCCGACGTCGAGAGGAGGGCGATCGCGGACGCGCTGCAGGTGACGAGGGGAAACAAGAGGAAGGCGGCCCAGATGCTCGGCATCTCGCGGGCGGGTTTCTACAAGAAGATGAGTCGCCTTCGCGTCGAATAAGGCGGGTGGTGGCCTATGCCCGTAACCGGTCGCCCGAAACCCGTACCCCGTTGGAAATTTCTGTCCGCATGCAAGGACGGAGACGTTGATGTCGTGCGTAGATACGTGGAGACAGCCGATCATCGTGCTTATCTTCAGGATGACTCGGCTCTCAACAGCGCGGTCTGCTATAACCACCCCGATATCTCCTGATCCTCCTTGAAGCGGGTACGGATCCGAATATCCATGGCGAGCACGTCCCGGCGCTTCATGTAGCCGCCGCCAACGATAACGTAGAAGCAGCAGAGATTTTGATAAGCCATGGAGCGAAAATTGAGGTGCGAGACACCGTGAATAATGACACGGCCCTCATCTATCGAATCCGCGACGGTAAAGTCAGGGTTGCCGAATTGCTCCTCCAAACAGGCGCGGATCCCAATCTTACCGACCGGCGCGGTTTCACGCCGTTCCACATAGCGGTCTCCAGGAATGATGCCGAGCTCATTCAGCGCTTGCTCGACCATGGCGCCGCGATTAACGTCCGGACCCGCAGGGACGGCAGGACGCCTCTTATGATTGCCGCCGCGGCGGGGTTTGAAGAAATGGTTGAGATACTGCTCTCCCGGGGAGCCGATCCATCCATTGTCGACAGTGGGGGAAAATCACCCCTCGAGCGCGCCGTGGAGTGCCATCGGTCCGCTGTAGCGGAAACTCTCAAAGAAGTGAGCCCGCCCCTCAAGGGTTCCTCTGCCAGGACAAAGTAGCACGACTGGGGATCTATGCCCGTCCTCAAAGTTCCCCATGAGTACGGTGAATACCTGGTCGCCTTGCAAGCATCGCTTACCGAGACCTCCGGAGCTCCATATGTCTCATCTTCTCCCGGAACTTGCCCGCTTCGCTTTTAAGGCGCCACGATCTCGATTCCATTCTTCGGGCAGGGTCATGCAAGAGCCGGCAGGGCAGCGCGAGGCGCCCCCACGCTACCCTCGTAGAGGGGCTGACCAGGTTCCTAATTGAAGAAAACGAGTGGTAATGGTCAACCTTTGTAATGCGAGACGGATGCTGCATTTGCAGGTGTCATCGTGACATCCGGTGTCGGAGGTCCGGGGAGCTGGGCGGCTGCGCCCCGGCTGGAGGGTCCCCGCGTAGGCGGATCCCCGGCAAGGCCATCAGCGGGGTCCAGCCGATCAAAGATGGGGCCGTCCCGGTGTCCGTTGTCTGTTTTCCGGGTTGTTCCATAATTTCATTCTCCAAGATTTCCCAAAGTAGAGAAAAGCCGAAGTAGTCGCAACTGTACTCGGCCGCTTGCCCGGAAGGACCCAAAGGGTTGGGGTGTCTTCAGGCTACAGAGGTCATGCATGTTAGACCGCTCCCGCCGCGATTCTGGATACCACGTCGTGCAGGATGTTTCTAATGGGGACGGGGGGCCGGTGTATGGCCTTTCGGTCTCGCACCTTGCCAGGACCTTTTCGGGGACCTCTGACCGGTTAACCGTGGCCTCCTGGTCGCCTTGCTTCCGGTACCACCGCCCATACCGCATGGTCCATTGTGTCTTGACCTGGGGGGCCTTTCCATCGCGAGTGGTCTCGTCTACTGGCCCTCTGAGATATTGCTTTCACCTGCCCTCGCGAAGCCAATTCTTCACAAGAGATATACCTCTCTCCCGTCGCCAGAGATCCGACCCCTTTGCTGACTCCAGGCAGCTTCCAGTAACGGGATTACCCGTTTAACTTGACGGTGCGAAATGCCTGCCTCTCGGCTTATGAGTGCTATGCTCGGAAAACACCGGCTCTTTGTCCATACGGTCGATTAGGCAGATCAGCACCCATTTTTGTGGCGGCCGAAGCGCCTTCCAGGCGCTCATCGGCCCGTGATCTATCTGACAAAAACCCGTTTGGAGATTGACCACTTTCGAAGACTGATTTTGACTAGACAAGTCGGCGGAGGATGAACCATTTTTTTGTGTTCTCATGATGCCTCCAGACTGCACATAAAGCAAGACGAAATTTCCGCTATGGAAATTCGTCTATCTGGCCGCCTACTGGCCCATTTTATAGAGTGTTTATGAGGGAAAACTGGCGGAGAGAGAGGGATTTGAACCCTCGGGTTGTTATGGGGGAGAATGGTTGTAGACGATATATCTGGCCTTTTACTGGCCTGCGAAAATAGACTTATCATTTTTTGTGACCTCGCTCCTTGATTGGAATAACCTTCCTGGGCCTGCCTCGCGTGTTGAGAGCGGCCCGGAGCTTCTCCTCGGAAGGATGAATGTACGCCATTGTCGACCTCAGATCGGCGTGACCCATCAATTCCTGCAGGTGCTTCGGCGACAGGCCCTCGTCCGATTCGGCTAATTGAGTACAATAGCTATGGCGCGTGCTTTCATAGAGCCCAGTCCCTGCGCCGGAATGCTTACGCCAAAGCTTTTGCATAAACTCATAACGGTAGCCCCACCCGGTAACGGGATTGCAGAAAACAAACGCACACGCGAGAGAGCCTCCGGTCCGCCTGTAACACTACCCATAAAATGCTACCTGAACGTCCACTTTCGGGTCCTCCTTCTCCCTCTCCTCGTTCTCCTCTGATCCCCTTGCGCCTGGAAGAATCTTTCTGAGGCATTCCACCGTCATGACGTTTCGCGCGGCCCCGAAGATTATTTCGACTTCCATTCCCTCTATCTCTCCTCACTCCAATTGCCGGGGCCGTTTTTTTACCATATAATTCATGTACGCCATCGAGTACGGGGTAAACATGGGAAGAATCCGATTGCTACTGGTTGACGACGAGGATGACTTCCGTACGGCCCTGGCCGGCAGTTTGAGGGAAAGGGGGTTTGAGGTTACGGACGTGCAGAGCGGCTATCGGGCGATAGAGGAGGTCAAGACAGGGAAGATCGATGTGGCTATCCTCGATAGAAGAATGCCGGGGATGGACGGATGTGAAACCCTTAGGCAAATGAAGTCCATCGATTCCACGATAGAAGTCATCATGCTGACCGGACAGGCCCCCTCGGAATCAGGGAGAGAAGGGATGCGCCTCGGTGCCTTCGATTATGTGGCAAAGCCGTGTGACATAGATGCCCTTGTTCTCAGAATCAACGCGGCGTACTTGAAAAGACAGGGCCAAGCCGACAGGTCCGCGAGGCCTCCCTCCAAGGTCCCTCCCGACTCTTCATGACGTAGGTATCCCCTTCATCCCGCCGAGAGGGTCACTCCATCAAATCATCTTTACGACTGGAGGATGTCCCAGGTCGTGCGCTCTTGTGGGTTCGTCTCGCATTTTGCGTCCGGTTATGGGGTCTCCTCCTATGGTCCGGAGTCCGTTCCACGCCCTCTTCCAGGCCAAAAAACGCACTGACATGGGGTCATAATCGGGCGCATAAGTGGTGCCTGTCACTCGTTGCCGTTCTCTCAGTAGCTCAGGTGAAGCCTCATCCCGTATACCTGGATAGGCCCCCTGTCCCGGTTGTAACCCGGGTTCTCTATATACTGGAAGTCAGGGCTGAGCTGCACGTAGCGGCCGAGCTGGATGCGATAGTAGGCTTCGCATATCCCCTCGAGGCCGTAGTTGAGGGCCCCATCGCCGACGAGCATGCCGATGCCCCCCTCTTCAAGGTAGTGCCGGTGCGAGCCGGAAAGGCCGTCTACCCCGATACCGATGCCGAAGCGGTCCTCCGGACGTCCCCAGTTGCGGCCGCTCACCTGGAGCCCCATGCTGCCATCCCTGTCCACTTCCGTATAGGACCAGGTGGAATTGGCGCCGTTGGCCCAGCCGAGGCGCCAGAAGAGGCCCGTTTCCCCGTCATTCGCGAGGGGCTGCTCGATGTTGAGGCCGAAGCCGTACTTGGTGCGTCCCGGCTGCTCGTCCGCAAGGGTGCTCGGCACGGTGCCGGTGGCGCTGCCTGCGGCCATGGCCTCCCGGTAGTCGCCCATCCTGCCCTCGTTGTGGAAGGCGAGGAGACGGATGACCGTGCCTATCTTATTCGGCGCCAGGTCCAGCTCGATGTTGTCGCCCCGTGCATGGTAGATCTCGTCGTCGAGGTTGATGCCGTTTCTCGTGGTCGGCACCTGGTAGCTCCCCATGATCAATCGCCACGTGGGGTGGACGAAGGCAACGGAGGCCCCGATGCTGTAGCCTCTCGTATCGGAGGCGTAATCCCATGCCGTATTGTAGAGGAAGGCGTAGTTGAGGAACTGGGTCCTCCCGTTATTGGCATAGCGGTTCTGGTCGAAATCGTCCGTGGGTGCGAGCTTACCCCCCTTTATCTCGATGCGGTCCACCGGCTCCCGGCCAGGGAGCTGATCCATGCCGCGGGTCAGGGGCTCACCCAGGGTCCCTGACAGGGGGATGAGGTAGCGTAAGTACAGGCGTGCAAGATAGGGGGCCTGGCCGAGATCGGCAGGGCCCGCCCGGATGACGTCCGCGTTCGTATAAGCACCGAGACCGAACCCCCTGCTCAGGCCCGCGCCCCGGAACATCTCCACGTCCATGTAGGCCTGGAGCGACTGGGTTATCTGGGAGCCGAGATAGACGCCGTAGGTGTGGGTCACCTCCTCCTTGAAGCTATGGTCGAAGGCAAAGCTGTCCTGGCCTGTGTAGGGGCTGTGGAAGGAGGGCACGTTCTGATAGACCACGTTCATCTGTGCCCCCAGGAGCTGGGGGAGCCAGGGGGGCTTGGTGGAGGGAGGGGCGTCGTCGGCCAAGCACACGGGTGCGGTCAACAGGACAAAAAAGATAACCGCCATAGAGAGAAAGGCATGTGCAGCGAGGATAGGTCTCGAGGACGAGCTGATAAGGTTGAAAAAGCCTGGAAAATGAAGATTGAGTTTGACCATACTGCATCTCCTTGCGCACACTTTTTCGCCGAGGCCGGCCCTCCCAACCGGCCGGGTCACCCTGCTTCTCCACCTTCTCCGCGACCTTCCCGCCGCTCGTCGCCCCGGTCCATAAGGCTCCTCCAGTAGTACCCTGTGACAAAGCCGCCCGCTGCGCCCGCCATGAGAAAGACGAAGAGGAGAAGGTCCCCCTGGTCCGTATTGATGAGTGGCTTGTGGGCTTCTCTCCCATGCTCTTTTGCCAGCCGCTCCACTACCGACTCATCGACGCCCTGCCATTTCTCAGAGGCAAAAGCGGTGAAAGGAGAGGAGCATAGGATCAGTAAAGACATGGTCAGGGCCATACCGGTTATCTTGCCCCTTCCTGGTGTCGCCTTGTCCCCACCCGTCTGCTTCACCACGCCCATCTTCACGAGGAGATCCGGCCTCCTCTTGGAGAGGAGCACGACCACCCCTGCGGTAATGGCGCCTTCGAGGATTCCCAGGGGGAGCTGCGTTGGGATGAAAGCGATCATGATCTTCCAGAAAAGGGGCATGAAAGGCCACTCGCCTCTGATACCTGAGGCAAGCTCCACGGATGTCGCGAAATACGTAGCCCAGTCCGCGAGCAGGCCGGCAATGAAGCAGGACGCGGCCAGATTGACCTTGAAGCCCCTGAGGCCCCTGAAGGTGAGGTAACCCGCAAAGGAACCCATGACGCCCATGGAGACGATGTTGGCCCCCAGGGTGCTCAAGCCCCCATGGGCCAGAAAGAGCGCCTGGATCAGGAGCGCAACCGAGGCGACGAGCACGCTTATGCCCGGGCCCAGCAATATGGCCGACAACCCCGTGCCGCACGGGTGCGAGCACGTCCCGACCGTGGGCACGGGTATGGGCATACACGAGATGACGAATACTACCGCCGCCATGAATCCCACGAGGGGCTTGAAGGAAAAATCGACAGCCGACATCTTCTTCAGTCTGAACAGGCCGTAAGCGACAAAGGGCGCGGCAACGGCGAACCACCAGAGGGCCCACCTCACGGGGAGTATGCCCTCGGTGATATGCATCGCCTGTGCATCGGACGGGCAGAGCACGTGGAAGGCGAGTATCCCAAGGACAGTCGTCGTAAGGGCTTTCTTCTTCATGGTCCCTCCTGTCCTATCTCAATGAGGCATGCCTCGCAAGGAACACACCCGTTTCGTCCGTCTTCGCCGCCCACGGGGGACCGTGGGGCGGAAGCCCGGCCAGAAAAACAAAAATCCTCAGAGCTGAAAACACCCTGAGGATTGCACCCTGTTTGCTTCACCCTCAATTTCCTCCGCGGGAAACGTCCGCACCTCGATGAAGCACGAACCGACCCTCGGGCAGGTCTTCTGGCTTCCGGTTCGTCCTACTCACCAGCCTTCCCGAATCAACGTTCAGTGGCTGTGTCGGCTTTCGTCCCCGGTTACAGCGGCGGGACCGCTCCCGACTTGGACCCTTTGATCCTCACGGGATTCCCTATTATGCCTCTCGGCACCCGAAGTACTTTTTTTATATCACCGGACAGTTCCATAGTCAATCGTTTTTTCGGATGTATTGTCGGTAGGAACGCATTTCCACTTGCGTGCTGTCACTTCAGTGGTCCCTCCTTCGCTTGCCTCGGAACTCGTCCACCCCGCCTTCGGCCGGGTACCCGGCGCTGCCGGCGGGCTTATTGCTCAGACATTCTCGGCATGCGTCGACAACAATTAAGGAGTACCCATCGTCCGCAGGTGGGTTGCCACGCTCCCTCCGTCCCCGTGGGTGTGTGGCACCGTACGTGTTAAGCCGGAGCAACCCGTGGAAGATATCCTTGGATCCCGATTCCTGTGGCGGCTCACGGGTGCGGGTCATGGACGTTTCCGAAGCATGCCATGGCACGCCGCCAAACTATCAAGCCGGGAAGGAGCATGGAGGTAGAGAGACTGTGGGGCCCTCCTTAAGGGGGCGCGGCCCTCACTGCGCGGCGAAGAACTCACCGTCCACCATAGTGAGCCTCCTCGCGCCGGCCGAGCCGATCTCTGGGTCATGGGTCACGAGCACCAGGGCCGCGCCGATGCGGCTCCGGACAGTGAGCATCGACTCCAGAACTTCTCTGCCCGTCTTCCGGTCGAGGTTTCCCGTGGGCTCGTCCGCGAGGATCAGCTCGGGCCGGTTGATGAGCGCCCTCGCGATGGCCACCCTCTGCTGCTCGCCGCCCGACAATTCACCAGGTTTGTGAAGCCTGCGATGGGCGAGGCCCATCATGGCGAGGAACTCCTCGGCCCGGGCCTCCGCTTCCGCCGCCTTCACCCGTCCGATCCAGAGGGGGATCATGATATTCTCGATGACGCTGAAATCCTGGAGCAGGTGGTAAAACTGGAAGACGAACCCCACCTTCTCGTTCCTGAAGGCGCACTGCTCCTTTTCGCTGTATTGGTCGATGTTCCTTCCTCTGTAGATGATCTCCCCTTCGCTCGGCCGGTCAAGGGAGCCGACGAGGTGGAGAAAGGTGGTCTTGCCCGCCCCCGAGGGACCCATGACGGTCACGAACTCGCCCGGTTCCACGTCGAGATCGATGCCCTTCAGTATCTCCACCGTGGCACCGTCCTTGCGGAAGCTCTTCTTCAACCCCCTCACCCGGAGAAGCGGCTCATTCATAGCGCAGCGTCTCGACCGGGTCGATCTTCGACGCCTTGTAGGAAGGGTAGAGCGTCGAGAGGAGGCAGAGCAGGATGGTCAGTGCGGCGATGAGGAAGATGTCCAGGTGATCGGCCTTCATGGGCAGGGTGTTTATGTAGTAGACGTCGCTCGAAAGCTTGATGATCTCGTAGTGTCGCTGGATCTGCAGGAGGCCATAGCCCACCACGGTGCCGAGGAGGGCGCCGAAGACGCCTATGGTGAGGCCCTCCGCGACGAAGATGCGCATGATGCTCCTGTTGGTGGCGCCCATGGCCTTGAGAATGGCAATGTCCTTCTTCTTCTCCATTACCGTCATCACGAGGGAGCTTATGATGTTGAAGCTCGCCACGAGGATGATGAGGCCCAGGATGATGAACATGACCAGCTTCTCCAGCTTGAGCGCCGAGAAGAGGTTTCTGTGCTGCTCCATCCACGTCCTTCCGTAGTAGCCGGGCCCCAGTTCCCTGGCGATGCGGTCCCGTATCCGACCCGCCGCATAGACATCATTCACCTTTATCTCGATCCCCGTCACGCCGGCCCCCAGGGTCGATTCCACATCGGAGAGGGACATGATACAGAGGAGGTTGTCGATCTCGTACATGCCCGTTTCGAATATGCCCCCCACCCTGACCCTTACCGTCTCGGGCACGGCCCCTGCCGGGGAAAAACCGCCAAAGGGGACGATAAGGGTAAAGAGGTCGCCCGGGAGGAGGCCGAGGTCCCTGGCGAGCTCCTTTCCCACGAGGATGGTGCCGGGGGTGTTGAGAGAGTCCACGGTACCCACTTTCATGAGGCGGCCGAGGAAACGGGCGTCCTTGGGCTCCATGCCCTTCACCACCACGCCCGTGACGCGGCCCGGGCCCTGGGCCATGGCCTGAAAGGTGATGAAGGGAGACGCGGAGACCACGCCCTCCACGCGCCGCACCCTCGCCACGACCTGCTCTGGGTCCTTCACCCCCCAGTCAGGATTGATGACGATATGGGGGTTGATGCCGAGAATGCGGTCCCTGATCTCATCCTGGAACCCCGTCATCACCGAAATGACCAGGATGATGGCCATCACCCCTATACCTATACCCACTATGGCGATCCACGTGGTAAATGAGATGAATTTGTCCTTCCTTTTCGATCTCAGGTAGCGAAGGGCAATGGACGTCTCGTAATTCAAGGTCCCCCTTACGGCCGAAGGAGCGGGAAGAGGATCACTTCCCTGATCGACTGGCTGTCGGTGAGGAGCATGCACAGGCGGTCTATGCCGATGCCCTCGCCCGCCGTCGGCGGCAGCCCGTACTCGAGGGCTTCAATATAGTCCTCGTCCATTGCCGCACCCTCCTCCTTCTCCTTTATCTGCTCCATGAATCTGGCCTTCTGGTCCTCGGGATCGTTCAGCTCGTTGAAGCCGTTCGCGATCTCCATGCCGCTCACGTAGAGCTCGAACCGTTCTGTCTTCTCCGGCCTCTCCTTCGACCGCTTCGCCAGGGGCGATACCTCGACGGGGTACTCGGTGATGAAGGTGGGCTGCACCAGCTTCTCTTCGCACAGCTTCTCGAAGAGCTCGGCCATCAGCCTGCCCTTCGCCATGCCCTCGACGCCCTCGATGGCGAGCTCCCGGCCGCGGGCCCTGAGCCGCTCCGGGTCGCTCACTGAGCGCGGATCGAACCCGCCGTGCTCGACGAGGGCCTCTTCCATGGTAAGCCTTTTCCACGGCCTTCCGAAATCGATCTCCCTGCCGTTGTAAGTAACCAGGAACTCGGGAGAGTCGTCTGCGGCGAGGAGCCGGGAGACCAGGGTCGATACCATCTCCTCCGTCAGGTCCATCAGGTCCTCGTAGGTGGCGTAGGCCTGATAGAACTCGAGCATGGTGAATTCAGGGTTATGCCTCACGGAAATGCCCTCGTTCCTGAAGTTCCTGTTGATCTCAAAGACCCTCTCCAGTCCCCCCACGATGAGCCTCTTCAAGTAGAGCTCGGGAGCGATCCTCAGATAGAGGTCGAGGCCGAGGGCGTTGTGATGGGTCTTGAAGGGCTTTGCCACGGCCCCGCCGGGGATTACCTGCATCATGGGCGTCTCCACCTCGACGAAGGCCCGGTCAATGAGGAAAGAGCGCACGTATTCAATGATCTTTGCCCGCCTCAGAAAGACGTCGCGCACCTTCTGGTTGACGATGAGGTCGACGTACCTCCTGCGGTACCGCTCTTCCACGTCCTTGAGACCGTGCCACTTCTCGGGCAGGGGACGGAGCGACTTGGTGAGGAGCTTAATCTCGTCGGCGAGGATGGTCAGCTCCCCTGTCCGCGTCTTGAAGACCTTTCCCTCTGCGGCAATGATGTCACCCACGTCGAATTTCTTGAAGACCTCGTAGTCCGGAGACTTGAGCAGGTCCTTCCTCGCGTAGACCTGGGTGCGCCCCTCCCGGTCCTGGACGGTGAGGAAGCAGCTTTTGCCGAAATCCCTGAAGGCAACGATCCTGCCCGCAAAGGAGACCACGGCCTTCCTCTCCTCTATCTCCTCGGCGGTGAGATGGCCGAATTGTCCATGGAGCTGACCGCTCCCCGCGTAGGTGCCCCTCTCCTGGGGATAGGGGTCTATCCCGGCGCGCCGGAGGTATTCCTCTTTTTCCTTCCGCACCTCCAGCAGCTCATTGATCGGTTCCATTCGCGCCTCCCAGCTCGACAATCACATCGTAGTCCATGGTGCGCCTCACCTTCCCCGTCCTTATCTCGCCCGCCTTGCAGTCGCCTTTGATAAACGCCATACCGTCCACGTCGGGGGCCTGGAGCAGGAGCCTCCCCGTCCATCCGTCCGCTTCCCTGGTCTCCACCACGATCCGGACGCTTCTCCCCACGAGCCTGGCGAGGCGCCTTCGCGAGATGTCGCGCTGCAGCTCCATGACCGCGCCGTATCGCCGCTTCTTGATCGCTTTCCGCAGATGACCCTTCATGCGGGCCGCCTTTGTCCCCCCCTCCCGCGAATAGGTGAACGCCCCCAGGTTGTCGAACTCCCATCGGGAGATAAAGGCGCAGAGGTTGGAGAAATCCTCTTCCCTCTCTCCCGGATATCCTACCATGACCGTGGTGCGGAGCATCGCGTCGGGCATGCGCCCCCTGATCCTCCCGAAGAGGTCTTCCAGGTCCCGCCGGGAATAGCCGCGGTTCATCGCCTTCAGGAGGACGTCTTCCGAATGCTGTATGGGGATGTCGAGGTACTTGATCACCCGATCGTCATTCCCCACGAGTTCGAGGAGGGCATCGTCCACGCCGGATGGATGCAGGTAGAGGAGCCTGATGAAATAGTCGCCCCTGACGGCGAGGAGCCTCCGGAGGAGCTCCTTGAGATCAGACCCCGAGTCCCTGCCGTAGGAGGTGATGTCCTGCCCTATGAGGTTGAACTCCCTGAAGCCCTCTTCACGGAGCCTCAGAAACTCCTCCTCGATCTGCTCCACCGGGCGGCTCTTCAGGGGCCCCCTTATGGCGGGTATGGTGCAGTAGCTACAGCGATTGTCGCATCCCTCCTGGATCTTGAGATAGGCCGTCGGCAAGGGGGTGAGGACCTTCCTCGGGGGGGAATCGACGAAACCCGTATCCCCGTCTGCGCCCTTCCGGGGGAAAAAGCCCTTTTCGGTCACGAGCCTCTCTATGCTGCCGTAGGCATCCCTCCCCACGAAGAGGTCGACCTCAGGCAGGAGGCCGCCCAGCTCTTCACCGTAGCGGTCAACGAGGCAGCCCGCTACCGCGAGCCTCGCGCCTCCGCCCTTGATCTTCTCCGCCTCATCGAGTATGGTCTCTATCGATTGGCTGCACGCATCGGCGATGAACGCACAGGTATTGATGACCACGATCTCCGCGTCATCCGACAGCACGTGCCCCGCGCCTTCGAGCCGTCCTGCCACGTATTCCGAATCGACCAGGTTCTTGGGACACCCGAGACTCACGATCCTATACCGCATCGAGCAGACACCCTCCGGCACACGCGCCGCCTCTCTTTCCCGTGCACCCCCCGCCGATGCCGACCACGTGGCAGAGGAAGAAATCGTACTTCAGGGGGTCTTCCGGGCAGTGCCTCTTCAGCTCATCCGTGATCTGGCAGGCCGCTTTCCAGGACTGCCCCTTTTGGTCGGTCCAGCCGCGGCACCTCCCGATCTTGTAAATATTGGCGT
>Ga0326727_10021175_pt1 | contig 12779 bp, 14 predicted proteins | sample MB2enrmetagenome_FD_207643 | JGI IMG/M metagenome (GOLD analysis project Ga0326727, IMG submission 207643) | Lab enriched peat soil microbial communities from McLean, Ithaca, NY, United States - MB29MY | ecosystem: Environmental > Terrestrial > Soil > Wetlands > Peat | place: USA: New York...
CTACTCCTTCCGGGGCGTCCGACCGTCGAGGCGCCCGAACCAGTACCACGGCCACTTGCCGGTCAGGATCCGCGTCGCGAACATGAGGCCGACCGACCACCCGATGATGTCCGGCCCGCGCGCGGGCGCGGGCCTGTCCTGGCACGAGGGCTGCTCTACCAGGTAGTGCCCGCTCGAGGCGGGCTCTCCCGGGCCGCCGCGGCCCCAGCTCCTCTTCGTTCGTCCCAGCAGCAGGTCCTTTGCCATGATTTTCCTCGTGATCTCGTTAACTTAGCTCTACCGTTGAAAAATTGTGTTTGACACCTGGTTCTTCGCAGCTCAGAATATGATCATGCTGAACAGAACGAAGGTTTCTCAGTTGGTGTCGTCCGACGTCCTCGCCGCGTGGTTCGTCATCCTGGTGCTGCTGGCCGCGCTCGCTGCCCTGATGCTCTCCGGCTGCGGCGGCGACTCCGGGCCGGGGCTCACTGCGACCTCCACGGGCTGGAAGTGTGACGTCCCCTCGACGACCATGGGCGACGTCAGCACCAAGTACTTCGTCGTGGTCGAAGACGACGTCGCGGCGGCCTGTGAGGAGACCAAGGCCTGGGCGACCAAGAACCCGTCTCAGGCCGCTGCTATCTTGCCTTCTGTCGCGAACGGGCAGATTTCCATACAGGGGGCAGACTGCTCGGACGCGGCTCACGACTTCCAGGGGACCAGTGGAACTCCTTGGTGCGTCAAGTTGGCGCAGTCCGTGAACGTTGCTTCGAACACCATCTATAATACTCCTACTGTCTCGACCCTGGAGTCTGGGCAGAAGTGTACCGGGCTGCCTTCCGACGGTTCCACCTGCTTGGCCAGCGTGGTGTACACCTCTTCCTCCTACGAAGATCCGGAGGGAGGCGTGTGTGGTGCCTACGGGACATATTCTGACACGTTTGGTATCGACTCTCCGGTGTGTGTGGCAGCGGCCATATCGCCAGTGAACACTTCTCCGCAGAAGCAAGATGGCAGCATGATGGGGGACGATGGTATATGGGCGATCTGCTCTACGACAGGAACTTTCCTGGGTTGGATGTGTACCGATGGGGAGTAGGTCGAGCATCAGATACCGATCTCGCAGACGAGTTTGAGCATGTTGACTTCGGCGCCGCTGGACGTGATGCCGATGATGTTCTCGTTGCCGATGATCTCGAACTCCGGAGCTGTCGTACCGCCCGGGATCTGGATGTAGTCGGTCGGTCGGATGCCGTCGTGCAAGAGCACGGTCAGGGCCACGGTGTCTGGGAAGCGCAGGATTTTTACGGTCTTGGTGTAGGCTGGCAGTGCCCAGAAGGCGAAGTCTGTGTACCCGCCGATCTCGGAAGCTTGTGGAGTGCCGATAGGTATGGTGACTTGCGTGGGAGTGTTCGTCTCGGAGCTGAGGTAGCAGTTGAGCGTCTTGTAGATCCTGGATCGCGCCTTGTTGAAGTAGTTCGCCATCGCCTTCACGAGCACGGGCTCGGCCGGGATGACCAGGTTGCTGCCTCCGCTCGGGTTGTTGCATACTACGGGGCCGCCTGGGCCGATGATGGGGACCGGCACGTACGAGGGTCGGGGTATAAGTGGGTGGAGGGTGAGGTAGTAGTAGTTGATCCACTGCGCGAGCGACATCGGCGGGTTGGTGCCGAGTATGGGGGCCAGCAGGAGGTTGTCGTAGCGCGCGTAGGCCCGCAGCACGCCGGTGGGCACGCTGACTATGACGGTGCCGTCCTGGGGCTCGATCGCTGTCGTCGCCTGGTTGATCGAGCCGGCGAAGGGCCCGACCACGAGGTCGAACTCGAGGCGCGTGAACTGCGCTCCGTTGCCGAACTCGATGATCCCCGTGACGGGTCCCGGGAAGCCGGGGTTCGGGTTGCTGGCTCCTTGCAGGATGCGCGAGACCGTGAAGATTACAGAAGTGGTCTGTCCCCTCTTCGACGACCCGTCGAGGTTGAGTATGCGGGGCGCGTTGTTCTGGGGCAGCACGGTTCCCACGCTCCACGTTGACGCGTCGGCCGGGCTCACCACCGCGCTCGCCTGCGGCGTCAGCACGGTGCTGTTACCGATGTTCAGATCGGCGTTCTCGAGCAGCGGTCCCTCTGAGTGGCCTTGCTTGTGCTCCATGACTACCCTTCCTTGTTCAAGATCTTGTACGTCCCCGGGCGCTCGAGCACGGCCAGGGTGACGCGCACCTTGACCCGGCACTCGTCCTGGTTGCGGATCAGCACGCGGAGCGGGTCGGCAGCCGATACCGTCTCCCTGATCTCCCTGCCCTGGGCGTAGGCCGCGATCGGCTCGGGGCAGGCTACCACGATGAAGTGGCCGCAGGCGACCTGCTCCACGACGACGTCGGCCCCGTCCACGTCGCACCACAGGGCGAGCACGGGGTTGCTCATGTGCTCGGACGGGGCGATCACGACCTCGAGCCGCTCGCCGGCCTCGACCCGGGCCTCCTGGAGCTCCGTGCGCAGGTTCTCCCTCATCACGACCCGCACGGTATCGACGTCGTCCTGGATCACCTGCCCCGCCCCCTCATGACCGCCACGTCTCGCTCCATCATCTCGATCGCGTTGGTCAGCTTGTCGAGCACTTCCTCCTGGTGGGTCAGCGCCTTGTCTATCCGCTTGAGGGTCTCGTTCACGGTCACCTTGTCTTCCGCCCCCGCCAGGGTCTGCTTGTTCCACTCCTCCCGCTCGACGAAGAAGGCTTTGCCGAGCCCGCCCACGATCACGCCGATCCCGATCACGATCCCGAGCACGGTCGACAGCACTATCAGGAACGACCGGGGTCCGGCCGGTTCCCTCGTGACCTCGACCGGGGGAGGAGTGACCTGGATCTCAGGCATGGTGAATGGGGGCATGGGTCGCTTTCTGCTTCTTCGTTGCCACCGCCCTGAAGTGCTTCTCTAGTGCAGGCTGCTTGAACTTACGCGAGAGTACCACCCCGTCGCTGGCCTCGTCGAGGGTCAAGTCCTGCTGGCTCTTGCCGGCCAGGAAGAGCAGTCGCCGCTGCTCCCTGTCCTCCTTGCGGTCAGGCCTAGCCGCCGCGGCCCTGATCAGGCCGAACGTCAAGGCGGCGGCGAGCACGAGACCCCACATCGTTTCCTTACGTCTCTACTTTGACGCCCTTCTTCTGCAGGAAGGCCAGCAGCGTCTTGCCCGCCGCCTGCTTCTGGGTGTCGTTGGCGTCCTTCTTCACGTGGACCGCGATGGCCGCGTTGAAGTCCTTCCTGGACATCTTTTTCGCCTTCACCGCCGCGACGACGTAGTCCTTGAACGTCTTGTCAGCGCCCACGAACGCGCCGGAGCTTGACGAGGGAGCCGCGTCGATCCGCACTCCCCTGTCGGTGAGCAGCGTGAGGAGCTTGCCCGCGGCCACCTCCTTCGACTCGCGCGTGTGCAGGCTGCGCAGCTGCGCTGCCCGGTTGAAGTCGTCCCGGCTGATCCGCTTCTTGGCGACGGCCTTGCCGACTATCTGCTTGAACGTGTCGGCGATCACGAACTTCGTCGCCTCGTCCGGTCCGGCGGCCGGAGCCGGCGCCTGCGCTCCGGAGATCGCCTCGGGTCGCAGTGACGCCCTGGTGCCTCCCAGCAGCAGGCGGTCGACCTCCTGCTTGGCGCTCGGGCGGTTCTGCAGCACGTCGTCGATCTGCTTGTGGGCTCGGAAGCTGATCGCGTACTTCAGGGCGTCCAGGTCGCTGCCCTTCTGCGCGCGCTCGAGGTTCTCCTTGGCCCTGGCCCTGGCCGCCTTGTTGCCTTTCTTGCACTGGACGTAGTCGGCCAGCGGCTGGGTGTCGATCGGGGTCAGCTCGCTCAGCGAGCCCCCGTCCCGGGCAGCCTCGAGCAGCTGTATGGCGTTGACCAGGCTCGATGTCTGGATGGCCTTCTGGTCGCCCGCGGCTGTCCTCTTCTCGAGGTCGGCGTACGTCTTGCGCTCTCCGTCGTAGTCCCTGTTGAGTAGCATGGCGTGGAGGGCAGATACCGTTGGGTCCTTCATGGTGAGAGCGTCGACGGCGTCCTGGAGCTCCGCCTTCGCCGCCGGGGAGACCGGGCGCGGGTTCGCGGTGGATATGCTGTATCCCATGCTCGTGCTGGTCACGGAGGACAGCTCGACGTCCACCGCTCCTCCCTTCGGCGCCTCGGTCCTGGGCGCCTCCGAGGGTGCCTGGGGCGCGGGCTCCTTCGCGGCGGGCTTCGCGGAGGCGGTGGGCGCCGCGCTGGCGGCCGCGGTCGCCGGAGCAGCCGGCGCTGCCGCCGCTGCCGCGGGCGCTACTCCCTTGCCTTTTTCCTTGCGCGCGGAGGCCGCCAGGACGAGCGAGGCGGTCGACGTGGCCGCGCTGATGCCGGGCAGGATGATGCTCAGGTTGCGCTTGAAGGCCTCGAACGGAGACCAGCCCGTCTTGTCGCATCCAGCTGCCTGGGCGGCGGGGGCGGGAGCTACCGGAGTGGCCGACCTCGAGGCCACCCCCTCGCGCCAGTTGGCGAGCGGGTCGCGCGTCGAGAAGGTGAGAGCTCGCAGGCTCTCCCTGGCCAGGGACGCGAGCCCCGTGATCGGCGCCTGCGGGGTCTCGGGCAGGGTCGACATGGGGGTCGCCGGGGGTGGCGGGGGCGACAGCGCCGCGATCTGGGCTGCCAGCTTGGGCTTGCGAGCCCGCTCGGCGAGCCTCTCCGCCGCGACGGCCTCTGCCGCCGTGATGGTGCCCGCCTGGGCCTTCTCTACCGCCTCGGCCAGCGTCTTGTCCGCCTCCGTCTTCTCCGCGGCGGACAGGGGCGGGTTCACCTTCTCGAGGAACTCCTCGCGTGCCTTGGGCTTGGCGGCCATCGTCTGGGCGATTATCGCGGCGGCAGCGAGGGAGATGGCGGCGGCGGTCGCCTCCGGGGTCGGGTTGGGGACGGTCGCGGCCTCGCTGATCTGGCGCGAGGTCTCGATCGCGGCGGGATCCTTGGCCGCCGCCCGCTCCTGCAGGTTGACGGCGTCCCGCATGGCGGGCGATATCTCCTGGCCCTCGTTGGCGTCTGCCAGGGTGTGGGTAGCGACCACCTTGCCCATGTCCTTGATCTTGTCCGGGTCGCCCGTCTTGGCCGCCTCGAAGCTCTCGTTGAACTCCTTCGTGGCCTGGGGGTTGCCGGCGTTCTTGGCCTGCACGAGCGCCGCCGTCTTCTGCAGCGACTCGGTGGCGGAGGGAGCCGCGGTGGCGGCCATCGCCAGCTCTCCGGCGAGCTTCTTGTCGCCCGTCTCCTGGGCGATCTTGGCGCCGGCCGCGTACTCCTCCCTGGTCCCCGTCCTGGAGTCGTACTTGGTCTTGATCTTGGCCAGCTGGGTCTTCTTCTTGGCCGACTCCTTCTTGGTGCTGGCGTGCTTCTTCGACACCGCGGCCGTGGCGGCCGCCACGCTCCCGGTGGCGAGCGTCAGCTCGACCAGCTGCGCGGTCTCGAGCCTCCTCTTGGCCCGCTTGGCGTTCGGGTTGCCCGCCTTCGCGGCGGCGCTGACGATGCCGATCTGCCGGATCGCCGAGGGGTCGTTCTTGTTCGCCCGGCGCACGAGCTTGCGCGCCTGCGCGAGGTTGTGCTGCTCGCGGGCGGTCGGCGCGACGGTGCGCACGTGGCGCGCGAGCTTCATCCCGGCGACGCGCTTCTTGGCCCCCTTGTCGCCCGCCTTGGCCAGCTTCACCTGCTGGTTCACGTACTTCCGCGCCTTCGGGTTGCCCCGGGCCGACGCGTGCTCGACCTTGGCCAGCTTGTGCAGCTCGTGGGCGTGCTGGGCGCGCGCGAGCTTCTTGGCCAGGACCACTTCCATGTTTTTCTGGGCGGCGATCACCTTCAGCTTGCGAGCATTCGCCGCCAGCTGCCGCTCGTGCTTCTTGTGCGCGGCCAGCTGCGCCTTCTCCTTGGCCTTCTGGGCGTGCATTCCGGCGTAGGCCGCGCGCAGGTCGCGCGTGGCCTGCTTGTCGCCCTTCTGGGACCTCGCGATCATGTTCCGGAGGGAGGCCTTCGCCTGCGGGTCGCCCGCGCGCAGCTTCTTGTAGAACTTCGCGCCGGCCCGGATCTTCATGCCGGTCGCGTTCTTGCGGCCCGCAGCCTTGAGGATCTTCTTGTCGCTGGTGCCCACATCGCTGTCCCACTCGCCTGCGAACTCACCCGAGCTGTCCTGGTCGGTGTCGCCTCCGTCGTCCTGCGACTTGAGGGCCTGCTCGGGGTTGGCCTCCAGCTCGGCCGTCTTCATCGCGGCCTCCTTCTGCAGGGCCGCGGCGTCGGCGGCGTCCGCCTCGGCCTGGGCGGCGTCGGCGATCGCCTGCTGAGCCCGCAGCTCGGCCTCGGTCTGGGCGTCGGCAGCTGCTGCCTTGGCCTCGGCCGCCTTCTGGCGCTGGGCGGCCGCCCTCATGCGGGCCAGGCGAGCCTGCTCGGGGTTCGAGCCTCCCCCGCCGCCGCCGAACACCTTCTGGCCGGTCCACTTCGTCCCCTTGTAGAGGCCGTAGGCGGGCAGCCACACGGGGGCCGTGGCGTACTTGAACACCTGCCCGAACGAGAGGCCGACGTAGTCGCCCCCCGAGATCATGCCCGTCTCCTTGAGGCGCTGCAGGCCGTATATGGCGCGCGGGTTGCCGGCCTTCGCCAGGCTCTGCACGGCCTGTAGCATCTTCGCCTCGGCCGGGGTCATGGCCGCGGCGGCAGCCGCTCCCATGATGGTCTGCTGGAGCTGCTTGGCCCTGGACAGGTGCCGGTAGGCGCGGCCCGACACGTGCGCGCCGACCACCCCGCGCAGCTTCTTGCTCTCTGCTCCCAGCGCGACTATCGCCTTCTCGTGCTCGGGCGACAGGGCTCGGTTGGGGCTCACCTGGTGGCTGAGCGCGACCGCCGCTTTGCCGCAGACGAGGTTACGCTGCCGCGCGGCCCGGACGTCTCCCGCGAGGCACGCGCCCACGAAGGCGCCGTGGATACCGGAGAGGTAGGCGGGCGTCTTCTCCCAGATGTCGCCGTGCACGACCTTCACTTGGTGCAGCACGTCGGCGATCTGCTTGGCCTCGGCCAGCTGGTCGGGCGAGAGGCCTCGGCCCGACTGGAGGGTCGCGTAGATGGCGTTCGCCTGCCTGCGCTTGCCGGCCTTGTCGAGCGCGTCCTGGATGACGGTGGAGATGGCCGTGGGCTTCTCGTGGCCCATGGAGTCGGAGGCGGGGACCACCTCGGCGGGACCCGCGAGGCGGGCCTCCTTCACGCACCGCCGGACCTCGCCGGCGAGGGAAGTCTCGATCTCCTTGAGCTGGGCCTCCGTCGCGACGGCCTGGTCCTTGGCCTGCTGGACCGCGTCCGCTGCAGCCCTGGCCTTCTCGGCCTGGGTGAGCACCTTCTGGCGTTTCGCGAGCTTCTCGCGCAGCTCCGCGTTCTCGCTCCACGCCGTCCGCTCCTTGTCCTCGAGGCCTCGCTCCTCCTGCGACTTGAAGACGTAGCGTAGGGGGTTGAGCTTGTAGAGCCAGTCGCCGAGGACGTCGTGCTGGGTGCGCACGCCGTGGATCTTGGTCACCCCGGCCGTCATGAGGGTCGCGTAGACCTGCTTGGCGGTTGGATTTCCCGTTTTAGCGAGGCGGGCTACGATCGCGAATTCTCCGGGCTGGAGCGGGTATCCGCTGCGCAGCTTCTTCACGGCGATGGCCATGACCTGGTCTTCCTTGGACGCTCCCGGGCCGCCCGAGATCTTGGTCACCCCGCCGGTGAGCAGCATGGCGTACACCTTCTTCGCCAGGGGGTTGCCGTTCTTGGCCAGCCGGCCGACCAGTCCGAACTCGCCCGGGGTCAGGGGGTGTCCGCTGCGCAGTTTCTTGACCGCGATTATCATCATCTGGTCGTCTTTCGGCGTCGCGGTCTGGGCCGGCGCGGCGCCCAGCACCTCTCGCGTCACGGCCCCGAGGGAGTCTGCTCCCATGACGCCGGTGCTGACGCTGCCTCGCGAGCCGTTGACGCCGTCGTAGAAATCTCCTTGGGAACCGTCAGGCGAGCCGTAGGGCATGGGACCTCCGTATGGGGCGCCTCCGTCGGGAGGCATCATGGAAGCGTCGGGCGGGCCGCCGGGTCCGCCGCCGGGGTACATCATGGAGCCGTCGGGAGCTCCGCCGGGTCCGCCGGGTCCGCCGGGAGGCATGGATCCGTCGGGCATGGCGCCGCCCTGCCCCTGGGGGAGGGGCTGGCCGTCGGGTCCGAGCATCTGGCCGGGACTGCCGTCGGGGCCGGTCGCCGACCGGGCGCCCTGGGTGTTGTTCACCACGACCTGCGACTGTCCGAAAAACCACGAGATCGGGTTCCACCAGGTGCCCATCACGTCCGACCCGCAGATCTCCGCGCCCAGCACGTCGGCCCCGCTCACCACGTACGAGGTGGGCATCCCGCCCGCCTTGATCTGGGCGATTGCCCAGGGCTTCGACTGCGCCTGGTAGTAGAGCATCGGCTGCACCGGGTTGCCGGCGGCCTGGTCCTGGTTGGCGAGGTAGTTCGCGTGCTCCACCACCAGCTTGTTGTAGAGGTTGCGGACAATCCTCGCCTTCTGGGCGTCGCGGCCCGGGATGAACCTCATGGCCCCGCGGCCCACGAACCGCGCCGCCGACAGGGGCGCCCTGGCCACTCGCCCGATCCCCCGCCTCAGGCCGCGGGCGAGCCCGCGGAAGCCGAACCCCACGTCCGAGTCACGTCCCGCGCGTTCCAGTTTTTCTTCGTGTGTCATGGTCTCTCCGTAGCTCGCGTCGTCCAGGACCTCGTCCATGGCGTGGCGCCCTCTCTTCGACTTGTTGATGATCCAGTCGTTCTGTTCCGCGTCGTCCACCCGGTGGAGTCCCTCGAGTCCCGGTGTGTCCTCGAGGATCTCCTCTTCGTCCTCCGAGAGGGGCCTCATGGTGTCGAGCGCCCTCTGCGCCTCTCCGGGTGAGAGGTCCTCTCGCAGCGCCTCGAAGGCGTCGTTGTCTTCGGTGTCCTCGGTCGAGACGTCCTCGTTCTTGGGAGCTATGACGGCCATGAGGCCGTCGTCGTCCACCGGGGACTCCGGATCCGGGTCCATGGTGGTGACGCTGAAGCTGTCGCCCACCAGGTCTCGGAACAGCCTCTGAGATCGCCTCGTCTTCACGGGGTGCCTCTCTCAGGACGGGAGGGTGATCCTGCCGGGGCGCGCCCCGGGGAGGTAGAGCGAGAGACCCGCCGCCGACATGTCCTTGTCCACCGACTTCTTGGCCGCGTGGAAGTGTCTCGTCGTGGGCCTGCGTCCGCCGGCCACCTTGACCGCGCGGCTGAGTATGGCGGCGCGGTAGGCCGTGTTCGGCACGAGGGAGGTCTCTGACACCGCACCGCTCAGGTCGGTCAGGCTGAACGACTGGTAGTCGCGGAACACCCCGCTCTGCTCGAGCACCGCGAGCGCCCGCCTGGCCTTCGGGTCGCCCTTCCGGGCCTGCTTCTGCAGCTTGGAGACGTTCTTGCGCACGACCGCCATCTTCTTGAGCGCCGCCTTGTTGCCCATGTCGGCCGCCACCTTGGTGGCAGCGATGTCCGCCAGCTTGTCCATCTCGGCCTCGGTGAGGACGATGCTGGCGACGCCCGCCTGGGGCATCTCAGGTGGGATGACCGCGACGCCGCAGCCGCGCGCCCAGTTGCGCCGGGACTTGCCGAACAGTATGTCGTATGCCATGGGTCGTGCCTCTCTGCGTGGGGTCTCAGGCGGACAGCTTGATCTGCTTCTTCTGCAGGAACTCGAGCATCTTGCCGCCCACCGCGAGCTTCTCGTCCTTGGTCGCCTGCGGTCCGGCGTAGAGGGCGACCGCCTTGTTGAAGTCCGCCCGGGACATAGCCCTCGGGCTGGAGCTGGCGGCGGCGTCGATCAGCTTGCGCGCTTCCTGGCGCCCCGCCGCCGCGGGTTCCTGAGTATCGGAGCTCCCCATCACCGTCACCTGCCGGGACGAGAGGAACTTCTGCAGCTCCGCCGGGTTCGCGCCCGCCGTCACGGCCTGGTCGAAGGTGGCCCTGGTCATCTGGTGCGAGGCGAGGGCGGCGTTGACGATGGGGCGCACCGCCTCCATCTTGGCGCGGTTCTTGTGGTGGTGGCCGTGGCCGGAGTCGTCGCCCTTGACCGCCACCTTGGGCTTGCGGGCCGCGATGGCGGCCGCGAGGCCGGGCGAGATCGACTCGTCGATGGCGGACAGGTCTGCTTTGCGCACCTCGTCCTCCTTAGACTCGGGACCCCGGACGTAGGCCCAGTGGGAGTTGTAGCCGCTGGAGTCGACGCCGCGTCGGACCAGTGCTCGCAGCTCCGAGCCGCCCTCCTCGCGCGCCAGGTGCTCCTCCTCCGGGCTAACGAAGGATCCACCAACGATCTCCTCGCGTCCAACGATCTCCTCGCGTCCAACGATCTCCTCGCGTCCAACGATCTCCTCGCGTCCAACGATCTCCTCGCGTCCAACGATCTCCTCGCGGCCCACGAGCTCTTGCTTTCCTACTAATTGCGGCATCGTCTTTTCTCCGTCGGGTTTTTCAGAACTTGATCATCGCCGCCAGCGCCCTGCCGAGCCCGCGCCACCTGCCCGACTGCGAGGCAGACGGGGGTGGGTTGTCGACGTAGCAGCGGCTCTGGCAGCCCTTGAGCGACGTCATCATCGTCGTCATCTTCCTGTCCAGCGCGGTGATCATCTCCTTGAGCTCTCGGTATTCTTGTGATTCCACAGCCTTCTCCAGAACTTCAGAAGAGGCCGTTCGCTTTCTCGAAGTTGCGCGTCGTCGCCTTGAACTTCTCGCGTACGGCGGGGTCGTGCACCCAGGACGCCACGCCGTTCTCGCCGGCCAGGTGCCCCACGGCGAGGAGGCCTGAGAGAGAAGCTCTTGCTCCGCCTACCGGAGCTCCGACCATCCCCGAGACCTTCGGGACCATCCGCCGCATCGAGCGCGAGAGCGCCTCGTACTGCGCCGGGGTCGACTCCAGGAACTTCTGCTGGGTGAGCGGCGGCACCCACTCGCCCGTCCACACGCCGGACTCCGACCCGACGGTCGTCTTGCGGGGGCTCGTCATGAAGCCGACGTCGGAGAGCCTCCTGGCGTCCAGGCCGAACATGCCGACGCGTCCGCGCGGGGTGACCGTCCTCTTGGGGGCCACGACCATCAGCGCCACGAACTTCTCCCACGCGAAGATGGGCACGCCGCGGATGGGGGCGCCCTTCTGAGGAGCTCTCATGGACATGCCCTTACGGGACACCCCGAGGGCGTATCCACCGAGGGCAGCGGGCAGGAGGAGGAAGGGCGTCATGGAGTAGGCTCAGCCGTAGTGGATCGACTTCAACATGGCGTCGAGCTCGCTGTTGAAGGCCGGATCCTTGTTGATCGCGTCGTACAGCTTACGCACCGTCTCCGTATATTTCGGATCCGGGATGTCGATGGCCGCCCGCAGGTCGATCAGCTTGAAGCGGGTCTTGTCGTCCTTGGCCTTCAGGGATGCCTGGTTCGCGAGGTAGCGCGCCCGCTTCTGCATGGCGTACACGCCGATCCGGTCGCGGATCTCGTTCAGGACCTCGTCGTAGCTCGCGGGACTGCCGTCGTCGTGCCACCACGAGGGAACCGGAGCTGAGCCCCCAGCTCCCGCACCGATCTCGCCGTCCAGCAGTCGTCCCAGGAGCTCTTGATGCAATGATGCCATGGGCGGTCGTCCTTCCTAGACGTACACGTTCTTGGGGGTGCCCGTGCCGTAGGTCTGGCCGACGACGTTGTTCTGCGTGACGCTCACGACCTTGGCGTTCTGGGGCGAGTAGGTGCCGGCGTTGGTTACGCCCGGCTCCACGATCTCGCCCGGCATGTTCGACGCGGTCTTTGACGCGGCGGAGTTCTGCGAGGGGCCGACCTCCACCGCCTGGTCTACCGAGAGAGGATCGACGAGCCCCTCGGCGTCCGCGTTGACCAGCGGGCCGGGGTTCGAGGAGGGTCCCACCTCGACCGTCTGGTCGACCGAGGTCTCCCCGTCGCCCTGGTCGGCCACGTTGACGAGCGGGCCGGGGTTGGACGACGGGCCCCTGGTCTGGCCGCCGGATGGCTGGCCGCCCGCGTTGGCCGCGCTGACCAGCGGTCCCGGGTTGGACGACGGGCCGACCTCCACCGCCTGGTCCACGGACAGTCGGCCGTCGCCCTGGCCGGCGACGTTGACGGTAGGTCCGGAGCTCGATGACTGCGACATGTAGGTTCCCCCTGACAAGGTTTCGGTGTCGGTCGCTTCGGCGTGGGAACCTCGCGGTGTCCTCTCTGCTGGTGACTCTGGTGGGGGAGAGGAGGCCGCCGGGGCCGCTTGGGCTCGGGTCGCAGACCCTAGTTGGAGACCAGGTTAGGGCGCTTCTGGCGGCCCGTCAAGTTTTTCTGCGAAAACTGCGCTTTCCTTCCGGACCTCTCCTCCGATATAGTGCGCCTCGTGAGCTACGACCTGGCCATGAGGCGTCAGCTGCGGCGCGACTGGAGCATCGCCCCGAGCCTGGACTTCTCCGCCGACCGGAGGCGGGGACCGCCGGCCGACGACGCCCCGGCGTCGCCCGCCGACGCGGCGGTCGCGAAGGCCAGGGAGTCGGCGCCCGGCCTGGTCGACCTGGTCACGAGGTACCAGCCCTCGTACTCGCACCACGTCTTCTCCGTCACCACGAAGTTCTGAGAGGAGGGTTGACAACTGTCGCTTGAAGTGGTAAGATAAGGTCATGAGCGAACAAAAGTTGTCGTCCTATGGGTTCCCGCTGGAACAATGGTTTGATCTTGCAAAGCCGATACGGAAGTCAGACGCAGATC
>Ga0326727_10021176_pt1 | contig 12779 bp, 15 predicted proteins | sample MB2enrmetagenome_FD_207643 | JGI IMG/M metagenome (GOLD analysis project Ga0326727, IMG submission 207643) | Lab enriched peat soil microbial communities from McLean, Ithaca, NY, United States - MB29MY | ecosystem: Environmental > Terrestrial > Soil > Wetlands > Peat | place: USA: New York...
CTCGCAAACGGGAATTTCTTTCGCATATTTCGCCAATTGTTTTATCAAACCCTTTGCAAGTTTCTTTGCTCGTTTGTCTACAGATTCCATTTCAGCATCTCCTTTGATTGACGTGCTGACTGCCATCTCTCGATAGTCGTGAGAGTCCGCCACTATTCGGTTGCCAAACTTTTCCCAGTTTTGCTTTGCCGCGCTGTACGCCACATCTCTTCGTGTCTCTCGTCCCGATCGCATAATGCAAGGTTGCCGCGGGCAGGTTCGCCTGGTAGCCGGGGCCATGCACGGCTACGGCCAGTCACAGTCTGAGAAGGCGCTCCGCGTTGCCGTGCGCGATTCGCTCTTTGTCGGCGGGGCTCACTGGGAGCTGGTCCAGGAAAGTGCGTGCCTCCACCATTGAGCTATAGGGATAGTCGGCTGAGAACATGATCCGGTCGACTCCTACCTCAAGCAGCAGGTCGAGGAACGTTGCGGTGTAGTTAAGGCCACTGAACGTGTAATGGACGTTCTCACGGAGGTAGGCGCTAATCGGGCGATCTAGTTTTGTCATTTGCGGAGGCAAACCACGATCGAGTCGGGGCAGCATGAACGGGAGCGTTTCGCCCAAGTGGCCGATGACAAGCTGCAAGCCCGGGTACCGATCGAACGCCCCACTGAGGATGAGGCGCAGCACGTGGATCGCAGTTTCGATGTGCCAGCCCCAGGCCGCCATCGCAAGCCCGCGCGTTACCTCAGGCGTGAAGTTCCCGGTGTAGGAGGCCGCAATCACCGCTTGCGGAGGTAGCGTCGGATGGAGGTTGAGCGGGACCCGGAGGGCTTCGGCGCGCTCCAGGATCGGCCAGAAGAACGGATCATCGAGATAGCGGCCCCGGACGTGGCCGTTAATACACGCTCCTTTGAAGCCGTATTCACGGACCGTGCGTTCCAGTTCGTCGGCGGCGGTGTCGGGAACCGCGGTCGGCAGCGCGGCGAACCCGGCGAGACGGCTTGGGTGTCGCCGCGCTGCATCCGCGAGACGGTCGTTCGTTTGACGGGCGAGTGCCACGGCTTCGGCCGCCTCGAGTTGCTCCAGGCCGGGAGAGGTCAGCGAGAGAACCTGCACGTCGATCCCCGCAGCGTCCATGTCCGCTATTCGGCGGTCGTCGAGATCGCACAATTGATCGATAACCTGAGCAATGCCCCACGCCTCCTGGGGATGAGCGTGAGCCGCTTGTGCTGCGTCCTTGAGCTGGCGGCCTGGACCCTCCAAGAATGCCGGGGTTGCGTAATGCTCTTCAAGCGTGATCGTTCGCATTGGCTTTTTATTTTCGAGTCGAGACATAGCAGTTCACCTCTATAATCCTTGTTTTAATAGATGTTCCGCTCAATATGCACTACAGCGCGTAAGGCGATTTTTGGCCGTTTTCGATAGCATATAACGTTACGTCACAAATCTTATGCGTGGCTTAGCGAAAGGACATGGATGCGCCGTAATTCAAAGAGATGAGGCACATTAGAGCGCACGTTTAGCTACGCATCTGTATGCGTTTTGAGTGCTTCCCCCTGCGCCGCTTCCAGAGACGTCGATTGCGCACGACATCGTCTGACCCCATCATCGTGCACGAGCCACTGCGTGATACCCCGACAGGACGCCTACCAAGAGGCCCAAAACGAGTCCGAGGGCGACACCTTTAGTTGACGCAAAATAGGAGAAGAAGTACGTGCCAAATATCGCCGTGCCCACCGCCGTACCGATGGCGCTAAAGATCATACCCATCTTTCTCGTGCTCCCGGCAAGCGTCCCGGCGACGACGCCTGCGATGAGTCCGACTACTGCGCCGATACGTGCGCCGTCGATTATCCCTAGAGTACCACCAAAGGTGACGCCGTAGCGGGTAAATGCGATCCACGCGGCGGCCGCCCCCAAGACGCTGTAAAATATCGTGTGAAACGCGGCTGACCAGTGTCGGGGATGTAGCGTCAGCCCAATGAGTGCGCCTAGGACCCCGCCGGTGATGCCGCCGAAGAACAGCCCGGCGAGGGCACCAAATATCCAAAAACCAATGACGCCTGCAATCCAGCTCAGGATCACGGTCACGAGGAGATAGAGTATGAGCTCGAAGACGCCGCCGAGAATGGCGCCCAGCACGAGACCTGCCACTAGTCCGAGTATGATAGCAATAAGGGCTCCACCAATGGTTCTGCGAGGCATGCGACCTTCCCATCTGGCTTAGCGCTCGTACTGGTTTTAAGCATTCCGTTTTAGCGACATGGTTTTGCATTTATGAGATAGCGAGTTCGTTAGCCCGCAATCAATCAAAAGAACGCTTGCGCTTGGATCGACAAAGGGCTCACGCTTTACTGGCTAGGGCGCTACCAAGAGGCGGTCCCGTGCTTCGACTAGGTGTTCAAGATCAAACCGCAGAACAGTTCTGCACAACTATGGAACCAGATGGCACTTTGGAAAATTCGTTAGAACCATGCCCAAAAGGTGGTGCAAGGAAAGAGGTAGCCGCGCGCTGCTGTGAGCTTTTTTTGGTGCGTGATTGGATAAGGAAACCCGGACAGGCCTCAAAGCACAAAGAAAAACGGCTCGACAAGCGAATGGCCATCATAAATGCAGTGATTAGCGCGGAGCACGGGTTCGTCAAACAACGAGACGGTTTGAGGTAGGCCAGGACCGACGACGCCCGGCTCCTGCTAATGTGCAGCCCGATACAATCGGCGTATAAAGCAATGCACCATTAGATTTAACGGTTCCGATTCGATTTTTTACTTCTTTTGGAAATTGGAGTCGAAATAAGGGTTCTTTACGGCGGTAGAACGGTTATTTTTTCGTGAGCGCTGCATTCTGCGGCTATTTGCGAGGAGACCTCGCGCCGCAAACGCCTCCACTGGAACCGATGAGTGAGAAACGCTTAATAAACCACTATACAGAATCTCCTTGTTTTACTTGCTGTTTCGACCGGCGCTTGGGGGTCTCACTGCGCCTCGACCGCGGCTGCCTGCCGCCAGTAGACGCTTGACTGCTCACGCGAGGGGTGGCTTACCCGAGCTGGCAATGTTCACGTCCGTGCGAGGGGAGGGCGTGGCGTATCCGATCCTTTTTTAGCTGAAGGCCAGCCTCAAAAAAACCACTCCCGCAGCGATGAGCAGCAGAAGCACGACTATCACGAGTGCCAGCCACTGCCGCTGCCGCCCGCTCCACGAGGCGATGCGTTCCCTGACCCTCTGCAGCCAGCGTGGGGCCATCAGGCCTGCTTCTATGCGAGTGCCAGCACGAACCGTTACAGGCACGCCCTGAGCATTTGCGCGCTTAACGTGCTCGTCTTTGCACGGCTCACAGCACAGGACGGTCATAGCGTCGTCAGGCAAGATAACGGTGTACAACGCCGTGCATTCGCAGTTGGGGCTTATCGGCTTTTCGCACGTTCCCTGTGCTTCGATCGGCGCATCAGCGTTTGCCCCATCAAGTGTATCGGGTGCAGTTTCACTCATTTTCTCTCTCCGTGTCCGCACCTTTGCGACAAGCCTACTAGTCGCTAGTCGGATATCTAGTCTCGCACCGGTCTGCCGCGTGAGGTTGGCGTTTGCCTGTACGGCGACTCGGGGCGTGATCCGCTCCGACACGGCAACGCAAAGTTCGTATTGGGTTAAACGCTGCGGGGCTGCGCTTTTGAAGCTCCGCGTTAGAAGTGTTAGGTCGCTGTGGTTCACCAGCGAAACACTTAAATATAATAATATCTCATAATATATCTTTAGATATATCGGAGGATTAAATGAGCTACAAAACGTATGAGAACCCGTGTGGGCCATGGCACAACGTGCCGCATTTCTACAAAGCTTGGTTCAAACACCCAAGACGAGAACACGGACACTTGAAATATCTCGTCCTACTCGCCCTTCAAGAACAGCCTCTCAACGGCTACGAAATCATCAAAGCTATCGAAAACAAGCACGGCCGCGAGCCAAGTCCCGCAGTGGTCTACCCGACACTGCAGCTCCTTGAGGACCAGGGCTACGTAATCTCGAGCGAACACGAAAACAAGAAAGTGTACGCGCTTACCGATGAAGGCAAAAAGTGCCTTGAAGAAAACCGTGAGCGGATCGATCGGCTCGCCGCAAGCATGGGGCAACCCAATTGGAATTCACTTCCTGGAATCGGCAAACGCGTTGCTTCGCTCGCTGGCACCATTTTTTCAAACTGCACCTACCTCAACGATGCTAAGACTAAACAAATTGAGGACTTGCTCGATGAGACCCGAAAGCGCGTTGGCGACATCATTTTCGAAAATCAAGCGGATTAAAGAGGTCCATTCCATTGCCGCAGCCACAGCTATTGCCACAGCCACAGCCATTTCCACAGCCATTTCCACAGCCATTTCCACAGCCACGGCCATGAGCACGAGCACACAGACAATACGCCTTCAATTGACGCACCAACATCTAGCAGCATCGATCGAGTGAGCAAGCGCGGAGCTACTGCCTTGATGACACTACATCAGGCAGTTGCTTTCGCGTTATTAACGCAGCCGTCAAGCTCGGCGCCACGGAGTCTATTCGTCGTGTTTCCGGGTAGGCTGCTACCAGTTTGTCGTGAGGGACTAGCATCGACCTTCACGTGTCGTTTGTAAGAGACGTTCGTCTCTGAATTGTTGGCTGCCGTCAATAGCTGTGGCAGCAGCTAAATTATGTGTAAAATATTATAAAATTAAATAAATAGCAAACTCAATCGTGGCATCCCTCTGGCATTCGTGAATCTGAGCCGTGAATACCCGTCCGCTACGCTGCAGACTGCTGATGCGCACGATAATGCCACATCCAGGAGGCAACCGCTACAGACTGTCCTGAATATATCGTAAAGTTTTGGTCAACTTTTGGTCAACTTTTTTACCGTAGCCGCTTATAGTTGAGCTCGGCACAGAGCACCACATACAACGAGCGACGTTCAGCTTGCTCGTGCTTGATCGCTTCTGACTATGAAACTTAAGCTCTGGCAACGGTGCTGCTCGATAAAAGTGAGCGTGCTATGCGAACAGCTCGCGCGGTTAATGAACCCTAGGCTTGGGCGCCGTGCGAAACGTCTTTTTGGAAGGGAAGCCGGTTCATCACGAATATGATCACAGCGAGCGCTAGGGAAGTCACCGCGATGCCTAGCAACTCGCTTTGCACGAATAAGGCAGGGTGCTCAGGAATTAGTACGAGAGAGCTGTGAGCAATGATTAACTCGTACGTGAAGTCAAAGGTGGTCGCTGAAAGCGGATAGAATAGAGGCACGCCAGCGCCCGTGAACAGGTCGAGCAACAGGTGTGAAAGCAGGTAGAAAGTCGCAATCAGTGCTACGTTAAATAAAGCTTCATCCTTTGCCCGGAAGCGCGCGTACAATGCAAGCCCGATGGTGGGCACGAGGATGAAGATGTTGTGCAAAAGCAAACGGTGGTAAGGCGGTACCAAATGATCTAAATCCGGGAACACTGCCAGGGGAGACAACAGAAGGACATAGTTTCGGTACTTCTTGTCCCAAAACAGCCAGAGCAGCGAAGTGGCAACGATGAGGTGAGTAATCGGATCCGGCATTGTAGATGCTGCTTCTCGGTGGTTTCACTAGGACGTAGCTCTTAGCTTTGGCACTGCCAGTTCAAATACTTCCTCGTGGGCTGCTGCGAAGGGTTGCGTCGCTGGCGGCGCAGTCTCGCGCATCATTCAGGCGTGCGTTTGACCCCCAAGCATTCGTGAGACGACTTAAAAACCGGAACGCCGAAGTTTGGGTCACACTGCCGGCGACGTTCGCGTGAACACTTCTAGCGCCGCCCGATCACCTATGACGTCGAACGGCCTCCTCCATCCACTCTCGTGCGTGCAATTCATTGGTGAGGAGCCTCACATCATTGCCCTCAATTTCGGCCATGCAGGCAGCAAAAACCACCATTATGTCGTCAATGTGTGCGTGAGGGCGCAACGGATCGATAAAGAAGACCACGACGTGGCAGCGATCGAACAGAATCTCTGTCGCGATCTCTATATCGCCGCCCTTGGGCCCGGTCACGTATCGCCTGATGGTCCCCCGGTCTCGCAGCGTTCTGCAGGCGTTTTCGACTTCTTCACCCGTACGGCCAGTTGTCAAGACACGATTGAACCTACAAAGCTCGTCCTCGTACTGAATGGCAAAATCGATCATGCGCTGTTTCATCTCGTCGTGGGCGATCAGCGCGATTGTTTGGTCTTCAAACCGAGCATAAAACGCCGCGTCGCGGGCGCGCTGCGGTACGCTCACTTCGTCGTATGCGTTTCCGTTTCTTCGTGCCGCGACCGGCCACGCGCCATCGCGTTCGCGTGAGCCCAGTCGTAGCCTGAGCGGCGATTTCGGCGCCTTCTGGGGGTTTCGTGTGGCGTCTCGTGCAGCTTCGTTCCTAAACCAGTCTTTCACCGAACCGGCGTTCACGAGGCGCTTAACGTCCCAAAGGTCACTGAGCCGGTTCAGGGCACGATATTCAGGGCTCAGCCAGTGCGTTGTAATCGGGCTCAGAAACGACCACACGATGCTGCACTGGCGCTCCACAATCGTGTTCGCAAGAATTGTTACGCCGCACTTCTTTCGATCAGGAAGAACGGTGATGCCGCACTCCTGCAATAGGAACTCGCGCACATCGTCCCTCATCGGGTGTAACCGTTCAGTCTGCAACGGCTCTGGATCAGCCTCTCCCAACACGACGCGGTTGAATGTGCCGCCCGTGAAAAGAAAATGGAACTCTTTCAACGTCTCTCGATTGTCGCCGTTATCATACAGTTCGTGGAATACCTGAACGAGATCGTTGTTTTTCTTAATGCTGTCGAAGCCAGCCAGGACCGCGATAAGTGTCTTGAGTCCTCCACGATTATCTTCCATCATTCACCTCAAAATAGCCGCACTCACCTTTTCTTACCAACGCGGGCACTACGCAGGCGGCCTACTATGCGTAACTTCAATTTCTATGCCCCGGGTTGCCATTCTGGAGCGTGCTGCTGAGTGTTCACGGCTCACTCACTCGCAACCGCACTGAATCATGATGCGAGGCCGGCTTCAGTCTTTCGCGTCGATCATTGTGAAATAGTTAAGTTTGTAGAGAATACAAGAAATGATAGAGGTTCATGTTCAAGAGGAACCGTCCGCGAGTAGAAAATACGAATGAGAACTACGGGAAGTGCTTGTGCTACACAGAACGCTGTCCCACGTACAATCAAAGCAGTCTTACGGGCGGACTGTTCTGCGCACGAGGTAGAAGCGAAAAGACCCTTGAAAAAAAGGGATGTGTGTGCCCTTCTTGTCCGGTTTGGGCCGAATGTAAGTTGAACGGCGTATTCTTTTGCGCGTACGGCGCCGCTCAGTGATGCTCTTTCCACGTCGAATGGGGCGGTTAAAGGTCGTAGGTATTGCCCTCCCCCGACCCCGAAATTAAACTACTTTAGCAACGAGTCTCACGGCATCCCGGACAAACGCCGGACACCGTACCATCACGACTTTGTTCTTCTTCGCCTCAGCGACCTGTTGCGGGTCTGACAGGTTGTACCCAAGCAGGCCCGTGCAGCCTACCGAGCCGTGGCGCGTTCTAAATTCCTGCAGAAACTCACCGACCACCGCGTAGGTTTTTTCTTTCGCTGCGGTGTCATCAGCCTGTATCCTCCCGTATCGCAGCCCGATCACCATGATCGCACCAGAGAGAGCCCCGCAGATATTATCCGTGTAGGCGATCCCGGCACCAAATCCCTGTGAGATCCGAAGTGCCGTCTCGCGATCGAGCCCGAAGTCCTGTGCAAAGACCGAAAGCACGGCCTGTGAACAGGTGAACCCCTGCTGAAAGAGGGTAACTACATCGTCTGCCTTTGTCATAGCCACCAATCATGCGGGACCGGCAATAATCCTACTGCTCTATCGGGTGAAAACTTTCAAAAAAGCAAGGCCGTTGAATGCTTCAGATGCAGTGAGAGACGCCTTTTTCCGTCAAACCTATATGCTCGATATATACCGCGCGCGTATGATGCACCCCGCGCCTATCTGCACCCCGCGCCTATCGTAGTGTTAAGGGAGGCCGGAGCCTCAGAAATGACCCCGGCAGTTTGCTACACCACTGCCCGTAAGGAGAAACGTTCGTGGTGTTGCGAAAATAAAGAAGCGGGGGGTGATATAAGTGTTTTCCCCTGCTGGCATCGCGGTTTGCAAGATCGCTTGCGAGCATTTTCACCACGAAACTTCATCCAAAAAGATCCGATGGCTGCCAGCAAAGCTATAGATAAGTTAAAACAGGGGACGTGTAAACACGATCCAGAAAAGCTTGCGATGTCGGCGTTCGAGGTGTATGAAGAATGAGACGGCTCATTGTCGACGTCGTCCACGAACAAGCCAAAAAGCGGCCGAACGCGTGGATACAACAAGCAGACAACTACGTGTGAATCGTTTTGTCGCCCACAAAGTAGAGCGCCGCAACGAGAATGGCAGTCGCAAGCAAGATGACCTCAAAATATTGCAAGTTGGTGGGCTGATAGGCGAAGATGATAATTTCCCGTATCATCGCCGTGAGACCTGCACCGAGAAGTAGCCCCAAATTAATAGATCTGGTCCTCATATAGCCGATGACCGTCATCAGCAGCTCGAGCGCGATTATTGCGGCGATAAGAGAACTTAGTCCAATTACCGGGCTACCGGTCAAGTAGCTACGGATGCTGTCGACTTCTGCAGCGAGGGCGACGAGCGCGATGACAACGAGCAATACCCCGACTGCGCCGTACAGTATCAGTTCGGCGCTCTCAAAAACCCACACCATCCTCTCGGGCGCTCTTCTTTGGGGCGGTTCAGCATCCATTACGTCGTTACAGGCACACTATTACGCTTTAACGTTTCTAATCGTGTCTGAAATGAATTCCCGCAGAAAGCAACTGGGCAGGAAAACCGGTAGACAAGAAATGGCAAGCATCGTAGCGTGATATAACAAGTTTCTAACATACTACCAGTATTAGGACGCGTTGGCACTTGACAATCTGGCGCAGTCCTCGCAGTCCTAAACCCGAAGGCGAAAGATGCTCCACATTCTGCCCTTATCGGTGAGGTTCATCATTGTCTCAATTTGATTGCCCCGCGCGGGGTCTCGCGGAATGTTGTTATCTGGAGAGAATTGATTGAGCACTTCAATGCGCGCGACCTACTTTGTCATCGTGCGTGCGTCTTTCAACGCCCATCTCGTCGCCATTCTTTCCCCTCGGTTCGCCGCAACACCCGCAACGCGAGGTAGTCTCCGGTGCTGCATCGGTGAGCCGCCTCGAGAAGGAGCAGGCTGATCGGCTTTTTTGCGCTGCAAAAGAATAATACAGAGGTCGACATTCATGTATCGATAGTGATGAAGGCGTTACTCCTATTGGGGTGTCCCGAGGTTCCGGTGCAAACCGGCCTCGCGCTATACATCGGGAACACGTTGAAAGCGCAGGGGTTTGAGGTGATATGTGCGGGAACGCCGAGTGCTGTCAACTTAATGAGAGTCGCGGATCCCAAGAAAGCGTACATCGAAACGTACATGAACATCGACAAGTGCATCGACCAGATCGCCGAGGGAACGTTCGACGTCGACCTCACGTTTGGTTTTATTCACAAGGACTCGGGCCTGCAATATCTGGCGACGATTGCTGCGCTGTCACGCAGCACCCCCATAGCCGTTGTTTTTGGAAGAGAGGCAGAGCCGCTCAGTAAAGAGGTTGGCGAATCGCTGGACGGGGTGTACGTCATATGGGCGACAGCAGTCCATAACCCGCTGCCACTTAAGAAGAAGTTGGACAAAATAGGCGAATGGGCCACGCTTGTGCGAGATCTGGGCTGAATGGCGACACGTCACGTGGAGGGCGCCGCTTCGTTGTCACCTCCGGAGTATGCCAGGAAACCAAAACGAAATGCAAACGTTAGCAACGCTGCAGATCTTGGCAGCACGTTACATCCGGGGAGTGCGTAAGCAACCGAGGGAGAAGAATGGCAAGCACGGTATATTTTGCGCGCCTGAAGGCTGGGAGTACCGATGAAAGCGCGGTCACTCGAGTGAGAAAACTCTTTGATGAAGCTCAATTTGGCACGCTTATCGAAGCTGACGCGTTAACTGCTATCAAGCTTCATGTCGGCGAACGCGGCAACGATTCACACCTTCGTCCAGAGTTCGTCCGGCAAGTCGTCGAGCGGGTAAAAGCGAGCGGCGGAAAGCCGTTTGTTACCGACGCAAACACGCTTTATTCTGGAAGCCGGCATAATGCCGTCGACCACCTCGCCACTGCACTCGAGCACGGGTTCGACTACGCAGTCTTGGGGGCGCCCCTCATCATCTCTGACGGTCTCGTGGGCGATCACTACCGGGACGTTCGAATCGACAAGAAACACTTCGACACGGTAAAAATCGCAGGCGACGTCGTCTCTGCGCAGAGCATGATCGTGATGACGCACTTCAAGGCTCACGCACTGGCTGGATTCGGCGGCGCGATAAAGAATCTGGGGATGGGATGCGCTCCGAGCGCGGGGAAGATGGACCAGCACAAAGGCATGAGTCCGATCGTCAATGAGGAGGGGTGCTCGGCGTGCGGGGTGTGCGTCGAGATATGCCCGCGTTCTGCCATCACGGTTGAAGAAGGCGTGTCGTGCATCAATCGCGATCTGTGCGTAGGCTGCGGCGAGTGCATGACGGCGTGCACAACATCCTCCATCGGATTCGACTGGAAAAATGATCTCCCACAGTTTATGGAGATGCTGACGGAATACGCCTTTGGTGCGACCGTGGGTAAGCGCGTGGGGTACCTCAATTTTCTTTTGCAGATTACGCCTGATTGTGACTGCGTTCCTTGGAGTGACGCGCCCATCGTGCCCGACGTAGGGATTCTCGCCTCCACCGATCCCGTAGCCATTGACGCTGCGAGCTTGGATCTGGTGAACCAGCAGCCAGGCTTACCAGGCACTCGCCTTGTCAACAATCTGCAGCCAGGGCAGGACAAGTTCAAAGGCGTCTGGGGCGAGACACAAGGATCGATACAGATCACGTATGGGGAGGAGATCGGACTCGGAACCAGCTCGTATGAGCTCGTAGAACTGTGACACACGAGATTCTGAGACAAACGCAGTCTCTGTTTCAAACTACGCTTGTCTTTCCTACTCCAAGCGAGCCATAGGCGTGCAGGTATCCCAAGTTGCCGGTGAATTCTCAGAAAGGCGCGTGACGGCGGCCTCCATATTTTGCAACTTGACCCTATACAAGAGTACCAGAAAACTGCGTATCAGCGGTTAAAATTCACGCGCTTCAAACTATTTTTAGGGAAAGACAGAAGTTCTTTCTTACGAACCTTGTGTGCGGAGGTGGTTGCACGCCTACATACATTCTTTTGTCGACGCTTACCGCCGAAGGCAGGAAGACCGTAAGGCAGCGGCCTAATCGCATTCAGGAAGTCGATCGAGAGATGGAAGCGATGCAGGTGAAAATCATATCTCAGCACGCCGTCGTAGGGCCATACGACTTTGTGAACATCGTCGAAGCGCCTGATAATGAAACCATTCTTCGGGCCTCGGTCGAGCTAGGAGCCCGCGGAACAGTCAAGATAATCAGCATGCCTGCGATACCGATTGAAGAATTCATCAAAGCAATAAAAGAGCGATAGGATTTGGTCTACTTGTAGCCCTGAGAGCTCGTCACAGGATCGAGTCCTATCGCGAGCACGCAGGGCAGTTGGGCTCGTGTGATGAACTAGGTGCTAGTTGAGAAAAAGCGTCGAGGTCAAAAAAAATCGTTCGGTGATAGGGCCAAACGTGTTAGAGGTCCTTCGACCCTAATGTGTCAGTAATCATCCGGAGGATGATGTCAGGTACGGCGTGATTACGCCAGTTCATTTCCTTGATTTTTTCGAGTTCGATCCATTTCGCGCCAGTTACGCCGGGCCCCACGTGTGGAAATCCGCTCAAATACTCTGCTTCGAAACAAATGAGGAGGACTTGCTTGTCCCACTCGGTGTTAGGATCATACGATACGTACGCCTTGACCTGCCGGGAGATAGCGACTTTCACGTGCGTTTCCTCGTAGCATTCACGCGCAGCGCAGTCGTCCAAGCCCTCCCCGAGTTCCAGCTTGCCTCCCGGGAGTATCCAACGACCGGCCCAGTACCCGCCTTCTTGCTCCACCATCAGCACGAGGTTGCTACGTATCGTGCACGCCAAGCAGCTGGTCACGTACATGCCGTTCATCATTTACAGTGAGTCAAAAGGGGTTTATTAAGTTACGCAAGTGGCCTCAAGCGACCCGAGTCGTGGCCAAGCGGCGAGGCGCCAACAGTAGCACATAGAAGCGGCAAACGTCGATGCATATATATTCATATTCGGATCAACATCCTAGATTGAACTAAGGATGAGTCTAGAAGAGATCGAAGTTGACGAAGCCGTTGCCACGTATATAAAAAAGCAACGAAAGGATTTTAGAGTAACGACGACGTGTTCAGGGGCCCTTATTCTTCCTACGTCTATAAGCCCGCCGAAAGAGACTGATATCTCCATCCGCGTCGGCAACAACACGCTCTACGTCTCTATCTACCAGGCGCGCTGGATCAAACGGATCGATCGGCGCATGCTCTACTACGTTAATTTACAGGAATAGCTGCGCAGCTGCCACGAAGCTGCTGCTAGACGGCGTCCTTGTCCTTTGTGCGCATTTTGCACGTGCGCTAGAGGCCGATGCCCTCCGTCGTGTGCACCGCGCGACGCATCTCTTCTTGTAACGCCGGCGGCACGCCTTTGATCTCGATGTCCAAGAAGCCGCGAACGA
>Ga0326727_10021178_pt1 | contig 12777 bp, 6 predicted proteins | sample MB2enrmetagenome_FD_207643 | JGI IMG/M metagenome (GOLD analysis project Ga0326727, IMG submission 207643) | Lab enriched peat soil microbial communities from McLean, Ithaca, NY, United States - MB29MY | ecosystem: Environmental > Terrestrial > Soil > Wetlands > Peat | place: USA: New York...
CTCCTTGATCAGATCATGAAGAGCGCGAAAAGGCGGCGTCGAGCCGCCGCAGTCCAAGGCGCTTCGCGCACCCGTCCCCACCTGAGGCATTGCCCTCACCACGACGACATCAAGCGCGAAGCCTTGGCGGGGCTCATGTATTGCGCCGTCAACGCTTCGGCGAATTCGGATAAGTTCACTTTGAGCTGATCGAGGAGCGATTCCAGCGCCGCAAACCGCCCACCACCGTCCCGCTGGGCAAGCTCCACCATGGGCGCCACATGAATATCGCGCAGGGTATTGGCAGCCAGCTCTTTCAGCCGGTGGTGCTCTGCGTCGTCAGGTTCCCCGAGGGAATCAAACTGATAAACCAGGGCGGCCAATTGGAAGCCGACCGACCGGGGGTTCGACTCATCCGCCAGCAGAAGTTGCAGCACCAGGTCGGTCCTAAGGACGCTCAGATATCGCGTGCGGTAGGTAATGGAGCTGTCGGCGACCTGGAGCAAAACGTGGAGGTACGGTTGGGCATCGGGCGGAACTTCCGCGACCCCCGCGCGCAACAATTCCGCCATTTGCAGAGCCCGCTCCAGGCGGCGGCCGAGTTCCAGAAAGCGCCAGCCCTCGCCGCGTGTGGTGTTCTCCATCAGCAAGCCGGAGAACGCCGAGAGCGTCATAACGGCGCGATCGAGCACGCCAATGTGGGCGATAAAGCGGTGCTCCGGGCTGACGGGCACGGCGCGGGAGAATTCCGCCTCCAGATGCTGAAGCACGCGCCAGGTGTCGCTCGATAGCCGCTCCTTCAGTTGCCAGGCCACGCGGCGCATCTCTTTAAGGTTCCATCCCAGGCTGGAAATCCGCGAGGGGTCATAAACCATGTCGGTGAGAAATCGCTGGACGCGCCAGCGCTGCTCGGCAAGGGAGGCCGTGGCATCTTCGGGCGGCAGAAAATGCAACCCGACCAAAAGGTATACCGCCGACTCCAGGGTTACGGCGCGGCCAAAATCCTCTTCCGCGGACAGCGCGGGCAACATGGCGCGAAGCAGACGCACATTGGCTTCCACGCGTTCGGTGTAACGGCCCAGCCAGAAGAGATTGTCTGCAACGCGGCTGGGCAGGGTGCCTCGGCCTGAATAGGCCTCCACCAAAACCGGGGGCAGGGTGGGTCCGGGCGAAAGCTCTTCGGAGCCTCCCAGCACCCAGGTGTCTTTGCTCGCGCCGCCCAGCGGTACGGGAAGCCGATGGGAAGAGGTTTCCGTGGTGACCCGCGTCAGGCCGCCGGGCATGACGGTGTACGATTGGCCGTCCCAAACGGCGAAGACTCTCAGGACCACGTGGCGCGCCGCCAATCCCGCGTCGGTGCGCGCCGGCGCGGTGGAGAGCTCAATTCCTTCCTGCGCCACATAGCGCTCCGGATGCGCTTTGATTCTGCCGATCAGCTTTTCGCGGTCGGCGGCATCCATCGTCGCCGGATACTCCAACTGATAACCGAAACTGGGAGACGAAGGTTTGATCACCAGCTCATCAAGGTGCTCCAGAACGTATCGGCACGGTTCTTCCTGGCCGCACCACCAGGTGGCCACCGAAGGCATGCGCAAATCTTCGCTCAGCAGCGCGCGGCAAAGGCCGGGCAGGAAAGCCAAATGCCCCGTGGTTTCCACCAACCCGCTGCCCAGCGCGTTGTCAATCACCACCGCGCCGTTGCGAATGGCCTGGACGAGGCCGGGCACTCCCAACAAGGAATCGCCGCGCAATTCGAGGGGATCGCAGAAGCTGTCGTCGAAGCGGCGCATGATCAAATCCACCGGCTCGAGTCCGGCCAGGGTTTTCAAATAGACGCGGCCGTCACGCACCGTCAGGTCATCGCCTTCCACCAGGGGGAATCCCCAATAGCCCGCCAGGAAGGAGTGTTCAAAATAGGTATCGTTGTGGGGCCCCGGCGTAAGCACGACCACGCGCGGACTTTTGCTTTGCCTGGCCGCCAGAGCAAGAAGCGCGTCGCGGCGGACGTCAAAGAAGCGCGCCAGTTGCCGAACGCGGTATTGACTGAAGACGGTGGACAGGGTGCGCGCGCTCACCAGGCGGTTTTCCAGCGTGTAGCCCATTCCGGCGGGCGCCTGCGTGCGGTCGGCGATCACCCACCACTGGCCGTCGGGAGAGCGCGCCAAATCCGCGGCGTAAGTGTGCAGGTGCACGCCGTCCGGAGGAGTAATGCCGAAGCAGGGCCGCAGGAACTGCGGATTGCCGAAAACCAGCGCGGGGGGCAGATGATGCTCATACATCAGCCGCTGTTTGCCGTAGAGGTCGAACAGCATCGCATTGAGCAAGGCCGCGCGCTGGGTGACGGCCTTGTCAATCTCTGTCCATTCGTTTTCCGCAATCACCAGGGGGATGGGATCGAGCGGCAAGGGGCGCTCATTGCCCCACGGATCGCTCGCAACGTTGTTGGAGATGCTCGCTTCCCGAATGAGCTGCACGCCGGATTGCCAGTAGCGATTGAACTGCCGGAAGCCCATGCGACGGATGGCCACCGTAAGCTGGCGCCAGTGGCGGCGAGGGAAGCCGGAAGGCAGCAGGGCCTCATCCCAGTAGCCCGGAGTGGGAGCGTACCGCCACTCCTCCGCCAGCGATTGATTTGGCGCCAGTGATGTCTCATTCATCAGAGGGTCCCGAGCATTGGAGCGCTGAGCCTTAGCTCCGCACTGCCCCGAGCGACATCGTAATCATCTTTAAGTTCGCAAGCTTTTGCAAAGGAGTCAAGTTTTTCCCCTTATGAGGAGCGATAAAAAAATCTTCTCCACGAGACTCGAGAACAGCCAGCTATGCCGCGCGGCCTTTTGGTCTTCCCCATTGATCGACATGTGAACGCGCTTCTCATGAGGCGCCGTGACGTAGGGCAGAATGCGCACAACACCGCGCTATCTGCTCTTGCTCCCGAGTTGGTCGGGCCGCACGGCTCGAGCCGCACAGCTTGACGGGGGTCGCCGGCTATGAAAGCATAAGCCCCCCGGAGGCGAAGGGAGGCCTTCGATTCGATCACCGAGTTGACCCGGCTGGTTCTGGAGGGTTGGATGAAGACCAAAAACGGAACTCCTCTGTTTGCCAAGCTGCTCCTGGCGGCCGCTGTGCTCATGTGCTTGCGGTCTGTCGAGGCCATGGACACTACGGGCGAATTCGTAAAACAGGTACAAGCCGCCAGCAACGAAAGTGTTACCGGCTGGAAATTCCGCCTACAGGACATCCCGAACGGCGCGGATCCGAAGTTGGATGACTCCGGGTGGCAAGCCGTCCCGAACGACGATGATGCGTGGAGGTCTTTGTTTTCGCGCCCAGACGCGATCTGCTGGTACAGGACCCGGGTCACCATCCCTGCTGTCCTTTACGGGACGAAAACGCAAGGCAGAAAAATAAGCTTGGTCGTAGATTTGTGGCCCGCCGGCGACATTTATGTAAACGGTGCTTGGGTGAAACAGTGCAACACGACCGGCAGGCCGCTGCAAGACGAAAGCCAGAGAGTTCCGCTGCCGCCCAACGCCAGGTCCGGTGAGGTGGTGTCCATCGCCATTAAGGCATACCCACACGGCAATGCTGCCACGGTGCTGAAGAATTCGAGGCTGGAACTGGAAGGCGATGCATGGGCGGGGCGAGTGCACAACTTTCTCGGCGACCTCGGAATTGCGAGCGCACTCCTCGAGGATGCGGGAGGGAAATCAGACGGGCAGATTCTGAACATTACGAAGACCCTGGACCTGGAGGCGATGCGGCGGGGCAATACCGAGCAGTTCGACCGCTCGCTCGCGGCCGCGCAAGAAGGCTTGCGGGGTTTGCTGAAACAGAACCCACGCTCCCATCTTCAGGTGCTCATCGTTCCTCATTCGCATGCGGATTTGTCCTGGCCGGATACGCCGGAAGTCTGCACCAACCTCAATGTGCAGGCGATCGCCAAATCGATAGCGATACTCGAGAAGTCCCCCGATTTCAAATTTTCCGAAGAGGATGGGTTTGTACTCCAGGAATTCCTGCGGCGATATCCTGAGCAGGAGGAAACCGTCAGGGATTTGCTGCGCCGGGACATCCTCGGATGCGGAGGGTTCTATATCGGACCCAGCGAATTGCTCCTGGGCGGAGAGGGTCTGGTGAGGAATTTGTACTTCGGCAAGCGCTGGATGCGTGAAAGGTTCGGGCTGAATACCGAATTCGCCTGGAATGTTGATGAGCCCGGGCACACTCTCCAGATGCCTCAGATATTGGCCAAGGCGGGGATCAAGAACTTCGTGATCTGGAAGGTTCTCGTGCGGAAGGAGAACAACCTGAACGTGTCCGGGTATGCCGGTCCCGCGGTCTTCCGCTGGGCCGGTCCGGATGGCTCGCAGGTGATGGTGGCGCACTGCCCGGAGAGCTACGGGGCGGGGGACCGCCTGCGCACGCAAAACTACGCCGTGGCGGAAGCAGGGCTCGAGAGCTTCGTCGAGAAAGAGATTGCCCAGGTAAAAAAGTGGATGCTTCCGCCGGTTATCCTGATGGCCGATGGTTCCGATTGCAGCATCCCGGACGAGGCGGTGCGCGTTAATGCCTGCGAATGGAATGCGCGGCACGATGTTCCCAAAGTGAAGCTGGCCTCCGTGAACGAATATTTCCAGGCTTGCGAGAACGAGCTTGGACGCGGAAACGGTGAAGTCCGGACCGTGGTGGGGGAAATTCCCTGCTGGTGGGATGGAACGCAGTCCGTGGAGAACGACGCGTTCATGCTCAGCCGTCATACGGAGCAACGGGTGACTGCGGCGGAAAAGGTGTCAGCCATCAACAGTGTGCTCATGGCCGGTTACGATTATCCGCGCTCGGCCATCAACAGCGTCTGGCAGGGGAATCTGCTGGTGCACGAGCACAACTGGGGCGGCCACAACGGAATCATCAGTGACGCCGTGAAGCTTGCCAGGGCTCGTGACAGCCAACGCGTGGCCGACGAAACGCTGTCCGGCAGCCTGGATGCGCTGATTTCACATATACGGTGCCGCGACCGGGGGATTCCGCTCGTGGTTTTCAATCCACTGAGCTGGCCACGCACCGATGTGGTGGATTACGTCCTGTCTGTGGCTGAAACGGGAACGCGCGCCCTGCGCCTGCTGGATGCGGAGGGCCAGGAACTGCCGGTGCAGGTCAACGTGCAGGCGACACACGCGGATGGCAGCATCGCGCGGGCCCAGGTGGTATTTGAAGCCAGCGTTCCTTCGCTTGGGTACGCAACCTATTATTTCGTCGCCGGAAAAAGCCAGGTTGCGAATCCTCTTCGCGCCACTGCCACGAGCCTGGAAAATCAGTTTTACAGAGCAAGCCTGGATGGAAACTCCGGAGGAATCACCGGCATCTTTGACAAGAGCAGCGGGCGCGAAATACTCAACACGGGAAAATACCAGGCGAATGAATTGATCGCTCTTCAGAATCTTGGCGTCGACGAGGCCGAGGAATTCACCGGCCGCTGGTGGCGCATGAGCGACAAACCGGCTTCCATCACCGTCACTGAGTCGGGTCCGGTTCGCGCCACCATCCAGGTCAAAGGTACCCTTCTGAACTCGACCCGGATCCAGGAGATATCGATCTATCGAACCCTGCCGCGGATCGATCTCAAAACGATTCTGGTTTGGGACGGTCAGAAGGAAATTCAGGTGAACACCACCTTTCCTTTCCGCATCGCGGGGGGGAACCTCACGTATGAGGTGCCGTTTGGCTCCGTGCAGTACGGGAAGGAGAGTGCGCAGGCGATGGCCTGCCACCCCACGGTTCGGGGCGCGAACAACTGGGTGGATCTTTCCAATGATCAGCTCGGAGTGACGCTGGCTACGGAAGTCACTCCGTTTGACGTCAAAGACCGCACGGACCCGCGTTTCCATGACGCGCGGACGATGAAGGGCGAGTCCGAGCCAAGCGTTTTCTCGATCTATTACAATGGCAGGTACCGTTCTTTTGACCGCATCGCCCTGCAGGATCCCATGTTGCTTAAGACGGATTTCGTCATCCAGCCGATTCTGCTGAGGAGTGTATTCAGTTGCGGCGACCGCGACCTGTATTTCACGCAGCCGGGGCCGCATGCCTATCGCTTCGCGCTGCAAACACACCGGGGACCGCTGGTGCCGCATGACGCCGTTCGTCTGGGTTGGGCCCACAATGCTCCGCTGCTGGTGAGGCGGGGTCAAACGACAACCGGCGATCTTCCGGAGCAACAGAGTTTTCTGGATGTGTCCGCCGCCAATGTGGTGGTGACCATTCTCAAGAAAGCGGAAGATGGGCGCGGCCTGCTGCTACGCTGTTATGAAACCGACGGCCGGGACACGCGCGTGACCCTCCGGGGTCCGAAGGGCCTTGTGGGCGCCATGTCGACGGATATCCTGGAAGAGGATCAGAAGCCCATTCGGGTCAACGCGGACGGGAGCATCGACATCCCGGTGGGCAAGTATGCCATTGAGACCGTTCGACTCCTGTACAAGTGAGCTTCCCACACGCGGAAATAGCGTGGTCCTCACCGCTGTTGGCAAGCGGCGTACCGCATCAGAGTAATTGTTCCCGAAGAAAAATAACTCTACATGGCAATACCGTGGATTCTTTTTTTTTAGCAAACAGCTTAACCGTCTCGTAGGGGCTTGGGCTTGCCCTGCCCTTGTCGTTCGTCCGTGGTGTGGAACGAGGGCAGGGGCAAGCCCAGCCCCTACGAGGCGCTTTGGTTGCGGCTCCGCCGCGCTCCGCCGCTTCGGCAACAGTGGCGTGCGCCTAGATCAAAACGACAGAGTTATAGACCATATGAAGGATAACCGCCGGCGCCAGCCGGCCGGTTTTCTTGAAGAGGAGGGCGTTGGTGACGCCCAACAAAGCGACCGGCAACCAGGAGAGGGGAGGATGGTAAATCGCAAAAAAAGCTGCACTGCCCACCACGGCGCGCCAGCCACCCCATTCGCGATCCAAAGCTCGAAAAAGGAGTCCACGAAAAAGATACTCTTCCGCGAAGGGAGCGAACCCTACCGCCATCACAGCATAGGAAATTCTCAAGTACGGAATTTTCGCCATCGCCTCCTGCGACTTGCGCAAAATTTCGGCGCTCGCCGGTAAATGATGCAGAACCGCAAGGTACCCGAGTGCAAACAGACCCAGCGCCAGCCCTCCGCATGCTCCCACCAGGAGCAGGGGGAGCAACTTTCCTTTCCCAGTTCCATCCTCACGCCACCATGGCTTTGATTCCTCCCCGGGGGCCGCCGGCCAGCGCCAGACGTCTTGAGGTGAAACGTTTCGGTTGCTCAGAAAATTCGATACCCCGATGGACACGGCGACCGCACAGATGCCATAACTCATGGCTTGCGCCACCGCGATGTTTTCGGGTCCGGCGACCACCAATAAAATACCCGTCAATACGGCCCCTCCCTCCACCAAAATGCTGATCGCCACCATGGCGTGCATCAGCGTCGGGGGAGGGGGAAGCTTTTCCGACCAGGGATCATAGAGGAAGGGCAAACGCGCCCGGAAATTTTCCCACATGGCGGCGGCGGTCATATAGGAGTAGACAATTCCCATAATGGCGATGGGCCATTGTTGAGTTAGGACTCCAATGGAGAAGGTCAGCATGCCAAGCTGGGCTGCCCACTGGCGCCCCCGTGGAATTTTTTCCGGTTCGCCGGACTGCGAAGGCACGGTAACCAAAGTGACGGTCTTTTCCGCCATGCTCCGGCCAAAAATGAACCAGCCGATACCTACCAGCGCGATTTTCCAGATGTTGGCCGGAAACAAAAAGGCTGCGTAACAGAGCACCAGGGCCACAAGGCCTGAGGAGATCAACGACCAGAGCCATGCCTTGGCCTTTAAGAGGCTTTCCAAGCCTCGGGGCCAGGTCAGGGCAATCCACAGGGCGTTTCCCTCGGAGGTGAGAGATTTGGGGCCCAGGACCCAAAGAAAATAGGTTCCGAACAGGATGGCCACGCCACAAAGATAATTCCACGCGCCCTGGGCGTGAACCAGGAGACCCCGCAGGTTAAAGACCTGAACGCCCGCCACCGTCAGCGGGATCAGGATGGTTTGGACAATGGCGCTGCGGTCGCGGATGAACCACAGAAACTCCTTGCGATAGAGGGGATCCTTCCCAAAGTAAGTTCCTCCCCTTTTCGCGGGGGAAGGGCGCGAATCAACCGCCGCAAAATTACCGCTAAGACCCTGTTGTGCGCCCCAGACACTGAACCGCACCGCGCCGGCAATCGTGATGCCGGCAACGATCCAGCAGGTGAGCACGCCGGAAAGAAAAGAATAGGAATTGCCGGGTCCACCCAAAAACAGCCTTAGCCATGGCCAGGGCAGCGCGGTGAAAAGACCAAGAAACTTCCCCGCGGCGTTGACGAGTCTGGGTATAACGAAAAGGCCGAGGAACATCAGCATCATGGATGCATAACCCATCCAGCCCATCAACCCGATCATGGCTCCCCGCGAGCGCGGCGGAAAGCGGAGAATCACTCCGATCTCCAGCGCCTTGCCCAGGCAGGCTGCCCCCAGGGTTATGGGTATCCCGATGAGAAGAGCCGCCAGCAATCCCAGTTGTGGACCGTAGACAATGCCGTACACGAATCCCACAAACAACGGCCCACCCCAGTAGATGGGATTGGCGGCAATGGGGGACAACATCTCCGCCAGAAAAATTGCCCCGGGCGGCACCGGGTGAGTAAACAACCATTCCCACATGGGATGGCGGCGACGCTGAAGATCGAGTTCAAGGCCTTCTCCCTGGAACACCAGCATCACGGCCCACCCGAGCAGCATGATGGATCCCAACATCGCGGGAAGGGCTCCGTCTCTTGGCAGGGCGGTCAATCCAGGACATGCTTCATCTTTGCTGATGAAATCCCGAGTCCCGTGGTTTCGCACTGCCGCACGCAGTTGGCGTTCAATGTCGGCTGGCGTCCCGCCATAGTTGTCGGCGATGTCTTTGGCCTCGGAAGAATAAGGGTGAGAGAGATATTGATCTGCGTGTCCCGGCGAGTTCTCGATGGCGGTTTTCACCGAGTCCAGAAACTCACGGCTGACGACGATTTCCCCCTGGCGCTCGGCCTCAAGGCGTTGGCCGGATTCAACTGCCATGTTTATGGCAAAGGCCGCGAAAACGTTGAGCCCGGCCATAAGCAGGATGGAGAACGCAAAGCCGATTCCACCCCAATCGGTGGCATTCCGGCCGGCACGGCCCTGCAGCAATTCCTGTTGCCGCTTTCGCCGGCCGGAAGCTCGTTTTTGCGCTGCCCCGAGGAGCAGCCCAACCGTGCTCCAAAAGCTGGGCGGGGTGGGAGACTCACTGTTCATGTCTGTGGTGGTCGGGCGGTCAATTTCAGAAAGATGTCCTCCAGGCTGTCGAGCCCAAACGTGGAACGAAGTTCCTCCAGAGAACCCTTCGCCACGGTCGTCCCTTCGTTGATGATGACGGCATGGGAACAAAGCCTGGTCACATGGTCCATCAGGTGAGTCGAGAAGAGGACCGTTGTCCCCTGCCTGGCGGTTTCAAAAATGAGGTCATAGAAAAGATGCGTCGATTCCACATCGAGTCCGTTGGTGGGCTCATCGAGAACCAGAAGCTTGGGCTGGTGCAACATCGCCAGAAGCAATCCCAGCTTCTTTTTCATCCCCCGTGAGTAGTCCTCGGCGTAGTTATCAATGTCCCCGAGTAGTCGGAGCTTGGCAATGAGCGTGGAAATTCGAAACATCGCGGCCCGCACGTCCAGGCCATGCATCGCCGCGCTCAGTTCCAGCACTTCGCGGCCGGATAAGTAGGAATAGAATACGGGCTCGTCAGGGAGAAATCCTATGAGCCGCTTCGCCTCCACGCGGTCTTCAAACGCGTCACGGCCATCGATGAATAATTTTCCCTCGGTGGCCTTGAGAATTCCCATGAGGAGCCGGAACAGAGTCGTCTTCCCGGCGCCGTTGGGGCCCAGCAATCCGCAAATTTGACCGGAGGGAACAGAAAAAGAGACGTTCTTAAGGGCAACCTTGTAGCCGAACGTCTTCGTGACGCCGTCAATCTCTACCAGAGGTTGGGAGGATTGCTCAGGCTGATTATCGGCAAGAGGAGCAGCGCTCTTCCCCGGAATCTGGAGATCACTGTCGCCCATCTTCGGCCCAAATCGTAACGGGGTTGAATTATTGCTGACGATCCGCATGAGGATACAACATTATTTTTCAAATATCGAACCCTAATCATAAGCGTGCGGGTCGGCCTGCGCGCTAGCTTGCCCCCGGGGCCAGTCGGCCGCGCAATGTACGGTCCGCGTAGCGCCGGGCTTCAGCCCGGTACTTCCAAGATCTCCACGGCTTTGCCAATCGAAAAAGGTGTCAGGTACCTTTTCCGCCTCTATTCGCCTTGGGCCGATGATCCCGCCCTACCTATCAGAAAAAGGTGTCAGGTACCTTTTCCTCCTCTATTCGCCTTGCCCGGCCGATGATCCCGCCCTATCAGTGCGTTCTTCCAGAGAAAAGGTACCTGACCTTTCCCCCCCTGACACCTTTCCCCCCCCCGAGCTTTCGCGGGACGGACAGCGCCTCTCCTAAGCGTATTCATTCTGGGCTTTGCCCCACTGGGTTTGTACTGGCTTGATAGTCAGGGATGGGCCTGTCTTCATTGCCAGAGCCGCACCTGCCATGATCACCAGGGAGGCAGCTGTCCTCGTCGCCAGGGTCACCCCTGTCGTTGCCGACAGGTGACGCGCGGTCCTCGCTGTGCTACCTTTCCATCAACAGCAAGTTAGCTGGACTCAGCCGAAGGTGGGCCGGGGCCGAAAGCGGTCGCGTGGACGGCCCTTCTTGGAACGGACGCACGCCATGCGCAATTCATTGGAAGCGACCGGTTGTCGCGAGCTGCTTGGCGACGGCCTTGTTCCTAGAAAACCCGGAAAGGAGGTCTCGATGCAAGAACGGTTGAGGTCATACGTATTCATCATAGCGGGAATGGGCTTGCTCACTTTTGCGGGATGCGGCGGCGGCCCGACCGGAACGCCTCCCACCCCAACCGCCTACACAATTGGCGGCACGGTCTCGGGCCTCTCCGGCAGGGGGCTTATGTTGCAGGACAACGGCGGCGACGACCTGCCCGTGAGCGCCGACGAAGCCTTCACGTTCACCACATCCATCCCCAGTGGTGGCGTCTATGCGGTTACGGTTCTCACCCAACCCTCCAGCCCAGCGCAGTCCTGCGTGGTGACGAATGGGAGTGGAACCGCCACTGCCGATGTCACGAGTGTTCAGGTCGCCTGCACTACAACCGCCACAGGTCATAACGAGTGGACGTGGCAGAGTGGCTCGGACACCCTCAATCAGCCGGGTGTCTACGGCACTCAGGGGATGCCGGCAGCCAGCAACACGCCGGGGGCGCGGCTCTCGGCCTCCACCTGGACAGATGCTGCCGGAAATCTGTGGCTTTTCGGGGGGTACAGCTTCACCTCCTCGACTGGAGTACCTGGGGAGCTAAACGACCTGTGGAAGTATAGCAATGGCGAGTGGACGTGGATAGGAGGGTCCAACGGGATCGCTCAACCCGGCGTGTACGGAACTCAGGGAACGCCAGCCCCTGGCAACGTTCCCGGAGGGCGAGACGAGGCTGTCAGTTGGACCGACGCGTCCGGAAATTTCTGGCTCTTCGGTGGTGCCGGTATCGATTCCACGGGCGTAGACGGATGGCTCAATGACCTGTGGAAGTACAGCCCCACCACGAACGTTTGGACATGGATGGGCGGCTCCGATACCGTAGCTGACTACCCTAATTGCCGGCCCGGCGTGTACGGAACCGAGGGTGTTCCCGCTCCCGGCAACGTGCCGGGGGCGCGATCGGATGCGGTTTCGTGGACCGATACCACTGGAAACCTCTGGCTTTTCGGCGGGCTCGGTTATGGTGCGACAGTGGAGGTCGGGGGCCTCTGTACTGGTGCGAATATACTCAACGACCTCTGGAAGTACAGCCCCGGGACGAACGTGTGGACCTGGATGAGCGGGTCGAATGGCTACGGCCAGGTTGGCACGTACGGGACGATGGGCATCCCCTCCCCCGGGAACGTCCCAGGGGCGCGCGGCGACGCGGCCACCTGGACGGACAGTTCCGGAAACCTCTGGCTCTTCGGCGGAGAAGGCCAGGATTCGAACGGCATACTCTGCCAAGAAAACGGAGGCGGACTCGCATGCGATCTTAATGACCTATGGAAATACAGCGACGGACAATGGACGTGGATGGGTGGGTCCGACGTGATCGCCCAGGCGGGCGTGTACGGAATCCAGGGAACGCCCGCAGCCGGCAACGTTCCGGGCGCGCGCTGGTGTGCTGTGAGTTGGACGGACACGGCAGGCAACCTCTGGCTCTTCGGAGGATCCGGCTTTGACTCCCTTGGCACGGGCGGGGGCCATGCGGACCTCAACGACCTATGGGAATACAGTGCAGGCCAATGGACCTGGATGAGCGGGTCAGATACTGGCAATCAATTCGGGGTGTATGGACCGCAAGGCATGGCTGCTCCCAGCATCGTCCCCGGCGGGCGCGAGAACGCAGTAGGCTGGATTGATCAATCCGGGAAGCTCTGGCTATTCGGTGGATTTTTGCTCTGGGCGGAGCCTGAGGGAAAGTTCAATGACCTATGGGTATACCGGCCCTAAAGGAGCGACCGAATCTACCCCAGCCCGTTGAAGTGCGCCGTAGGGGCAACCCTCGAAAGAAAAAGGTGTCAGGTACCTTTTCCGCCTCTATTCGCCTTGCCCGGCCGATGATCCCGCCCTATCAGTGCGTTCTTCCAGAGAAAAGGTACC
>Ga0326727_10021179_pt1 | contig 12777 bp, 8 predicted proteins | sample MB2enrmetagenome_FD_207643 | JGI IMG/M metagenome (GOLD analysis project Ga0326727, IMG submission 207643) | Lab enriched peat soil microbial communities from McLean, Ithaca, NY, United States - MB29MY | ecosystem: Environmental > Terrestrial > Soil > Wetlands > Peat | place: USA: New York...
CGCTCCCGCATCGCCGAGTTCCCCCACGCCTGGATCAAGGAGCGCTGCGGGCTGCGCCAGTTCCGCTGTCGCGGCCTGCTGAAGGCCACCCTCGAGGCAACCTGGGCGGCCCTCAGTTACAACCTGACCCGCTGGTTCGCCATCCAGCGGCAAAACACCCTCACCCAAGCCCCGCTGGCGGTTTGAGGGAAGAAAATGAGAGAGGGAGAGTGCAAATAATGCAAATACCAAGGACAAATATGCTAAGGAAAGGCATTATCTTGCACCGGGAAATCGAGAGGCAACCAATCTGACCGGTTCCTTGACCATCATCTCAAACCCGCGCTTCTCCAAACTCATTTCTTCACACGTTCCAGGTACCTTTTCCCTCAAAGGTACCTTTTCCCTACAGGTACTTTTTCCCGAGGGAAACCGGGAAAACCGGAAACCGGGACAGGCACCACATTTCCGATTTACCGACGTCATAGCTCCCGCCGCCTTCCACCAGGGATTAGGAATTGGGAATTGGGGTCCTGTAACCACCCCGGCGCGAACGCGCCGTCCCCCTCCTAAATCAGGAGGGGAGCGAGTAGCGCGGACGTACGCGTTGTTTGCGTTCGTCTGCGGCTCTTCGTGCGTCCACCGGCGGTCATGTTTGGATGTTAATAGCATGGTTGATGTTCCTATTTTAAGAACCGCAGAGGAGGGAAAGTACGCCCACCTCTGATGCGCTACCCGCTGTGCGCCAGCCAGCCTGCTGAAATCTCATTTGGCGCATGGAGATTGCTCGGCCCCCCCGCAACCGTGAAGCTTCTGGATTTCGGATAGCCGCGGCAGGTTCTTCTTTTCCGGCCTGAAACCAGATGGGTCTTCGTTCTCTGTAAACTCCTGAAACCTCCCAACCGAAGGGTTCCATGCAATCTCCCAACTGGTTCCCTCCTCCTCCTCATTCATGTCCCAGCGCAAGGACTGAAACCTGATCGAGAAGCCGGGTTTCTTCTCCTCCATGTCGATGTAATTTGAATACCAGACGTAGAAGCCCGCCAAGTCCCTTTTGGATTGCGGCGAGTCATCGATGAAATCCATCCCAACGTATCCGATTTGGTTCCGCACTACCAATTTAGTAGCTGTTAGTTCAACGTCCCATCTCGGCTTGTCTTCCCGCAACAACACAAGTTTCGAAACAGCGATACCGCCGTCCGCTGTCCCGGGGAACTGTTTGAGCCTTATCACTGCGACCGCCTCCAGGACAGCCCTGCGAGTCAGGTGGCCGCACCTAGCGACCTCTCCCGCAGGCCCGAGTGCTTGCCTCGCTGCCCCCAGACAGCTATCGAATTGACTCGCACTTGGCGGCTGCCCGCGCACAACATTAACATGCAACAAGGGCAACAGAAGCAGCAACCCAACTTTACTGCCGTGCCCCGACATCCTTTTCTCGTTCTGAAATTTCATTTGTCGCATACAGGCTCTCCGGAAGTTTCGCACAGGAAGCTGTTTACTTCCGGTGTGGAGAGAGGTGGTGGTGGCGGTGGGGTCCAATTGAAGTAGGCGTTCTCGAACCAGCGAGTAGCGCAGACGTACGCGTTGTTTGCGTTCGTCTGCGGCTCTTCGTGCGTCCACCGGGGTTCATGTGTGGATGTTAATAGCATGGTTGATGTTCCTATTTTAAGAACCGCAGAGGAGGGAAAGTACGCCCACCTCTGCGCTACCCGCTGTTGAAAGAACGTCCCGTGACGGTCTTTGGCCGTCCCCACACACCACTCACCTAACGCGCCGCCGAATTTCCGAATGTGGCCTTCAAAGTCGGCAATGATTTCGTCGCGGTTAATGGCCATGGTTGCAGCCCTCCTCTGTTCCCTATTCCCTGCCTTTCCGCTCTTCCGGGTCTTTGGCCGTCCCCACACACCAGTCGTTCGCAGCGCCACCCAGTTTTCCAATATGTTCCTGGAAGTCGGCAATGATGTCTGCGCGATTGCAGGGCATAATGCCCTCCTCTGTTCCCTATTCCCTGTACTTCCGTTTGTCTCCTGTATTACCCCGTCAGGTGTCAAAGCCGTGTGTTAATAATAAAGTGCATGTTTATCATATTAAGAGCCGCAGAGTCTGAAAGGCACGCAGTCTGCGCTACTCGCTGCTGGGCAGGCGATAGACCTCGAGTGTGCCGTCCTGGGTGATGAGCCCAAGCAGAGACCCGTCAGGTGAAAGAGCAAGGCCGTGAATATGCTTAAATCCCTGTTTCTTGGGATCGAGTGTGTAAATCCACTTACGGGCCGCAAGGTCATACACGATTATCCTGTTGAGAGAATACTGGGGAGCAATATCCAAGATAGCGCTGCCGCCCCTTCCCTTGTCAAGGGCAAGAGCAAACCGGCGGCCATCGGCGGAGTGAACCAACTTGCGCAAGATTTCGCGGTGGAGAAGGTCTTGGTGCATCAGCGACTCCCCACTGGTGCTAATGAGGGCCATCCACGCGCCTCGCTCCGAGCCCCCCGACGACGAAAAGACTGTGTGATTGTTCACCAGAGAACCGCCGCTGCAATAGGGTTGGGGATAAGGGTGGCAGAGCCGGTCGAAGGGGCCGTCGGGCTTACCGATCTTCCAGCCGTCAAACAGTATGCCGTCATCGGTGATCGTCCACTGGTGGGAGCCCATACCTCGCTCTGTCCAAGCGCGGAGAACTTGCAAGTCATCGGCATTTATCCACAGGTTACGCCATTCGAAATCAGTATAACCAGCTCCGCGCGCGCTGTCGCTCTGGGGTTGGTATTCGACGACGAGATACTTTCCTCCGGGAGATGGGTCGACCCTCCAGTCGATCGCCTCTCGGCCGAAAAACAACTCAAGTTCTTTCACGACCTCGAGAGCCGATGAGTAAAGCATCAATTTGTCAGGGGTGACGACAATAAATCTCCCTCCAATCACTGGCTCTATCCCAGACCGCTCCGAGGCTGTGGGCCATTCGCGCTTCTCCATAACCTGGCCGCTACTCGTGTCCACAAAGAGAGCGTGCAACCGGAAAGGCAGGGCGGCCTCGCTCTGCCCACGACGAGGCAAGGCGAGGGGTGGCTCGCGGGTCACAAATGTGATTGCCACTAGGGAACTCGTAGGAAAACAAATTTGATCCTTGCCAGGTCTGTCGAGTTCTTCCCTCGGCCCGGGCCACTGTACGTACCCCAACGCCCCCACGTCGAGCTGCCAAAGGGGAGTCTTGCTCGTCGGCTGGGCCTTGTCCTCAGAAACTCCACGGGCGAGGGATAACTTCATACCAATAATAGCCCAGAAAAACATCCACAAGACCGTGCGTAAAGGCGCCCACCGGGAAATTGAACGGGTCCGCCGTGTCAAGGTGGAGGGTCCCGTCGTTATGGCTAAAGTCGAGCGTGCCGAGGCTACCCACGTCGCAGCGCTTAGTCGAGCCGCAACTGAAGCTACTAAATATGCTAATGCCATTGGCATCCTCACTAGGAAAGTGGAAATTGCCCCCTTCAAGCGTAAGCCCACCATTTTTATTATATGCCTTGGAGGCGGCCTTGATGAAGTCCGTGATCTCGGTGCCTTTCGCTCCCTTCGCCTCCAGCGCATCGATTGTGGCTGCGAGCTGCGCGTTGAGTGCATCCAATTTCTGTTGAGGCGTCAGACCGGGATAAAACGGCTGTGTGAGCATATTATAACCCGAACCTCCAAGCCCCGCCGCGGCGGCGAACTGGACAAAGGCGAACTGGCCATTGCCGACGCGGGCGAATCCCGAGCAGAAGTTGTTCGGGCATACGTCGGCCGAGCCGGAGCTGATCGCACCGTAAGCAAGTGAACATGGAACCGTCGCGCCGTTAAGGGTGCAGCCACCACTTTCCCCCAATCCGGTCGGGTCCGTAAGGGGGGTGGGGTCGTTGCGCACGTAGGCGTACATATTCCAGGTCTGCGGGTCGCTGGGGTCGGCGGCGTCTTGCCCCCCGGGGTCGGGGCTCATCCAGTGGCCGCTGGGAGTGTAGTGGCGGGCGAGGGTGTTGTACTGATCGGTTTCGGGATCGTAGTCGGGCAGTTGGGCGAAGGTTTGGTGCACTCCCAGGCTTCCGGCTCCTGTCCAAAACTCTCCGAAGGGATAGTACAAGCGCTCCTGCAAGGTGTTACCGTCATAGAGGCTGGCGGTAGCGAGGGTGCCGATTTCGTCGGGGTGGTCGAAGATGGTTCCGATGGGCGAGCCGCCATAGTACTCGGCCAGGATACGCCCTTGGAAGGGCACAAAGGAGCGTTCATTGGGGTCGGTGGAATTGTTGGTGAAGCGGCGCAGCAGAGCGCCACCCGCCCCATAGCCCTCATCGGTGGTGTTGATCGAGTTCACGTCGCGCACCCGCTGGCCCAGGGCATTGTAGGTGTTGGTGGAAATCGCCGTCCCTGCGCCGTTAACGGCTTTGGTCAGCCGCGCCTCGGCGTCCCACTGATAGGTATTGGTGCCATCGCCCGTCACGTCCCCCGACGCGTCGTATGTGTACCCGGAGGTGGTAATTTGGTTGGTGGTGGCGCTATAAGTCGGAGCCAGGCAGTCCACCTCGGCCGGGCTGGCGGTGCAGGTCATGTTGCCGTACGCGTCGTAGGCAAAGGTTTGGCTGTAAGCAATGCTGCCGGTCGCCGCGGCAGTGTGGAGGCGGTCTACGCCGTCGTAGCCGTAAGTCGCCGCGTGATCGAGCCCGGAATTCACGTTGTCGTGGTAATAGTACCCCCCCAGGTCCCCGTTGTTGTTGGAGCCTTGCGGCCAATTGGACGGCGACTCCGAGCAAGCGCTGGCGTTCGCGACACCCACGTAGTAATTGTACACCCGGCAGGAATCTGCCGAGTGGGTGGTGGCGGTGCCCAGCTCCGCCACGGCCATCTGCATCCGCTTGTTGTAGAAGTAGGTCTCCTGAATATTCGTACACCCGCTCCCGGCGCAGCCATTGGTGAGCGAACTCAGCGCCCCGCAAGGCGTGTACGTCATGTTCTGCGCCAGAACCGGCGGATGCGTCGAGTCGTTCAAGCTGCTGGGGACCTCAGTGATGCGTTGCGCCGCAGAAATGCTGTTGGTGAGGGTGAACCCCGCCGGGTGGGTCAGTCAGTCAAAACCCCCTTCAGCGCGGACAAAATGTCCAAGGCATGCGTCCCCGTGGCTGCCCGCTCGCGCGCGAGGGCGCGATCATCCCGAAATTGCCTCCGTCTCCAATTCGCTAAGGTGGTAGTAAAAGCCGCCATCGCCGACGAAGCTGATCACCGGTCGATCCGGCACCGCACATTTCACTTCCAGCGAAGCGGGAAATCCCCACCCTCGGGTGCTTGAGAACAATCAGTTCAGGCGCCGCTAGGAGCCTATCGGAGATAGATTTTGCCGAATGTTGAATCAATAACTTAGAAACGTGTCGATAGCTGTGAGTTATTGATTTTTAGTAAAGTAGCTCCTATTCGCCGTAGGCACCTGGGGATTCAGCCTAAGTCAGGTTCCCATCGACGATCCTTGTCGCCCTTGCTGCTTTTATTGCTGTTGGCCCCGGCCTCTAGACACCATAAAATGTCGACAGTAAGAGGCTTTAGCGCTCGACACGAAGCAGGTTAAGAATTAGGAGAACCCATGCAAAATTCCAAGAACCCGGCGGCGGCGGTTTCGCGACGGAGCTTCCTTGCTGCTGCGACCACCCTCCCGGCAGCTTCGCTGTTCGAGTCCCTACCGGCGGGTGCTCGTCCGGAGGGTCCGGCGTGGTACTCTACGATGCGACGCTGCGGCCAGATCAACTACAACGAAATTGATCCAGTCAACATCGATCCCGAGGCCTGGATGGATTATTGGGCCTCGCTGAAAGTAAACGCCGTCCTCTTGAACGGCGGCGGAATCATGGCCTTTTATCCCACCCGTGTGCCCTACCACCATCGCAGTGAGTATCTCGGGTCGCGTGACGTGTTGGGGGAAATGGTGGCGGCGGCCAAGAAGCGTGGCTTTCGAGTGGTGGCGCGCATGGACCCCGACCTCGCTTACCAGGAGGCACTGGAGGCGCACCCGGAATGGTTCGAGCGCAACCGCGACGGCTCCGCCCGGACCCAGGCCGAGTGCTCCTGGCTTTACAAGACGTGCACGTTCAGCACCTATTTCACCGACCAGATGCCCGCCATCTACCGCGAGATCAACGCGCACTATCCCGTGGACGGCTTTTTTACCAACGGATGGCCTTCCACCGGGTCCCTGGGGGTTTGTTACTGCGACGCTTGCCAAAAGGTTTACCGCGAGAAAGTCGGAGGAGTACCTCCTGAGAACACCGACGCTTCCAGCCTCCTCTATCGTCGTTATTACGAGGCTTACATGGACCGCGTGCTGGAAATCTGGAAACTGTGGCAAAGCGTCGCGCAAGAAAAGAAGCCGGATTCGGTTTACATCGGCAATCTGGGCGGCGGGATCGACACCGTGAAGAGCGTCAAGAAGCTGGCGGACGTGGCGGCTTGGTTCAACGCTGATCACCAGGGCCGCTCAGGGACGGCGCCGGTCTGGATCTGCGCGCAGCAGGGGCGCGTGGCCCAGTCGGTGATGAACGGTCGAGCCATCACCAACGTTACGGGCGCATATGCCGTCGGGCGGCCCGTCTGGCGCCACACTTCAAAGAGTTCTGCCGAAATACGCATGTGGCTTGCCCAGACGGTAGCGAGTGGCATGGTTCCTTGGTTCCATTGGCTGGGAGGATCTCCTGAAGATAATCGCTGGCGTAATGAGGGTCGCGAGTTCTATACGTGGCTTGCCACGAACGAACCCGACTTCCGTAATCGCCGCTCAGTCGCCGACCTTGCGGTCCTCTATCCCCAAAGTACCATTGCCTTTTACCGGCGGGGGGGCGGCCGTGAGCAGGCGGTGACCGGCGCAGATTATCTCCAGGGCCTTTACTACGCCCTGCTGGAAGGGCGCTTCTTATTTGATTTCATCCATCAGGAGAATCTCTCCACTCGGAACCTTTCGCGTTACCGGGCTTTGCTGGTTCCCAATGCGGCCTACTTGCGGGATGGGGAATGCGAAGTCATCCGGCAGTACGTGCAATCGGGCGGATCATTGCTCGCGACCTTCGAAACCTCGCGCTACAACGAGTGGGGTGACCCGCGTCAGGAGTTGGGGCTGGCCGATGTTCTGGGTGTAAATCTGGCCGGCGAGGTTTCGGGCCCGCACGCCAATGGTTACATGCGCATTGAGCAACGTCATGAGGTCACCGCGGGCTTTGATGGAACCAACCTTCTGCCCGCGCCTGAGTATCGGTTGCCGGTCCGGCAACGCGCAAGTTCCCCCGCCCTCCTGTCGGTCGTCCCCAACTATCCCGTCTTCCCCCCCGAGATGGTGTATCCACGGACCCCTCACACCAGCGAACCCGCCGCCTCCTTCCGGGAGGAAGGCCCCTCCCGTGTGGCTTACTTTGCCGGGGACGTGGATCGCACGTTCTGGGTCTCGGGCAACCCTGACCTCGGTCGAGTGCTCCATAACGCCATCCGATGGCTGCGTCGAGCGAGCGCTCCTCCCGCCACGGTGACGGGGGATGGACTTGTCGAGGTATTTGCCTGGGAAACCGAGCCTGGCTACGCACTGCACGTCCTGAACTATACCAACCCCAATACTATGCGGGGACCCTTTCGCCGCTTCTATCCCCTCGGTGCGCAGCAGGTGGAGTTTCGAACCGCACGGCGGATTACGAGCGTCCGCGCCCTCAAAGCGGGTGCGTCTCTTTCCTTTCACCAGCAAGGAGAAAACGTCAGCTTCGTGATTCCCGCCGTCGTCGATTACGAAGTGATATCGATTACCTAAGGCATGGGCCGAGAGGCCGGAATGATTTTGTTGTCCCCATGGATTATTGTGATTTGTAGCCCGAATGAAGTTTTTGACGAGGCGGTGAAGGGGGTAAGTTTCATGGATGGACGGAACCGAAGTGATGTAGTGCGTGGAGCAGACGTTTCAGTTGTCCTCAAAGAGGACCAGCCCACAGGGAAACTGACCCGAGGCATCGTCCAGGACCTTCTCACGAAGTCCCCTTTTCACCCGCACGGGATCAAGGTAAGGCTGCAAGGGGGTAAAGTCGGCAGGGTTCAAGTCATCCACAGTGCCGGGCATACTAGCCGTGCTTAGCCCGCATTTCTCACCAGGAGCAAACGAGCCGAAGTTTGGAGTGCGGCGACTCGTCGCCGCTTTCCCTCGCCGCGACTCGTCGCGGCCAGTCCCCCAGCGCTGACGAGTCAGCGCTAGAAAAAGCGGGAGCGAGCTCCCGCACTCCGAAATTTGCCTCAGAGCGCCCGACAAGCTGTTCGATCGTGGCGGGCGCAATAGACGTCTATGGCGTTCTTGGGATCAACACTCAATTCCGGGGCTGTGTACTACCCTAGCCGTCAACTGGGGCAGTGCATTGTGGCCGGCTGGATTCTGGTTTGGATGAGCCTCTTTCATGCCAAATCCGGCATATGCGGTGGCATTCCGTGGTAGAGTGCCGATGCCGGCAATCTTCGTTGTCGGGACAACGGTTGGGTGGCGCCGCAAGAGGAATGTCCCATTTCCCATCTGACGGTTCCCTTGGCCATGGGAAGGTGCCTTTGCCGGTCCGGAGAGCCGGGCCGATCATGCACTTCACCCCGGACGGTTGATGACCATACCTCGACCCCAGATCGCTCACTTCATAGCGTCCAGCAAACGTTCCTCAGTCGGCTTTGGCGGGAGTAGGAATTTCCGCAGCGCCGCGCTCGGCGCCCTCTTGATTATGGTGGGCGTAGGTTTTCTGTGCGCCCAGTCTGACAGTTCGGGAGCGCTGGGCGGGACCATCACCTTCCTCGGCCGAGCCGTGCCGGGCGCCAGGGTGGTGCTGACGAACAACGCGACCAATCAGGGTCTCAGCATGATCTCGGGGGAAAACGGAAGCTATCGCTTTTCGTTGCTTGCCCCAGGCGTCTACCGTGTAAGCTTTTCCGCCCCCGGATTCAAGACCTCGCAAGTCCCCTCGATCGCCATCAACGTGTCGGAAGATCCCACCCTGGACGCCAGCCTGGAACGCGGCGAACCCCGGAAGAGAGTGGCGTGCAACTGCCGCCTGAGCCTGTCGGGCTCGTCATCCGGTACCCTGGTGGATCACAAAACCATTACCGCCATGCCCCTGACCACCCGCAATTTTGCGCAGCTTCTCTCGATGTCTTCGGGCACAGTCGCGGATGTGAACAATGCCGGGACGCTGGGCCGGGGAACCCAGACGGTAAACGTGAATGGAAGCACGGCGGGGGGTAGTTACACCATCGAAGGAGCCTTCGCCCCCAGCACCGCCCCCAATCCCGACACCATCGCCGAGTTCAAGATCCAGACCTCCCAGTTCGACGCCGGCTATGGCGCTATGGTGCCCGGCACCAACGTGATCACCCGCGGCGGAGAGAGTCTCATTCACGGCACCGCCTGGGAATTTGTGCGCAACGACATCTTTAATGCCAATGCGTTCTTTCGCAATGCCACCGGACAACCCAAACCGAATCTGAAACAAAACCAGTTCGGAGTGTCGCTGGGCGGACCGGTGCTCCGGAATAGGTGGTTCTTTTTCGGCTCCTACCAGGGAACCCGGCAGGTCAACGGCCTGGACCCCACCTCCGTGGCCACCGTCATCCTTCCACCTCTCACGAGTGACCGGTCGGCTGCGGCCTTGGCGGCCGAGTTCTGCCCCGCGAATCATCTGCTCGCGAGCGGAGCGGATGCGGGGCAGCCTGACCCGCGCTATTTGACCTTTGCCGGCGGGAAGCAACTCGACTGCATGAACCGGAATACCGCCACGACGGTTCCAATCAATCCCGTGGCCCTGAGCATCCTGCAAACCAAGCTGCCCAATGGCACATACCTGATCCCGGTGCCCCAGACGATCCTCCAGTCGGGCAGCAATGCGGGCATGGGATTCTCCTCCTTCAGCCTCCCGTCCTATTACAACGAGGATCATTTCGTGGCGAACAGCGACTACGTGGCTTCGTCGGTCAACACTTTGTCGTGGCGCGGCTTCTTTTCAAAAATTAATCAGTACCGATCGCTCGGGGCGCCGGGCGGAGCGACGGTGACTCCGGTGATCCCGGGCGCCGGGTCTCCCCAGGCGCTGCGCGCGCATGACGTGGCGCTCTCCCTCAAGCTAACCTCGGTGCTGACGCCCCAGGTGGCGAACGAAGTGCGCTTTGCCTACACGCGCACCTACCAGCCGGCCTGCGGCGTCGGCACTCCCCCGGCGAGTTCCTTCGGCATGACCCCGGTGGACCCGCTGTTTCCGCTGCCCCCGGAGGTCACCATGCTGGGCCCCATGGGGACGTTCCGCTTTTTCGGCAACGGCGCCAATGACTTCTCGACGCACACGAACACGCTGGCGTGGGCGGACAATCTCTCCCTGGTACACGGCAGGCACCATGCCCGAGTGGGTGGAGTTTTTCTGATGCAGCACAATGACCGGCTGGACACCGGCGCCGCACGCGGAAAGGTCACGTTCGAAACGTTCGAAGACTTGCTGGTGGGCCTGAGTGCCGCGGATAACCAAACCCCCGCCGGCCGCAGCAACATCGAGACCGTGCGCGCCAGCGAGGGCGTGGGGCCGAGCGGCGAGGTTCAGTATCAATACCGGCACGATTACGGCGCGGCGTTCGCGCAGGACGATATCAAGTTAACCCCGCGCCTGGCGCTCAACGCCGGCCTGCGCTGGGAATACGTGGGCGCCGCATTCGACCGGGCAGGCACGATCGGAAACGTCTGGCCGTCACTCCTCGAGCAAGTGCCTATTCCGCGGGCCGCAGGAACGCTGGTCGGCGATGTGGTGGCGGCGAACTATAATCCGGCCCTGATCAATCCCTACACGGGCCAGCCGTTCGGTCCGCCGCCCTCGGGTGTAGAGACCGGTCCCACGCGCAGTTTCTATCAGAACTCGACGCCGCTCGGGAAGTTCGCCCCCCGGTTGGGTTTTGCGTGGCAGCCGTTCGGAGCCGCCGGGCGAGTCTCGGTGCGCGGCGGGTACGGATGGTTTTACCAAGCGCCCACTTTCAGCGCCAACGCCGCCGGTGCTCCCCTGTTCACCGCAGCACCATACGCGCAGGGTTTCACCAATACCGACTCGAGCAATGGCCAGTCGGACCTCCAGAAGCCGTTTCCGACGACCACGCTGGGCTTTGTCGAGCGCACGCCGACCTCCCAGCTTTCTGACCGCATCGCCGGTCCGGAATACAAAATCCCCCAGGTTCAGCAATTTAGCCTGAGCATCCAGACCCAACTGCCCCGGGCGTTCACCCTTGATATGGGCTATGTCGGGTCGTACGGTGACCACCTGCTGGTTGGGGTTGGCCTTAACCAGCCTGCGCTTGCCACTCCCAACCACGCCGTCAACTGCGGCTACACGGGAATGCCTGCCGATTGCATCACAACCAATACCGCCGTCAACGCGGCACTGCGCGTTCCGTTCATCGGTGAGACCCCCTCCGCCTTGACCGACAGCCAGTTTACCGGCGACTCCCGGTATAACGGTCTTCAGGTGACCCTCCGCCGGCAGATTTCTCACGGCCTGAGTTTTCAATCCGCCTATACCCTGTCAAAGGCCATGAACGACACATCCATCTATAACGACCTGAATTACCTTTCGGGGAATTGGGCCCGCGCGTCCTTTGACCGCACGCACCGGATCGTTACCAACTTCGATTACCAGCTCCCCAATTCCGTCCGCAGCACGGGCGCGGCAGGGAAACTGTTGAACGGGTGGACTACCACCGGGCTGGTTATCGTGCAAAGCGGATTGCCGCTGACCCTGACCGATCCGGCCGGAGGCAGCGTCTACGGCGAGGCTTCGCCCTCCACCGTTACGCTCTGCCCGGGCCGGGCGGGCCTGGCCACCTCCGGCAGCGTGGAAGCGAGACTCGGCGGCTGGATCAATACGTCAGCCATTTGCTCCGCGCCCGCGATCGGTTCCGATGGTGCCACCGGGTACGGCAACGCCGGCCAGAGCCTGTTGGACGGGCCACCGCAGGTTAATACCGATATATCGTTGGGCAAGAGAACGGTAGTGGGAGGCCTGCGGGAAAACGCCGAACTGGCGTTTCGCGTCGAATTCTACAACTCTCTCAACCATCCCCAGTTTGCAAATCCAGGCACGTCGCTGGGGACGGCAAACTTCGGCGTGATCACCCAAACCTCGGTCGCCCCTCGTCTGGTTCAGTTCGCATTGAAATACCTGTTCTGACCGTGGCACCTGCAAGCCCTCCAGTCTACGGCTCGATCCAAGACAAAAAGCGGGATGGACTATTCGCGGAGCGGGCAATCTCCGATACCACTGCGCCCCGGCCAGTCGTCGGGTTTCTGCCGAGGGACTCAGCCATCTTACTAACTTCAAAGGCCGCATACATCCCGACAAAGAGCGCCGGGACGTATGCGCCACCCGCGAATGTAGGGGTAGGGCTTGCCCTACCCGGCGTTCCGCAGGGTGAATGCGGAACCAAACCGTTCCGCGCTAAACTTGCTGGGAAGCGCCAGGACATTTCGTCGGTGCTTAATCTTCTAGCTTCTAGGCTAATTTTCCTGTTTACTAACCCATATCGTCAAGGTATAGTTATCAACAAGGCCAGCCCCAACTGGCCGAAAGGCCGCGGCCCTATTCAAGGGGTCGGCGTAAACCATATTATTAAAAGGCAGTGGCTAGTGCTTAGTGCCTAGTGGCTAGAGAAAGCCACCAGTAGTGGCTAGTGCTTAGTGCTTGGTGTTTAGTGGCTAACAAAAGCCACCCGCACCAAGGCCCTGCGACCAAGTCCCCCTCTCGTCACTATCCACTATCCACT
>Ga0326727_10021180_pt1 | contig 12776 bp, 11 predicted proteins | sample MB2enrmetagenome_FD_207643 | JGI IMG/M metagenome (GOLD analysis project Ga0326727, IMG submission 207643) | Lab enriched peat soil microbial communities from McLean, Ithaca, NY, United States - MB29MY | ecosystem: Environmental > Terrestrial > Soil > Wetlands > Peat | place: USA: New York...
ACGGCGTGCCGGCCGACGTGTATTCCGTCACGAGCTTCAGCGAGCTGCGCAGGAATGCGCTGGCGATCGAACGCCGCAACATGCTGCATCCGAACGAACCGCAACAGCAGACCTACATCCAGCAGGCCCTGGCCGATCGCGAGGGACCCTTCATCGCCGCCACCGACTACATCAAAACCGTCCCGGATCAGATTCGGCAGTGGATACCCGGCCGATACGTGGTGCTGGGCACGGACGGCTTCGGCCGCAGCGACTCGCGCGCCGAGCTGCGGCGCTTTTTCGAGGTGGACCGGCACTACGTGGTGGTCGCCGCGCTCAAGGCGCTTGCCGACGACGGCAAGATCAACATGAAGACCGTGAGCGATGCCATGCAGGCCTTCGCCATCGATCCTGAAAAGCCCAATCCCCTGTCGGTCTAGATATCGTGACTATTCCAAATCAAAATCTGGCAAATCGAAATCCGGCAAATCAAGGTCTGGCCGTTCAAGTTCTGGTTCCCGACATCGGCGGGTTCAAAGATGTCGGCGTCATCGATGTCCTGGTCAAGGACGGCCAGCAGATAGAGAAGGAAACCCCCCTGATCACGCTCGAGACGGAGAAGGCGACGATGGACGTGCCGGCACCCATGGCCGGCCGTATCACCCAGGTCAAGCTCAAGCAGGGCGATAAAGTGTCCGAAGGGTCGCTGATCCTGTTGATCGAGCCGGCTGCCGGGGTCGAACCGGCGGCGGCCGAGTCGGCTGCTGCGCAAGCGGTACCGGCCGCGCAGGCGGCGATCGGCGCAGCTGTGCCGGCGCCGCCTCCGGCGCAAGACCGGCCCGCCGCCGCGAGGGCGGCACCGCCCCCCACCGCTCCCGGCGCGCCGCGCGCCGGGGGCCCGATCGACGAAGCGGCTTTTTCAAAGGCCTACGCCAGCCCCTCGGTGCGCAAATTTGCGCGCGAACTCGGCGCCGATCTCGGGCGGATCCGGGGAACCGGCGCCAAGGGCCGCATCACGCAGGAGGATGTGAAGGCCCATGTGAAAGGCATTCTGACGGCACCGGCCTCAGCGCCGGATTCGGCGCTGCCCAAGGTGCCGGTGGTGGATTTCGCGCTGTACGGGCCCATCGAGGTCAAACCGCTGTCGCGCATCCAGCGGATTTCCGGGGCCCGGCTCCACGCGAGCTGGGTCAATCTGCCGCATGTGACGCAGCACGAGGACGCGGATATCACCGATCTCGAAGCCGTACGCATTGCGCTGAAGAGCAAGGCGTCGCAGGAGGGCGTGCGGCTCACGCCGCTGGCATTCATCATCAAGGCCTGCCTGCTGGCGTTGCAGGAGTTTCCGCGATTCAATTCATCGCTCGATGCCGGCGGCGAGAACCTGGTGTTCAAGAAATACTTCAACATCGGCTTCGCGGCGGACACGCCGAATGGCTTGGTGGTGCCGGTCATTGCCAATGCCGACCGCCTGAATATCTATGAGATCGCGCGCGTGCTGGGGGAGATGTCGGAAAAGGCGCGAGCCGGCAAATTGAAGAGCACCGAGATGCAGGGCGGAACATTCACCATCTCCAGCCTGGGCGGCATCGGCGGCACGTCGTTCACGCCCATCATCAACGCGCCGGAAGTGGCCATCCTGGGCGTGTCGAGATCCAGCCAGAAACCGGTGTACGACAAGGGCGGATTCCTGCCGCGCCTGATTTTGCCGCTGTCGCTGTCTTACGACCATCGGGTGATCGACGGCGCCGAAGCGGCGCGCTTCGTCGTGTTTCTGTCCAAGGCCCTGGGCGATGTGAAGGCGCTGCTGTGAGCCTGGTCGAGGTACGCATTCCGGATCTCGGCGAGGCGAAGGGTGCCGGCGTCGTCGATGTCCTCATCAAGAAGGGCAGCGAGATTCGCATCGACGATCCGCTGATCACCCTGGAGACCGAGAAAGCCTCGATGGACGTGCCCTCGCCGTGCAGCGGCGTCGTCGAGTCGATCGAACTGAAGAAGGGCGATGAGGTATCGGCGGGTGCCTTGATCGCCACGGTGCGCGTGAGCGAATCGGCGGCTTCCGCGGCCGCGCCGGCACCCGCCGCGGCAGCGACGCCCACGGCCCCGACCGTGCCTTCGGCAACCGCAGCCGCGCCGGCGTCCAGTGCAGCGGCGGCGCCCATTGCAGCCCCGGCACCCGCCGCGTCCGAGGCGCCCCCGGGGGCCGTCGATCTGGTGGTGATCGGCGCCGGTCCCGGCGGCTATACCGCCGCATTCCGGGCGGCCGACCTGGGCCTGAAGGTAACGCTGATCGAGCGCTGGCCCATGTTGGGCGGCGTGTGCCTGAACGTCGGCTGCATACCGTCGAAGGCGCTGCTGCACGCGGCCAAGGTGATCGAGGAGGCAGCTGAGATGGCGGCCTGCGGCATCGCGTTCGGGCCCCCGCAGATCGATAGGAATCGGCTGCGTGCCTGGAAGAACAAGGTGGTCACGAAGTTGACCAATGGGCTTGCGCTGCTGGCCAAGCAGCGCAAGGTGGACGTGGTCCATGGCGAGGCCAAGTTCACCGGGCCGTTTTCCCTGGAAGTGCGGGGCGCGGACGGCCTGCGCCGCATCGACTTCAAACAGTGCATCATCGCAGCGGGCTCCGAATCGGCACGCCTGCCAGGCCTGCCGGATGACCCCCGTGTGATCGATTCGACGGGCGCCCTGGAATTGCCGCCGGATTGCAATCGGCTGCTGGTGATCGGCGGCGGCATCATCGGATTGGAGATGGCCTGCGTTTACGATGCGCTCGGCGTGCGGGTCTCGGTGGTGGAATTGAGCGACGGTTTGATGCCGGGCACGGATCGGGATCTGATACGGCCCTTGCAGAAGCGCATTGAAAAGCGCTACGAGCGCATCCTGCTCGAGACCAAGGTCGCCAAACTCGAGCCTTCGGCGGAGGGACTGCGCGCGACTTTCGACGGGCCCGATGCTCCGGAGCCGCAGACCTTCGACCGGGTGCTGGTGGCGGTGGGGCGTACCGCCAACGGCAACGCGGTCAACGCGGCCGCGGCCGGCGTCGCCGTCAGCCCACGCGGCATCATCGCGGTGGACAAGCAAATGCGCACCAATGTGCCGCATATTTTCGCCATCGGCGATGTCGCCGGCGCCCCGATGCTGGCGCACAAGGCGACTCACGAGGCCAAGGTCGCGGCGGAAGTCGCCGCCGGACAGAAGTCGGCCTTCGACGCGCGCTGCATTCCTTCGGTGGCGTACACCGATCCGGAGATCGCGTGGGTGGGGATGAATGAAACCGACGCCAAGGCGCAGGGCATCGAGTACGGCAAGGGCCTGTTTCCGTGGGCCGCCAGCGGCCGCTCCCTGGCGCTCAATCGCGACGAGGGCTTCACCAAGATATTGTTCGACAAACAGACCCATAGGATCATCGGTGCGGGGATCGTCGGCACCAATGCCGGGGACTTGATCGCCGAGGCGGGACTGGCCATCGAAATGGGCGCCGATGCGGCGGATATCGGCCTGACCATCCATGCCCATCCCACGCTCTCGGAAACTTTTGCCTTCGCGGCCGAAGCCTTCGAGGGCACGTTGACGGACCTGTACATCCCAAAGCGATAGGAGCCTGTGGAACCATGATGCGATCGACGCGCAACGGGGCATTGTCACTCGTTCTTGCAACCGCTCTGGGAGGTGCCGCCCACACTGCGCTCGCCGATGCCTGTGTAGATTTCAAATGGGATGTGAGCAGGGAGCGGGCGCTGTTCGCCACGGCGCCGGTGCCGCTGACGGCGGGCCATGACTCGCTGTCCGCTCCCGACATCGTGCCCAACCGCCTGTACAGACTTCGGCTCCTGGCCCACGACCAGGTGGCATTCTCCGTACCCCCAGGCAGGAAAACGGCCGCCGCGCCCACGCCCACGTACGCCGGCCTTGCAGCCCTGAAAATCGAGACGCCGGGCAACTACCGTGTGGCGGTCGAAATTCCCCTTTGGGTCGACGTGGTGTCGTATGGAGCCCTGCTGCCGCCCACGGATTTCCAGGGACAGCGCGACTGCAACGCGCCGCATAAGATCGTGGAGTTCGATCTGGCCGGTGTGCACCCCTTCATCCTGCAGTTGAGCAATGCGGCGAACGAAGACGTTCTGCTCACCGTCACCCCCACGCCCCCGCGCAAGCTCTGACGGGGATCGGCGTGGCGAATGCCCTCACCGTGCGGTTTCGAGTCGACTTCGGCAGCCGGTGTTCCGTCGGGGTGGGTAAGATCGAACTCCTGGAAGGGATTGCGCGCACGGGTTCGCTGTCACAGGCGGCGCGCGAGATGCGGATGAGCTACCGGCGGGCGTGGCTCTTGCTCGAGGACATGAATACCAGTTTCGACCACCCGGTGGCTCACGCCAGCGTGGGAGGCCGCGGCGGCGGCGGCGTGGTGCTGACATCCTTCGGCACCCGCCTGGCGGCCGGATATCGTCAGCTGGAAGCCAGCCTGCAGCCCCTGGCCGGCACCTATTTGGAAGACTTCAGCAAGCACATCAAGGCCGGTGCGTCCCAGCGAACCGTCAAGCCCGCCTCGATCAAGCGCAAGCCGGCTCGCGGGGGCAGGGGTATCCGGGCCGATGGCAGGGGTTCGGGCGCCTAAGGCGCCGACATGCAGGTCTTCAGGAACGAGTTCTTGGCTGCGCCCACCAATTTCTTTGCCTTGGCGTCCTTGAGGCAGGCGGTGCGCTTGGCATGCTTTGCGGCCGCGTCGCCGGAGGAAGACGCGGCGGGCGTCGCCGGCGTCGGTTTCGCGGCGGGCGCGGCCGGCTCATCGCTGGGTGCGGAGGGCGCCGCGCCAAATCCGCCGGCAACCGGCAATACGGTGAGGTACACGGCGGCCACGGCAAGGATGGCCACGGTGGAAAAACGCCTTCGGCAAGCAGTCATGGTGCCAGGATAGCGCCGGGAAACGGCCGTTCCGATGAAGGGCGGATGAAGCTTGCTTAACCTTGGGGGCGCCGACGCTGCACGAACCGGAGCCCGGGCGCGCCGCGTCTAGCGGGGCGCGCCGGGTCTAGGGAGATTCGACCTGCCGGCGCGCCAGAGTCAAATAATATCCTTCGTCGGGTGCCCTGCCGGCCCGTTGCGCCTGCCACAGCGCCTCGCCCAGCGCCTCCATGAGCGCGTGTTCCGCGCGATGCGAGTCGCCGTGCCGCGCTTGCAGCAGGCGGTGCAGTTCGCGCACCCCGGGCGGCCGGTCGATGGACAATTGCTCGCGTACCGCAAGATGCAGGCCCATATGTAAAAACGGGTTCTCGGCGCTCCCCGACGCGTCGGATGCAATCGACAGGGCGGCGTTCTCATCGCTCACCATGGCCTGATATTCGGGATGCGCGCCGACGACATCGACGATCATGGCCTCGAGCGGTGTGAGCGGGGAGCGCGCCAGGTGCTTGCGCCAGGCCTCGAGGTAGGTCCGGCGCAGCTGTTCTCGGGTATGGGACTCAAACACGCTCATGGGTCTTATGACGATACTCGCAAAGGTCCGCAATGGGACAGGCCGGGCATGCCGGATTTCGCGCCTTGCAGATATAGCGTCCGTGCAGGATCAGCCAGTGATGCGCGTCCTGCCGAAACTCGGGCGGTACGAATTTCAGAAGCTTCTCCTCCACGACCCGCACCGTCTTGCCGGGAGCCAAGCCCGTGCGGTTGGCGACGCGGAAAATATGCGTGTCCACCGCGATGGTGGGCTCGCCGAACGCCGTGTTCAAGATGACGTTGGCGGTTTTCCGGCCGACGCCGGGCAGGCGTTCGAGATCTTCACGCGAGGCGGGCACCTCGCCCGCGTGCCTCTCGAGCAGGATCCGGCAGGTCGCAATGATGTTCTTGGCCTTGCTGTTGTACAGGCCAATGGACTTGATATAGGGCGACAGTCCCTCTACGCCCAGGGCCAGCATGGCCGCCGGCGTATGGGCGGCCTCGAACAAGGCTGCCGTGGCCTTGTTCACGCTCTTGTCCGTGGCCTGGGCCGATAGGATGACCGCCACCAGGAGCTCGAACGGCGACCGATAGCTCAATTCGGTGCGCGGCGCCGGGTTGGCCGCGCGCAGCCTCGCGAATATCGCGCGCCGCCCGGGCCCGTTCATGGTTCGGCGGGCGGGCGATGTGCCTGCCGCACCGCGGCCGCCTTCTTGGCGTCGATTACCCGCTGTCGTTCCATGGCCCGACTCAGCAGCCGTGCGCCGTGTGCCTCGAATCGCCGGCGATTGAGGGCCGGCTGATTCTCCGCGGGCTCCGGTCCCGGCCGCATTTCGATGCAATCGACCGGGCAGGGCGGCAGGCACAGCTCGCAGCCCGTGCAGCGCTCGACGAGAACGGTGTGCATGTACTTCGCCGCACCGACGATGGCGTCCACCGGGCACGGCGCCAGGCAGCGCGCGCAGCCGATGCAGCGCGATTCATCGATCCAAGCGACGCGCGGCGGGGTATGCATCCCGTGCACCGGATTCAAGGCTTGCACAGGCCGGCCCAGGAGCTCGGCCAGGGCCAGGATGGTCGAATCGCCGCCGGGCGGGCATTGGTTGATCTGCGCCTCGCCGCTCGCGATCGCCGCGGCGTAGGGTTTGCACCCCGGATAGCCACAGCGTGTGCATTGAGTCTGCGGCAGCAAGTCATCGATGCGCGCCACGATGTCGGGCGCGGTCTCGTTGATCATTTGATACGCATGCCGGGGGTCGCTCCCGTGTCGGGCGACAGCACGAAGAGGTCCTTGCCGCCGGGCCCTGCGGCCAGCAGCATGCCCTCCGAGAGGCCGAAGCGCATTTTACGCGGCTCCAGATTGGCGACCACGACGATGAGTCGGCCGATCAAGGCGGCCGGGTCGTAGGCGGACCGAATGCCGGCGAAGATTTCCCGCTCGCCGAGGTCGCCCAGGCCGACACGCAATTTCAGCAGCTTGTCGGCGCCGGCCACCAGCGCGGCATCCAGCACCTGGGCCACACGAAGGTCGACGCGCAGGAATTCGTCGATCGAAATCAAATTGCCCTCCACTGCCGCGGCAGCCGCCGAGCTGTCTGCGGCAGCGCCGGCCGGCGCCCTTGGCGCCACAGCAGGCACCGGCGTTGCGGCAGGCTTGGGCGCCCCAGCAGGCGCGGGCGCGGCAGCCGCTTCGGGCGGCCCCACCAGGCGAGTCACGGCCTTGGGATCCAGGCGCGTCGCCAGAGGCTCATACGGAGCAATCATCGTGCCCAGCAAGGGAGTCGCCGCGTTCAGCCAATTCCAGCTCGACTCTTGGAAGAAATGCCGCGCCTTGGCCGCCATCTCCGGCAGCACCGGCTGAAGATAGATCATCAGCACTCTGAACAGGTTCAGGCCCTGGGTGCAGATGCCCTGCACCTCGGCGGCCTTTTGGGGCTGCTTGGCGAGGGTCCAGGGCTTGTGAAAATCGATGTATTGGTTGGCCCGATCGGCCAGCGACATGATGTCGCGCACCGCGCTCGCGGTGTCGCGCTTCTCATACGCGTCGGCGATGGCGTCGCCGGCCGCTGCGAAGGCGGCGTAAAGATCCGGGTCGGGCAGGGCGCCCGCGAGGGTGCTGCCTGCATTCTTGGTGATGAATCCGGCGCAGCGGCTCGCAATGTTCACCAGCTTGCCGACGATGTCTGCATTCAGGCGCGTGGCGAACTCCTCGAGATTCATGTCGATGTCGTCGATGCCGGGGCCCAGCTTGGCGGCGAAGTAGTAGCGCAAATACTCGGGCGAGAAGCCGTCCAAATAGCGGCGCGCCGTGATGAAGGTGCCGCGCGACTTGGACATCTTCTGGCCGTTGATGGTGAGGAAACCGTGCGCATGCACGGCCGTGGGGCGGCGCATTCCCGACCCCTGCAGCACCGCGGGCCAGAACAGCGTATGAAAATACAGGATGTCCTTGCCGATGAAGTGATGGAGCTCCGCGGTCGAATCGGGCGCGAGAAAGTCGTCGAACTTCAGGCCCGTGCGCTCGCACAGCTGCGTCAAGCTGCCCAGATAGCCTATGGGGGCGTCGAACCAGACGTAGAAATACTTGCCCGGCGCATCGGGAATCTCGAAGCCGAAGTAGGGCGCGTCGCGCGATATGTCCCAGTCCCGCAGGCTCTGCGAGAACCACTCCTCGAGCTTGCGGACGACGCTCTCCTGCACCGCGCCGCTGCGCACCCAGGCGCCCAAGGGCTTCTCGAAGGCGCTGAGCTCGAAAAAATAATGCTCCGATTCGCGCCATACGGGAGTGGTGCCGCTGACGACGGAGACGGGGTTCTTCAGGTCCGCGGGCGTGTACGTGGAGCCGCAGTTTTCGCAGGAATCGCCGTACTGGTCGGCCGTGCCGCACACGGGGCAAATGCCCTTGACGTAGCGGTCCGGCAGAAACATCTTTGCCGTCTCGTCATAGGCCTGGCGCACGCTGCGCTTGTCGATGTATCCCGCGTCGCGCAGCGTCAGGTACATTCTGTCGCAGATCGCCTTGGTTTCCGGAATGTGCGTGGACCCGAAATTGTCCAGGCCGATCAGCATGTCGGCGAGGTCGCGCCGGTGCTCCAGGTTGACCCGCGCGATCAACTGTTCCGGGGTGATCCCCTCGGATTGCGCCTTGAGCATGATGGGCGTGCCGTGCGTGTCGTCGGCGCAGACGTAGTAGCACTCGTGGCCGCGAAGCTTCTGGAATCGCACCCAGATGTCGGTTTGCATGGTCTCGAGAACGTGACCGAGATGCAGGGGGCCATTGGCGTAGGGCAGAGCGCTGGTGACGAGAATTCGGCGGCGTTGGGTCATGCCAAATTATGCCATGCCGGCGCGGATCGGTGGGTGATGCACGAAGCCGCCCGCGCGGACAGGCGCCTAAGACGCCTCGCGGTACTGCTCGAAGCGGGATTTGTTGATTGCTTTCTTGAAGGCTTCCTTGCCGGTGATCTGGCGTTGGTCCAGCAGCGCTTGAATGGCCGTATCCATCAGCCGCATGCCCACCGACGCGCCGCTTTGCATCGCGTTCTCCAGCTGGTCCATCTTGCCCTGCCGTATCAAATTGGCCACGGCGGGCGTATTGACCAGGATCTCGAGGGCCGCGACGCGCCCCTGCTTGTCGGTCTTGGGGATGAGTTGTTGGGAAACGACGCCGCGCAGGCTGGTCGAGAGCATGGTTCGGACATGGGGCTGCTTGTCCGCGGGGAAGGCATTCACCAGGCGATCGACCGTGGCCGCGGCGCCGTTGGTATGCAGCGTGGCCATCACCAGAATGCCCATCTCCGCCGCCGTCACCGCAATGCTCATGGTCTCGAGGTCGCGCAACTCGCCCACCAGAATGACGTCGGGATCCTCGCGCAATGCCGAGAGCAGGGCGCTGGAGAACGAGGCCGCGTGCACCCCGATCTCGCGCTGGCTGATCAAGCAGTTCTTGCGCATGTGCACGAACTCGATCGGATCCTCGATTGTGAGAATATGGCCCTTCTCGCGGTTGTTGATGTCGTCGATCATCGCCGCAAGAGTGGTGGACTTGCCCGAGCCGGTCTTGCCCGTGACCAAAATCAGGCCGCTGTTGATCTTGCACAGATTCATGACGGCTTCGGGCAATTTGAGCTCCGCCGCCGTGCGGGCCTTCGTGGGAATCGCGCGGAACACGGCGCCCATGCCGTTCAGCTGGCGCATCACATTGACGCGGAATCGGGCGACGCCCGGGATGCTGTAGGCGAAATCCGTTCCATCCTTGGCTTCGAAACGCTCGACCGACAATTTCGGCATGATTTCGTACAGCGTGGTCTTGACCATCTCGGCGCCGAGAGGCTCGGTGCCCAGCGCTTGAAGCTCGCCGTATTGCCGCACGCGCGGCGGATCGCCCGCCAAAAAGTGCAGGTCCGAGCCGTTGCGCTCCAATACCTTGTTCAAATAACTGTCGATGACCGCCACGGAATGCTCTAGGGGGCGGCCGGCGCCATGGGCGGCGCCCCGGTCATATCGGACACGAAGCGCTGGAACTGCCGCTTGTCGGAGGCATAGCTGTAAGCATGCTCGGGATCGACTTCCTTGGCGTTGATGGCCGCGAGCAATGCTTGATCCATCAACTGCATGCCGTATTCCTTGCCCATTTGCAGCTGGCTCGGAATCTGGTGCGTCTGATCGGTCATGATGAGCTTGCCGATGGCCTTGGTGAGCACCATGATTTCGCAAATGGCGCGCCGCGCGCGCTGGTCGGGGCTCTTGACCAGGATCTGAGTGATCACGGCGATCAGGCTTTGCGAGAGGAAGCTCTTGGTTTGTTCGCGCTCCTCGGTGGGCAGCGCATCGATGACTCGATCGATGGTCTTGGTGGCGCTGGTGGTGTGCAGGGTGCCGAGGACCAGATGCCCGGTCTCGGCCGCGGTCATCGCCATGGAAATGGTCTCGGCATCGCGCAACTCGCCGACCAGGATGACGTCGGGATCCTCGCGCATGGCCGCGCGCACGCCTTCGGCGAAGGAGGGCAGGTGCGTGCCCAGCTCGCGCTGGATCACCTGGCTGGTCTTGCTGCGGTGAACGAATTCGATCGGGTCTTCGAGGCTGATGATGTTGAGCGACCGGGTAGAATTAAGATAATCGATCATGGAAGCCAGAGTCGTGGACTTGCCGGTTCCCGTGGAGCCAGTCACTAGGATCATCCCTTGGTGGTAGTCGCACAGCTTGCGGACGATGGGCGGCAGCCCCAGTTGGTCCATGGTCGGCATCTGGGTGGGAATGGCCCGAAATGCAGCGCCGATGCCGGTCTCCTTGCGAAATACATTGACGCGAAAGCGCCCGCCCTCCCCCGACACGTACGAGAAATCGAGGTCATTGCCTTCGCGCAGATGTTTGAGCTGATTCTGGGTCAACACCTCGGTGATATAGCCCTCGAGTTCCGCCTCGCCCAGCTCGCGAAATTTGATCGGCATCAGGTCCCCCTGCATGCGCAGCATCGGCGGCACGCCGACGGCCAGATGCAGGTCCGAGCAGCCCTGGGCCACCCCTAACTTGAGGAATGCGTCGATTCTTGCCATAACGCGTAAGGCTACCCGCAAGCACCTGGATTTTCGAGCGTTTATGGCCCGTTTGGGCCATAAACGTGAGCTGCGTCAATTCTTACAGGAACTTTTCCAGCGATAGACGCAATTCGTCCATGCTCTGCGCGCGCTTGGCCTTGTCCAGCGACATGCACTTCATGACCAGATTGTTCAGGTCCTGCGGCAATTCCTTGTTGATTTCGATGGGCGGTCGCGCCTTGCCCTGCACGTGCTGGTACATCACTGACATATGATCGCCGCGGGAGTACGGCGGTACACCGCTGAACATCTCGTACAGAATGACTCCCAGGCTGTAGATGTCGGCGCGCTCGTCCACCTTCTTGCCCAGGATCTGTTCCGGCGCCATGTACTTGGGGGACCCGATCACATACCCGGTCTTGGTCAATTGGGTATCGCCCTGGGTCTGTGCCGCCGCCACGCCGAAGTCGACGATCTTGAGCAGGCCCGCATTGTCGATCAGGATGTTCGCCGGCTTCAAATCCCGATGCACGATCCCGGCCTGGTGCGCCACCGCCATGCCCGTTGCGATGTCGATGCCGAATTTGATCGCGCGTTTGAGCTCTATGGGCTTTTCATTGACGATCTCGCCGCCCAGGGTGTGCGAGGGGAAATACTCCATGGAAATCGCGTAATTGCCGCGGATATACAGAAAATCGTAGATGCGGATGACGTTTTTGTGCGTGATCTTGCGGCTGTAGCGCAATTCGTGCACGAAGCGCTTCATCATCTCCTCGTCCGCGGACACGTTGGGGTTCAGGAATTTCAGGATCAGCCGCTCCTCGACCACGGTGTCTTCCATCAGCAATACCGTGCCGAACGCGCCCTTGCCGATCTTTTCGATGAACTTGTAGCGGCCCTCGATGACGTCGCCCGGCTTCAAGGTCGCGATGTCCAGCTTGGCGGCCTGGGCCTCCTGTTCCTGCATGACTTTGGCGATATCCTGGTTGTCGACCAGGAGCGTCTTGGCCGGCTCCTGCATTCTTTCGGCGCGTTGATTGGCCGCGATCTGCTGCGTTGAAAACCGGTTATCGAGTTCCGTCATGGCGCGGGCCACCGCCTGGCTGATGGTCGCGTCGGCGGAGCTCGAGGCCGCCTGCAGCCGAATGCGGATGGTGTCGGCGCGCCGCTCATCCGCCAGCTTGGAGAGAGCCGCGATGGCCTCCAGCTTGATCTCGCTTTCCGGCCGCTGCAGCATGGGCAGCAAGGGCTCGATGCATTTCTGATCGCCGATCTTGCCGATGGCGCGGATGACGGTCGGCAGGGACTTGGGCTGCCCCGACCCCAGCATTTCCAGGAATCTCGGCAGGGCCTTGTTGCTGCCGATCTCGGCAAGAGCATCCACGGCACGCTCGCTCACCCACCAGTCGGGGTCCTTGGTGGCTTCGAGCAATTGCGCCACCGCGCGTTCATCCTTGGTCTGGTTGAGGATTTCGATGGCCGCGCGCCGAATGTCCTGATTCTCGTCCTTGACGAGAGTGAGCACGGCGTCGACGACGCGCGGGCCGCCGATCTTGCCGAGGGCATCGGCCGCCCGTGTGCGTACCCACCAGTCGCTGTCGGCGATCACTTCCAGCAGGTACTTGACCGATTTCGACGTGCCGACCTCGTTCAGCACCTCCACGGCCGCGCGTCTGGCGTATTCGTTCTCGTCCTTGAGTACGTCGACCAGGTACTTGATGGTTTCGGGATGATTGGCGTGGATGACCACGTCGACCGCCTTGTTCTGCACCTCGATTTCCGGGTCGCGCAGCATGCCGCACAGCAGGGCCATGTCGAACG
>Ga0326727_10021182_pt1 | contig 12774 bp, 12 predicted proteins | sample MB2enrmetagenome_FD_207643 | JGI IMG/M metagenome (GOLD analysis project Ga0326727, IMG submission 207643) | Lab enriched peat soil microbial communities from McLean, Ithaca, NY, United States - MB29MY | ecosystem: Environmental > Terrestrial > Soil > Wetlands > Peat | place: USA: New York...
TGCACGGCGCGCTGGCACGAGGTATCCAGCGTCCGGCTGCCGCTCGACTGGTCCAGGCGCAAATTGCTCACGCTGCCGTCGCGGTGAACGGTAAAGATCAGGTACACGCGCGTGCCCTTCGGCGTACGCGGATCCACGTCGTACTTGTTCCAGCTCGACTGCATCTTCAGGTTGATCTGGTTTACATACCACGGATACAGGCTGGCAAAATTGTTGTCGCCCACCGTGGTCTGACCGATGGTGCCCGGCTGCATCTGGTGCGGCATCAGCGAGCCCGACTGTTCGCCATATTGCGCCTGATTTTGCCGCGGCGCGGGCTGGTGCTGCTGCGTCTTGGGCGCGTTCAGTTGCCAGGGCTTCAATTTCTTGCCCACAATCGGAATCGCCGTCTCGTCTGCGCGCCGCTGCTCTTTGGGATTTGGTGCGGCCGGCGCGTGGCTCGGCGTCTCCGTGGCCAGCACGTTCTGGTTCAGTTCATCAGACGGCAGCGGCAGGGCGCTCGTGAGGCTCACCTGCATGGATCCGCCGGCGCCCGGACTGCCCCAGAAATTGTGATGAAACAGCCCCAGCATCCAGCCGTAACTCACCAGGATCGCGGCTACCGTGAGATGCAGTCCGACCGCTCCCGCCGCCGGTCCCGCAATGGGTTCCGGCGCCAGTTCCCGCTCCAGGTGATCGCTGTAATCCAAAATTCTGCTCATGCCTGGGTTCCGCGCTCACTTACCGACTCGCTCACTTGCTGACTCGCAAGCTGCTAATTCCCGCTCCCCGTCGACCCCTTCGTATCCAGCGGCTGCGTCACGATCGACACATTGGTAATTCCCGACTGCTTCACCGCATCCATCACGCTGGCAAAATTTCCGAACGATACCCGCTCGTCGCTGCGCAGATAAATCGACTGGTGCGCGGGGTCCACGCCCGCCTGGTGCAGCTTCTGCGGCAGATCGTGGATGTTCACCGGCTGATCGTTCAGGAAAATATTGTCGTCGCGGTCGATGGTCACCACCATCCGCTGCTCGGTAATCTGCTGCACCGTCCGCGTCTTCGGCACATTCACTTCAATCCCCGACTGCAGCACCGGCTCGGTGATCATGAAGATCACCAGTAGCACCAGCACCACGTCCACCAGGGGCGTAATGTTGATCTCCGCCAGCGACGTGCGCGTTTGTCCGTTGTTTGTTGTGAATGCCACGCTCTATCTCCGCTGTCCCCGAGGTTGGTTTCCCACCCTAAACGCAAGGAACGCGTTTAGGATGGGGCAACCTCGCTCACTCCGCTAACTCCGCCGGCTCCGCTGCTACACCCTCGGCGGCGTCTGCGTCCGAACCGGAATCTCCTCGAGCGAGTTCAGCAATTCCCGGCAAAAATCGTCGATGGCCGCGGCAAAAACCTTGATCCGCGCCGTGAACTGGTTGTAGGCCACCACGGCCGGCACGGCCACAAACAGTCCCGCTGCCGTGGTAATCAGCGCCTCGGCAATGCCCGGCGCCACGGCCTTGAGCGACCCCGCGCCCGCCGTCCCAATCCCGAGAAACGCGTCCACCACTCCCATCACGGTTCCGAACAGTCCCACAAACGGGCTCACGCTCCCGATGGTCGCCAGCCACGTCAAGCGCCGCTCCAGCGCCGTCACCGCCTCGCTGGCCGCGGTCTGCGCCGTGCGCTCGAGCGGTGCCAGGCTCTTCGGCGGTCCCGACCCGCCCGTCACCCGCTTGTACGTCGCGTACACGTCCTCAAACACCTGCGCCAGCGGGCTGGCGCTGTACTCGCTGGTCAGCGCCGCAATCTCGTTGAGCCGCGAGGCCTTGCGGAAGGCGCGGATAAACTTCCGGCTCTCGGTCGTGGCCTTGTTGAACGCCGACATCTTGCCGAAAATCACGGTCCACGAGTACAGGCTGGCCACCAGCAGCAGCACCAGCACGCCCACCGCGATGGGTCCGATGTCGCTCATCATCCCGGCCAGTGCGCTGAAACCGTGCGTAGGCAGCGGTATCCCCGCGCCGCCATCAGACTGAAAAATCAATGCAATCGCTGCCGTAAAAATCGCCCTTCACCTCAACTTCCACGGTATCAGACCCCGTTCCCCGCGCCCAAGTGATGCTTTGGGTGCCTGCATTGCCCCTCTGCCCCTCATTCCTTTGCTCTTTCGTCCCGTCATTCATGCTATGCTGCGCTGGACTCGATACCCATCGCCGACGCATCTCTTTCTTGCTTGGACGGCGGCTGTGGGCGTGCAGGGCCAAAAAAATATGCTCGTCGAACTCCGCGCTGAAAACTACGCCGTCATCGATCACGCCATCGCCTGCTTCGGCCCCGGCCTCAATCTCCTCACCGGCGAAACCGGCGCGGGCAAATCCATCCTGGTCGACGCGCTCGCCCTCCTCATGGGCGGCAAATCCTCCGTCGACGTGGTCCGCCACGGCGCAGACAAGGCCGTCGTCTCCTGCGTCTTCGAGTCCACGCCCGGCGCAGAGGCCATCCTCGAGGCCAACGGCATCGACGCTGAAGCTACCGAGATCATTCTCCGCCGCGAAATCCTCTCCACCGGCAAGGGCCGCGTCTTCGTCAACAATCAGCCCGCCACCGTGCAAGTCCTCAAGCAGCTCGCCCCCGAGCTGGCTCTCGTCCACGCGCAAACCGAATCCCTTTCGAGCTTCGATCCCACGCAGCAGCGCATCCTCCTTGATCGCTTCGCCGGCATCTCCTTAGACGCTGCCGCCGAGGCCCACACTCGCTGGCGCACCGTCCAAGACAAATTGAACGATCTCCTCCAGGGCGAGCAGGACCGCCTCCGCATGGTCGATCTCTGGACTTACCAGCGCAACGAAATCGAGCAGGCCCGCCTGCAACCCGGCGAAGATGAGGCTCTCGAAACCGAGAAGCGCGTCCTGGCCAACGCCGAAAAGCTGTACGCGGCCGCCCTCGGCGCTTTCGACCAGCTCTACGAGGGCAGCGCCTCAGCCGAGGCCGCACTCCAGGGCGCCATCCGCAACGTCGACGAGCTGGCCCGCTACGACGCCCGCTGGGCCGAACCCGCGCAGCAACTCGCCTCCGCCCGCGCCACACTCTCCGACGTCGCTGCCTCCCTCCGCGACTACGCCGAAGGCATCAACGCCTCGCCCGAGCGCCTCGCCGAAATCGAAGACCGTCTCGCCCTCCTCGATCGCCTCAAAAGGAAATATGGGAAAACGGTCGCCGAGGTCGTCGCCTTTGGCGAAGACGTTGCTCGCAAACTTTCCGAGGTCGAAGACCGCGACGAGATTTTAAAAGCACTTCGTGCCGCTCTCGAACAGGCCGCTGCGGAGTATCGAAAAGCCGCCTCCGCGCTCACCGCCGAGCGCCAGACCGCCGCGCAGAAACTCGCCAAACTTGCCGAAGCGCACATCAACTCGCTGGCCATGAAGTCCCGCTTCGCGGTCTCCGTCACCGCCAGCCACGCCGAATCCGCATGGACCCCCTCCGGCTGGGACGAAGTCGCGTACCTCATCGCTCCCAATCCCGGCGAGCCGCTCAAGCCCCTGATCGAGATCGCCTCCGGCGGCGAGCTGTCCCGCGTCCTTCTCGCGCTGAAGGTGGCAGTGGAAGAATCTTCGTCCAAGGCAAAGAAAAAAACCACGCCGCGCACGCTGGTCTTCGACGAAATCGACATTGGCATCGGAGGCCGCGCCGCTGAAGCCGTCGGCCACAAGCTCAAGACCCTGGGTCGCGCCCAGCAGGTTTTGTGCGTCACGCATTTGCCGCAAATCGCCGCTTTCGCCGATCAGCATTTGGCAGTGGAGAAGCGCGAGCAGGACGGACGCACCACCACCCGCATCCGCGTCCTCGACGACCGCGCCCGCACCCACGAAGTTGCCCGCATGTTAAGCGGCGCCAAAGTCACCGACACCAGCCTGCAGCACGCCGCGCAGATGATCGCGGGGAGCCGGTAGACTTTCTGGTCGTCCTTCGCACATGCTCTTCATACTGAGCGGCCGGAGCGCAGCGGAGAGAGTCGAAGGACCTGCGGTTGTCATCCGCAGTTGTCTCCAATCCCCCGTGGCCAAAGGTCATAGCTCTGGCGCGGAAAATAACCTTGACGGAATATATTCCTTTTAGGTAATATGCTCGTTATGGCCTGCGAGGTCGAGTTCACTGCCGAGTTCGAACAGTGGTGGAACTCGCTCGATGCAGAAGAACAGAGGAGTGTAGCTTTCTATGTCCGGCTCTTGGAAGAGCAGGGAATTCATCTGAAGAGGCCCTATGCCGATACGATCAACCGCGGTTCCCGCTTTTCCAATATGCGCGAGCTAAGATGCCAGCACGAAGGACGGCCCTATCGAGTGCTCTACGCCTTCGATCCCAGGCGTATGGCAATCCTGTTGATTGGCGGGGATAAGACCGGAAATCCACGCTGGTACGAAGAGTTTGTGCCGCTGGCTGACAAAATCTATACGCAACACCTGAAAGAAATAGGAAGCTGAACGTTGAGCAGACCGTTACAGCGGAGGGAATCATATGGCCCGCAAATTCAAGGAACTTTATGACAAGATGGACCCAGAAAGCCGCGCCCACGTGGAGCGCCGCGTTCAGGAAGCTCTCAAGTCCATGCCACTGGAAGGCCTTCGTGATGCTCGCCAGCTCACCCAGGCCCAACTCGCCCAGGTTCTCCGCGTCTCGCAGGGCGCTGTCTCCAAGGTCGAGCGCCGCACCGATATGTACATCAGCACTCTGCGCAGCTATGTCCGCGCCATTGGTGGCGATCTCGAAATTCGCGCCGTCTTTCCCGAAGGCGACGTGCTGATCGATCAGTTTGAGGACCTGAAAGCAACCGGCAAGACCGGTAAAGATGTCGCTGCTTAAGAAAAGGCTACCGCTCAATCGTGCGCGTGGAGATCTTTCATCAGCGCCTTAACACTCCGGAATCGCTTGCCTTTGCCCGCCTCCAACTCGACAATCGCCTTGCGTGTCGTCGCGTTGGGCGCGCGCACCTCGGACTAAATGCCGGCAGCTCAGCGGGAGCATCTCACGGGACCGGGAGAATGGCGGGTTTTTGCGCGTTATGGTCAGGCAATTGGTCGAGCAGGACCACGTTGAGCAGCGACTTATGCACCTGGATGCGGCCGTTATAACTGATAAATCCGAGCTTGCGAAAGCGGTTCATGAAGAAGCTGACACGCGAGCGCGTGGTGCCGATCATATCCGCCAGCGTTTCCTGCGTGATGGGAGGAATGAAGGTTTCGGGTTCCCCGGGTTTGCCGAATTCCGCCATCAGCAGGAGGATCCGCGCCAGGCGCTTTTCGCTGGAGTTGAACAGCTGATCGACAAGATCGGCCTGGGTGCGCATGCTGCGCGCCAGCAGGAACTTGAGAAACAGATCAGCGAAATCAGGCTCGTCATGCATCACCCGGGCCATTTCTTTTCTGCTGATCTTGAGCGCCGTGCAGGTGTTCACGGCCGTGGCCGTGGACATCCGCAGGCCGACGATCGCCGCCAGAGACGACTCTCCAACGAATTCGCCGGCGGATAGAAGAGTGATGGTGGCTTCTTTGCCTCTCTCTGAGACGACAGTGACTTTTGCACGGCCCTTTTGCAGATAGAACACAGAGTCCGCCGCGTCTCCCTGGCAATAGAATGTCTGCTTTGGTTGCAACTCGACGATGGTTCGGCCCAGCCCGGCGTTGGCAAGAAAGGTCGCGGAATCGAACTTGGTGACTTTTTTACTCTTCAAAATACTGCTCCGTTTCAGTGCACTCGTTGGCGGGCCTCTTCACATCAATGAAGGCGTTGCCGCGGTGTGCTGTGATGGGAGTGTATCGAGAGCTGATCAAAGATCGCGAATGCAGTGCTCGAGAGTACAAGAACACCGCTCTCTTTGCCACCTGGCACCGGCAACGCGGCCCCGAATTGAATCTTTGGAGCATGCGCAACGTGGGGACACTCCACACCCGCGAAGAACCGCAATGACGATCAATCTCTGTCCATCATCGCCCGGATGCGGGAAGCGTGTATGGTCAATTCTGCTCTTTCGCAGGAGACCGCCCCTCGAGGGTCGCGCAAGGCAGGTGTTGCCAAAGCTGAAAGACAGGCTGGCAGTTTAGCTGTTTCCGTTGTTGGTGGAAACCTCTCTGCGAATGTTACCGCTGCCATCGCGCACTTCATTTCCATTGAATAGCTGTGCGGCTCTGCGCTGGGCTGCGGGCTTATCGCCAACCTTGGGCAATGGGCCGTGATAACCGTACTGTGGATCGAGGGTGTTATCAACCAGGCCTTGAAAGTCGTTGGACCCATGAAACCACGGGCCTGCGCCTATGAAGATGCCGCCACGAAACCATTCCGGACCGTAATAGCCGTCGGGAGCGCAGTTATGAGGGGCGTAGTCATAGTAGCCATAGGGGCAATTGGGGGCGACTCCGATATAAAGATTGACCTGAGCCGCTGCCCTGGGAGCCCCAGGCGCTAGGACGAATGCAGCAAGAGCAGCCAACGCAAGCAACTTGATCCCGCGCATGAGCTTTCCTCACAGTCGTTGGGACCGTCATTTGCCCATCCCAACCTTTCTTGAGCCTAGCGGCTCAAGGCTTGCAAGTCTGAGCAGATTGGATCAGGAGCCGCGTTCACGCTTAGGCTGGCCAGTTCCTAAGAAGAGTTCTGCGCTTAATTAACCGGCAAGGGCGCTATAGCCTTCAAATCGCTAAGATCGGTCAAGACGCCTTGCCACTGGGCAGGGTCCTTTTGGGTCTCGATAGGTAGCGAGGGATCGGAATAGAAGTCGAGAATGTTATCCCGCAGTTGGGGCGAGACGCCATCGAACTTTCGCGCCGCCAGCCTGGCCAGCAAGTTCGCATAGGTTTCGTCTGCCAGCGTGTATTCGGCTGCTTTGGTTATTTTTCCGTCATCAAGATCGTAGTTGTCCAGGACCAACTTGCCTGTGTGCACCTCATCGAGATAGGCGCGGTATTGGTCGACGGTCGTATTAATGCTCTTGATATACAGGTCTTCAGTCTGTGGCGTTGGGTTATTGAATCCCATGCCTTTGAAGGGTCCAATTTTCGGAATGTATCGCAAGAGCACGGATAGTGCGCGCGTGCCAAAGTCGGGCTTCGTATAGGTTTTTCCCCACTCCCGCTCGTAATCGGAGCGCGACAGGCGATACAGAAACTTCTGCTTCGCAAAGTCAGGAGTCTCCCGCATCAGATCCTTCTTGTGCGTCCGCAGCGCGACCTTTGTCATTTGCGGAATCAGACGGCTGACAGAGAAGCGATACGAGCCCACCGCCAGGTCCTCGTGTGCGAGCACGTCCTTCAGTTGCAGCCCGTACACGACTGGAAAGGTCCGCTCCAGCAACGGCAGCGCGACCTTGAACCCTATGAAATCGTGGTACTGGTCCGACGCATATCGATTTTTCGCTACCTGCAATGTGTCAAATCCAAACTCTGTCTTCAAATGGGCTGTCTTGTCCTGCGCATAGCGGACGGAATTACCATATTCGGCGCGCAGCTTTGGATAGCGAAGCGCCACAGCCTGATTGACGGCGGGGTGGCCGCCAATGTCCGCCGTATAGTGCGATAGCGCGCCCAATGCGAAGGCGTACTCGTCGGCATCCTGGCTTTGGCGAAGCAACTCGACAACAAAATCACCGCTGCGAACGTAGTGAACCAGGTCACTAAAATCCTTGCTGCCAAAAGGATAGTAGCCAAGGTCCTGAATCACCGAGCCACCATAGGCGTAGGCATGGGCCTCTTTGATCTGGTCCGCGGTCAGATCAGGAAAACGTTGCAGCAGGAGGGGGCGAATCTCGGATGTCCATGCCAGGTCCACGATTTCTTCGTGGGTGAGGACAGAGTAAGCGAACAAAGCACCGCAGGATGCCAGCACGACAACAAGAACTGCCGCCGCGCGGCATAAGAGCGGACTCCATTTACCCGTCATAAGCAAGAATCACGCTTCTGTTCTGTGCCGCGGTAGAAAGCACTCCGGCCTCGGCGGCTTGGGTATCGTGTGGCGTATACGCCGTGGCCGGTTGTGCACAAGAGCCGACTTTATCGCCGCGGCCGTTGCAATCGTTCGCGGTCGCGAGCCGGCTCTCTTTGAATACGCAAGGCACAATAAAGAATGAACAGGACTAACACTACTTGAAGTATCGTCATAGGGCCTCCATAGTTCACTGCTGAAACAAGTGAGCGTTTCTTTATGCGTTGGCATTGTGCGGCCGGTCCGCGGAGTTCGAGATCCAGACCGGCGCAGGCGCAGCAGGGGGATGCCGCGCCTATCGTTCCGGTAGGGGGGAACTTGAGGTTCGTGAGTAAAGCATGGAGGCTGATGCCCTTTTCAGGCATGTTTCACCTCCATCCCGCATCACGGCTACTGCGTAAACTCATGCAAGTATGCCGGTATATTGGTCGCGTATCTGCGCAATTTTGCTCACAGGCAGACATTCCAGGGGGGATCTTTGCGTGTTGGCATCAAACTCCCAGTACGCAGCGCCGCGATGGTGCGCCCGGCCACACAACCTGCACAAAAGTCAAGGCAGGCGGCCTGGGTGGGGCTCATCGTGGAGGATCACATTGAGCAGCGACTTATGGACACGGATGCGGCCGTCGTACTCCACAAAGCCGAGCTTGCGAAAGCGGTTCATGAAGAAGCTCACACGGGAACGTGTGGTGCCGATCATCTCCGCCAGCGTCTCTTGCGAGATTTTGGGAAGCGTCGTTTCCGAGCTGCCGGGCTGGCCAAATTCCGCCATCAACAGGAGAATCCGCGCCAGGCGCTTTTCACTGGAGTTGAACAGCTGATCAACAAGATCGGCCTGGATACGCATGCTGCGGGCCAGCAGAAACTTCAGGAACAGGTCGGAGAAGTCATGCTCCTCGTGCATCACGCGGATCATCTCATCCCGCGATATCTTGAGTGCAGTACAGGCGGTAAGAGCTGTGGCCGTGGTCAGACGCAGCCCTTCCGGCGCCGCAAGCGACTCTTCTCCAATAAAATCTCCGGCCCCGAGAAGCGTGATTGTGGCTTCCTTGCCGACTGTCGAAACCACCGTGACTCTTGCCCGGCCTTTTTGGAGATAGAAGACTGCGTCCGCTGGATCTCCCTGTGTAAAGAAGGTCTGCTTGGGTGCCAATTGGACGATTCTCCGCCCCAGGCCGGCGTTCGCCAGAAAGGCGGCTGCATCGAACGCGGGCTTTTCAAGCTGAACCACCGATCAGTTCTCCTTCCCGATGGAGCCAGAGAGCAAGATTCTTGGGAAAATCACGGCTCCATCCTGCCTCAACTTGCATTCCCGGGCAGTGGCCAGCTAAGGGTAGGCCAGACGAACAGGAGACCCATGATCCCGCAAACTACTCATTCTAATGAACGTTTGCGGTGATCGATTGACGGTACACTCCCAGCGGGAGCTTAGCACAAGATTGTACCCAGAGAGCCCGGGCGATCTGTTCAATTTTGCTCACTTTTCTGGATTATTTTCAAGATGCGCCGCGAATGCCGGCACTGGAAAGCCTTGCCATCGGTGCTCCCAGGGGGACCGCGGGGGATCTGCCTGATTGCCGCGGCACTTGTTCGCGAAATTGCGCAGTCCGCCGTAAGGCATCTGCGCTGGCATCGGTCGACAAGCCGCCATGCATCGAGAGAGTCCTATTGCTCAGACACTGGCAGTGAACAACTCTAGAGTGAAGTTACCTTGTGCGCCTCAGTGCGCGGAAATCAATTGACACTGCGCATGGGTAGAAAAGGTGAAATAAGTGAAAAAACTCATGACGTTAGTGGCAGTATTCGGTCTGGGTGTAGCCAGTGCTGCCTGGTCGGAAACTCGCGAAGATGTGCAGAACCGGCTCGACAATGCAACGCTGGTGCTGCACCAGATCATGTCCGCGCCGGATAAAGGCATTCCGGAAGAAGTACTGGAGCACGCACAGTGCATTGCCGTCGTTCCCCACATGATCAAGGCCGGTTTTGTGTTTGGCGGAGAGAACGGTAAGGGCATAGCTACCTGCCGCACCGCAAACGGATGGAGCGCGCCGGCGTTCTTTGCCATCACCGGCGGAAGCTGGGGATTGCAGATCGGCGTCGAAGGCGTAGATCTGGTCATGATCTTCCAGGGCGACAAAGGCATGCAGCGCCTGGAAAACGCCAAGTTCCAGCTCGGAGCTGACGCCTCTGCGGCAGCCGGACCAGTGGGCCGCCATGCCACTGCCGATACCGACTGGAAACTGAATACCGAAATCCTGACCTACTCGCGCGCCAAAGGCGCGTTTGCCGGACTTACTCTGACAGGCGCGGATGTTCGCCGCGACGACGATTCCATGGATGCGTTCTACGGGCATGACGTCTCCACACACCGCGTTCTGCGCGGCGAAGTGGCGACGCCTGCATCGGCAAACCCGTTTATCGATGCCGTCAGAAGCGCAAGGGCGCAGGCCATTGCGTCGAGATAACAAGCGCTGGTGAATGCGTTGCGTGCGCCTGAGCCGGGTTTCCCGACTCAGGCGTGGGCATTGCAGAGAGGTGAGTCTATGCTTTGGGCTATTATCGTCGTTCTTGTGGTTTTGTGGCTTCTGGGCTTCAGCTTTCACGTAGGCGGCGCCCTGATCCACCTTCTACTGGTGGTCGCGTTGATCATCCTGGTTATCAACCTGATCTCCGGACGCCGCAGCATTTTGTAAAGCGATGTGAGCGCCGGGAATGTTGGCCGGCGGCGGCGCCCAGGAGGATCACAAGCCTGAAGATTCGGTCTTTCCCGGGGAACTGATCCCTTTTGTACAGTCTCCTGCCTGCCCCGCGGAGTAATCTGTTCAGGAAGCAGTGCGCCGGCCTGAGCAGAGCCGCACTGGCTCGCGATGCACTGGAACCAGTCACCGAGCCAACTCTGTGCATGCACACCGGCCGCCCTTCTTCCCGGAAAGGTAGCCGATGAACGCCCTGCTGATCTACCCTGAGTTCCCCGAAACCTTCTGGAGCTTTAAACACGCGCTCAAGTTCCTGGGCAAACGGGCGGCGCAGCCTCCACTCGGTCTGATGACAGTTGCCGCGCTCTTACCTGGGGCCTGGAAGAAGCGGCTGGTAGATACCAACGTGGAGCCCCTGCGCGACCGCGACCTGGCCTGGGCGGATGTGGTACTGCTGAGCGGGATGCACATTCAGTGCGAGTCTCTGCTGGCCATTGTGGAGCGCTGCCGGGCGCGCGGGGTGCGCACCGTGGTAGGCGGGCCCATTGCGAGCAGCGTGCCAGCGGCGGAGCTCAAGGCGGACCACGTGGTGATTGGCGAGGCGGAGAGCCTGATTGCCGATCTGGCGCGGGAGCTGGAACAGGGAACGGCGCGGCGCGTATATCAAGCCGCGGAACGGCCTGAGATGTGTACCAGCCCGCTGCCGGACCTCAGCCTGATCAAGATGAAGCGCTACTCGACCATGACCGTGCAGTACTCGCGCGGCTGCCCTTTCAACTGCGAGTTCTGCGACATCATCGAGATCTACGGGCGGCGCCCACGCACCAAAGCCGTGGCCCAGGTGCTGGCCGAGCTGGAGCAGTTGCGCGCCGCGGGCTGGCGCGACTCCGTGTTTATCGTGGACGACAACTTCATCGGCAACAAGGCGCGCGCCAAGGAGTTGCTGCGGGCGCTCGTCGAGTGGCGCACGCAGACCGGGACGGGTTTTGACTTCATCACGGAAGCCTCATTGAACCTTGCCGACGACACGGAACTGATGCAGCTGATGAAGGACGCAGGCTTTAAGTCAGTCTTCCTGGGCATTGAGACTCCCGACGAGTCGGGCCTGGTCGCCAGCAACAAGCTGCAGAATACGCGGCGCAGCCTGCTGGAGAGCGTGGCCAGGATCCAAAGCTACGGGATGGAGGTGATGGGCGGCTTCATCCTGGGCTTCGACACCGATAAGGAAGATATTTTCGACCGCATGGTCGAGTTCATCCAGAAGAGCGGGATTCCGATTGCGATGGTGGGGCTGCTGCAGGCCATGCCGGGGACGCAACTGTTCCGGCGGTTGCGCAGCGAGGGCCGGATTGTGGACGCGGGCGGCGGCAACAACACCTTTTGCGATCGTCTCAACTTTCTGCCGCGCATGGATTCGGCCAAGCTGGTGGAGGGCTACCGCGAGGTGATGAAGAGGATTTACAACTGCGAGGCCTACTATGAGCGCGTGAAGCTCTACCTGAACCGCGCCCACCCCAAGCCAGCCAAGCGGGCGGCGGGAGAGCCAGCGAGGAAGCAGCCGAGCGAGGCATGGATGACGCGGGACAACTTGCGCGCCTTGGTGAACTCGATCGTGCGGCAGGGAGTTTTCGGGCGGCACCAATGGAGCTACTGGAAGTTTTTGGCGGAGGCGGCTACGCGGTATCGCCGCTGCTTCGGCGCGGCCATGACCTTCGCAGTCATGGGTTATCACTTCCAGGTGATGACGCAAAAACTGTTGAAGGCGATCGACTCTGCGACCGAGCCTGCCGCATCGGGCGAAATTCTGCCCAGTGAAGCAGGCACACAGATCCCCTAGCTCTTGCCCATCTCGTTCATGCCACCCGGCAGCTCGCCTCACTGCGATCATCGGCGCACCGCGCGTCCGGAAATGCCTCCACCAACGAAAAGCGGCGGAGCAGGTATGCTCCGCCGCTTGTTGTGCAAACTGCTGTCTGATTGCAGCAGCTACAGGGTATTACCGTCCGCCGCCTTCATGTCCGCCGCCACCGTGCGACCCACCGCCAGGAGCTGCGTGCGAAGCTGTTGCGTGCGAAGCTGGTGCGCGCGATGCTGTTGCGCGCGGAGCCGTGGCATGGGAAGCTGGGGC
>Ga0326727_10021186_pt1 | contig 12774 bp, 8 predicted proteins | sample MB2enrmetagenome_FD_207643 | JGI IMG/M metagenome (GOLD analysis project Ga0326727, IMG submission 207643) | Lab enriched peat soil microbial communities from McLean, Ithaca, NY, United States - MB29MY | ecosystem: Environmental > Terrestrial > Soil > Wetlands > Peat | place: USA: New York...
TCGCGGGGATCACAGGAGTGACTCCGGGAGGTGGCAGCCCGCTGCCCGTGATCATCGACGGCAACGGCCAGCTTGGCACGGGAACTTCTGCGGTGGGCACGGTAACCAGCGTTGGAAGCGGCGCCGGACTGACGGGTGGGCCGATTACCACCAGCGGCACGCTGAGCATTGCCACGGGAGGCGTCACCAACGTCATGCTGGCCAACCCTTCGTTGACGGTCACGGCAGGAGCTGGACTTACTGGTGGCGGGAGCGTTGCCTTGGGCGGCACCGTGACGCTTAGCAACCCCGGTATACTGGGGATCGCAATCGGGCCGGGACTGACAAGCACGTTCGGGCAAATGCCCACCTTAGCCATCGACACCTCCGTGGTGCCGTTCCTGGCCACAAAGAACACCTTCACGGTCGACCAGAGCTTGAATGCTGCGCTGAACCTTGCTCAGACCACGGGAGCGGACGTGGGGGTCATCAACGTGGGCGGGAGTTCTTTCATCCACGAGTGCTGCTTCAATTCTATCTGGTGGGAAAGCAATACGTTCATTGGCCTCTTGGCCGGAGATTTCAAGCTGACGGGAACCGCCAACACTGGCATGGGAGCTGGCGCTCTCAACAACATCACGGCGGGCATCGACAACACAGCTGACGGCAACGAGACCCTTGCCAGCAACACTACGGGCAGCGGCAACACCGCCCTGGGAGCTTTCAGTCTCTTCGACAACACGACGGCAAGCAGCAATACGGCTGTCGGGCAAAACGCGCTCTTCTTCAATTGTCAGGGCGTTTCCACTGGGTGTGCGGGCTCGAATAACACGGCAGTGGGTTACAATGCGGGGAGGACCGAGAACGGTGCAAATGCCAACGTGACAGGGGCTAACAACACCTTTATTGGTTATGATTCCGGGCCCGGTACGTCAACACAATTGAACAACGCCACGGCAGTTGGGGCAAATGCATTGGTCTCCGCCAGCAACGCGCTGGTGCTGGGGGCGCCTGGCGTGGACGTGGGCATCGGCACGGCTAGCCCCATCGCAACCCTTCAGATCAACGAGAACGACGCTGCGAACGCCGATACGCTGCTCATCGGCAACAACAGCACCAAGGGCTTGGCGTTGTTCGACACCGGCACAGGCGTGGACATCAGTTCCTACGGCAAGCCTCTATACATCAATTATTGGGGCAGTCAGTTCACTATCCTGAATGAAGTTGGCTCGACAACCGGGTATGTCGGCATCGGCACGAACAGCCCGGACAATCTGCTGACTGTCAACGGCAGCGCCGACAAACCCGGCGGCGGCTCCTGGGGTACATTCTCCGATGCCCGATTGAAAACCGTCGGGAACAACTTCCGGACGGGCCTGCCCGAGGTTCTGAAGCTGAATCCCATTTACTATCGCTACAAGGAGAAGAACGCTCTCGGCATCGCCGACCGGGACGAACATGTCGGCTTTGTGGCGCAAGAGGTCGAGAAGGTTATTCCAGAGGCGGTGACCAAGGACAGCCAGGGTTACCGCATCCTGAACAACGATCCCATCCTTTGGGCGATGCTGAATGCGATCAAGCAGCAGCAAGGGCTTATTCAAAAACAGGCAGACGAAATTAAGGCCCAGCAGGGTGAGGTCACGAAACTCCAAGCACAACTCGCCGAGGAGCAGAAAGAGCGCGAGGAGCAGCGGGCGGAGTTATCGCAAGTGCTGGCCCAGGTTCGCGTGATTCAGGCGAGGCTCGCCGGCAAGAGCGCGACGCGCCCGCGGATTGGAGCCGCCAAGAATGCCGCGACCCCGGCCAAGACGCCAAAGGCTGCGCCGCTGAACACGAGAGACGCTGTCAACCATTTGGTGGCCAAGGTCAGGTTCTAGGCAGGACGAGCGCCCCTGCCAAGGAAGTTCCTGTCGATCGGTTGTTAACGGAAACCCACAGCCGCGACCCGGCTCCGTAGATGCGGTGCCCACGTTCGCCTGCTGATTCCTCCAGGATGGCGCACTCGGAAACCATGCTGTGTGGGTATTTCCACGGATTCGGCCCGAAAAACGCCCTTCCACACCTGAATCCCCCTACCGGTCGGCGCCCCGACTCGGCGGGGCGATTTGGGTCAAGGCACTGAGGGTGGGGTGGGGGCCAGCGGGCCAGCAGGTAGCCACCGTCAGTGCTTTGCTGACGGTGGGTCCTTCTGGCGGTGATCGAGTTACAATAGTGTTCCTTCGGGTGACGTGACGATAGCGCCGTGCCTCATTCCGATGGACGACGGGCGATTGCCGCTGGGGAATCGGGCATGAGAAATGCCCACGGTCAGCAAGCGATTGACCGCGGCCGCTGCTGCGGAAAGAATGAAAATGCCCTCTTCATGGCCAAATCCGGCTGCGGCAAGGCGGCGCGCCGGTTGACGGCTAGGCGACTTTTCAAGCAGAATGCCTAGAAGCGCGGGAACTATCTGAAAGGCCGTAACTTGAGGTAAGACGAGCGAGTTCTTCTGGGAACAAATGTGTCCTTTCGGCAAGCCTGCTTAACTCGATCTTGCCCCAGTGGTAGCGTTGGTCTCCTGTCCCGCGGGGCAAGCAGGACAGACGATGTCCAGCAAGTTTCCCGTTATTCGCCCTAACATGCGGAAGGTTTGCCAATCATGTGCCGAAAATGTGGTGATTCCAAATGACTGCTCCCAGTCGCCGAGGTCAGCTTGACGGTGGGTTAACTGAGGGTCAAGTTCAATGAATCTGTACGAAGCTCTTCCATGTTATTCCTGAAACCTGGATAGTACCCTGCCCATTTAGGGATGAAGAGCTGAACGAACATGCACCAAATGTCACCAAACAGAAGCCAGTTCAGGGTGCAAGTTGAGCATACAAACCGCAGACAAACAAAAAAACGAATTGCAAAGGCACTGGGACCGGTCTGTTGATCGGATTGGCTCTCAAAGCTCGACTGACGTACGAGGTCACATTTTGGAGAGGATTCCTCTTCTGCTGTTCAAACGGCGCAGAACATTATTCTGGGATCGCTACCTTAGTCTTCATCACTCTTACGGTATTCACAATGAAGCTGCCCGTGCTGCTCTCCGGAACCTCGATCTGTAAGTCCTTAAGGGAAAAGGCGTTGTAACCGACGTACAGCGGGGTTGTTATGGTTACACTGTCCTCTTGGGTGTGACTAAAATTAAGGGCTCCCGAAGCTGCCATGGCGGACTTAAGGGCCTCCGGGGAGGCAGAGGCGTTTACTCCCTTCTGGCCTGAAAAGGAATAGGTCATACTGTTTACTCTTGCGATTGAAAAGATGACGGCATTTTTCGGATCTCTCAACTTGTCCGTACAGACGCTGGCGATCTTGTGTCCGACCAGGTATTTTTGCAGACCTACCTCGGTTAGATTGATCGAGCTTGTCTCGCCAAATTTCACCTCCAGCTTCGAGGAGTCCGTGTAGCCTAAGGCCGCCGCCACTTTACTGAGAAAACTGCCTGCCCCCGTCGGGGTAAAGTTTGCGGACGAACTTATACTCAGATCCTTAAAGTCCTGGCTGTCCACCAGCTTAGTAGTCCCCTCCCGAAAACTCTTTTCCAAATCCGGAAAGCATTCGTCTTGGCCAGCAATGAAAATATTCTTACCCGAGTCGATGGGGACTATCGTGCCGACGCCAAAATCACTGCGCGGATGTTTCAGAGGAACATACCCTTGGCTTTTGAGTAGTCTACCATAGGCACTTCCATAGGGATCACTTTGCCTCACTTTGATCACGCCAACAACTAATCCCCCCGCAACAATTGCCAGTGCCGCGCCCATTAACCATTTCTTCATCAACGGCCCTCCCTTATCACTTCACTTAGGGGCGTGCTCCCTTGTTCAAGGTTGTGGCACGGACCCTGCCGCATTCTGGATGGCTTTGTACGCTTCCATGTTTTGTACCTGAATGTCTTTGAGAACGGCCCCAATTCTCACGCCGAGGTTGTGCCAATCCTGAGTTGCAGGGTCGGTTTGTGCCAGATGATGAATACCTAAAACGATTCCAGTTTGATTGTCCATAATCGCAGAACCCGAACTTCCGCCCGACGAGTCGCAAAGGTGAAAAAAGTTGGATGGCCTATCACTATCTGGCCGTTCAAAACGACATCCAATCACCGCTATCTCCTTCGGCAGTCCATCCGGGTGTTGAATCAAAATCAAGGACTCACGGGCAGTGAAGTCGCGATCTTCCCATTTGACCCAGGTCTCGGAGTCAGAGTCCAAGGACAACAGGGAGTAGTCCAATGACTCGTTTTGACTCAGTATGCTGACAGGACGCCTTCGGGTAACGTGGGTCTCATCCTCACTGTCAAGATGGAAAATGATTTCAGCCGTTCGAAGTTGCTTCACATCGGAGATACAGTGATAATTCGTTAACAGATACCGCGCTGCGATCGCAAAACCCGTGCAGCATGTGTCGTCTCCGTCTTGGTTCTGAAAAAATATCGCTCCGATCGGACTGCTGAATTTGTAAAACCGATGATTCTTGCCGTAGATCTTCAGCAGATTCTCTCTCTTATCGTGACCCCCAACGATCGCCTTGGCACCTGGGGTTACACTACGGTAGTTGTACCTATCCAGACAGACCTTGGGAGCATTGGCGGAGTGCTCGACGATGAAGTGCGGGTGGTCGATAGCAACCTGCGGGCTCCATGCTTCAAAGCTCCCCTCCTTGCTGACACCGAAGTTGTCCGATTGGATCCCAGAAACCTCCTTTCCACTTTGATCAAAAATGTGAATGGTGACCTCGCCACGGGCGGGCGCCGACGGCGTGGTGAAATGGAGGCGAAGCCAGGGCGTGGGGAGGGTGTCTGGCGTGTCGTCAACGATCCAGGGCTGAGTCGAGATCGCCAACGCGTCTGGGACGCACTCATTCTTGGGGTAAACTCTTTTGCTGAGTATGGGCAACTGGCAATTCCCGGGCAACGAACTGGCCAGGACGAAGATCAAGAGCAAACCTGCCTTAGCTGTGCTGTCCATCAGGTTCACCTCCTTAATAAAATCCGTTGTACAGGTCAACCAGGTCTGCAATGTCGATCGCTTCTTCACCGCAGGAACCAGGGTCGGGGTAGAAACTGATGGTTTGCCCAGAAGGAACTCCACGGGGGCTGAACACTAGCACGTCAGGAGGGAAAAAAGGATCAGACCGAAAAACCTCATGTCGATGTGTGGTATCGTTCGTTACGGTATAAAAGAGGATGTAGGACCCATCTTCGTCGGTTCTATGGATACGCCGGATCTGCTCAAGGCGCGGCGCGACAGCACCGCGCGGAAGGATTAGAATATCCCGTCGGTTCGGGGCGGGTATTCTTCCTGTGCATTCTCGTCCGTCTTTGAGTTTCGCGACAAGGCGATCGGCTCCATAGAGCGCAGCCCTCATATCAAGCATTCCTCCTGTGCTCCAGTCACTGGTTGCGCCGCTCATCCACGGATCCAGTTTTGTGGTCGTTATGAGACGCTGTTTGATCTGCCATGCTGCCAATTGGCTGTAAAGCGCTTTCAACGAACTAGCCACCCCGGAGACCAGAGCGGTCGCTTGCGATGTTCCTGAAGCAAGTCCCCATTTACCATTTGCCAGGGCGCTTAATATGTTTTCGCCGGGAGCGATCAGACTCACAAACTGCACCCCGTAGTTCGACCCGTAGCGGGTCTGACCTGGTGGGGGATCGGGTCCGGTCCATTTTGAGTTCGGCTCACCTTGGTCAGGAAGGTTTGAAGCCATTACGATGACGACATTATCCTGTTGCCCCAGCCCCGAGAAACGATCACCATCTATTTTTTGGTTATCGTTGCCAGCCGCGATCACAAACAGATCAGTTCCATCAATGATGATCTCGTGGATCCATTGGTCAAGCTCCCCACTGGTGATCGGCCGTGAGCCTGCGCTGTACTCCTTTTCGCCCAAGCTGAGATTAAATATGTGATATCCAGACTCCTTCAGTGCATCAACAAAATCCTCCAGTTGAATGCCTGCAATTCTCGCTTCCGGGTTGACGCTAATCGTCTCGCTTGGACCTTTGCGGGCTCCAATCAAAGCGGCGACATGATCGCCGTGGTCCCGCTCCTCGTCAAAAGTGGCTTGGTCGGACATGCTTCCTGAAAGATCGATGGGATGAACGTCGCTACTCCTGGGCTGATAGCGTGTGAAGGCACCATGATCATCAGAAAAAGCGGGAATGTCAGGATTGAAGCTCAGGTCCACTACTGCGATCTCCACTGCGGTACTTTGAGAGGGACGACAGAATCGGATGGCTTTGAGCCAGCGGGAGATTTCTCCTGGTCGCGCTGTACAAAACGGATCGCTACCTTCATCGGCTGAGTCGGGTGAATTCAACTGCGGTCCCGCACTTACCGCCATCTCTTGAAGCGGCCCTGGCCCTCCTTCAATTCTGCCGAGACTCTGAGCCCTTGCCTGCGGCACCCCAAGAAGTATGGTCACATCGCCCTGAAACTTTTGCTTCAGCGATGAGACAGTACTGCTGGAAGGCAACAAACTGTGTGCAATGACGCCAGTTACGGGGATCTCGAAAGTACCCTTTTGTTCATCCAGCAGTCCCCGGCCCGTATACAACGGGTTGAGCTTCCGCAACTCCTCAGCGTGGATGTCGGGCCGGTCGCCGGTAAGTTGCTCGACAACAAACGCGACATTTTTGGTCCCATGGCTTTCTCTACTGCCCATATCCCCCATCTCTTCGGAGTCCGGATGAAACGCTTCGATCTGGACGGCACGGTGAGAATGGAATACTTCCATCTTGACCCGCGGAATTCTGATCACGTCTCCCGGTTTCGCTGCCGGGCCCATGCCGGCACTACAAATTGCCTCATTCATGACACAGATGAGTTTGTCGATAGCTTTGTCATACCCCAAGGGCAGCACTTGTTGATGGGCGTAAATAGACGGCAAAGACTCGTCCTGCCGCACGTGATATTCCTGGGATGCAAGGAGGTCCTGCTCGTTCAGATAACTATAGAACTTGATTAGGTCAGAGGTCAGTTTGCCGCCTTCGAAGACTATCGTCGCTGGAATTACATCGTCCACAGACTGGAACGTGCCTTTGCCAGTGTCTGCAAAGACGATTCTCGTTCCCGTTGCTGCCAATGAAGTCGCAGCTTTTGCAAAACCTTCGTAGGTAATCGAATTCGAGAAGCTTGAATAAGGGGAGACGAGTGTAAGCATGTGGCTAGCGATATCGAGGACATATATTGTTGAACCGGCAACGGCGAAGTCCACGGGCATGCTCAGTGAGCCAACTGAAAAACCACGTAGGTCAGTGAGCACCGGTCCCGGTTGCCCCACCGCGCACGGAGACCACATTCCCGTTGGTGCATTCGGAACCTTGACCTTAGCCTGGAACAAGCTTTTCGAATTATAGTTCATTCCATAAAGCAAAGGGTCTGAATAAACTAACTTGTCCGGCCTCAAATTCGCTGGCAATGCGAAGCTTCCGAGAAGCTTCCCGCATGGCATCCCAATGAGGTTGATCCTCGGCTCATTCGGAGCTCCTTCAGCAACAAACAAAACGTGGTCGTGATAGGCGAGGGCATAGGGTTGTAAAGAAATCCCGGAAACTTCTACCCGCTGGGCATGGTCCTTTGAATCAACGTTGAGGATCTCATTGGACGCCAGGAGATACATGGATTTGTCATCGCCGAGCGCAAACTGCGATGCGTCTCTTGATGAAATCGAACGAACGACTGATGTTGGGTCCCATGGAACACTGCGATGATCAGACATCAACCAATGCAGGAAGGAGACGAACCTCTGCCGGTGGCCTGAGTGAGCCTCACTAATAACGCGATTCACAGGGTCAAGCCAGAATAGGCGATCGGGACTTCCTGGAATTATGACGATCTGGGACGCAGACGCAAATAGTCGCCGTTCGCTCTTGGGGATTGCTTGAGACTTGGGAGCCTGTGCCGCCGCATTATTAGCCGCCCCCGCGGCCGTCGCCACGACCAAGAATGCGCCAAGGATTCGGCTGGATAACTGCAACATCGTCTAACCCTTGCGCCCCACGGTCTTCCTGGGGAGACTGCAAAACATGATTTCAGATCATGCAAACTAGGCCTTTGCTGCCGTCAACTTGAGGTCCATCACGAGATAGTTTGCATCAGCAGCATTTTGGTCTTTGTCAGACACCTTAAACGACTCATCTTCGAGGTTGACGGTGTGTTTCTCGAGATAATTCGTCTTTCTCGCGTAATCCCGGTCAATTGTGATCCAAAGTCCCGGCGTGAACTTAAACCTTTCATTGTCCATCCCTTCACAAACTGCGAAGGTTAATGGACTCGTTTGCCAGATAGGAACCAGTTTGTCTTGACTTGCGATCACATCCAATGTTTGGCTGACAAAAGATACCGCCTCTGCCACCAGCCCTGGGATCCCCAAGCTCGTTATCAACGGCGACCCAGCTACCTTCGCAAGCACGTTGAAGAGTTTTCGCCAGATCCCATCCTTTGCCTGACCAAAAGCATTCACCTGCAAATCGACGAAGCCATTGGAGACCGTCACCTTCGAAGATGGCTTCAAGTCCGCGGTAGGTGAATTATCCTTCTCGAAGGTCGACAACTGCTGAGGCCTATCCTTTGCTTTCGCGAGGAAAACGTTAATCGCGTTCATGAATATCCAGCTTATCCGGTCCTGACTCGCGGTGGGAGCCGTGAAGTTCAGTCCGATTTGGATATCCTTCTGCAGCTTTTCGAAATCTTTGTAGTCCTGACTGCTGATATTAAAGGAGTGGATTGTCGCCTCGATGTTCCAGGATTGCTTCTTCGCGGTTGGAACGATATTCAAGGGGTTTAAAAAAAGCTTCTTCTTCTCATCATAGTACATAAACATGTGGGGTGGCAGTAAGGGGCCACCGGCCTCAGGGATTGGCTCCCCCTTATATACCCGCGCGGCGTCATCCGCTCGATAAGCTCTGTTCAGTCGGAACAAGTCTTTAACCGTCGGTGCTGGCTGCGGGGTCCCAGCGCTGCCTGACTCAACCATTGCCAAAGCCTGCGCGACAAACGGGCTTAGCAGTGCCAGTCCTGATGCGTTGATGAATTCTCTTCTTTCCATGTTTCCTCCTTGGGATTCGCCTGGCCGAAGAGAGCGATAACGACACCGCCGCCTGCGGCCCCGAAGGCGCTTGAAAGAAGACCAATGTTGAATTCTTTGGTATGCCTCACGGCGCAGTACAGGAGATAACCGAAAATGAAGCCCATTGACAAGACCGCTATGGATCTCGCTGAACTCATCTCGCACTCCTATCGGAGAGCTTTTCCCGAATCCAAGACTACCACTCGCGGCCAGGTAAGAGCGCTGCCCTCTAGTTCGGACCCACCCGTGCTAGTACGACCTAGCAGTACTGCGCTTGCTAGTATTCTTATTCACTCGTACTTTATTGTCAAGTCTCTATTTGAAATCGAATCTCTGTTCGATCCGCTTGCATTTCTCCTGACTCACCGGGGAGCCGGCGGGGCCGGTGTGCTCCCTGAACCTCTCAGGGTTTGAAAAGCGCCGGTCATCTGAAGGTGAGGTTGCAATGTTGCGTAGCGTCCCGCCGAAGAACACACTGACCGAGGACAGCTCTTGCAACAGGGGGACACTCAATCATCTGGATTCCTCGGACTTCACATCGCCACGGCAACTCCGCATCGTCCTGGTTCGTTGAAATGCAGGCAGCGGACCTCGGGGTGCGGCAGCTTGTGACCTCTTGGGAGTCGCCTCCGACCATCGAATATGGGGTGCTCGCCGCGGGGATACGTAGTGATCGCTATGAGCCAGGGCAAGGCCAGGTACGGGGTGGGCGGGATCGCTTTTTCGATAGACGAAGGGGTTTCTGCCCGGCTCAGGGGCGTCTTCGAGCTCGATTTGCGGGCCACAGTCGTTTACGAAGTGGTTTCGAGCGGCGACGCACTCGGAAACCATGCTGAGTGGGGGACTTCGCCGGATTTGGAACGATAAACGCCCTTCCACGCCTGAATCCCGCACTGGCCGACGCCCCGATGAGTCGGGGCGATTTGGGTCAAGGCACTGAGGGTGGGGTGGGGGCAAGCGGGCGAGAACCTGGGCTGGGGCCGGTATCGAGCAGGGCTCCCGTATTGATGTAAACCTTGCGTCCTCGCGCGTCGGAAATCAGGACAATCTCGTCCGCCCGCAGGAGTGTTCCCTTCTCCGCAAGCGAAATCGCGGGCTGGCTTTGCAGCCCGAGAGCAATGACGGGCGGTCCTTCCTGGACTGGGGGGAAGGGCTCCGTGCCCGCAATGAATACCTCGCTGTGAGTCAAGGCGGGGTCGGCGAGCGCGACGAGGTTCGTTAGATTGTCAATAGCGGCTGTAACTATTCCGTCGGGCTGACTAAACGGCTGTGGAGTCTTGTAGATGGCTAATCCGGAGGTCCGCTTCATGAATTCGGTCCAGAGGGGCAGAGCTGACTGTCCACCCGTAATATTCAAGTCGCGGTCGTCGTCGTAACCCACCCAAACCACGGCGAGGAGGTTCGAGGTGAATCCGGCAAACCAGCCATCGTGCGAAGTGCCGGTCTTTCCTGCCGCCGGAAGGTTGAAGCCACGGGCCCTCACGCCCGCCCCAGTGCCGTTGTTGATCACGCTTTCGAGCAGACTCACCATTAAATAATTGACGCGCGAATCCAGCACGCGGTGGGCGCTCGCAGGATTGTCCCAAAGGGTGCGACCTGCGGCATCGGCGACCGCCACAATGCAGCGAGGTGCGACGTACTCGCCGCGGTTGGCGAAAATCGTATAGGCCCCAGCAACTTCAAGCGGCGTTGCGACATAAGCGCCCAGCGCGAGGGCGGGCGTCGGCTCCAATTGATTATTAAAACCAGCCGTCACGGCAAGGTTGCGCACCTTGTCGTAACCCACCATCTCGGCCAGGTGGACAGCGGGCACGTTGAGAGAGTGGGTCAACGCCTCACGCACGGTTACCGAGCCCCGGTAATCTCCTTCGTAGTCTTTGGGCGTGTAGGTCCGATTCGAAAATTCAAACGTCGTGGGTTCATCGGGCAGAACCGTGGCGGGCGTAATCAGCGGGAGTGATCCGTCCACGCCCGAGTTCAGCGCGGTCGCGTAAACGAAGGGTTTGAACGACGAACCCGGCTGGCGGCGCGCCAAAACGTGATTCAACTGGCTCTCATTGTAAGCGCGACCGCCCACCAGGGCCTTGACGTCGCCGGTGCCGGGGTCTAAAGCCACCATGGCGACTTGCGGTAGACTCAAGTTCGCCGGAGACTTCTTCCTGCCATCCCTCTGCCTTTTGACTTGCCGGTCCAGCTCGATCAGGCCGGCGCTTGCGCCCTCCGAAGCCGCTTGCTGGAGATCGAGATCAAGTGTGGTGTAAACGCGATAGCCTTTGGAAAGCAGATCGGCCTCGGAAAATTGCCCGAGCAGTTGCGCCTTCACCATGTCCACAAAATAGGCCTGCTGGCGGGCTTCGACGGGCTGCTCCGTCAATCTGAGGGGAGCCACCGAGGCCTGCGCGGCCTGACCGGCGGTGATGAAGCCTGCCCCTTGCATGCGCCCTAACACAAAATTTCGCCGTTCGGCTGCCCGCTTCGGATGTTCGTAGGGTAAGTAGAGATTAGGACCACGAATTAGCCCGGTCAGGAAAGCAGCCTCGGGAAGCGTGAGGTCGCTGAGGTCCTTGTTGAAATAAACCGAAGCGGCCTCGCCGAATCCATAGATGGAAAAACTATCATGTTGGCCAAGATAGACCTGGTTGGCGTAAAGGACGAGAATCTGCTCCTTGCTCAACCGGCGCTCGAGGATCATGGCGAAGAGGATTTCTGCCAGTTTCCGGCGGATGGTGCGGCGAGGTGTCAAAAAAAGATTTCGCGCGAGCTGCATGGTCAGTGTGCTGCCACCCTGAAGCCGCTTGTCCGAGCGGAGATCGGCGAGGGCGGCGGCTACCATGCGGAGAGAATCCACGCCGTGGTGCGAGTAAAACCGATGGTCTTCAGTAGCGAGAATGGCGTCCACCAGCGCCTTGGGGAGGTCCTGGTAACGAACCAGATGGCGCTTCGCGCGGCTGGCGCCAAAGAAGGTTGTCATAGGCTCGGGCTCAAGCCGGTAGGTCTTCAAGTCGGTCATATTGTCGAGGTCCGTAATCGCTACGAGGCGCTCAGCGTTGAATTCCAGTCTCGCCGGACCTTCGACCATTTGACCGTTGCGGAAGAAAGACTGGGGGCCGGGTCGGACTTCCAGTCCGTTGTCCGTCAGGGTAAAGCTGCCGACGCCGCGGACATTTTGACCATCGGTGTAGCCAGCCTCCCTGAGGAGTATCGCGATATTGCGGGCATTTGCCCTTTGTCCACAATGCAACTCGCTTGGGGCAGCCAGGATTACCGCAGGATTGCCGAAAACGTTTCCATCCAAGCGGGCATCAATGATTCGCGAGAACTGCAGGTAAAGGTGAATAAAAACACCCGCGACAGCCGCGACAGTAAGCAACATCAATACTCCTGCTCCGAGCAGAATTTTTTTCCAGGGCGGTGGCCGGGGACAGGCTGAGATCCTGCGTGGTCCTACGTCCCTTGAGGGACTGGACTTCTCCTTAAGTCGATACGTGATCATTTATCTCCTCTCTCGCTAGCTTCAGCGCGGTCGAGAACCAGGAGGAGTCTCGGCACGGGCCTCGGGGAGGGCCCTGATGGCTGAGACTGGTATGCGGGGACCACAGCCGCGGTCACCCTGGGCGGGGCATGAAACGACCCGCCGCGACAATGTTGCAATTCCGTGGGGCCGTATTGCCGGCACCCTGCCCCATCCTGTCGAAATAACAA
>Ga0326727_10021187_pt1 | contig 12773 bp, 9 predicted proteins | sample MB2enrmetagenome_FD_207643 | JGI IMG/M metagenome (GOLD analysis project Ga0326727, IMG submission 207643) | Lab enriched peat soil microbial communities from McLean, Ithaca, NY, United States - MB29MY | ecosystem: Environmental > Terrestrial > Soil > Wetlands > Peat | place: USA: New York...
CCAGATCGATGCGCAGGTGCCATACACCGTTGCGGGACAGACTTCGACGACCATAGAAGTGATTTACCGGGACGTCCCCATCAACACCGCGCCGGTGGCCGTCGCGCCGTCAGCGCCGGGCGTATTCCCCACGGCGGTGAATCAGGATGGCTCGTACAATTCGGCCGCCCACCCGGCATTCGCAGGTTCGTATCTTACGATTTATGCCACCGGCTCCGGCCTCGCCGACGGCGCTAACATTTCCGGCCAGGCTGCCGGCGCACCGTACGCTCCGCCTCAACTGCCGGTAAGCGTAACCGTCAGCGGCATAACCGCGCAGATCGTTTGGGCCGGCAGTGCACCGGGCCTGGTCGGACTTCTCCAAGTCAATCTGATTGTGCCGGGGCCGTATCTTCCTTCCGGCGCGGCGCCGTTGCAACTGACCGTGGGCGCCGCGATCTCCCCGCTCACCACGATTTGGGTGCAGTAGATTCCGCGGGTATCGTGGCGCAGGCTCCCCCGCCAGGCAGTCCTGCCTGCGACGCCGAACCCCCGAGATCGTGAAATCGAAATGAGCTCCGTTCACATCGAGGAAACATTATGGCCACGGATGGACGCGGATTCACGCGGATAAGAAGAGACTTGGTTTTATCTGTGTGAATCCGTGTTCATCGCGGTCCCAACACTGTGGGTAGACTCAGGAGTTCGGAGTCTCGACCCAGCAGCCTGAGGGCTGCGCCAGGTCGGCCTGACTTCAGGAGTTCGAGACTCCTCTCGACCAGCCGCTCCGAGACGAACCTCCCGGCGCAACGCGCGCACGGGTCCACCCGCGTGGCTCTCGCCAATACCACGGCTGCGCCCGGTAACAGCGCCACTCTCGCTTCCCCGGGCCGGAAGCGCGGTAAGCTACTAGAGCATGCGTCCAATGCCGGTGGCGCTCACGATCGGCGGGTCGGACCCGAGCGGCGGCGCGGGCATTCAGGCCGATCTCAAGACGTTTCATCAGTTCGGCGTCTATGGCGAGGCGGTCATCGCGCTCATCACGGTGCAAAATAGCATGCGCGTCTCCCGGGTGGAAACGTTGGACGCCGGGTTGGTGGAAGAACAGATCGCCGCCGTCCTGGAGGATATTCCGCCCGACGCCGCCAAGACCGGCGCGCTCGGCTCGCTGGAAGTGGTGGAGACGGTGGCGCGCGCCGCTGCCCATTTCGATTTCCCGCTGGTGGTGGACCCGGTGATGGTGAGCACCCAGGGGCGCGCACTCCTGTCGACCGCGGCGCTCCGTGCGATGCGCGAATTGCTCCTGCCGCATGCCGCTCTCCTCATGCCCAACCTCCCGGAGGCCGAAGCTCTCACTGGAATCGAGATCCACGGCCTGGACGGCGTCCGCCGCGCGGCCCGCCTGATTCGGTCGATGGGCCCCCGCGCCGTGCTGATCAAAGGCGGCCATCTCGAGGCGGAAGCCACCGACATCCTGTTCGACGGCGCCGGGTATCGCGAGTTCCCCGCCCCGCGCCTTGCCACACCCCACACTCATGGCACGGGATGCACCTATTCCGCCGCCGTGACGGCAGGCCTGGCTGCCGGATTGCCTCTTCACGAGGCCGTGGCGCGCGCCAAACGTTTCATTCACGAGGCCATTCGCGGCAACCCCGGATTGGGGCGCGGCCGCGGTCCCGTCAATCACCACGCGGAGGTTTCATGAAGTTTCCGGAATTGCTGCTCGCCGCCATTCAACGCTCCGAGATCCCGCTCCGTTTCGAGCCGGGAGCCGAAGAGTCCGTCGCCAAACCGGTAACCGAGATCTTGCGGGCGTGGGTCTCCGCCCACGTCCCTCCGGAGTCCGACTCCGAATTCGACGCCGGCTATCGCGCGCTGGCCGAGCAACTGATCGCCGAACTGGATGGCGAGGCGGATTTGCCGGATTAAAGGACGAAAGGCGCCGCTTCAGTGGGTTGGGTGGGGCGGACCCCCTGGTCCGCGGCCGACACCCCAGTCGGCCTGTTCGGGAATGGAGAATTTGTACCCCTGGCGGAGAGCGGGTCCAGGGGACCCACCCGGACCAGAGGATCCACAAACTGGAATCCGCAGCCTCCGCCGTGTGCGATCCTATAATTTCATGACCCGAGTTCAGATGCATTTCCGCCTGCGCCAACCGCTCGACGAAGCCAGCATGGCCAAGCTGTCGAATGCCAGCGCGATCTATGGAATTCAGAAAGTGAAACTGGGCCCCGGCACCCTGATGGTGGAGTATGACGCCACCCGCATGCGTCCGCCGGAAGTGGAAGCGGCGCTCGCGCACGCCGGCATCGCCGCCGATCCGGCGTAGCGTATCCTCAGCCGATCGCCTGTTGCAATCCCGGCGGAATACAGGGCAGAATTGGGCGAAAGGAGCTTACCAGTGAAATCTTCAGTCCGTTGGGGCCGCGTGATTGCCGCGGCGGTGCTCTCCGTATTCGGCGCAATCACCGTGCTGATGGCCGTTACCGTCGTTGACTTTCTTCTGTTCGGGACCAACCGGACGTTGGCTGAATTTGAGCAACTCGGCGCGCGCACCGGCTACTATGTGGCTCCGGTAGCCACCGCGCTGGCCACATACCTGAGCGCGCTCTGGGCAACCCGCCGGCTCGACGCTCACTTCGTTCTCAACGGCACACTGGTGGGAGTGGGCGCCGTGATCCTCACCGCCGGCTTCTTGTTCGGCGCCCGGCCGGAGGACCGTCTTATGTATTTTGTGATCTTCGTCGTCAGGATCGCCGCCGGATACCTCGGCGGGCTGAGGGCTCAAGCGCGCTTCAATCGCAGCCGCACACTTTCTTCTTCCGCCGCCGGTTACTGAATCAGATACTGCTCCAGTTTGCCGTCCGGCATAGTCAGCGTACTCAGGTGCAGCGACTTCTCTTTGAACTTCACCTCGAAATGCCGGTAGGTCATCCCACCGCGCAATTCCACCGAGGTCTGCTGCAAAGACACCAGTGGGCCCTGCGCCTTCAGGCTGGCAGCGGCATCCCCCAGCACCTGCTCGGTAAAGAAGGCATTGGCATCCTCCGTCAGCAGAGTGCGATCGATTTTCCCGGCGAGCAGCCCATCGAAAATACGCCGCGCCTGTTCGAGCGCCCGCGCCGCATCCGGATCCTCCGCCTCCGCCAGCAGCAGCGGCGCAATCTGGCGAGCGATCGCTCCCGTCGCCGTGGAGCCATCCTCGTTGGCGAACACCACCACCGCCGCTTTCCGGTCGGGCCACACGGTATTCAGGCTGACGAACCCCGATACCGCTCCGCCGTGCTGCCACTTCGGGTGCCCGTCGGCATCCGTCACCCCCACGCCCAACGCGTAATTCGTGGGTGTTCCGTTGCGTAACCGCGCCGGGGTGGTCATGGCTTCGATCGAAGCCGGTGTCAGCAGCTTATGCTCCATCAGCGAAATGTCCCACAGCGCCAGATCGTGCGCCGTCATCGCCAACTCCCCCGCCGCGAAAAGCCATCCGCGGCCCTCCGCCGCCGCCGGGCGCAGCGGACCAAGCGCGAAGCGGGTATATCCCACCGCATCTTGCGGGCCCATAGTCTGCTCGGCCAGATCGATCGCCGTAGTCATGCCCAGAGGCTGCAGAATCCGCTTGGAGAGGAACGCGAAGAACGGTCCGCCCGTCACTTTCTCCACAATGCGCCCGGCGATTACGTAGTTGGTGTTGCTATATTGCCAGCGCGTCCCCGGGTCGAAATCCAGCGGCTTGCGGGCCCATTGACCGATGATCTGGGCGGCCGTCACCGGCTTCAACATGAACGGGGCCACATAATCCTGCGGGTAATAGTCCTGATATCCCGACGTGTGGGTGAGTAACTCTCGAATGGTGACTTCACCGGCGCGCGTCAAATCGGGAAGATACTTGGACACCCGGTCGTCCAGCGATAGCTTGCCATCCTGCACCAGCAGGAGCACGGAGGCCGCCAGTAACTGTTTGCTTACCGACCCTATGCTGTACCGCATGTCTGGGCGCGCATCCACCGGAGGCTCCAGCCGGGCCTTGCCGTAGGCCTTTTCCAGCGCGATCTTGCCGGACTCGACCACCGCGATGGCAACGCTCGGCGCCCCGCTCTCCGCCAAGGCCTTCGGCAAGCTCGTCGATTTTGGCCGGCGCCAACTGCGCCCCCAGGACGCTCGCAGACGTACAAAAAAATAGAATGAAATGGCACGGACGCATGATAATCGGCTCCGGCCAAGTATAGCGCAAGACTTATCTTCTCACCTGATGGCGTTCGCTTTCGGCGCTCAGTTCCCCACTTGCGACTGGCGCCTTCCGTCCTACCGTCAGCGCTCGCACGGCGAATACCATGCCGATCAAGCCTATCGCCAGCAGCGCGCCTGCCGCCAGCAGGAAAACACGGTTGACCGACGGCCGTGGCTCCTCCGCTGGGATATAGGGCATCGGCTGCGGCGCCTGGAGTGGAGTGGCCGCGGGGACTGCGGCCGGGGAGTCGGGAATGGTCTCAAAATCGCCGGGCGTCCCGACGTTGGCGACCGTCAATTCGATGGGAAAACTCTTGGCATCCTGCGGGCAAGGCGGCTCGCTCGCCGCGCAAGTCATGCAAACCATTTTCACCGCGGTGCGGTAGCTGCCCAACCCGCGATTGGCCGCGCTTACCGTCAACTGCACCTGGGAAGACGAGTCGGGCGCAATATTTACGGTGGAAGGGTCGAGACGCAGCCAATCGGCCGGCGGTTGCGAACTCAGCTTGAATGTCTGGCCTGACGAACAGGTGTTGGCCAGTGGAAACTGACCCGTTTGCCGCGTATTCGGCGGCATGGTGATCCGGGTGCCCATCTGGGCGGCGACCACTGCCGGCAGGCTACACAAAATCGCCGCTGTAATCAGTTCTTTTCGCATTTTGGGGACACTCGTCGAAGCTCGATCTGGCATTTGCAAGGGGCCGCAGCGACATGGGCGGATGACAGCAAGAAACGGCGCATGCAGAATGGCGGTGCAGCTCTATCCGCGCATTCCCCTTGAGCCTGGAATGTTTCTCGACTGGATTATAGAATCGGCGGGCTCTCGAAAGCAAGAACCGGAAAGGTGTGATGTATGTGGCAGAACTTTGGTGGGTGAAGATTGTTACCTTGAGGTACTGCTAATGTGAACTTTCGGTTACTAATCTAATGCGACCGCGGCGCCGGCTCATAGGTGCAGAACGGGTCCGAAGCCAGGGGATTCCCCGTAGCTTCATAAGCCCGAGCCCGCGACCCGCCGCAAAGTGCGCTGTATTCGCAGAACCCGCACCGTCCTTCGAACTGCCCCGCATCGTGCAGCGATTGAAACACCGGTGCGCTCCTATAAACATCCGCCACCTGGTCGCGGCGAACGTTACCGACCACCAGCGGCAGGAACCCGGCCGGGCAGATGTCTCCGGTGTGCGAAACGAACATGATGCCGTGCCCGTCGCGGATCCCAAACCCGCGATAAGCGCCGCTGCGCTTGATCTGTTCACCCGTCATCCCGCCGGCGCGCATGAGCTCCAGTGCCACCCGCCGGTAAGACGGCGCTTCCGTCGTCGCCACGATGAACGGCGCCGCCAGCGACGTCTGATGGATCCACGCCATCAGCTTCTCGCCCTCGGCCGGCGCGAGCGGCTGCAATACCTTCCCCCGCCCCACCGAAATCAGAAAGAACAGACTCCAGCGAGTCACCCCGTAGCCCTTGAGCAGTTCGTAAACCGCCGGAATGTCGCTCGCCGTTTCCTCCGCCACCAGCGTATTGACTTGCAGCGGCATCCCCAACTCCTGCGCCCACTTGAGCGCCCGCAGCGTGCGCTCGAAAGTGCCCGGGATACCTCGGATGGAATCGTGCCGCTCGGGCGTCGATCCATCCAGGCTCAGCCCCAGCCCCTCGACGTTGTGTTCCTTCAGCCGTACCAGCACGTCGCGCGTCAGCGCCTCGCTCGCCGCCGGTGTGATGGAGACACCGATGCCGAGCTTATGCGCCTCGTCGATCAGCTCGTACAGATCCTTGCGTTCCAGGGGATCGCCGCCGGTGAGAATCAGTTGCGGCATGGGGTCGCCAAACCCCGGAATCTGCCGCAGAAACTCGACGCCCTCCTCGAATGTCAACTCATCCGGGTGCGGCTCGGGAACCGCCGAGGCGCGGCAATGCCGGCAGGCCAAAGGGCAGGCCTGCGTCATTTCCCAGTAGATGTTCACGGGCGTCCGGGCGTAGTCGCGCGGAGCGTGGCGAGGATTCCCAAAGTGCGCGTTCATATGCCTCCAACATAACACATATTTCGGACCTTTTTACTCCATAAAGCGTCCCCGCCATTGCGGGGAGGGCACCATACACACATCGCGCTTCCCGAACCAGACGTACCGATGGCGCGCCACCCAGTCATAAACGATGTCCCGCAAGCCTCGCGGCACCACAGTCAACGCGTAAAGGAGCGGCCAGGGAAACCGCAACCGGCGGGCGATCCGCAGCGCCGCGGCCGACTTCACATAAGTCTTGCCTTCCTCGATCAAAACTATCGTCTCCACCGGCGCATCGCCTTTCAGCAATCGCCGCGCCGCATCGGATTGCAAAGACGCGAACCGGAACCGCCCCGCCGGGTCGCGCGGCAGAATGAATTGAACCAAGCCATTGCAAAGATTGCAAACCCCGTCGAACAACACGATGCTCTGGTCAGCGTTCATTTTCTTCGCGCCATAGGAACTTACAAAATTCCGCTGAAGCGGCGAAAAGCACCGCTCCCCCGCGGGGCGCCCCTCTGGCCCCGGCTCAGTAAGAGCCCCTTTTCAACGCGGGAACAATGAACCGCGCGCGCAAGCCAGCGGTTTGCGGAATTCTGCAAGTCCCTCGTAAGAAAACCCTCAAAATACCAGTGTCACATTCTCTCGGTGCACCGCTAATCCACAAGATCCTCGGACCCCGCGGCCTCGGGTCTTGCCTTTGAAGTTTGTTCTCTCTGCATTCTCTGCGCCTCTGCGAGAGAAAACTCTTCCCCGATTACCGCACCGGAATCGGCACGGCCGCCAGACCCGTGTCCTCGATCAGCCGATTCAGCCCCGCCACCGCCGCGATTCCCTCACTCCACACGCGATCGAGTTCCTGCAACTGCGCGGCGGTCGGCAACCCCTGATAGGCGTCCATCGCCGTTTCCACGTTGTAAGCATCGGTCAGGCAGTGCGAAATCTGGTCGAGCAACTCGCTCGCCTGCCTGCTCGATCTGTCCGCCGCGCCCGAAGCCGTGTTGGTCCGCGCTCCCGGAATCTGACCCGCCACCTTCTCGTACGCTCCGCGCGCCGACGCCAACTGCTGCTGCAGCGAATACGCGCTCATCACTGCCGCTTGGCGCGTCCTACGGTCGGCATCGGAGATGGAAAACTCCGGATCGGGCAGCACATTCACCTCGCCGGCGAGAGTTGCGCCGCCGCCGATCGCCACCGTCACTTCATAGGTCCCCGGCATTACCAACGGCCCCACCCGTCCCGTGGGCAGTCCGCAATTGCCCGGCATTACCGCGCTATCCGTCGGGCCGGCGCGGCGCAAATCCCAGCACACGCGATTGATGCCGGCTTGAACCGTCCCTCGTATGGTGCGAATCGTCGTCCCCGCGGAATCGGCCACCGAAACTTGCACATCCGTCGCCCGCGCCGGCAGAAAATACGTGATCTCCGCTCCCAAAGGCGGATTGGGCGCGAAGAACTCGCCCGCGCCGAACCAATATTGACCGACATAGATCTTGCGGTAGTGAGCCGCGGGCACCGGGAACAGGTACCCGTGCCCACCCATCAGATCGGCGGTGATCTCGGCCAGAGGTTCGGCATGGTCCAATATCCAGATTCCCCGCCCGTGCGTCCCCAATATCAGCGCGTCGCTGCGTTCCTGAAAAACCAGATCGTAAACCGGAACCGGCGGCATGTTGGAGTCCAAGTTCACCCAGTGCGCGCCCCGGTCGAACGACGCATACACCCCGTTTTCCAGCCCGGCGACCAGCACATTGGGATTGGCCGGATGCTCGCGCACGCGATGAACCGAAGTTTCCGGCAAGCCGTCGCTAATCCGCCGCCAATTGGCGCCGTAATCTTCACTTACGAAGATATAGGCATGATAGTCATCGTTAAAATGCCCGTCGAACGAGACATATACGCGCCCGGCAGCATACTTGGAAGCTGCAATTCCGCTGACATTCAATCCGGGAGGCAGCCCGCGCAGATTTGCGGTAAGATTCCACCACTTCCTCCCTCCGTCGCGAGTGACTTGCACCGTGCCATCGTCCGCGCCGGTGTACAGCACGTTCTCATCGAGCGGCGATTCCGCGATGGCCGTCAGTGCGGAGTAATTCGCCTGCCCGTCATGGCGCGAAAGCGCACGCGGCGGAACCGGCTTGCCCATCATCGGGAGCGCTTCGCGGTCGATATTCGCGGTCAGATCGGGGCTGATCGCGCGCCAGCTCACGCCGCGATCGTCCGACCGGAAAAGCACGTTCGCCCCGGTATAAATCGTGCCGGCATGGAACTTCGACGCGATCAGGGGAGAAGTCCAGTACCATCGATAGGGCGGCTGCGAGCGGTCCTGGGGCTTCACCGCACCGATCACCTGCCGCTCCATGTTGGTCAGATCCAGCCGCGCGGTGGCGCCGTTCTGCGAACTGACCAAGACCGTGCGATCGTCTGCAAACACGGTCTGCATCCCGTCGCCGCCGCCGATATTGAAAGGTTCCCGGAACGAAATCCCATAATCCATCTTGGAAGCGCTGGGCGTGCACCAATTGCCGTTGTCCTGCAAACCGCCGCAAACTAAGTACGGATCGCCACTGTTTGCCGCGATGTTATAAAACTGCCCGATCGGCAAGTTACTGCGGAATAGCCAGGATAGGCCGCGATCGTACGAAATGGAGACTCCGCCATCGCCTCCGATAATCAGGCGATTGGTATTCTCCGGGTCGATCCATAAGACATGGTCTTCACCGTGGACCCCGCTGAATACTTCATGGAAGCTGCGCCCCGCGTCGTCGGAAACCCACAGGCCGCGGTTCGAGCCCATCAGGTACACGCGGTTGCCGTCCTTCGGGTCGACATAAATGCGGCTATAGTACATGGGCCGCGGATTCAGGCTCGACAGATGCTCCCAGTTATCGCCGCGGTCGGTGCTGCGAAAAACGCCTCCCGTTCCCGGCGGATCGGCCTCCACCACCGCGTACACGGTCCGGCTGTCGCGCGCCGAAAGAGTAATACCGATCCGGCCCTTGTCGCCGCCCGGCAGCCCGTTAGCGGTCTCCGTCCAGGTGGCGCCGCCGTCGGTCGTGCGGTAGATTCCGCTTCCCGGTCCGCCGCCATTGAATCCCCAGCCCTTTCGCTGCCGCTGGTACATGGCGGCGAACACCACGTTGTGGTCCCGCGGATCCATGGCCAGGTCGATCGCGCCCGTGTTCTCGTCCTTGTAAAGCGCCTTCTTCCAGCTAGCGCCGCCATCGGTAGTCTTGTAAACGCCCCGTTCCGCGTTCGACCCCCACAAGTGGCCGACTGCCGCGATCCAGACCACGTTGGGATCGGCCGGATCGATGACGATCCTGCCGATGTGCCGCGTCTCCTCGAGGCCCATCCTGGTCCAAGTGAGGCCCCCGTTTACCGACTTATAGACGCCGTCGCCCCACGACGAGCTCTGGCGGTTGTCCGCCTCCCCCGTCCCCACCCAAACCACCTTGGGGTCGGACGGCGCCACTGCCACGGCGCCAATCGACATCATGCCGCCGGCGCGATCGAATACCGGCGCGAAGGAAACACCGTCATTGACGCTTTTGAATACGCCGCCCGTCGTGGTGCCGACATAAATCGTGGTAGATTGCCCCGGAGGCTGAATTACCGCCAGATCGGCAATCCGGCCTCCCGTCGCCGCCGGCCCGATGCTCCGCCATCGCAGCCCGGCAAGCATCTCCGCCGGCACGGTTTGCGCCGCCGTGTAGGAGATCGCCACCAGCAGGAGCGCGCCCAATCGGCCCATGAATCCATCATAAAGCACGCCCCCTTGCCGGGCAGGATGGCACCGGGACGGCATCCTCAGGCCGAACCGACATCCGATTCCTATCAACCTTAGTTAGTAGAGAAAGGTCAACTAACTTCACTATGACTAGGGTTAACTACCACATATTTATGGGGTTGCCTATTACCTATAGCCGCTCTACATTAATTGAGTGCGCCCTTCACATATACTCCTTGCAACTGTGCTATCCCTCACCGCGAGCTCTTCCACGCTGCTGGCCCAGAGCGTCACGATCTCCCCATCCGGGTATGTCGCGGTGCCGCTGGCGAGCAGCACACAATTCACCGCTACCGTCAGTGGATTGTCCAGCACCGCGGTAACGTGGAGCGTTGCCGGTAGCGCCGCCACTTATGGCTCCATCTCCGCGGCCGGCCTCTACACCGCGCCGGTAAATCCACCCGCCAACCCCGCCGAGATCGTCGCCACCAGTGTCGCCACTCCCACCACCGTGGCCACTCAGTTCGTCTACTTTCTGACTGCCGGACCCACCATCACGCAAGTCTCCCCCAACCCGATCCCCACCGGCAACTCGACCGTGACGATCACGGGCTCGGGATTCCAGAAGGGCGCCGAAATCGAATATAAAGTGACCGGCGGTTCTTACATACAGGCGAGCACGAAATTCGTGAACTCCACTACGCTCACTGCCGGGATCTATTTCTCGTCGGCCACCACGGCGACGTTCTACGTCGTCAATCCCGGCAGCGCGCCCAGCAACTCGCTCCCTGTCCCCGTAGGAAGCGCTGCTAAATTCGCGCTCACCGTGGTCAACGGGTCGGGCAGCGGAAGCTACGCCGCAGGCGCTGTCGTCACGATCGCCGCCAATGCCGCACCGGCTGGCGAAGTCTTCAGTTCCTGGACCGGTGCTACCGTCGCCTCGCCTTCTTCGGCCAGCACCACGCTCACGATGCCGGCGGCCGCCACTACCGTCACCGCCAACTACACCGCCGTCAAGACCACGTACGGGCTTACTGTGGTCAACGGGTCCGGGAGCGGAAGCTACCCTGCCGGCACTGTCGTCACGATTACCGCCAACGCCGCGCCATCCGGCGAAGCCTTCAGTTCCTGGACGGGCGCTACCGTCGCCTCGCCTTTATCCTCCAGCACCACCCTCGCGATGCCGGCGGCCGCCACCACCGTCACCGCCAACTATACCGTCCAAACCACGTATGCCCTCACCGTGGTCAACGGGTCCGGCAGCGGAAGCTACGCCGCAGGCACCGTCGTTACCATCACGGCGAGCGCCGCACCCTCCGGTGAAGTCTTCAGTTCCTGGACGGGCGCTACCGTCGCCTCGCCTTTATCCTCCAGCACCACCCTCACGATGCCGGCGGCCGCCACCACGGTCACCGCCAACTACAGCGCGCCCGCGCATGTGACGATAGCGCCCGCAGGATACATCGCCATCGCCCCCGGCACGACCGTCCAGTTCACAGCCACCGTCACTGGCGTTTCCAACACCGCCGTTACCTGGAGCGTCGCCGGCAGCAGCGCCACCTATGGAACCATCACCTCCGCCGGCCTTTACACCGGCCCCGCCGCCCTCCCTGCCAACCCCGCGCAGATCACCGCCACCAGCGTCGCGAGCCCGAGTTCGTCAGCGCTCCAGTATGTCTATTTCCTGACTCCCGGACCTACGCTGACCCAGATCTCGCCCAACCTCATCCCCGCCGGCACCACCACCGTCACGCTCACCGGTACCGGCTTCCAAAACGGTGCCGAAGCGATACTGAGTAACTCCGGCGTGCAGTTATCCACCACCTTTGTAAATTCCACGACTCTCACAGCCAGCAGCTATTTCAGTTCCGGGACCACCGCCGGCTTCTACATCGTCAATCCGGGATCGCAGCCCAGCAATATCCTCGCCGTGCCGGTCGCCGGGCCTGCTTCCTACGCTCTCACGGTCGTCAACGGCAGCGGCAGCGGAAGTTATACCGCCGGAACAGCGGTAACCATAACCTCCAATACCCCACCCGCCGGCGAGGCGTTCATTAATTGGACCGGCGCCACCGTCGCCAATCCCACCGCGGCCACCACCAGCATCGTCATGCCCGCGGTCGCCACGACCGTCACCGCCAATTTCGGAACGCCGCCGCCCACCTACGCCCTCACCGTCGTCAACGGAAACGGCAGCGGCAATTATCCCGCCGGCAACATCGTCAATATCTCGGCCAACGCCCCGGCCGGCCAGACCTTCCTGGATTGGACCGGCGCCACAGTGGCCAATCCCACCGCCTCCTCCACCACCATCGCCATGCCGGCGGCCGCCACCACCGTAACCGCCAATTTCGTGGCGCAGACCTTCACCCTCACCGTGGTCAACGGCACTGGTAGCGGCGTCTATGCCGCCGGATCCACCGCGGCTATCGCCGCCAATGCGGCGCCAACCGGCGAGTATTTCGAGACATGGACGGGCCCGGGCGTCACCAACGCCAATCAGCCCGGCACCACGGTCACCATGCCCGCGGCCAACACCACCGTGACCGCCAGTTTCTACGCTCCAGCGCCCGTGCCATTCCCCGTTACCACCCACCCGCGCTTGTGGGTCACGCCCGCCGACGTTACCCGCTTGCAAGGTTGGGCCACGTCCGGCAACCCGGTCTATCAATCTTATGTAAACTTAGTAAGTCAAGCCGTCGCCAACTATAACTCGGCCTTCCCCGGCGCGGCCCTTACGGCCAAGAACCCCACCCCCGCCAACCCCTATCCCGATTTCGGCGATGTGCAAGGCTACACCGGCATGATCTCCGAGGAGAACGCCATGATCCTG
>Ga0326727_10021188_pt1 | contig 12773 bp, 16 predicted proteins | sample MB2enrmetagenome_FD_207643 | JGI IMG/M metagenome (GOLD analysis project Ga0326727, IMG submission 207643) | Lab enriched peat soil microbial communities from McLean, Ithaca, NY, United States - MB29MY | ecosystem: Environmental > Terrestrial > Soil > Wetlands > Peat | place: USA: New York...
ATAGATTTGCCATGCTTATCGGCGACCGCTCTTAATCAGCTGGTGCCGCGGACCACTACCTTGCGGACGTACATCTTGGCGATGTCCCCCATGGCCCGCAGCCTCTCCTCCGGATAAGGCGAGACTAGTTCCATCTTCTTCTCCAACGTTGTATCGTTCTTGAACTGGTGCAATGCATATTTGTTGGCCCCACCAATGAAGGCGGAGATGGACTCGATGTCCTTCTCCTCCAACAGGAACGGCACGACCGTCGTGCGGAACTCGTGGTCGACGCCGGATGTCATAAGCAGGTGGATCGAGCGCTTGACTGCGCCTAGGTCCACTTTCACCTTGACGATCTCTTTGTATTTTTCGTTCAACGGGGCCTTTATGTCCATGGCCACATAGTCGAGCATACCGGAACCGAGCAGGTCCTCCAGCATATCCGGGTTGGATCCGTTGGTGTCCAGCTTCACCTTCATGCCGAGGTCCCTGATCTTGGCGATCAATATCGGCAGGTCGGGATGGATGGTCGGTTCACCCCCAGATATCGCAATGCCGTCCAGGAAGTCAGTGTTCCCCTGGATGTACTCAGCGATGTCCTCGAAGTTGAGCTCGCCGAACGATGGCTCCATTGGGACCAGGTCTGGGTTGTGACAATAGAGACAGCGCCAATTGCACCCCTGCAGATAGATGGTGGCCACCACGTGCCCGTCCCAGTCGAGAAGCGACGTCTTCGAGAAACCTACGATCCTGAGCGCCATCGAACAGGAAACGGGAGGGTCGCTATTAATCATATCTGCCTCGGGAAGTCGCAGTTCCGAACGTTCTCCGCTGTTCCACGAAATGACGTGATGCATCGAAACCCTTTTTTGTCGGCACCCGCTTCGCTCGGAGGTCATCACATGGATTCCTATTTGACCGGCCCGGATGTCCTACGATCCTTGGGGACGGAACAGGATGCTTCGTCGACAGGAGAGGACATATTCGACCCGGTGATCGTGGCCTTCTGCTGCAATTGGTGCGCCTACGCCGGTGCGGACCTAGCTGGAGTGAGCCGGATCCAATACCCGAGCAACATCCGGGTCGTACGGGTCATGTGCTCCGGCAGGGTGGACCCGGGAATGATCATGCGTTGTTTCGAGATGGGGGCGGACGGGGTCATGGTCCTTGGATGCCATATCGGTGATTGCCATTACATCGCTGGCAACCGCAAGGCGGAGGTAAAGGTGAGGGATTGCCAGAAGCTCCTCGATCTAATGGGGATCGACCCGCGCAGGCTCTTGCTTCGCTGGGTATCGGCCGCTGAAGGTGCTTTGTTCGCCTCCACGGCCGCTGAGTTCACGGCCACCATCAGAGAGCTCGGTCCGACAGGAAGGGAGTAGATGGACCTGCTCGATTCGGCCTACAGGTATAACACCTCCGAATGCGTGAAATGCGGGAGATGCTCGTATGCTTGCCCGGCCGCCCACCGGGATAACCGGTTCTCGCCCCGACGGGTGATGGAAGATTTCACCTCTGGCAAGGACCTGGACCGTTGGGAGATCTGGTCATGCATGACCTGTGGCGCTTGTTCGGACGTGTGCACGTCGGGCGTGAGCTTCCACGAGTTCATCAGGGACATGCGGGCAGACAGTAATGCTAGGTCCCCCCCGATCCAGTCGCATAATGGTATTCTCCGGGAGATGAGGAGGACAGAAGCGGCAGGGAGGACCAGGGGACATCGGTCGGACTGGGTGACCCCGGACCTGGAACTGGACCCATCATCGGATACGGTCCTTTTCGTTGGTTGCACCCCGCTCTTCGACCACTTATTCAATGGCTTTGCCAGGGACATGCTGGAGATACCGCGTTCAGCCATCAGATTGCTCAACGCCATGGGCATACGGCCCAAGCTTATGGATGACGAGCTATGCTGCGGCCATGACTCTTACTGGTTGGGGGAGGACGAGACGTTTGGGAAACTGGCACGGCTCAATGCCGCGAAGTTTAAGGAATCAGGTGCCAGACGGGTGATAACGTTCTGCCCCGAATGCCATCACACCCTACAGGAAATATATCCCAAGACGATCCAAGGTTTTGATCTGGAGATCAACAATCTCTCGGAATTGGTCGGACGGGCCGTTCTTGCAGGCAAATTGAAGTTATTGCCTGGAGAAGAGAAGCTCACATACCATGACCCGTGCAAATTGGTACGTTTCGCAAAGATCATAGAAGAACCGAGGGCAGTGGTCCAGGCATGCGGAGAACTAAAGGAGATGCCCCGTTCAGGTTCAACATCGGCCTGCTGTGGGAATCCCTGCTGGGCTAATTGCGATGACGACACTAAGAAATGGCAAGTGGATAGGCTCAGTGAGGCGCGGCAGACCGGAGCGGAAAGACTAGTGACCGCCTGTCCCAAGTGCTATGTCCATCTGTCATGCGCCCAGAAAGATTATGGCACGCATAAGGGAAGGGAGCGGATCCCGCTCATCGACCTGCACGTCCTGGCGGCTTCCAGGATCGTGAAGGAAGATCGAACACGTGACTAATTCTTCTCATCTTCGATCTGGGTAATCGGAGCTGAATGTTTGTTCTTCATATGTCCGCCGGGGCCACCCCGCTCCAGCCTGGCCTTCTCCACGCAGCTCTCTTTATTGCACACGAAGGCGGCGAAAACGAATTGCGTTGCCTGCCCGCCACATACCTGGCATTTCTCTTTCTCGATATCCATCGCCTCTCCCAGCATCTCCGAACGATATGATTCTTGCGCTCGATAAGTGAATGCATCGGAATTAATTATTAATGGCATATGAGGTTCCCTTGATGATATCATGATGGTTTGCCCCAATTGCGGAAAGACTGTAACTGATGATACTATGCAGTTCTGTCCAGCATGTGGATTCTCATTCAACCAACAAACGTACCAACCTAAAGCCCCTAACCAGTATGGACCTCAACCGTATGGGCCGCCGGCATATCCCCGAAAGAGTGGCGTCATTGCCCTCATACTGTCACTGTTCATACCCGGACTCGGACAGCTTTACGTCAACAAGATCCTGCGCGGCGTCGTGTACCTTGTTTTATACTTCGGATTGTCCGCGGCCTCTTTAGCGCTGACAATGAATGTCGACTATACCGATATCAACGCCCTTAACAACTTGATCTCGAGCCCGCCGTTCATCGTCGTATCCCTGGCCAGCGTTGGGATATGGATGTTCAGCATGTTCGACGCCTACCGCCTGGCCAAGAAGTATAATGAGGCCAGCATGCGAAACGACCTGGCTAGGTTCAAGAAGGATTTCTGAACCGTCGAATCCGTATCAGTTCGAAGCAAAGAGTAAAATCCAGTGGCGCCGATGCTCGGAATGTGAAAGCCTCCCGTGCCGGTACCGCCGATCTTGATAGCGTACTTGCCGAAAGGCCGCTCTGGAAGTGCCAGCAATGCGGACTATGTTCCGGGATCTGTCCTTCGGAGAAGGCTGGGGGGATACGTCCTATCGATATCCTGACCCGCGCCAGCCAAGGAATATTGGACCTGGGTGACCGCTCTCTTTGGCTGTGCGCCGCATGCAATTCTTGTACTGAGAGATGTCAGATGGGAGTTGATCCGGCAGAGATGATCGCGCTGTTACGAGAGGAGGCGGCGGCTCGAGGCAACATACCGAAACATTTCTCCGATGAGGCTAGGTTGTTCGTCCGTTCTGGGTTGTCATTCCCGAACACGGGCATGACAAAGAAGCTGCGCAAGGACCTGGAATTGAGCGATCTGACCGTCCCGGTCGAAACGATGGAACAGCTGATGTTGATCGTAAGAAGGACACGGTTAGGGGGCCTCAAGCTTGAATGACAAATATTTCCTTTTCCGGGGTTGCCTGATCCCGACCAGGCTGCCGTTCCTAGAACGCTCCTCCCTTTATGTCCTAGACAAGTTAAAGGTCGATTATGAGGAGATGGCGGGCGCAACCTGCTGCGTGGAACCGATTGGCCTGCGTTCGCTGGCGAAGGATACGTGGCTGATGGCGACGGCAAGGATGCTGGCAATGGCAGAGCGAAGCGGACGTGACATCCTCTCGTTGTGCAACGGCTGTTATCTATCCTTGGAAGAGTCCAGACAGGCACTGGAGGATACGCCGACCAGGGCCGAAGTGAACACTTTCCTCGGGAATATGGGACTTCATTACGGTGGACACGTCAAAGTGAAGCATTTCGCAGAGATCATTAAAGAGGCGGGAGAGGAAAAGGTCAGGTCACTGACTACATTGCCTCAGGACCGGTTCAGGTTCGCCACCCACCCAGGTTGCCATATGGTCAGGCCGTCCGCGAAGCTCAAGGTCGACGACAGCTTCGCCCCGAAGGTTCTGGATGAGATAGCCACCTGGTGCGGTTCCGAGGCGGTCGTCGGCGAGAAGTGGCCGAAATGCTGTGGCGGCGGCATTGCCGGTGTAGACGAAGTGGTCTCGACAAGAATGTTGGAGGACGCCACATCCACATTCCGCATGAGCGGCGCCAACTGTATCCTCACCCCGTGCCCGTTCTGCTTCGTTCAGTTCGATATACGTCAGAAGGAGGGGTTTCCGGTCCTCTACCTGTCAGAATTGCTGGCCTTGGCCTTCGGAGCATCGCCAGAGCAGATCGGTCTGAAATATCATAGGACCAAGCTGCCTTGATCAGTACCGATAGACCTTGGTGACGCTGAGCGAGAACTGGATAGCTTTCGCCGAATGTGTGATCCAACCGAGGGAGATGACATCCGCGTTCTTGGCGTACTCGGCGGCGTTGTGAGGTGTTATACCTCCGGAGACCTCGACGACTATCCGGGGATCGATCTCCTTGATCGCCTTATAGCTTTCCTCGGCATCCTTGGGAGACATATTGTCGAGCATGATGATGTCCGCTCCAGCCTTAGCCGCTTCCTTGGCCTGGTCCGGGACCACGACCTCGATCTCCACCTTTTTGGTGAACGAGTATGCCTTGGCCTTCTTCACCGCCTCGGTCACCGATCCGACGATGACCAGGTGATTGTCCTTGATCAATATCATGTCGTCCAAACGGTTGCGGTGCGGGTCGCCCCCGCCCAAGGTCACCGCCTTCTTCTCATAGGAACGGAATCCGGGAGTGGTCTTCCTGGTCGCCGCGATCCGTATGTTCTTATTCATGCGGCGGCACTCCCAGAGGATGTTCGATGTGACGGTGGCGATGCCGGACATGCGCATGATAAAGTTGAGGGCAAGTCGCTCCCCTAAAAGAATGGCCTTTAAGGGACCCTTTATCGTCATGACGATGGTGCCCTTCTTGATCTGACAACCCTCTTCGACCTGGGCCCGGGCGTCAAGGGACAGTCCATGGAATAGTTCTAGGGCCTCGGCCAGGCCAGCGACTACGCAGTCCTCGTTGGATACGATCTCCGCCTCCCCGCCCTCGTTCCCGATGAGCAGGTCCGAGGTTATGTCCCCGTAACCTTCGTCCTCGGCTAGCAGATCCTCCATGCGCATGACCATGACTACGGCACCTCCGATGGAAATAGCTGCCGGTTTAGAGCTCGAACTCCTCACCGGGCATCGGCAGGTGCACCTTGAACTCGTCCTTCAGGTCGTTGGCTAAGGCCTGACGATTATCGGAATGCATCAGTACGACGTGCTCCGGACCGCAAGCGCGGATGAACTTCAGCAGTTCGTTGTGATCGGCGTGGGCCGATAGATCGAACTGCTGCACCTGACAGGCAACCCGCATCGAGATCGGTACTTCCTCAGGCGCGGAACCTGGCTGTCTCAGGTCGATGGCGCCGCTATCGATCAATCGGCGACCGTTGGAACCGTCCACCTGGAATCCGGTCATTAGGACCGAGCTCTTAGGATTGTCCCTCTCTTGCTGTATGTATCTGATGACTGGGCCGCCATCCAGCATACCACCGGTCGTGACGATGACCTCGCCCTCCATCGCCTTTTCCCTGGCCGCTGCGCCGCGCACCTCGTTGAAGCGCCTCTTGGCCTGGCGTAGGTCGCGTTCAGAACGTATGTATTCCGGCTGTTCTAAGTATAGGCGGTTGACAGTCTTGCCCATACCATCTACCCACATGTCATACTTCAGGTCCTTGAGGATAAGCATCACTTCTTGGGTACGTCCGACGGCGAAGCAGGGTATGATGGCCTTGCCGCCGCCTTCAACCGTCTCCTTGACCCGCTCGATGAGCTTCTGCTCCTCCCTCTTTCGGTCCGGGTGAAGGCGCCCAGCATAGGTCGCTTCAATGATCAGATTATCGCATTTCACTGGGTGAGCGCCCCAAGTTAGGTTCGTATTATAGGTGTGCAGGTCACCGGTGAAGACGGTGGTGTTGTCCCCTCGCAGCTCATACATGGCCGCGCCCGGCACATGACCGGCAGAATGCGACTCCACCTCGAACCCGGCGACGTCCAAAACGTCCCCGTACTTCATTGGACGGAAGCACCGCATAGCGGCCTTGATATCGCTCTCGTTGAACGGCCGGGGATATCCTTCCGAGTCCGCCACCTTGAGCGTGTCGTTCATCAACAGTTCGCAAACGCTGATCGTTGACGGGGTCGTGTGCACCTTAGTGCCATACTTACCGCACAGCCAGGGGATCATTCCAGAATGGTCGATGTGGCAGTGGGTCAGAAACGCGGTTTCCAGTGGAGGGGCCGGGATCGGATACTCTGGGGGCTTGATCGGTTTCATGCCATATTCAAACAACAGATTAGCGCCCTTGTTGTTGAGCAGCATTCCGAGCCTGCCAACTACGTCTGCGCCACCCAGGAATTTCAATTTCATTATTTTCTACCTCTTTGCCTTTTTGTCTCTTGCTTGATGTTAATGGTTGTTGATGCTAGGACTGTAAGTGTCATTCCCCTACCAACTGGATTATCAGCTTTCTCGGTCTTCCGTCGTTGTCCAGTTCCATGAGCACAATGCTCTGCCAGGTACCGATGTCAAGTAATGCGTCGTTGAACGGGACGCTGACTGACTGCCCCAGGATCGAGGCCCTAATGTGCGAGTGGCCATTACCGTCCCCGCCAGCGTCATGAGCATACTTGAACCCCTTGGGGAAAACCTTTTCCATGCTCCCGACAATGTCAGATCGCAGGCCCGACTCGTTCTCGATCACGAAAACGGCCGCGGTGGTATGGGGCACGAAGATGCAGGCGATGCCAGCCTTCAAGCCGGAATCCCTCACCGTCTCACTGACCTTCCTGGTCAGGTCGATGATATCGCCTTCCTCCTTCGTAACAATGTTCAAGACTGTTCGGAACACTCCCATTGATTTCGACCAGGCTAGACGTGGTACGATATAAATATGTTGAGGTGTCACCCCCGTCCCGATTCTGGTATCGCCTAACATGCTGGCTATCCGATTCCTGTTGATTTTCCGGCCAATTCTCTGGGAAGATTTATCTAACCCGCATATGCATGTCAGCGTTGCCATGTCAGACTTTGCATTTCCCGGGTTCCGTCAGCCCAAGGAGTTAGAAAAGATATGGCTGACCTCCGGATTCAGGGTCAGGATCATTGCGATCGGGATCGAAAAGGCCGGTTCGCTGAACGAACTGGGTCGCCAGATGGGGTATCGTTCCCGAGTTCATCCTGGATGGAGCGTTGTTCAAATACTTTTAGGTAGGCAGGCGTTCCCCACCGATAGGCTCAAGCGCCTGAGCTCATACATCAACTATCCATTCGACGAGATGCTCAAGCACCAGACCCGCCCTAAATCGATCACACCAGAAGGGACCAGGGAAGCACTGCGAGAGTACAATCTGATGTGCTACATGCCAAAGTAACGGCTAAAAGGCATCGAACCCCAAATTCTTTATATTGATCCGCTGATTTTCATTTGTCTGACACACGTCAGACCGAGGGGATGGAATTGCATTTCAGGCGACGTGCGAACACGAAAGACCAGGCCACCAAATCGCTCATGAAGAGCGGAGTGTACCGACTTTCTGATGAGAGCGAGGAGAAGGAGAAAACGCGGCGGTCCTGGTTATTATCGTCATCGGACGACCCTTTCAACTATTGGTCAGCGGTGAAGTATGGCAGCGTGCTGATGTTCTTGCTATGGTGGATCCCCATATTCGGGCCCATGATAGCTGGATATGTGGCCGGCCGACGGGCCGGAACTCCGCTGAAAGGTGTCTTCGCGGTCAGCATACCTCTGGCCATCGTGTTCTTCGTGGCCACTCTTGTGACCATTAAGATCATCCCCACCGTCTGGTTCGGAGTGGATCTTGCCCCTGATGCCATCTTTGGTGCGCTGGCAACTGCTATGCCGGTCTTCGGTCCGTTCGTGAATTTTACCACTGGCTATCTGGAATCGTTCATCGCGACGATACAGGGCACTGCCGGCATCCGCCTAGACTTCTACATCCTCGGGATAGCCTTCGCCTATATCGGAGGGGCCATGGCTCTACAGTCGTTGCGTGAGATGGAATATGTGGTCAAGCACGGAGGGGACCACGGCATGCATGTACATGTGGGAGACCCCAGATCCAAAGGAAAGAAAGGTCTTTGGATTTTCGGAAAACATGACGGGAAAGCCAAAGCCGTTGATACCGAAGAGGAGGATGAGCCACACAGGGCTCCATCCACCCATTTCAATGACATGAAGGAGACCTCTGGGGCCAACCGCAGTTTCCCTCACACGCCCGCGCGTTCCAGGACCATGGAGAAGGCGATGGAAGAAGAGGACAACGAGGGGCCCATCAGAAAGCGCCGTCAGAAGGAGTTCGAGCGCAACCTCAATAAGGCCAAACATGACACTCCGGCCAGGGGCGCACATTCCCAGAATAAGAAACTGGACACTAGCAATAAATCGGAATCAGACGACTTCCGCTTCGTCTGATCCACTTTTATCGCATTGGAATGGCGGTGAGAAGAAGAATATATATATCGAGGTAATTTTCCTGCGAGTTGGCGAGATCTAAATGTTCTGTCCAACGTGTAAAGCCCTTGCATTGCCGAAGAACGGCAAGATCTGGTGCAACAGATGCCAGAAAGAGTACGATGTGACTTCCAACAAGGCTGACACATGCGTCATCAGGGGCAAGGAGAGGGAACAGATGGTGGTCGAGAACTCGGCACCGATGCTGCCAAAGGCCAAGGTCGAGTGTCCCAAATGCAAGCACAATGAAGCATTCTGGGTGCTAAGGCAGACCAGGGCGGCAGATGAACCTGAGACAAAGATCTACCGCTGTTGCGAATGCGGTGCCTCCTGGCGCGAGTATAGTTAAGTCTTGTATACATCACATGGGAAACCGTCGGGGTGCCTGGTGATGCCGGTGATCGAAAGACCATCGACGTATTCAAGGTTCATTGCCGATACCATTTGGATTCAGCTTTCATAATTTTGAGGTTCTATCTTTTCATCCGGTCTTAACAGGTTTCCTTTCGTTATGTCCTGCCTCCTGATCATAATGGGTTCGTTGACACCGGGCGACGTTCGGATATTGCCATGGCCACACTAATCCCTGAAATGGGATAGTGACACCAATCAGATTACCTGCTGGCTACCTCCTGCAAAAGATTATTAAACCAAACCTGTTTACTGCATGGAAGGGAGTCTGATGTTCCAAGCCAAGCTGAAGTCCGAGACGCTCAAGGGCGTCGTGGACGTCGTTTCAACGCTCATCGATGAAGCTAAGTTCAAGATCGATGCCAACGGGATGACTTTGAAGGCGGTCGACCCGGCCCATGTGGCCATGATCGATCTAATCATCGACAAAGGCGCGTTCGAGTCGTTCTCCGCCAACGAGACGGAGATCGGGCTCGACCTCGACAAGCTCCGGGAGGTCATCCGCCTGTCCAAGGCGGGGGACATCATTGAGATGAAGCATGACGAGGAGCGTGGAAGGCTTATCCTTTCTGTCGGGAACGTCACCCGGCGCATGAGCCTGGTTTCCACCGAGGGAATGGCGGACACCAAGGTACCTAACCTTAACCTGGCAGCCAAGGTCGCTGTCAACGTAGAGGAATTGCAGCGGGGTATCAAGGCCTCGGAGAGCATCTCGGACCACATCGCACTGACCGCAACCCCGGAACAGTTCGAGATGGTGTCCGAAGGCGACACCGACTCGGTGACGCTCAAGCTGCCTAAGGACCTGCTTGTCTCGCTCGATTGCAAAGAGAGCATAAAGTCCCTGTTCCCGATGGACTACTTCGCCAATATGGTCCGTGCAATACCGAGCGGAACGGTTGTCGTGATCAACTTGGGGAATGACCTGCCGGTCAAGATAGAATTCGATTTCGCCGGTGGAAAGGGCAAAGTAAAGTATCTACTGGCCCCACGGATCGAGAACGACTAAAGTGGTCAGAGCCTAAGACTCTCCACTATCCTGGTCTCTTCCTTCGGGACATGCACCGATATCTCGATCTTGTCCCTTATTCCCGATTTCTCTATCTTCTCTCGCAGAAGCTCGTCTATCTGGAAGATACCAGCTGAGTTGTTCATCGTGATGTCCACATGGATAGGAATGTCCTTTCCCTCGACAACCCGGACCTTCTCGATGGCCAATGCAGAGACCGAGTGGATGTTGACGCTTCCTGCGCGGAACGGCACCCTGGCTCGCCCCTTCTCCATATCCAGTGCGTCGGCAACCCTTACCACACCAGCCTCTAGCGTTAGTGGGAATATTTCCTCGTGATGGGATATCATGGCATGCATTGTCTCGACCATCATTATTGTCCGCTCCGCTTCGTCGTACAGACCATCCAACATCCGCTTGATGATGGGGGGGGCCAGTATGAGGGACATCTCCTCATGATTTGTTCGGTGGATGGCATGGCCTATGTCGTGCAGCGACGCGGCCAGCACCACGACCACCTCCGCGTCGGATATCCCTAGGCCATAGTTCTTTACGATGTTGGGTTTCATGCCCTTATCCACCAGGATCTGGAGCATCTTGAGCGCTAACTTCGATACGATCCTGATGTGCGTTGGTCCATGATCGGAATAACCCATGCGGTCGATGGCGGTGACATTGGACGCTTTCCACAGAGTGCGAACCTCGACATCGTTATTGAGCCGCTCCACCACCTGCTCAAGGACCGTATTGCCCCCGCACGGAATATCATAACAGTATGCCATCAGGGTCAGTATCGGTATGATACAGTATTAAATGGAGCGCACGGAAGTTGATGGCAAGAACACCATGTGTTTCAGCATCCTGCTAGGACCGTGTAAATGTTCCACACGACCAACAATCTGTGGGCACAAAAAGTTATTAAATAGAACCGGGCCATTGACCAATCCCCATCCTATCCTAGAGGTGCTCTTCGTGTCCTCGTACAACGATGATACCATCCTTAACCTAGAGAAAAAAGCCAATCTACTCAGGCGCCACGTCATACGAATGACGCATGCTGCAGGTTCTGGACACCCCGGAGGATCATTGTCCTCTGCTGACATAGTGACTGCCCTTTTTTTCGACATAATGAACCACCGGTCCAAGGAGCTCGACTGGCCAGACCGGGACCGTTTCGTACTGTCAAAAGGCCACGCTGCACCAATCTATTATGCGGCATTGGCAGAGAGTGGATACTTCCCGGTCGAGGAGCTCATCACTTTGCGCAAGATTGGGTGCCGGTTGCAGGGGCACCCATGCAGGACTAAGACCCCTGGTGTGGAAATGTCCACCGGCTCACTGGGCCAGGGCCTGAGTGCGGCCAACGGGATGGCGCTCGCGGCCAAACTAGACAAGAAATCATATCGCGTTTATTGCGTCTGCGGCGACGGAGAGATGGCCGAAGGACAGGTATGGGAGGCGGCCATGCTGGCCTCGCATTATAAACTGGATAACGTCCTCGCTTTCATCGACCGGAACAAGCTCCAGATTGACGGCCCTACCGAGAGCATAATGTCCCTGGAACCTTTGGCGGATAAATGGAAGGCGTTCGGATGGAACGTGTTGGAGATCGACGGCCACAACATGAGGCAGATACTTGACGTGGCGAATCGGGCTAAGGAGACAAAGGGCCGCCCGACCGTCGTCATCGCGCACACAATCAAAGGCAAGGGAGTCTCCTTCATGGAGAACAACCTGGCATTCCATGGCAAATCACCCACGGCGGATGAGATGCGTCGCGCCCTTAGGGAGCTGGGGGAAGACCAATGAAGTGGACCTATAGCAGTCAAAGGAAGGAGTACGGAAAGGCTCTGGTCGAATTGGGACGCTCCCGGGGAGACATCGTCGTGCTCGACGCGGACCTGTCTGGATCGACCCGCACTGCCGACTTCGGCAAGGAATTCCCGGAGCGGTTCTTCAACGTCGGTATCGCAGAACAAAACATGATCGGCACCGCGGCAGGCCTGGCCGCTTCCGGTAAGACCGTGTTTGCTTCCACCTTCGCCGTCTTCGCCACTGGCCGTTGTTTCGACCAGATCCGCCAATCGGTGGCGTATCCGAAGATGAACGTGAAGATCGCCGCCACGCACGCCGGCATCAGCGTCGGGGGCGATGGTGCATCACACCAGACCATGGAGGACATCGCCCTGATGCACACCTTACCGAACATGACCGTGGTGGTCCCTGCGGACGCCATGGAAGCGTTCAAAGCAACCAAGGCAGTGGCCGCCAGGGTAGGGCCATGCTATCTGAGGATGGGGCGTGTGGATGTGCCCAATTTCACAGACCCTAACACGCCTTTCGAGATTGGAAAGGCGACGGTACCGAGGGATGGCTCAGACATAACGCTCATAGGCACCGGCCAGATGGTCGCAGCCTGCCTCGAGGCTGCAGAGGTCCTGAAATCCAAAGGCGTCTCGGCCAGGGTGATCAACATGTCAACGATCAAGCCGCTCGATGAGG
>Ga0326727_10021189_pt1 | contig 12773 bp, 15 predicted proteins | sample MB2enrmetagenome_FD_207643 | JGI IMG/M metagenome (GOLD analysis project Ga0326727, IMG submission 207643) | Lab enriched peat soil microbial communities from McLean, Ithaca, NY, United States - MB29MY | ecosystem: Environmental > Terrestrial > Soil > Wetlands > Peat | place: USA: New York...
TCTCGCCACTTGAACTTTGCAACGAATGCCGAAATGGCGCCGCACGCTATCGCATAGACAACGAATAAATACCAATAATCAACAATGAGACTAATCTTCACGCTTCGTCCTAGTACCTTATGTCTTACTGCCGGTTTCTATCTTCTTGTCACAGCCTCGAATTGCCCTCCACCCTACGCTCCCCGCACAGTCACCCTTGCCTTTCTTCATGATGATTCTTCTTGCTGAGAATGCGTTTTGCTTCCTCGAGAATCTCTTCCTCTTTTCGTTCTTCTTTCACCTTTTCGCGGTACTCGCGATATATTGCAATTCCGCCAAGCATCCAAGTCAAGAGTGGAACAACAAAAAAAATAATTTTCGCCGCCACGGGTGCATTGCTGTTGACGAGGACGTAAAAGGCTATTCCCATGAAGATGAGCGGCAAAAACCAAATGAAGAAGATCACGCGATTCATACTTTATCATCCGGGCGGCCACTTCATCTGCCTGCCGCCGATCACGTGAATGTGAATGTGATCAATAGTCTGGCCACCCTCTGCGCGGCAATTCCATACGAGCCTGAAGCCGCGATTCGACAATGAAGCTTTCTGAGCCACCTCAACTGCCGTAGAAACCATCTTGGAAATTAACGCGGATTCCGCAGAGAGATCCAGATCAACCAAACTTGTGACATGTTTCTTTGGAATAACAAGAATGTGCGTCGGAGCGACGGGATGAGCATCCCTTATTGCGAAAACGTCTCCGTCATTGAAAACAAAATCTGCCGGCAGCTTTCCTTCAGCTATTCTGCAGAAAGTACAATCCACTTTAAGAAAGTCTCAATTCTAAATTTTCAATTCAAAATTTAAAATTCTCAATTTAAAATTTTTCAGTCCGCTTCCGGCTGGAACTTTTCAACCTCTTCGACGACAGCACTCACAATTTCTTCCTCTTTGACACGGCGAACCACTTCGCCTTTGCGATACAAGATTCCTACTCCCTTCCCGCAGGCAACGCCGATGTCGGCTTCGCTTGCCTCTCCAGGACCATTCACGACGCAACCTAATATCGCGATCTTCACCGGCTTTTTCATTCCGGCCAATTTGTCTTCAAGCTCTCGCGTGATTGAGAACAGATCGACATCGAGCCTGCCGCATGTCGGGCAGGCGATCAATTCAATATTTCTCGTCGCAAGTCCGAGCGAACGGAGTATTTCCTTCCCGACCTCGACTTCCTTTGGAGGATCGTCTGTCAACGAAACTCTTATGGTGTCTCCGATTCCTTCTGCAAGAAGAGTTCCGATTCCGATCGAAGATTTTATCGTGCCGACGCGTGTCGGTCCCGCCTCCGTAACTCCGAGGTGTAGCGGATAATCGGTTCGCTGCGCAATCAACCGATAAGCTTCTATCATCAATCTAACGTCGGTCGATTTTACGGAGATAATTACGTCATGAAAATCGTTTTCCTCACAGATTCCAGCGTGGCGCATTGCGCTCTCGTAAAGTGCTTCGGCAGTCGGGTAACCGTGCTTCTCAAGAATGTCTTTTTCGAGCGATCCGGAATTCACGCCGATCCTTATCGGCACTTTGCGTTCCCTGGCAAGGCTGAGTACCTGACGAATCCTGTCGACGCTTCCGATATTTCCGGGGTTTAGTCTGACTTTAGCAACTCCGCCTTCCAGAGCCTTCAATGCAAAAATATGGTTGAAGTGAATGTCAGCCACCACAGGAATTGGCGATTGCCTGACTATTTCCCGAATTGCTTCTGCAGCCTCCTTGTCATTCACCGTCACTCGCACGACATCGCATCCGGCTTCTGCTGCTTCCACAATTTGCTTCACCGTCGCGTCGACGTCGGAGGTCTTGGTTTTTGTCATGGTCTGCACGGAGATTGGTGCACCGCCGCCAACCGCCACGTTTCCGATATAAACTTTCCGCGATTTCCTCAGCGGATATCTCACTTCATGCTGTGCTTGTGTCTCTGCTCTATCTGAAACCACCGGTAATTCTATCATCGTATCCTCGAATATTTATCAAATGACTCCACTCCGTACTCTTCCACTATTAGGGAAGAAAGAATTTTCGTCTCCTATCGGGAGAGGGTGAGGGCGAGGTCAGTTCATTTTCTTACTTGCATTGAAAAGGGTTTTCTTCTCGTCATCGGTCAGCGAATCGTAACCCGACGCGCTAATCTTGTCGAGTATTTCATCCAACTTTTCCTGGTCGGATTTATACTCACCCGATTTATTTGGTTTCTTCAGATCCTCAAAGTAAGCATCCGAAACTATTTTCTTGTTTCCGTAGGATTTCTTCGTCCCCATCCTTTGATGCACGGTGCCTACCGTCTGCCTAAATGAATCCTTAATTCTATCAAATGCCGGAATCGATCTGCGGTACATAAGCAGATAGACTAAGCCGACAAGCGCGCCGCCAAGATGAGCAAAATGAGCGACCCCGTCAGATGAACCCGAGACGCCGTAAACCAGCTCAATGCCGATGAAGATCGCGACGAAATATTTTGCCTTTATCGGAAAAAGAAAATAGATGAACACGGGTGCTTCCGGGAACAGCATCCCGAACGCAAGGAGGACTCCGTAAATCGCACCCGACGCTCCAATCGTGGGAGCAGGATTTGTGAACAGGGGGGTTATGAACAAGTTGGAGAGAGCGGCGCCGATACCGCAAAGAAAATAATACGTCAAAAATCTCCGCGTGCCCCAGACGTTTTCAAGCTCGACTCCAAACATCCAGAGCGCAAGCATGTTGAAGAAGATATGGAAGAATCCGCCATGTAGAAACAGATAAGTGACGGTCTGCCATACGAGGAATCCCTGACCAATCGGGAAGAGTGCAAACAGTCTGAAGAAAATATCATAAACATAGACATCGCCGATTCTTAATCCGAGCTGAAGGAAAAGCTGAAGAATGAAGACCCCGACTGTAGATATGAGTAGGAACTTCATCCCTTTCGGGAAAAATCTAAAGTTCGATGGAGGCGTGTAGTAGCCCGAATAATTCGTGTAATAACTCATATCTTCTTTATTCTACTGAACAATCTCAGGTACCCATCCGTTTCACAATGTAATTTAAAAGTGGACAACGAATAACGGAAACTTTTCAACGCCTCAATTTGAACTTCTCGCTTTTCAGCTTACCTATTATCGAGAGCTGCGACTCCCGGAAGAATTTTCCCTTCGAGGAATTCCAGCGACGCACCTCCACCGGTGGACACGTGGGAAACACCTTTCTCAAGGCCGAATTTGGCAATCGCTGCAGCGGAATCTCCGCCACCAACAATCGTAGCGGCGCCTTTCTTGGTCGCTTCAACCATGGCTTCCGCAATCGCTCTCGTGCCGGCAACGAAATTGTCCATTTCAAAAACACCCATCGGGCCATTCCAGACCGCCGTCTTGGATTTGATTATCTCGTCGCGGAACAGTTCGATACTCTTTGGACCGATATCCATTCCAATCCAGCCTTGCGGAATCGCGTCTACACTGACGACTTTCTTTTCTGCAGAGTTATCAAATTTCTCTGCGACCACACAATCGACTGGCAGAATGAGTTTCTTGTTCTGAATCAATCCTTTCGCCAGATCGACTTTGTCAGCTTCTAAAATCGAGTTGCCAATTTCTTTTCCCATCGCCTTCAGGAAGGTGAACATCATTCCGCCGCCGATGAGGAGCGCATCGACTTTCCCGAGAAGATTGTTGATCACATCGATCTTGCCCGATATCTTTGCCCCGCCAATGATCGCGACGTACGGACGATTGGGATTCCCGACAGCTTGAGACAAATATTGAAGTTCCTTTTGCATGAGATAGCCGGCGACAGCCGGTTTCAAGAAGCGAGTCACGCCTTCTGTCGAAGCGTGAGCCCGGTGAGCACTGCCGAAGGCGTCGTTGACATAAACGTCGCCGAGCGAAGCTAATTCCTTAGAAAAGTTTTCATCGTTAGCTTCTTCTTCCGCGTGAAACCGAAGGTTTTCAAGGAGAACCACATCTCCCTGCTTCGCAGATGCAATCGCCCTCTTCGCCTCGGCGCCGATACAATCGGACGCCATTATAACTTTTGCCGACAAGAGCTCGCCCAATTTCCTGGCGACGGGCGCTAATGAAAATTCCGGCTTCGGCTTCCCTTTCGGCCGACCAAGGTGGCTCATCAAGATCGGTGTACCACCATCTTTCAGTATCTTCCTGATCGTCGGCAAAGATTCTACAATTCGTTTATCATCGGTAACATTTTTGCTCTCATCCAAAGGAACGTTGAAATCAACTCTGACCAAAACTTTTTTACTTTTTAAATCAATGTCATCAATAGTCTTTTTGTTGAACGTCGTATTCATTTTCTTTCTCCTTTGTAAAGACTCAAAATTCTGCATCTTTACTTAAATTCTTTTCAAATTTCTATTTTTGATAGTAACAACCGCGATTTCGCCTTTCAGAAAAAACAGATGTGCATAAACCCGCATCACAATGTCTTCCGGATAGCACATGTTTAGGTCCCTGTCGTAAGAAACTTTCACGTCGTTATCGAACTCAGCACCAAGCGGCAAGCCAGTTATCTCTTCATAGATTGTCATAGGAGTAAAATCGCTTGTCGAGATGGAGGCCGAAACTACGTTGAGTGGATCGTTCAGGTCCGAAGATTTTGAAAGAATAAAGCTGATTCCATAGCAATTGCTGCATTCCGCACGTTGAAATTCACATGAAGTCAGTGACTTTCCCTGTTCGTCAAAGTATTCCGACAGCAAAAACATCTTGTCGAAAACATCGTAGCCACCGTTAAACCTATCACCGTTCGCCACAGTGCTGGAAACGATCTGCCGCTCAAACGTTCCATGCCTGACAGTGATATTGAAGACTAGATCATCATTTTCACCGCCGCGCGATTTGAATTCTATTTCTTGAGTGAACTGGAGATCGATATTCTTCAAGCCTTTGTCGATCTCCGACGTCCTGGCCCTGCATCTCTCGAGAACCTCCTGAGCCGTCAATGAGTTCTGAGAAGCGTGCGAACTAGAAACAAACAGAACTGCGGCAATCAAAAAAACGTTCAATTTCCATCCTGAATCATTTGTCCCGCTTATCAAAATAAAAAAGGAAATGCCGGATGCCGCAAGGCGGCGCATATCGGAAAGGCAGTCACTGGAATTTTCATGTAGGTCGGGTAAACTTCCCGACCTACAAGACTAATCGCCCTACTCAGTTGAGCATCAAGCCGACTTTTTTCACCAGATCGACTACACGGCTCGAATAGCCCCACTCGTTATCGTACCATGATATGACCTTGATCATGTTGTCGATAACCATGGTGCTCAACGCGTCGACAATCGAAGAGCGTGCATCGCCTCTGTAATCAATAGAGACAAGAGGATCTTCGCTGTAGCCAAGGATCCCTTTCAGCGGACCCGACTCGGAAGCGGCTTTAAGCGCCTTGTTGACCTCTTCCTTTGTTGTCGCTTTGTCGGCCTCGACAACGACATCGACAACACTCACATTCGGTGTCGGAACTCTCATCGAAAATCCGTCTAATTTCCCTTTCAGGTCGGGCATGACAAGGCCGATTGCCTTCGCTGCTCCTGTCGAGGTCGGAATCATCGAGAGAGCAGCGGCGCGGGCACGTCGAAGGTCCGAATGCGGAAGGTCGAGAATGCGCTGATCGTTCGTGTAAGAGTGGATCGTTGTCATCAGACCCTTCTTTATTCCGAAGGAGTCTCTCAGAACCATCACAACTGGAGCAAGACAGTTTGTGGTGCAACTCGCATTTGAAAGTATATTGTGTTTCTTCGGATCATACAACTGATCGTTGACGCCGAGAACAATTGTCAAGTCAAATACTTTTGCCGGCGCAGTGATAATTACCTTCTTTGCCCCGTTCGCAAGATGCGTTTTAGCTTCATCGCCATTTGTGAAATGCTTCAACCCGGTAGATTCGACGACGACGTCAATTCCAAGGTCTTTCCAGTGCAAGTTATGATGATCTTTTTCGGAAAGGACTTTTACTGGTTTTCCGTCGACGACAATCTCGCCATCTTTTGCCGCAACGTTTCCAGCAAAAATTCCCAATACAGAATCATACTTCAGAAGATGCCCAAGAGTTTTGGCATCTGTAATATCATTTACTGCTACGACGTTAATATCTTTGTTCTTGTATGCAGCTCTATAAAAGTTTCTTCCAATCCGGCCGAAACCGTTAATGCCGACATTAATTGCCATTTAAATCCTCCAAATTTTTTTCATAAAAATTTAACCAGATATGGCCTAAGATGCAATTTGACGTCGATGGAAATCGTGTTGGGTTACCGCAGAATCAACTGTAAGCTGCAGAACGACTAAAGATTGCCATGGTTCTTCCGATGTAGAATTGCCGGGTTAGCATGATCTCCCCCGCTTAGACTCTTTGAGTCGAGGACAACTGAAAGGATGCGAAGATGGAAAACTACCGTGGAGTCGTTCAGAACATCGTTATGATCGGGGATGGTGAATACCGGGTCACTTTCCGTGCATATGATGAACGAGATCTGGAGGCCACCTTCTGCGAAAACGAAGATGTACCCTTCAGGCTCTATTCGATGATCGCTCGACTGAGCAATGATGACTTTACACTAATTGCGGAAGGGCCCCTGACTGACTGCGTCAATATCCTACGCGAGAATCAGACGGTCGAGACAGTCCAACTTGATGAAATCGACAAGTGGAAGATCGGATTACTCGCCAGCGATATAGCGTCGTTACTCGTAGACGGAGGCATGCTTACGCCATCCAGTGAAGAAGAAGACAGTTGATCAAAGCACCGGCAGAAGCCGAGTTCAATCCATGATACTGTCACGCTCTTGGTCCTTGAGAATCTATTCCATCTGCGATTCTCTGTGTGTCATTTTTTTATCCAAATGTCTGCGATGACAGTAGCAAGAGCGTTCAAAGCAACCTGGAGCACGATCACAGATTCACGGTGTCTGCACCATCAAGATTGGCTCTCTCGGACTTGACCGGAGCAAATCGGCTCATTGTCTTTTCGAACTTTGCCGAATCCGCAAGAAGGCGATGGGCGTCCATCGAAGTGAAAAAGACGGCAAACTTCAAGTGCTGGCATTCAGCACTCGTTTGGGCAAGCGGGCACCGCCAGCAAGACCCGGCAACATCTTTAAAACAGAACTGCCGGAAGTGAGATGTCCTCGTAAACGATTCTTCAATCTCCCCTCCCTCATTTCTTCAATGATCTGAAGACGTGATCTACAGCTTGCCTTAGAAATCTCGAATGATCCTCGCGGTTATTCCCCAGATGCTTCCTTCGTTGGTGCGGTAAACATAAACATTGTGCTTGAATCCACCCCATGGATTCCAGTAACGCTCTGGCAGCCTAGCTCTTTTGCAGGAAAAAGAACATTCTTCTCTTGGGTAACCGCGTCAATGTAAAAGGGATGTACTTCTGTCGATACTTCGTATGTCTCAGGTTGATTCTCCTGAAAGAATGATACGGGAAGCAGGAAGGTAGTGGGCTATTTTGAAATGAAACAATAGCACACAGATTACACGGAAAAATATACGGGATGCCCACGGATGAAATAATTGTTAATAGAACTATCAGTGAGAATCAGTGTTGTTTTCCGTGGACTCCGTGTTCAATGATTTGAAAGTAGCCCACCACCAGCAGGAAAGCCTTCTCGACTTCTTCAGAATTAATGTGTATATCTTCTGGCTTCACGTTGGAGACGCCAGCGAAGACATGGACCAATGATCCTATCGGCGCAAGTATTGAATTGAGTCGGCCGATAATGCGAATTCGATCCGGCGGAATCCCAACTTCTTCGGTCGTTTCTCGGATTGCGGTCTCCTGAAGTGACGCGCCATGGTCGTCCAACCGTCCACCGGGAAGTGAAACCTCGCCGCCTTGTCTTATCGATGCGGACCTTTTCTCGAATAAAATATGAAATTCTTCATGAATTGGAATCAATAGAAGAAGAACCACCGAAGTCAAATACTCATCCTCGCCCTCCAATCCCGGTAACTTCAGTAACTTTCTTATCAATGAATCAAGCTCGTTAATTTTCAAAACTCAATCTCAAGCCTACGAAATTTTGCGATTTAGCATTTTCTAGTTCCCCTTCTTCACGCGTTGTGATCCGGCGAGCAGTGTCGTTCTTCCGAGGGAGTCCTTTCAGGACAAATTTTTCCCCACCCTTATCTGCATGTTGTCTATTAATCTCGTTTCACCGAAACGAACTGCCAGTAACGAAAGTACTTCCGTAAGCAGTGCGGTATCTTCCACCTTTTCGAAATTCGCCGGATCCACAAAACTCACATAATCTATCTTTGCCTCAGACTCGCCATTTATCAACTTGATCATTGCCGCCCGCACCTTGACGAGATTTGTCTCACCGCCGGCTACCATGGATTCAGCGAGCTTCAAGGAGCGATATAGCACCGTAGCTTTCTTCCTATGATTGGGAGGCAGAAAAACATTTCTCGAACTCATCGCGAGTCCGTCTCTTTCCCGGATAATCGGAGCGATAACAATCTGGACGTCAAAATTAAGATCCTTCACCATCTCTTTTATGATGAAAGCCTGCTGAGCGTCTTTCTGGCCGAATACCGCGACATGGGGCTTGACTATGTTTAACAATTTCGCGACAACGGTGGTGACGCCCTTGAAGTGTCCAGGCCTGAACTCGCCTTCGAGGAGCTGAGAAATTTTCTGCACTTCGACATATGAAAGGGGCTCCTCTGGATACATTTCCCTCTCTGCCGGAGCAAACAAATAATCGACACCACGGGCTTCGGCCGTCTCCTGATCCTTTTGGAGATCACGCGGATATTTCTCGAGATCCTCTCCGCGGCCGAACTGTGTCGGATTAACGAAGATGGACATGACTATGTTGTCAGAACGCTGTTTTGCCTGATCGACGAGACTCAGATGACCATCGTGCAAAGCCCCCATCGTTGGAACGAAGCCGATCTTCTTTCCATCCCTTCGCAACTCGCTGGCGACGGACTGCATCTCCTTGATAGTGCTAATCGTTTTCATGTCAAAAGGATTTTAACACGAATGACAGGAATAGAAGTCTTGGACCATTTTGTCAGGAGTCTCACGAATAAAATCATGACTATATGCCAATGGTACAGACAGAAAACAATCGTGTCTCGTAATGTTTTCGCATTCGTGCTATTCGCGACTACAGAGAATAGTTGTTTTATCGGTGCCATTCATATCCTAGTTTTCTCTTCAAATTATCCTTTTCCCGAGCGCGGACGCAATCACTTGTACTGCAAACTCCGACGATTGGTTTTTTATATCGAAGATGGGATTCACTTCAGCAACCTCGAGCGAACTCATACACTCGCAGTCGGCGATAGTCTCCATTATCAAATGCGCTTCGCGATAACTTAATCCACCCGGGGCGGGAGTCCCCACTCCAGCAGCGACGGTCGGATCGGTAGAATCGATATCGAAGCTAACATGAAGCAGATCGACTTTCTCTTTAAATTCTTTCAGCACTTTATTAATAATCTTATGAGCTCCGTACTTGTCGATATCTGCCATCGTGTAATGAGCTATGCCAGTACGTTTCACGATTTCCTTTTCTGCAGTATCGATATCGCGCACGCCAATTAGCGCAGCATTTTTAGGATCCACTTTCCTGAAGTCGCCGCCGATGGTCGTCAATTCGCGAGCACCCTCTCCGAGAACTGCAGCCAAAGGCATTCCGTGGATATTTCCCGAAGGAGTTGTCTCAACGGTATTCATGTCGGCATGAGCGTCGATCCATATCACGCCGAACCGCAAATCATGTTTTCGAGCATAACTCGATAGTCCTGAGATTGTACCCATGGCAATCGAATGGTCGCCACCAAGAACAAGCGGAAACTCATCGTGTTCCATTATGTCTTCGACCTTGTGCGCGAGAATTGTCGCAACCCGCACAATTTCAGGAAGGTATTTTAGTTTATGGTTATCTATCTCCTGACTCTCCGGAACTTTAACCGGAATGTCGCCGTCGTCAAAAACTGTGTGACCTATGTCCCGAAGCCGTTCTGCAAGACCGGCTATTCGAAGGGCCGACGGCCCCATATCGACGCCACGCCGCCCCGCTCCGAGATCCATCGGGACACCGACAATTCTAATTACCATTGGAGATTTACGATTCGAGTAACTCTAAAAGCTGCGTGAGCCTCGATTTGAGTTCTTTTCTGTGAACGATGAGATCGACAAAACCTCTGTCAAGCAAAAACTCCGAACGCTGGAACCCGCTGGGCAAATCTTTTCCGACCGCCTGTTTAATTACACGCGGACCCGCAAACCCGATGAGAGCACCCGGTTCGGCAACGTTGAAGTCGCCCAACATCGCAAAGCTTGCGGTTACGCCGCCAGTGGTAGGATCTGCAAGAACAGAAATGTACGGCATGCCGGCCTTGTGCAGCCTTGTAAGCCTCGCGCTTGTCTTGGCGAGCTGCATCAACGAAATCGCTGCTTCCTGCATTCGTGCACCACCGCTTTGGGAAATGAGTATCAGCGGCCGCTTGAGTTTTACCGCACGGTCAATCGACCTTGCAACCTTTTCTCCCACGACCGATCCCATGCTCCCGCCGATGAATTGAAAATCCATGCATCCAATGACGACCTTGTGGCCGCTGATCTCGCCAGTTCCAGTTCTTATTGCCTCGACAAGTCCCGTTTTCTTTTGAGCAGCTGACAACCTTGTTTTGTACGACTTAGTATCCACGAACTTCAGAGGATCGTTCGATTTCAGGGTCCGGTCGGTTTCTTTGAATGATTTCTTATCAAGTAAAATCTGGAAATACTCTTTGCTGCCGATTCTGAAATGATAGTTGCATTTGTTGCATGTCCACAGGTTATCCTCAAGCTGAGATTTGTGAAGCATCTCGCCGCACTTCTCGCATTTCACCCATGAACCTTCTGGCAAATCTTTTTTTTCTGCCGACATTATGTTTTGTTTAGAGCGTTTGAACCACGACATCAGATTTTCTCCAAAAGTTTTCTTGATGAATTTCTCTTGCCCATCTCCTTGGGAACCGCAACAAAATCTTTGATATACGTCGGAACGGTAGTTCTTAGATCGGCAAATTCTCCCCGCTCGAATTTTTCTATAGCAATCATCGCGATCTCTTTTGCCGACGCCGGAATATTCTTCATCCGGTTGATTGCGAATTTTCCATTTACGTTCTCGTGCTTTGAGAATTCGACTATACCCTCTCCGACAAAACACGCGTCGGCCGAAAATTCGTCGGCAATCTGACCAGCTTCGGCGACCTTGACATCTGCTCTCATCTTCAATCGAGAATCTTCCAAACTAAATGATGAATAATAAAATTCATTTGCACGGGCATGAAGTATCGGCACAATAATTTTTTCGCAATCGCTGTAAATTAGGGCATGATGAGCTAATGCTTCAAGGGTCGGGACAGAAATCAGCTTCTTGTGTTGCCCGAACGCAATTCCCTTTGCAGCGCTCAATCCGATTCTCAATCCAGTAAAGCTGCCGGGACCGGTCGAAACGGCGACGGCGTCGAGATCGTGGTACGCAAGCCTCAGGCTCTCGAGGAGATTGTTTATCATTATCACGAGACGCTCGACATGAACTTGCGGGATAAAAAGCGAGACCTCACCGAGCACTTCTTTTTCGTCAGCCACCGCCACCGAACAAACCTTGGTCGCCGTCTCAATAGCGAGAATTCTCCGCATAATCAATTCTTGCCGTCTATGTTCGCCACCGTGATTTCACGTGTCGTCGCATCGACAACAGACAACTTGACATCATACCGCTCTTCAGGAATGATGCCGTCGAGCTTCTCCGCCCACTCGACAAGACATATCCCTCCCGATTCCAGATATTCATCGAAACCGATTCCGAAAATCTCCTCCATGTTCTTCATCCTGTACAAATCTATGTGGAAAATTTCAATTGCCGTCGTAGAATCCGGAATCGTACCATGATATTCATTTACGACGGTAAAAGTCGGGCTATTTACGACTTCTCTTACGTCGAACGACCTGCAGACACCTTTGACAAATTGCGTTTTCCCGGAGCCAAGATCGCCATACAGCGCCACCATGCTTCCCGGCTTGAGCTTCTTCGCAAATTCGCTGCCGAGCTTGATGGTTTCATCTTCGCTTTTTGAAATCAAAATTTCCATATATAGAAAGAATTTGTACCGCAAAGGCGCGAAGACGCAGGAATATCGTTATCATCGAGATAAAATTGTTTGCGACTCAGCGTCTCTGCGGTGAAAATGTTTTCACCGCGGATCTAAGAAAACGACTGGCAAAATCATTTCTTCAAGAGAAATTCCGCCGTGCTGGAAGCTGTCGTGATACTGTTCTAGATACTTGTGATAATCAGTCGGATAGACGAAATAGAAATCTTCTTTTGCAATAATGTAATTTATGGTGACGCCGCGTCTCGGCAGCATGTAATCCTCCGGATTCTTCACGAAGATTGCTTGCCTGTCGTCGCATTTTAAATTGCGGCCGAATTTGTAACGAAGATTCGTCGAAGCCTCCCTGTCTCCCAGAACTTTCGAGCCCCGTAGACTCCTCACGCTTCCATGATCGGTGGTAACAACAACAGTCGCGTCAGTCTGCGCAAGTGCCTTGAAAAGATCGAGAAGATAAGAATGCTGGAACCATGACCGAGTCAGCGAGCGATACGCGCTCTCGTCTGGCGCAATCTCCTTAAGAACATCGGAATCCGAACGCGAGTGTGCTAGTATATCGACAAAATTGACGACGATAGTCGTCAGCGGCCCGCGCGCAAAGCTCGAAACGTTCGACACAA
>Ga0326727_10021190_pt1 | contig 12772 bp, 12 predicted proteins | sample MB2enrmetagenome_FD_207643 | JGI IMG/M metagenome (GOLD analysis project Ga0326727, IMG submission 207643) | Lab enriched peat soil microbial communities from McLean, Ithaca, NY, United States - MB29MY | ecosystem: Environmental > Terrestrial > Soil > Wetlands > Peat | place: USA: New York...
CCAAAAACTTCCGCCGCCCCGCGCCGACGCCGCGAGGCCGGTTATGCAAGTCTTGGCTAAATTGTCAAAGAGCAAACGCCGGCCGGGGGCCGGCAACACGCCGTTACGGCTCTTGGCACGCAAACAGGCCGAGGCCGCAATGACGACCGGCCCCCACAACTAGCGGGCCGGGGACTTTCACGTCGTCATTGAATCGCAACGTCAAATGCACGGCGGTCTGGCTGAGCAGGTGATCGGGCCGGATATAGCCGGTGGGTCTCTTCTGTTTGTCATACTTGTGCGCGGAGAACGACTTGGGAAACCGCGAGAACGCGCTCCACTCGAACTGGCATGGCTGCTCAATCCCGGATTGAGCGAGGGCCTTTTCGATCAGTTTGCGGGTCTTTTCGGGCTTGCGATCGTCGTGTCCCGGGAGGATCACGGGCGTGACGCTGGCCCAGGCGCTGGCTGGCTTGGTGTACCAGAGGGCAACGGTGTCGTGCCGGGCCGGCACGAGCAGGGGAGGGTCACTACCTGCAAACTCATCGCCCCGCAAGGGCTCCAAGAGCTGCCCCGCCAGATGCCGTGCCACGTGGTCGAGCCACGCGTCGTCGCCCAACGGCGCCGCGATCATCATTCGCCGCACGCCGGGATCGGTATGCTGATGCCCCACCGACGGCAGCGGCAGATAAGACAGTTGCCGATGCTCCGGCGAGCCTTCGGTCGCGTGCCCTGCGACATACGTCTCGACCCAATCGCTCCCGACGCCGCCCGGTGGGTCCGTCTTCATCGCAGTGATCGCCAAGTGCCGGGCCATTCCCGCGATGTGGATGAGCCTGCGGTGTGGATAGCGGAAGCGGGTGCCGTCCGTGCGGCGGAGCTCGAAGACGCGGTAGGGACGTTGGACCGGATCGCCATCCCGTCGGTAACCATGCACGCGGAAGACCTTCAACGGCGGCACCGGCCTTAAGCCACCGCCTGACAGCCGGTTGAGAAATGCTTCATGCTTATGTGTTAGGTCGTCGAGGGTTCCTTCGCGCGGCACACGCAGGGGGGTACCGCCAAGCGGCGTCGGCTGCCAGCGATGTCCAGCCAGCGCCGCCGCCTGTTCGCCTGACAAGACGGTCGCATCACCGGCGACCATGTCGACACCCCAGCCCAAGTGCGTGATGCTGCGTGCCGTGGCGGTAAGGACTTGCGAGTGCAGACACTGACCGTTGGGAAGGGGATAGAGATAATGGACCGCTTCGCTTGACAGGTGCATCGCGCGAATATCCTTTTCTGTGCGGTAGTCGGCGATGTCCGCGTCTCCCCCTTTCGACCATGACAGAGCCACCCTATCTGCCACATTGTCGGGAACGTACAGTCGGTAGGCTCGGTCCGAGCGTGCCGCATGGGCAGCCACGATCTTGGGGGGCGATTGGGTTTCGAGCCAGTTCAGCGCGGAAGCGGCGCTCGTCAGTCTGGTTCGTTCGTTCCAGCGTCCGGCAGACGACGCGACCATCGCCTGGAACAAACGCAGGGGCGATGGCGGCCACTCCGGATCGTCCCCATCGCCACGTCCGTGGCTATACGGCTGGAGGAAGCGAACGGTGATGCAGAGGAAGGTCGGCATCATGGAGTCTCCGTGCTGTCCGTCGCCGCCTCGCCCTTCTTGCCGCGCTTGGCTTTGGCTTTCTTATCGGCATCGGCTTTCACGTCGCGCTTGGCGCGTTCCTTCTCGAACGGGACGGCCCTGCTCTGGCCCACTCCGAAGGCCCCGGCCGCCGCGGTGGCGAATTCAAGGGCGGCGTCGTGGGTCACACCGCAAGGTTGACGTCGGCCATCGGGGTACACCTCGAAAAACTCGCGCGGCTGGTCAGGATCGAGTACGAGCGTGCAACCCTGGCGCAGGTGGCCTTCGATCCGGGCGGTGAAGGCGACGAGCGACAGGCCAAGGATATACCGCCGGAGGGCCAACGTATGGGCTGCATCATCGCCGGCGTGTAACTGTCGGAGTGCCGCTAGGCCAAGGGTTGCGTCCCGGCGGATCCCGCCATCGGCAATCACCCCCCCGTGTGCCCCGGAGGCCGGGTTGTGAACGAAACCCCGTTGCGCGAGAGGGCTCTTGTTGTTGCCTTCGGCTTTGGCTTTGTCCTCCTCACTGAAGACATCCAACTCGGAGTAGTCCAGCGGGGGGACGTACACCGCGCCGCGCGTCAGCTCGCGCACATTGAAAGCACGAACCGCCGACGCGATCAGGCGCGGCCGTTTGTCCTGATTTCCTTTCTCGCCCCGAGAATTCCACACCCCAAACACCAACGAAGTTGGGGCGATCTTTGCCAAGGGCGATGCGTCACCTCTGATTGACGCGCGAAAGACAGCCTCGATCTCATCTTGAAGCGAAGAGCAACGAACAAGCGCATCGCCCGCGCGATGCCCGGCTTCAAGTATGTTGACCTCATGTTCGCCCGCCTTGATCACGATCTGGGGGACGAGGTGCCGGTACTTCTCCCGCATGAACAGCGGCTCGATGCGGTTCGCCTGCGAACCCACGCTGTCAATCAGGCAGACGTTTCTGCCGTCCTTCTCTTCACCGAACCAGTCGATGTTGTACCCGCCGGGGAAGCCGTCGCCCGCGGCGAATGTGGCGGGGAACAACACGCCGTCGGCACCCTCCACCGGCATTAGGTGCTCACGGATGACGAGAGCGGCGGGTCCGGCGTCGGCCAGATACCGGTCAAAAGTGTCGAGGTCAGCCATTGGTTAGACTCCTTCGGTAGGGTTGAGCGGGCAGAAAGGCCTTCATGTACTTGGTACGGCGGAACAATTCAAAGCGGTATTGAGTGCTACTTGCCAACTGAAGGTGTCCCGATGCGGCGGCTCCAGCAACCGATAGGGGGAGCGGAACGGCCCAGGCGCAATAGGTAAACTGCTCTTGCGTTCCTGTGGCCTGAGGCCGAAAACGTTGTAGGCCAATGAAGGCCAGTAACTCCAGTAGCGGTCGATATTCAGACTTCAGGCTGAGCGTATCGGCACTAAAGCCCGCATCCCGGGCGTTTCCAGTTCGGCAGAGAGCGGAATCAAAGTTGAATGGGAGAGAGTCGTCTTGCACGGAGTGGAATAGTTTCGCGTCTACCAGAGGGTTCTCGGCAAAATCACGTCGAATCGCAGCCATCATCGCAGACACCATCCCGAATACCATCTGCTTTGCTGCCCAGGTCTTGAGATCCGTTCGATTCCCTTGCTCGTCTCGCCACCAGTCGAGCCAGAGACTAAACGGGGATAACAAGTACAACCGTTCAATTCGCCACGCTGCCTGAAGCCGGCTCTTCTCTTCGAGGTCCCCCCTTGTCAGGCCCGACTTTGCAGCACTGAGTAATGTGGCCAGTCGTCTTTGTTGTTCCGGCGCAAGTGAGCTGGAAATATCGGCCTTCTCGAACGCATTTGTCAACTCGTCAAGCGTTCCATTACACACGACGTGAAACGCGCTACCATCGGCGCTGAACCACCCCTCCGCCGCGGGCCACAGCCGGTCGGCCAGTTCCAGCAGGCCGCAGCAGGCGAAGAATTGGCCGGGGTTGGTTACATCGACGCTCACGGTGATCGATGGCTGGGGAGGCTGGTTCATCGCGATGCCCCTTTTGTCTCGGTCACAAACTCAGATGGCTCGGCGCTGGCAGCCCAGTCGGCGGCGCGGAGCAGAGATTCGAGGTACGCCAGGCCCCACCGGCCGTAGCGGTGCTGGAGGCGGGCGAAACGGCGAACCACCTCACAAGCCAGTTCGGAGTCGGCTTGTGTTCTGCGGGGGGCAGGGTCGAATGCCTCGTCGATCGGGAAGTGCGGCCGGGCGCGGCCGTGGTGCGCCGCCACCAGGTGTAGCACCACGTCTTGCATCCCAGGCGAGAGTTGTCGAAACTCCGTGTCGTCCATAGCATCACCCAGTGAACCAAACTCGTGGCGATACGTTTCCGGCAGCTTGGCGCCGCTGCGCCCTGATTTGGCCCACACTATTCCCGGATACGCTCGGTTGCCTAGCATAGACTGGAACTGTGGACGCCGCTTGCCATGATCGTGCAACTTCGCCGCCAGCCGCACGGCCTGGGCGATGTCGTCCGGCAACGAAAGTCGTGCCAAGATGCGATCCATCCGACGCACGACGTCCCCAGCATGGATGTCCCACCGCACCGGGCGTTGCGCGGTGCGCGTCCCCTCCAGCGGTTTCCGCTTGTACCAGTCCCACGTCGGCCGCTCGTCGTCGCGATCATCATCGCGGCTCAGGTCGATACTTCGCACCAAACGCATCCCGGCGGTTTTCTTTTCGTAGTCTTGATCGCCAGACCAGAGGCGGATACGCCGCTCCGTCGCGGGGGCGTCGATGTCGGCGACGTCGGCCACGGGGTCGTCGGACGCCCCGTCAAGCATGCCGCGGCTCAGTCCGCCCACCGTCGGGGGCAACAAAACCATGCATCCCTCCATGCGGGCAATGAGTGGGTTTCTGGCTGCCGCCTTCGTGGCGGAGGGGTCGGCCACTTTGGCGAGCGGCCAAGTGGTCACTCGTCCTTGTTCGTCCACCACCCAAGCCGGCGCGGTCGGATGCCTGCCAGCGAGCACTTGAAGTGCATCGAATATGCGGTCGCTGCGATCGCGCAGGAGCTCATGCGGCTTGAGCGGATAGTCTTCAAGCAGGTCCTCCAAATCCTCGGGCCTGTAGCGGTCGAGTACGTCGGGGGCGATGATTTCGACCTCGTCGCGCCACGCCACATAGGTCTCCGGCGGCTCCCATTCCGCGAGGCCGTGCAGATATGGTGCGACCGGCGGCCGACCGGGCAACCCCTCGCGGATTGTCGTCATCGCCCAGGCATCGAACAGAATCTCCGTGGCATCGAGCACCGTCGGGGTGGGCGAAAAAGCGTCCTCGATTTTGCACGGCAGGTCGGACCGGTTTTTCAGTTCTCCCAACGCCTTTGGGCTGGCGTCGTACCGAGTTACGCCGGGTTCGTCAGCCACTTGCGGAAGCCGTGGAAGGTAATTGAGCAGCTTTAGAGTGTTCTCCCGAGCCGCGGAGAGCCTGCTCTTTTCGTCAAACTCTGCCGGATAGACCACATCAATCCGCGCGCTGCCGTTTCCAAACCGATTCACGCGGCCGAGACGCTGGGCCATGCTCTCGAAGGTTGACAGGTCGCAGACCATGTGGTCGGCCGACAGATTGACGCCAACCTCGCCAGCGCTAGTGCAGACTAAGTAGACCGTGCCATCAGTGGGCATTACGCCTTCGGCCCGGTCGGATTGGGGCACGAAACGCGCGAACACCGGGCTAGACTTGACCAGTTGATCGCGCTCCTGGCCGCGCATCGTGCCGGTGAGTGGTTGGACGCGATCCGGGAACACTCCGTCCTTTTTGTCGGTGAGCTTGGCGCAGACCTTCAAAACATCGTCAATGGTGCGGACGTAGACCAATACGGCAGCATCGGAATTCCTGTGCTCCAACGCAAGCTTGGCAATTTGCTCAGCCATCTTGTCCGCGGGGGCTTTATGCAGCCGCAGTGATTTTTTCGCGTTCAACCGTCGCCAGACATGGTGAATTGGCTCTGTCGGCGGATCGGGAATCACGGCCGGCACTTGTCTCTCCCCATCCGTCAGCACGGAGGAGCCGCCTTTTTCCCCCTGCGCCTGGCCGTTGCCGCCTCTCGCCGTCGCGGACAGGGCCGTCACACGCAGCTTGGGCCAGGGCAGCGTGCCCGTTCGTTCGCGTTCGTTTTGCTCTCGCTCAATGCCTTCGATGAGCGCCTGAAACGCCGGTTCCAGGTGCGCCTCATCATGCACGAGCAAGGCGTCCTGCCCGAGAAAGCCCGCGTGAAGTGGCCGGCTCTTGAACCCGATGCGGTAGCCCGTGAACAGGAGGCGGCTGCCGATCATGTCCACTGTGCCCACGACGATGGCCGGTCGGGCAGGGTCGGCCCGCCACTCGCCGTTGTCGGCAAACTGGCCGCGGAGGGTGCTGATCGCCAGCACGTCCTGATGGTCGCCGGGCTCGCGGTCGCTCGTGCACAGTTTGGCAAGCAGGCCTCGCAGTTTGTTCAAGACCGCCCGGTCGTCCTTGGACAAATCGCCCTCGCCGTTGAGGCGGCTCCTGACGTTCTCCGCTTCCGTGGTCGACTGGTCCACAACGGTTCGGCGGTTGACGACATACGCCAGCCGGCGGGGCACCTTCGCGGGCGCGTTGGCCAGCGCGATCAGCCAAATGGCTATGATCGAGGTCTTGCCGAGGCCCGTGGGAAGGTCGCAAGAGCGGGGGAACTCGCCGCGGACAAACTTGGCATACATGGCCTCCTGCCACGGGAAAGGGACGTTCCCGGTCAGCGCCTTGAAGGCGGCTGAAAATGACGGAGAGATCATCGCGTCGCTCTCATTTCCTGGGTGGATCTGGACATTAGTATCTATATGAACGGCTGTCAAGACCCCGTCGCAGAATTCCTAGGTGGTTTCTGTTTGCGGGCGTGATCCCCTCGGACGGGGCGCGGGCGGTCGGCTGCCATTGGCCTCGTATGAGCTTATCGGGGCTTCCTCCTCGCGAGCCGCCCGCGCTTCCGGAGGTATACCAGCCTGCCCAGTATCTCCGTTTCCGGCGCCTCGCCCGCCGCCTCGAGCGTCCATCGCTCGGATAGCGGGATCGCAAGCAAGTCGCTGCTTCGCACGCCGCCAAATAGTTCGAATTGTGGCCGATGGCCGCTTCATTTCGTTGGCGATCGCGACCAGCCGTTTTCCCTTGAGCACATGCTCGTAGGCGACCTGTCGGTATGAACGCGGCAACCGATCGATAGCCTCGGAACAACGATTCAAATCTCGCGGTTCTGCACCTGTGATCGGACGGGCCTCGCGAGCTAACGCTGGGCAATCGTCCGCCGTAAGCTGTGCATGCCGCCGCACTCGTTCACGCCGCAAACGGGTGATCCGGAGATTCTCGGCCATGCGGAGGATCCGCCCTTCGATGGAGGGGTGTGACCAATCGTATTGATGGCGTTTTTCCACGCATGCCAGCGCCAGGTCGCCGTACAGGTCCTGTCCGTCGTGGCCGCCGCCTCCAAGTCGCTCGATCGTTGGCCGAAGGCGTTCCAGCATCACTGTTATTGCGTCCATTAGGCTGCTCCTTTTGGCTTCCTAACAGCGTATTCGCGCGAACTGGGATTTCGTTTCATTTGAGTCCCGCGAAGCGGTCCTTGACAGACACGCACGATCATGATACCATATTCTGTACTGAGGCTGCAATCAGGTGCCCCAGATGACCCGTAACGCAGCCTCGCGACACGGCTTGAGACTCGAAAGCACCTTCTTCCGCAGCCCAAGGCGCCGCGGCCCCATTGAAGCGAGTCTCGCGACGCGGTCTGCATCCTGAAACCGCTGTTTTCCGCGGCTTACCAGCCGCGGCCCCATTGAGAACTCGGAACCCTGCCGGCTGCCGCGGCACAGTCTGCTGCGGCCCCGGCCGGGGGACCGGCGTTACGGCTCCATGCACCGGAGACCATCCGCAAACCGCCACCCAAACCGAGGATGTCCTTGTACCTAAAAGTAGTGTTCCAGCCATCTGACGAGGGGGGGTACACGGTTTCGGTTCCGGCCCTGCCGGGCTGTATCTCCGAAGGGGATACGCTGGAAGAGGCCCGACAGAATATCCGCGAAGCAATCGCGCTCTACCTGGAGCCAGTCGAGGAAACCGGGCCCCCCGAGGGCGCTGTGGTCGAGGAAGTCGCGATCTGACCAGATCCAAGATCGCCTCCGCGAAAAGACTCCATGCCCGCTCGCGGCCGCTCATCTCTGCCTCCCTCCTCTCGCCCTCACCCTGCCCTCTCCCGGAGGGAGAGGGGACCACGCGGCCGTTCATCTCCACAACCCCCTTCCTCGCCCTGCTGCGGCCCCTCACCCTGGCGATTTCCCAGTCGCAGCGAAACCGCGCGCGGGACAGGCGGATCGGGTCAGAAATTCGGCAGATGGGACGAATAGCCAAGCCCTCACCCTCGGGCACCGTGCGCAGCAAGGTCGCTCCCGGAGGGCGAGGGGATCTTGCGCCCACCGTAAGCCTCCAGCGACGATTGTAGTTCGGCCGTGATCTCCCTCCGCAGCCCCTCCGGCTCCAGCACCACCGCGTGCTGCCCGAAGCTCATGATCCACCGCTTGATTTCCTCGGTGTCGGACAGGTGGAACTCGGCCTCCAGGCTGCCGTCCTTCTGCGGTGTGAGCTTCTGGCTCTCGTGCCACTTCGACTCCGACAGGTACCGGGCCACCGCGGGCGAGAAGCGGACCTTGATCCGCACGTCTCCGTCGCTGTGGTAGACGCCGAACGAGCCGGCCAGGTGCTTTTGAAGGTCGAAGTCCTCGGGTCGCTGGAAATGGACCTGGGTGACCTCGGCCGCCTCGATCCGGCTGACCTTCCAGTGGCAAATCTCGTCCCGCGGGACGGAGCGGCCGACCAGGTACAAGGCGCCCCGGTGGTAGACCAGGCCGTAGGGATAGATGTCGTAGGTCACTGGCTCCGTGGCCTGCATCGACTGGTAGGTGAGGAAGACGGCCCGGCGGTCCTCGATGCCCACCATGATCTCGTCGATCAACTCGGCCTTCTTCGTGTAGTCGCCGGTGCCCAGCATGGTCTGGTGGAAGGTCGTGCCGAACTGGTCGATGTACCGAAGGGCCTGCGAGCCCAGAGTGGCGCGGATCTTCTTGAACGCCCGCTGGGCCGCCTCCCAGAACACCGTGCCGGCCAAGGGCTCCAGGAACCGCCGGCCCAGGTAGAGGGCGATGGCCTCGTCGAAGGCAAAACCCAGGCCCGGCTCATTCCCGCCGGCTTCAATGTGCCACTTCTTGCGGCCGAACTGCTCAACGGTCTCCTTCAAGGGAAAGCCGGCCGCCTGGAAGGTATCGAGGTCCCGGCGGATCGTCTTCTCGCTGACGCCCATCTCCTGGACCAACTCCTTGACCGTTGCCCCGTGACGGCGGGCACAAAGGGCCCGTAGCAGAATCCATTGACGAACCAGCGGAGACTGCTCGGCCATCACGGCTTCCCTCTTGTTGAAACAGTAGCGACAGAGCAAATGAGCATAGTCCAACCCGTCGCCGCCGGGTAGTGGTGGCCGCCCTGTCGGGGTGAACAGAGGCATGGCGGTTGACGAATGCATGGGACATTGAGGATGATAAACTGGAGAATCTCACCCACCCTTCGGAGTTGCATCGCAGTCTGACGGAGGTTAGCCTGCTCTTGATGATACAACGGGGGTTGGTCAGATCCCGACTAACCCCTCTCCGGAATTTCTTGCAATGTGCGACCAACGGGCGGGCCAGTTCGAATCCGATAGGACCGCGACGCCATCTGGTGGCGGGTAATTGCTGCTTGGCCCCCAGCACCCCGCTAGGCTTGCGGCCCCCTGGCAGCCTTGGAGGGCGGGGGTGGCCCTGGAGTCAGCCTAATCGCCGAGGGCTCCAGCGGCCTTCCTGTGCACCTAGAGGGCTAGCGGTCGGTGCGGTAGGGTCGGAGGCTTGGCCACCTGCTGGTGCGACTCCTGGGCATGAGCGAAGGTCTGCCACCCCGTCATCGCGGCCGGCGAGCTGCCATGGCCGGTGCCGATCGACGACCTGGCGGTCGGCGGCCCCCTGGCTGGCGAGCGCCGCCGCCGATAAAATGGCTGCCATGCTACCGGTTGACGGGGCCCCGATGGACACAAACGCGTACCGCCTCGGTGGCAAACAAGGATTCGGCCCGGCCCGCTGCCGGCGATGCGAGTTAAGCACAGAAATACAAGTTACCGCAAAGAGCTAACCATGTATCCTGTCAACTTCCGAAAAGAGAGAGCGGAGTACCTTCTCGACTGTCTCGCTACCGGCAAGCCCATTGCCCCTTCACAGGCGGGTGAATGGACTATCGACGACATGATGGCGTTAGCAGGTGCCTGTCACTTTGGGGCCATGTCCCACGGCCCAATTCTCGCCACGGTAATGGGCATCGACACAACCAAGCTTCCAAAGGAGTACCAAGAGGCGCACGAAGAGACGCTTTTCGCTGACCTCCGCGCGGCCATCGAATTCTACGGCCACTTGACCATGCTCGTGGAGGACGGTCAGTACGACAGCGAGTTCGAGCCGTGCATGGTGGCGGCCGTCAGGCAGACTGGCGACGTACAAAGCTCCGTCACCGTCGTTCAAGGCCACAAGAGCCAGAGAGGACTTGGCGGACCCGGCGAGTAGTCGAAAGTGACGATGATTGCCCGGCGCCGAGAACTGGCCTGGTCGCTCACCAGCATGCAGCCCGCAACCGGCAATATGCTGATCGGCCCGTGGCCGGCTTCCATCCTTTAAGGGTGCGCAACGGTTGCGCACTTTGCTGGATCGCCTTGCTGACACATGTCGCCGACGAGAAAAGCGGCCGGGACGATCGGCGTGCGAGCTTTCCGGGGGATGACTTCGGCACGTCCCGGCCAGGTATGGCTGTACCACGAGTTGGGAGGGCATTCAACTGGGCGCCCGTGGACCAGCATCCGGGAGTTTCGTGGCGAGGAGAGATGAAGTAGCATGGCCTCATAGGGGGAGGGATCACCATGGACAGCAAGATTGCAGCCGCGATTCACCTGGAATTGGAGCCCGTGGCCCTTGTCTGGGCGGATGAGAAGCCCGAAGGGGCAATGGAATTCACCCCCGGCAAGTGGGGATGCGTCCTGTTTCTTCTGGCCGCGGCGGCCAAAGGGAAGACAGCGGCAGCCAGCCGCGAGACGTTCGGCTGTTTTGGTGGGGGCGTCGGCCTGGGATTCGGCGAGCAATACAAGAACTTCCCCGGCGGCGAGGACTGTTTCTGCCGATTCCTCTCCAGCGGCAACGCCGGCACCGAGCCCAGCCAGTCGCTCGGCCAGGGGATGGTAGCCTCGGGGGCGACAGCCATGGCCGAGGATTTCCTCTTGGGCGAGCGATACCTCAAGCACCCGGAGTTGGTCAGGAAGTTCGTCGCCTGCTTGCCGATCATAGACATCCCCGCCCGCTACGTCGTCATGAAACCGCTCCGCGACGTGGATCTCACGCGGGATGATGTCCGCAGCATCACCTTCCTGGTCAACCCAGACCAGCTCTCGGCCCTGGTGGTCCTGGCCAATTACGAGGGCGAGCACAACGAGAACGTCATCATCCCCTTCGCCGCGGGCTGCCAGAGCATCGGGATTTGCACATTCCGGGAGAACAAGCGGGAGCACCCACGGGCGGTGGTGGGCTTGGTCGACCTTTCCGCCCGCAAGAACCTGCGACGGCAGCTCGGCAAGGAGGTGATGTCCTTCTCCGTCCCGCCCGAGATGTTCAAGCGGATGGAGGGGAACGTCACGGGGAGTTTCCTGGAACGCGAGACGTGGAAGAGCCTCTTGGAGTAACCCCATATCGACCGCAAAGAAATGATGCGGTGGGCATTATGGGCGTTTACTGAAGAGGTAGATCGGAGGAGTTAGACATGAGGGTATTGGGGATTTCGGGTAGTCCGCGGCGTGACGGAAACACCGATATTCTGGTGAACACCGCTTTGGAGGTCCTGGCGGGCGAGGGATTGCAAACGGATTTTCTCTCGCTGGCGGATCGACCTATCAAACCCTGCGTGGCTTGCCGGGGCTGTTTTGCCTCGGATACGATCCGCTGCGTCCAGGAAGATCCGGCTTTTGAGGGAATTCTGGACAAGTTCGCCGAGGCCGATGGTATTGTGCTCGGCTCGCCAGTGTACTTCGGATCGGCCACGCCGCAGATCATGGCCTTGCTGGACCGGGTCGGCTATGTCGCCCGCAAGCATCCGCAACTGCTACGGCGGAAGGTGGGGGCGGCGATCGTCGTGGCCCGCCGTGCCGGTCAGAACTTTACCTTTGCCCAACTCAACTACTTCTTCCTGATCAGCGAGATGATCGTGCCCGGCTCAACCTATTGGAACGTGGCCTTCGGCCGGGAAAAGGGCGAGGTGCGAAATGATGCGGAAGGCTTGGATACGGTGAAGAATCTCGCCCAGAACATGGCATGGCTGATGAAGCGACTGGCGACCGCGGCTGACCAGGAAGTTTAGCACCCTGACAGGATGGGACCGATGGCCGACACGCCACGACTGGGCAAGCAGCCGCCACGCCACACGTTCTTCCTAAACCCGTACATCGACGCCCGCTTTACCAAGTGCCCGAAGTGCGAAGGTAAGATGGGGCAGAAGAAGTTGCCCCTGGTAATCCACGTCGATGGTTGGGGGTTGGTCTCGCTCAACAAGACCTGTCGCTTCTGCTCCCGCTGCAACCTGCTGATCGCCCACAAAGACGAAATCGAGCCCCTACTTGCCCAGCTTTTCGAGCAGCAGAACCGGAAGGTTATCGGCAACGAATACCTCGTGGTTGGCACGCTGGACCGGGCCGATTGGAAGCGGGGTGTCTCGGGCAAGATCACGACCGAGGAAATGCTCAAGGCGTTGCACGATTTCAACGACGTGGTGCAATTCAAGTTCGTAGGCGGCTGGAGGCCCAAGAATCCGTGAACGCTCCGAGCAACGCTCCATTCGAGAACAAGATCCACGCCGAGTTGCGACCGTGACCCTAAGCGATGAGCCCGGCTTGCATTTCTCCCCAAACCGGTTCTAATCACCACGTTCCATTTTGCGGACCACTACCCCCATTTTTCCCCCTACCAGATGGAGAGAAAGACCCATGGCCCAAGCCACCACCCCCAAGAAGCCCCTGACCAAGTCCGAACTCATGGCCAACATCGCCGCCGCCACCGACCTTTCCAAGAAGCAGGTGGCCGCCATGCTGGAAGCCCTGGCCGCCGAGAT
>Ga0326727_10021191_pt1 | contig 12772 bp, 10 predicted proteins | sample MB2enrmetagenome_FD_207643 | JGI IMG/M metagenome (GOLD analysis project Ga0326727, IMG submission 207643) | Lab enriched peat soil microbial communities from McLean, Ithaca, NY, United States - MB29MY | ecosystem: Environmental > Terrestrial > Soil > Wetlands > Peat | place: USA: New York...
ACCAGGCCGGTAATGGTGGGGGGCGCCGGCGCCGCCACCGGCAGCACGATCGATATCGATTTGAGCGGCCTCGCCGTGGATACGCGCGGGCTGTCGCTGGGTGGTGCGAACGGCATGACGGCGGTCGCCGGGAGCGCGGATATCGGCGATGCGTCGCCCACCGTCACGGTGGCTCAAATCGTGGCCAACACGGCCAATACCGGTTCCGAGGCGACTCCCGGTTTCACCGAGTTCTCCTTCACGGGACCCGGTTTCTCGGACGGGAACGCGATCGCCATCGCGGTCAATCTGCAAAATGTAACCACGCTCGATGGCCTGACCGCGGCGGTTAACGCGGCCATCCAGGTGGCCGCCGCCGGCAGCAGCGCGGCGGACGAGGCCTTCAAGACCGCTGGGATTACGGCGTCCGATGCCAACGGTATGCAGTTGTCGTTCAGCTCCCCGGACACTCCCTTCCAGGTGGCAGCGGGCGATCAGATGGCTAACGCCCTGATGGGAAATCTGAAGGGCACGGCCGGCATTCCCCTGGCTACCACCGTAATCGGTCAAGCCACGGCCGCCGCGGGCGCACCGTTTACGCCCACCAATGTTGCGGTCCAAATTGCGGGCGCCGGCTTGGCGTCCCCGGTCGACCTGACACTCGCTCCGGCGGACACCGACACGGCGGCGGCGATCGCGGACCTGACCAGCCAAGTGGCGGGCAATGCCCAACTACAAGCCGCGGGCATCACCTTGCGGGGTCAGCCGGGAGGGTCGCTGACGTTTACTTGCGCCAGCGGCGGTACGTTCAGCGTGGAGGCGGCGGGCGATACCGCCAATGCGCTGGGCTTGGGATCGTTTGTCGCAAACGCCGGCGGCGGAGTGGACTACACCAGCATTTCGGGTTACGCCTACGACCCAACGACTGCTTCCGGCAATGCGCAACTGGAGTTTTCGATCGGCGGGGGTACGAGCATCGCGCTTCCGCCCATCGACCTGGGCTCGGGGACCGTCACCGGGAGCGATATTGCTTCGGCATTGAACGACGATTTCGCGAAAAATCCAACCTTGCAGGCGGCGGGACTCACGGCCAGCTTCTCGAACAATAACCTCACCATTTCTTCGTCCAACAACACTTACTTTCGCGTAAATCCCGGCGGCAGCGATCCCACCGCGGATGTCGGATTTGGCACGGCGGGCGCACCGTTCACACAGGACCTCACGGCGTCCGCCGCGCTCAGCAACGCGGTGGATTCGAGCGGAGCCACCACCGTGACCCCGTTGCCGTTCCAGAATCTGTCGTACGGAAACGACGATCAGACCGTCATCGTTTCAGCCGATGACGTGGACGGTAACGCGCAAACCGCGACGATTACGCTCCAGAACAACAACCTGGCGCGCACCGGACAAACCATCGACCAGGCCATCGTCGATATCAACCATCAGCTGCAAACGAGCAACAATACGACGCTTGAGAAGATTGTGGCGGTCAAGGAGAATGTGGGCGGCGTCGAAAGCATCGGCTTTTTGAGCAGTCTCAATTCGTTCACGGTGAGCGTGGGCAATTCTGTCAACGGCAACGGGCTGAACGGCGGCGTGGCGGTTTCCGAAAACTCGACGTTGACGGGCGCCAGTGTCAACGTATCGGTGGATACGGAAGCCAACGCCCTGGCGGCAGTGACCGCGATCGACAATGCCGTAAACCAACTGGGAGCCGTCCAGTGCGTGGTGGGCACGGGCGAGGACCAGTTGAATTACGCGATGGGACTTTCGCAGTCGCAAGTTACAAACTACTCGGCGGCGGAATCGAACATTCGCGACACGGACGTAGCGGCTGGAGCCGCCAACCTCACAAAGTCGCAGATCATCGAACAAGCGACGATTGCGGCTATGGCACAGGCCAATACGTCGATTCAGGCCGTGCTTACGCTGCTGAAAGGTGACTAGGCGTTGTGGAGCACTGCCGATGGTTAGCGCAATGGATAGTAACCGGACGGCACCTTGCGCACACCCTCCGGAACATTCCCCCTTGACATGCACCGCGCTACAATAAAAAGATAAATTAATCTGAATTCTTCCGCCGACAAAACAGGCAATGGAGGTTTCATGGCAGTATTAGCGGGGCAGAGTACACTCTCGCTCGAAGAGCAGGCCTTCGTGGATCGCACGATTGCTACGTACTCCGGACGTCCCGGGGCGCTGCTCGGCATCCTGGAACGGATCCAGGAGCGCAATCCGCGTAAATACCTATCTCCCGAAGTGCTCGAATACATGGCGGAGCGAATGGACGTGGCGCAACTCTACAGTGTGATTACATTTTTTGCGCTGTTCAACCTGGAGCCGCAGGGGGAGCATACGATCTGCATCTGCCGGGGAACGGCGTGCCACACGCGCGGGTCGCGCAATTTGTTACAGCGTCTGCGGCTGGAACTGGGGCTGCCGGAGGAAAGCGAAGACGGCGCCGATAAATTGTGCGTTACGACGCCCGACGGGCAGTATTCGCTGCGCACGGTCGCCTGCTTTGGCCAGTGCGCCCTGGCGCCGGTGGTGGAAGTGGATCATGCCATCTTCGGCCACATGAACGAACAGGCATTGCATCGTGAACTGGACCATTTGAGCGGGAGGAAAGAGTGATCCGCATACAAGATATCGCCACCTTTGCCGCGGTTCGCGAGGCCGGCATGGCGAAGTTGCTGCCATCGCGGCCGAGGATCGCGGTCGGCATGGGCACCTGCGGCGCGGGCAACGGGGCGGAAGGCGTGTACCACGCGTTTGCCGAAGCCATCAACCAGCAAGGCCGCGATATGAAGCTGGCGTCGGTGGGGTGCTTCGGCTTTTGCGCGCAGGAACCGCTGGTGAACGTGCGGCTGCCGGGCGGACCGCTGGTGATTTTGCGCCGCGTGCAGGCGAGCGACGTTCCCAAGATCGTGGATGCGCTGGCGGAGGGCAAAATACCGGAAAAGCTGGCGCTCTGCAAGATCGAAGAGTGGGACCACCTGACGGCGCACCTGCAATACGGCGCGGGGTTTCCCAAGATGCCCTCCTGGCAGGACGTGCCGTTCTTTAAACCGCAGAAAAAGATCGTGCTGCGGAACTGCGGGCTCATCAGCCCGGACGATATCGAAGAATATGTGGCGGTGGGCGGTTACCAATCGCTGTACAAGGTACTGATCGACGCCAATCCGGAAATGGTGATCGAGCAGATCAAGGCCGCCAAGCTGCGCGGCCGCGGCGGAGCGGGTTTCTTGACCGGCCTCAAATGGGACTTCCTGCGCAAGGCCGGGAACGATCCGAAATACATTATCTGCAATGCGGACGAGGGCGATCCCGGCGCGTACATGAACCGCAACGAGATCGAAAGCGATCCGCACGCGCTGCTCGAGGGCATGATCATCGGCGGGTATGTGATGGGGGCGGCGGAAGGCATCATCTACGTGCGCGCCGAATACCCGCTGGCGGTGCACCGGCTGACGCGGGCCATCGAACAGGCGCGGCAATCGGGCGTGTTGGGCGACAACATTCTGGGCCGCGGGTTCAAGTTCGATATTCAGTTGGTGGAAGGCGCGGGCGCTTTTGTATGCGGCGAGGAAACCTCCCTGATCGCTTCGCTCGAGGGCTTCGCGGGCCGGCCGCGTCCCCGGCCGCCGTTCCCGGCGCAGAAGGGGCTGTGGGGCCACCCCACCAATATTAATAATGTCGAGACCTGGTACAACGTGGCGCCCATCGTGTCCAAGGGGCCGGCGTGGTTCAGCGAGACCGGCAGCACGAAGAGCGCGGGCACCAAGGTTTTTTCTTTGGTCGGCAAGGTGACCAACACGGGCTTGGTGGAAATGCCGCTGGGGACGCCGCTCAAGACGTTCATCTACGACGTGGGCGAGGGCGGGTCGGACGGCAAGCCGGTGAAATCCGTGCAGACCGGCGGCCCCTCGGGCGGCTGCATTCCGCAGGAGATGTTCGATACGGCGGTGGATTACGAAACCCTGGCGCAGCTCGGGTCGATCATGGGCTCGGGCGGCATGGTGGTGATGGATGAAGACAACTGCATGGTGGATGTGGCGCGCTACTTCATCGAATTCACGCACTCGGAATCCTGCGGCAAATGCATTCCCTGCCGCGTGGGCCTGGATAAGTCGTTGCGTATTCTGAACGCGTTCACGCGCGGCAAAGCCACCGAAGCGGACTTGGACAAGCTGGACGAGATGGGCCGCATGATCCGCGATACTTCGCTGTGCGGCCTGGGACAGACGGCTCCCAATCCGCTGCTGACCACCATGCGGCACTTCCGCCATGAGTTCGAGGACCACATCCGGGCGCACCGGTGCCGCGCGGGCGTGTGCGAGGACCTGGCGCTATCGCCGTGCGAAAACAGTTGTCCGCTGCACATGAACATTCCGCGCTTCCTCGAGCTGTATCAGGAAGGGCGGCTCGAAGACGCGTTCGAATCGGTAGTGTTGGACAATCCGTTGCCGGCCTCCACGGGCCGCGTGTGCCAGCATCCGTGCGACAACCGGTGCCGCCGGCGGACGCAAGATAGCGCGGTGAACATGCGCGACGTGCACCGCTTCATCGCCGATTCGCTGTATCAATCGGACCGCTTTGACGCCATGGTGGAGCGGGTAGTGGCGCGCAAGCTGCCGCCGACGGATCGCAAAGTGGCGGTGGTGGGCGCGGGGCCCACGGGATTGGCCGCGGCGTTCTACCTGGCGCTCTTGGGGCACGAGGTCACCGTTTACGAATCGAACCCGGAGCCGGGCGGGATGCTGCGGTATGCCATCCCCGAGTACCGGCTGCCCAAATCGGTGGTGGCCCGCGAAGTGGAACTGATCCGCCGCCTGGGCGTGAATTTCCTATGCAATAAGGCGGTGGGCACCGACCTCACGCTGAACGATCTGGACAATGAGTTTAACGCGGTGTTCCTGGCCATCGGCACGTGGAAAGAAGCCTGGGTTTATTTGCCGGGCACGGAGTTGAAAGGCGTACTGCCGGCGCTGCTGTTCCTGGAAGCGGTGTCCAAGGAACAACCGGTGCGGTTGGGCCGGAAGGTCGCGGTGATCGGGGGCGGCAACGCCGCCATAGACTCGGCCCGCACTGCCCTGCGCCTGGGTTCGGAAGTGACCATCGTCTATCGCCGCGAGCGCAAGGACATGCCGGCGATTCGCGAGGAGACCAAATGCGCCGAACAGGAAGGCGCGAAGTTCGTCTTTCTGGCCACGCCGCATCGCATTGTCGGTGACGAAGCGGGCAACGTCAAGGCTATCGAAGTGGTCAAGACGAAGCTGGGCGAGTTCGACTCCTCGGGACGGCGGCGTCCCGTGCCGACCGATGAAATCCAGCGGCTGGAATGCGACAACGTAATTCTGGCGGTGGGCGAGGCGGTGGATATGGATTTCGTGCGCGCCTCGGGGCTGCGCATGAAGGAGAGCGGCACCATCGAAGTGGACCGCTACACGCTCGAGACCAGCCGGAGCAAGTTCTACGCCGGCGGCGACGCGATTTCGGGGGCCTCGAACGTGTCCAACGCCATGGGCTACGGAAAAAAGGCGGCGCGATTTATCGATATGCGGCTGATGGGGCCGGGACGCTGGGAGCGCATCGGAGCGCAATTCAGCTATAGCCAGGCGATACCCGAACAGCCGAGCGAGAGCCCGCGGCACAAGGTCAAGGACGTGCCGGCTGCTGAGCGGGTGGAGACTTTTGCGGAGGCCGTTATCGGACTGGCGGCCGAGGAGGCGCAGGAGGAAGCGGCGCGCTGTTTGCGCTGCGATATCCGCGACCACCATTGAGAGCTGATGACTTAGAACAAGGAGCAACCCTTGCCTGAGAAAATTTCGATACGTATTGACGGGGAATACGTGGCGGCGCACGCGGACCAGACCATTCTGGAGGTGGCGCGCGCCAGCGGCAAGTACATTCCCACGCTGTGCTGGCTGGAGAACATATCGCCCGTGGGCGCCTGCCGGTTGTGCATCGTGGAGGTCTCGGGGGTGGGACGTCTGCTTCCGGCTTGCACCACGCCGGTGCAGGACGGTATGAGCGTCACCACCAATTCCGAAAAACTGGCGCACTACCGGCGGATCGCCCTGGAGTTCCTGCTTTCGGAGCGCAACCATCAATGCGCGGTGTGCGTGTCCAACACGCACTGCGAATTGCAGACCATGGCGCAGAAGCTGGGCGTGACGAACGTGCGCTACAGCTATGCGTATCCGAAGCTGGCGGTGGATGTCTCGCATCCGCGCTACGTGCTGGACCACAATCGCTGCATTTTGTGCACGCGCTGCGTGCGGGTGTGCGCGGAGGTGGAAGGCGCCAGAGTGTGGGACGTGAGCTCGCGCGGCATCCGGTCGATGATTGTGTGCGACATGAACCGCCCGTGGGCGGATTCGCGGAGCTGCACCAATTGCGGCAAGTGCGTGCAGGTCTGTCCCACCGGGGCGCTGGCGGAGAAGGGCTTCGCGGTGGAGGAAATGGTGAAGCAGGACCGCAACATCAGACGCCTGGCCGCCCGGCAGGGAGGCCGGCCATGAAGAAAACCCGGCTGGCAACCGTGTGGCTGGATGGGTGCGCGGGCTGCCACATGTCGCTGCTCGATATTGACGAGGCCATCATCGGCATCGCCAACCGCGTGGAAGTGGTCTATGGACCGCTGGTGGACGCGCAGGAATTCCCCAAGGCGGTGGATGTGACGCTGGTGGAGGGCGCCGTCAGCTCGCAGGACGACCTCGAGAAGATCCGCACCGTGCGCCAGCGCAGTAAGCTGGTGGTGGCGCTAGGCGATTGCGCGGTGACGGGCAACGTGCCGGCCATGCGCAATTCCATCCCCACGCGCAAGCTGCTGGAACGGATCTACGTTGAGGGCGCGCAGGAAAGCCGCGTGGTCCCCTCCGAGGGCGTGCCGGGGCTGCTGCGGCAGGCCGTTCCGGTGCATGAAGTGGTGAAGGTGGATTTGCACGTTCCCGGCTGCCCTCCGCCGGCCAAGGCGATCGCGGCCGTGCTGGGCGAGTTATTGGAGGGCCGGGTGCCGGACCTGAAGACCAAAGTGAAATTCGGGTAACGGGGGAAGAGAAATGGTCATGCGCAAAATTACCATCGATCCCGTGACGCGCATCGAGGGTCACGCCAAGGTGGATATCTACCTGGACGAAAACGGGCGCGTTGCGGACACGCACTTTCACGTGACGCAGGTACGCGGTTTCGAGAAATTCACGGAAGGGCGGCCGTTCTATGAAATGCCGTCGATCACGGCGCGCATCTGCGGCATCTGCCCCGTGAGCCACCTGCTGGCATCTTCCAAGGCGTGCGATGCGATTATGTCGGTAACGCCTCCGGAGGCCGGGGTGAAGCTGCGCGAGTTGGTGCACTGCGCGCAGTTCGTGCAGTCCCATGCACTGAGCTTTTTCCACCTTTCGGCGCCCGACCTGCTGTTGGGGTTCGACTCCGACCCGGCCAAGCGCAACGTCTTCGGGTTGATCGAACAAAACCCGGAGATGGCGCGCATGGGCGTGGCGCTGCGCAAGTTCGGCCAGCAATTAATTGAAGGACTGGCGCAGGAGCGGATTCACCCCTCGTGGATCGTGCCGGGCGGCGTGAATAATCCGATGGATCGGGCGGTGCGCGAGCGGACATTGAAAGAGTTGCCGCAGGCGCGCGAGATGGCCGCCAAAACGCTCGACTTTTTCAAATCGGTGGTGGACCGGTTCGCGGAAGAGATCGCGAATTTCGGCGCCGAGCCCACCCTGTATGCGGGCCTGGTGGACGATGCTGGGGGCTTGCAGTGGTATGACGGTGGCCTGACGTTCAAAGATGCCGCGGGCGCGACGGTGGCGACCGTGCCGCGGGCGCTGGATTACGGGCAATTTATCGGCGAGGCATCGCTGCGCGATTCGTATTTGAAGGCGCCCTATTGCAAACCGTTAGGTTATCCGGCGGGCGTCTATCGCGTGGGACCGCTGGCGCGGCTCAATGTGGCCGACAAGCTGGGGACTCCGGTGGCGGACCGCGAACTGGCGGAGTTCCGGCAGCGCCTGGGAGGAATGGCGCACAGCTCGTTCTACTATCACTATGCGCGGCTGATCGAGCTGATTCGCGGGTTGGAGCTGATCGAAGCTCTGCTGGCGGACCCGGAGATCCTGTCTACGCACGTGCGCGCGCGGGCCGCCGTGAATTGCCTGGAAGGCGTGGGCATGATCGAAGCGCCGCGCGGGGTGCTGATCCATCACTACAAAGTGGATGAGACCGGCGCCATCCGCTGGGTGAACCTGATCGTGGCCACCGGGCATAACAACCTGGCGATAAACAAAAGCGTGGCCGCGGTGGCGCGCCATTTCGTGGACGGCACGCAAATTCGCGAGGGCATGTTGAACCGCGTCTCGGCGGTGGTGCGGGCCTACGATCCGTGCTTGAGTTGTTCGACGCACGCGGACGGGACCATCGAAATGGAAGTGACGCTGCGCGGGGCGGATGGGACGGTGTTGGATCGGGTGCGGTGAGGGCGCCGGCGGCCCAATCAGAGATCGGCTTCAATTTCCATGCGCAGCAGTGCCGTGCTGGAGGTTTTGCCTTGGGGATCGGCGCGCAATGAGAGCGTGCCGCCGCCATCCAGGGCATCGTGCAGCAGGAAATTCAATGCGCCCAAGTTGGGCAGCTCGTAGCGCTCCACTTTTCCCAGGCAAACGCCTTCGAAATGGCGTTTCACGCGCTCGGCAGTGACTTGCTCCACCAGGATCGGATAATAGCGGGGCTCACGCGCAATCAGGCCGATGTTGCACATGTTTCCCTTGTCTCCGGACCGCGCGTGTGCCAATTCAACTAACCGGACCTTCTTCATAAAGTCACCTCCGGCTGGATTTCCTGTTTGGGAATCAGCGTGGGCCAATACGCCACCACGTCTTCCACTTTGGGCCGGCCGCTGCCTAATCCTGTAACGCCGGGCGCGGTATTGAGCACCAGCGGAGCGATCTCCTTGGTGAAGCGCTCGACGGTGGCGCGGTCGGCGGAGCGCACTCCGGCGCGCAGCACCACTTCGGGCAATTGGGCGGCCAGGTCCGGCGAGGGTTCGGCGGCCGCAATGCCATGGCACGCCGAAAACCCGAGGAATTCGGTGCGCAGCGCCTCGAACCGCAGCCCCAGGCGCTCCAGGCGCGCCCGCAAGATACGGTCGGCCGCGCGCGCCTTTCGATACGCGTCCGGCCATGTATAACAAACCCAGCCGGTGGCCTTAAATCCCCAGGAATAGCTGATCGAAACCTTATAAGAGTCCGTGGCGGGCCGGCCTTTTATGCCGCGGAATCGCACGCGGTCGGGACCGTCCTGGTCGAGTTGCACCGAAGTGAAATCGGCGATGCAGTCGGGAGTAATATAAGCCCGCGGATCGCCGATTTCATACACGAGCTGTTCCTTCACCGAGGGCACGCTAACGCGACCGCCCGTGCCGGGGTGTTTAGTCACGACCATCGAACCATCGGCTTCCGCTTCGAGAATGGGATATCCAATGTCGTCCATGGCGGGAATCGAATCCCAATCCACCTGGCAATTGCCTCCGGTGACCTGGGCGCCGCACTCGATAGCGTGTCCCCCTACAATGCCCGTGGCCAGCAGGTCCCAATCCTCTTTACCCCAGCCGAACTCGTGAATCATGGGTCCGAGGACCAGCGCCGCATCCGCGCACCGTCCCGTAACGACGATCTGCGCGCCGCGGCCGAGCGCCTCGGCGATGGGGAACGCGCCGATATAGGCATTGGCGCTGAGCACGCGATGGCGAATGGTGTCCAGGCGCGCGCCGGTGTCCATGTTCCGGAACTCGATGCCGCGCGCGGTCAAGGCGTCAATGCGGTCGAGGATATCGTCACCCGTAACGGCGGCCACGCATACGTTGATCCCCTGCTCTTGCGCCAGCGCCCGGATAGCCTGGACGCAGGCCCGTGGGTTCAATCCTCCGGCGTTCGCAACCACGCGAATTTTCTTCCGGACCAGCTCGGGCAAAACCTGGCCGATCATCTCGGCGAAGTCGCGGGCGTAGCCGGTTTGGGGATCCCGGCGGCGCTGCTTCTGCAAAATGGACATGGTGACTTCGGCCAGATAATCGAGCGTCAAGTAATCGATGGGGCCGCGCCTGACCTGCTCGAGGGGAGCATCGATCGAATCGCCCCAAAAGCCTTGACCATTTGCGATGCGAATCATGATTACATCTTAAGCCGCGCCAGACTTAGGGTAGCGCAATCTCTATGGCCGCCGATTGGGCGCTCTCTTTGCCGGCGGCATCGAAGGCGGTGACGGCATACCGGTAGGTCTTTCCGTGCTCCACATTGCGATCCGAGTAAGTCGGCACGGCGCCCGTTTCCGCGACCTTCGCCAGAGAGCCGTCCGCGGCCGCGCGATAAATGCGGTATCCGGCAACTTCGATTTCCGAAATGGCATCCCAGGCTAGCTCGATGGAATTGGGGGCGGCCACGGCGCGCAGGCCGCCGGGGGCGGGCGGCGGCGGCGGTTCGATAGTAATGGCGAAGGGTTCGGAGAGATCGCTTTCGGCCGGGTTGAGTTTTTCGCCCAAAGGCTCGAGGGTTTGCACCAGGTAGCGATAGCGCGTGCCAAACGCGAGATGGGAATCCGTCCAGGCAGGTTCGGTTACGGTAGCGATAGTGTCGTAGCGATCCGAGTCCGCGACGGCGCGCGAAACGCGGAATTGCTTGCCGGATGCCTTCCAGGTGAGATGCAGGCCGGCCGATCCCGGCTCGGAGAGAACCGGCTCGCCGTGAATGTCCGCCGGTTTCTGTGGAGGCGCGACCACCGGAAGCGACAAAAACGACCAGCCGTCTTCCTTGCCGTTGGCGCCGATGGCGCGAATGCCGATCAGCACGTCGCGGCCGATCCACTCGCCGCCGGGCACTTCATAAAGGGCCCTCCCGGCCTTCGTAGCGCCCTCCGGAATGACCTTGGCTTGGGCAGCCCACCGGTCTGGAGTGAACGGCGATGGACCGGGCCCTATACGCAAATCGAGCTTGGGCGGCTCACTCATCTGCCGGCCCTCGGTGGTCATTCGCGGGATGGCGCACTGTACCACCAGGTTGGCTCCGCGCTGGACGGCGTCGAGGTCGGTGACCTTGGCGGGAACATTGGCGAGCGGCGGCAGAGGTCCCGCTATATACCCACAACCGGCCAGGAGAGCCCCGGCGGCCGCGAGAAGAAAAGGGCGCATGAAGACACTAGTGTCGCATGAAGAGGGCCGGGACGAGTCCCGGCTTACCAGTCTTTATATGCGGTGCCATCCAGGGGGCTGGTCTTATCCGAGCCGCTGTGCACATCGAAGATGCCGGGCTCTGCCTGGTTGAGGGCCTGGCTGGCGTCTTCCATCACAATTTGCCAGCTCGTATTGTTGCCCACGATGGGATCCATGGGGACTTCCTTGAGGTAACCCTCGCTCACCAGGTCCTGCAGGCTCTGCGGCGCTTTCTGTTTGTCGTAGGTGTAATTGTCGACACAGGTGCGCAGCGTGAATAGGTTGCTTTTGAGCACGCTTTCCTTGGCGCGGAGGATGGATTTCTGGTAGATGGGGATGGCCATGGTCACCAGGATCACGATGATCGTGATCACCACCATGAGTTCGACAAAGGTGAAGCCGTAGCGGCCACGCCGTCCCGGGACGCGCCGGGAGAGGCTACCATTCGGAGAAAGGTGTGCCATCGGTGTCCTTCTCATCCGTCTTGCTGTAGACGTCGAATACATTCTCTCCGCCCCAACTGGTGGATTTGGGATCGTCCTGGTCGCTGCGCAAGCCCCATTCGGTCGAACGGGTGAACGGGTCTTTCGGAATGCGCCGCAAGAACCTGATCTTCTTGCCGTCGGCCGAGCTGGCGATTTTGACGCCGTCCACCAGTTGGTCGAGGGATTCGGGCCAGCAGTTGGTGCCCTGCTTGGGTGGCCCGAAAATATTCTGGTCGCAGTAGTCCTTGTATTTGTCGATGGCGTGGCGCATGTCGGTAAGATCGTGGAGCAGCTCGCGCCGCCTTTCGGCGCGCATCTTGGAACGCGCCAGCGGCACCGCCATGCTGGTCAGCACCAGCATGATAGTGAACGCCACGATCAGCTCCACCAGCGTCAACCCTCTTTGGCGTGCGCGCTTCATGCTCTCCCTATTTGACGCTCACCGTCAGTTGCGGGCTGTTGGAGGCAATCACCTGGCCCCGAGAATTCCGGACCGTCAGAAACGGAATGGTAACGCTGCTGATACCGGTCTCGACCGCTTGAAAATTCAGCGTCACCAGGGTACCGGCGGTGGTGTCGACTCCCGGTTTGCCCGGCGGCAGGCTGAGCTGGATGCTGGCCTTTCCGGCATCGTTCTGGATGTTCTTGGTAAACACCGTTTGCTGCCCGCCGGCCGATAGCGCGCTCCCCTCGGTGACATCGTTGAGCTTCAGCACTTTGGGATCGAACTGGACGATCATGGGCGCGGCGGCGAGGTCGCTGGCGCGATCGATCGCCACGGTCACCGAAATGCTCTGGCCCACTTTGGTATCCACCTGGGACGGGGTGAAGTACACTCGCGCGGTTCCCTGCGGCGGCTGCGATTGCTGCGCGGGGCCGCCGGGCATGACCGGGATACTGGCCGGCGGAACGGCGGGAGGCTGCCCCGTGACCGGCGCGGTGGGAGGCGGCGCGGTTGCGGGAGGCGTTATCTGCGACGCCGGTATGGCCGGTTGCGGGTTGGAGGCGTTCGGCGGCAGCGTGCTCTGAGGAGTCTCCGCCGCGGTGGAAGCCTCGCCGCTCTCGGCGGATTGCGGTGCATGGCTCAGCTTCACAA
>Ga0326727_10021192_pt1 | contig 12772 bp, 12 predicted proteins | sample MB2enrmetagenome_FD_207643 | JGI IMG/M metagenome (GOLD analysis project Ga0326727, IMG submission 207643) | Lab enriched peat soil microbial communities from McLean, Ithaca, NY, United States - MB29MY | ecosystem: Environmental > Terrestrial > Soil > Wetlands > Peat | place: USA: New York...
CGGCACCAAAAGGGAGACGCAGAGCGAGCAGAAAAATGAACAATCGCATTGTATCCAGGACGCTTCTTCCGTTCTTCCAGCCAACGGAAGGGTCGAATCGGTTGAATCGGTGGGTGTTGACACATTCGTCCATCCGCATTTGCGTCCCTTTTTCAAAAGTCATTGCTGACGATGCGCCTCATCCGTCCGTAACCATCAACACAGCGTCTTAACCGTGTCACGCGCTGCGGCGACAGAGTTGCCCGCGATGCCAAGGACTCAGCATTCATTTTCTTTGCACGCACTTAACCGTTCGGGCGTAGTGCCTCAGGCCGATCGCGTCCGGGGCCGCGGGCGCTATTCGTTGGACTTGCATCGCTGGAGCAGACTCGGATAATGGGCGGGCGCCCGATGGATCGCGCGCTGCCAGCCAGGGAGGGATCCCGTGCCTGACCGCACCAGCCAACTCCTTCTGAACGCTCTGAGCCGGGCCGCCGCGGAGCCGGCAGGCATGCCGCTTCATCCTGCGCGTGGCGTCGCCGGTCTGTTTCCAGCCAGTGCAGCCGGCCGGCAGGCGGCCATTCGCGCCACGACAGAAGGCTATCTCCGCTGCAGCGTACCCACGCCGGTATCCGCTCCGTCCGCGGGAGAACTGTCGAGCTCGCGTTCAACTAAGACCAACGCCGAAACATTTGTAATCACTGACAAGGGCCTGTCGTATCTGGTTTCGCAAACCAGTCCGCGGCCGATCCTCGAGGACTTTGTGCGCGTGCTGGAGGCGCGGCATTCCCAGGCTTCCGGACTGGTCGCGACCGCTCGCCAGATGCTGGCCGAGCTGGCGACTTTTCGGTCCATCGCTGAGCGCGTCCTGGAGCGCGTGCGTGAGCCGGGTTACGTCTGGCCGGTTGAAAGCGAGGAGGCCGAGCCCCCTGCTCCTGAATGGGAAACCTTGTTGCTCGACTTACTTACCAAGCGGCAACGCAGCACTGAATCGGCAGAAGACTGCCCGTTGCCCGAGCTGTTTCGACTCGCTCGCGAAGCCGGACCAACACTCACCGTCGGCCGGTTTCACGACGCCCTGCGTTGTCTGAGCGAGGACGGACGGGTTTATCTGCATCCGTGGACCGGGCCGCTCTACGACTTGCCCGAACCCGCCTACGCGTTGCTCGTCGGCCATGTGGTTGCCTACTACGCCAGCGTTCGAGGGGTCAGCATGCCGAATTCCGGATGATCCGACGGGGTTAAATTCGGCGTTCATCGCTCCGAAATATGCATTGGAGGTCCCATGCCAGCCGCTGTTTCGTCCCGCCCCTTGCAGGAGCGAGCCCTCGAAGCGCTTCGTCGTGCCGGTAACCCGTTCCGAAATTATTTCGCGCGAAACCCGGACGACGAGGTTTGCTCGCGCTACCACGTCCACGAGCTGTTCGCCAAGGAACGCGAACAATTGCTCGGTGTCGTCGACCTCTATCGATACGCTCCGACCACGCACTCTGAAGTCGTGCCGATCCTTGGCAACAAAGGATCCGGCAAGACTCACCTGCTGCACTCGATCAAACACGGTCCGGAAGGCTCCTGGCAGTTGCTTGTTACGCCGGGAACGTATCAACGCGATACCGATTTCCTCGAATACATGTTGTTCCAGGTCATCGACACCCTTTTAGGCGGCGGCAAGCAGAAAAACATCCGCCCGCTCGAGTACGTCGGCGAGTCCCTTGGTCGTGAGTTGTTGAAACAATCGCTCAGCGCCATGGCGCCAGCCGAACGCCTCGAGCTCTTCCCGGTGCCCGGCCTGGGGCGTTGGGCACGCCGGCTGGGCCTCGGCGGGTCGCAAGCTCAAGAACGCACGCAATGGCTGATCGAGACACTTGGCCGGCCGGTGCCGTCCATGACCGCTGGTTCGCTGCGCCGCGCCTGCGAGGAAGCCGGCATCAACGCCGACCGCGCCTTCAGCATGATTTGCGCTCGCGTAAATGCCACCGAAGCCCACAACACGGCTGGCCTGATGCGGCGCCACATCCTGCAAGGCTTCGCGAAGGCGGCTCTATTGGGCGATGAGGCCGATCTCGCCAGCTTCCTCACGTATGGTTTTGCCGAACTTGAATTCCAGGTTCGACCGTCACGGCAGGATCTCGTGCTGGCGCTATTCAAGTCGCTAATGGGAGTGCTGCACGATCTTCGCGTCCCCGTTGTGGTGGCCTTCGATCAATTAGAAGATCTACTGCTCGCACGCCGCAGCGATGACGTGCACCGCACCGCCGAGGCGTTCTTCGCCGGCATCGTGCAGGCGATGCACAACCTGGAAGGGATCAGCTTCCTCGTCTTTGCAGAGCGCGGTTTGTGGAATCGATTTGTGCCATCGCTCGATGGCTACATACAGGATCGCTTGAATAATCCGATCCACTTGCCCGAACACGGCACTCTCAAAGCGTTGCGCCTGGAAGCACCACCCACCGACCTGGTCCGCCGCGTCGTCGAAGCGCGGCTGCGCCCTGGATTGGAATCTCTACCGGACTTCGCTGATCTGCCTCCGCTGTATCCCTTCAACGCCGAGCAAGTCGAGCGCGTCGCCCGAACCGAGCCGACCCTGCGCGACATGCTGCAACAATTCCGCCACATGTTCGACCTGATCGTGTACGGCCCGACCGTCGAGGAGCGTTCTCGTGCCGAAACAGTCGCGGAGCCGGAAGCGCCGGTCAATCGCTTCGCGGAAGTCGAGCCGGAGCCGGCGCCGGTCGTTCGATCGCTCATGGTCGTCGAAACGCCTGCGGAACCGCCGGAGCCGGCAGCCGCGAAGCCGTCGCTCGGCGACCTGTGGGAGCAGGAGTTGCGGTCCGCGCGGCGCAAGCTGGAGCCCGAAGGCGCCTTGACCGGGGCGACCCGCGAACTGCAATCCGGCCTGGGAGCGTTCTTGCAGATTTGCCACGAACATGGGGTGAAAGTCGGTCCCTGGCGATTGCAACACGTGGTGCCGGAGTGGAGCTTCGGCGATCACCCGACTTACGGCGTCATCGGCATCGCTCACTGGGCCACCCGCGGCGGCCAGCCGTGGAAGGTCGGTATCGGTCTGTTTCTCGGACGCGGATCGGCCAAGCCGCGCGATCTGGGCACCAAGCTGAGCTCGCTGGATACCGAACCGGCGATAATCGACCACCTGATTCTGCTGCGCCCCGAGGACGACTTGGCATTGTCCGGGAAAAGCAAGTCGCTTTGGCAGGATGCCGAAAAGCGCGGCCGACATGCACGCCTGGAACCGGTCGCTCTGGACGCATTTGCCGCGCTCTACGCTTTTCCGCGACTGGTGGCGACGCTAACGGAGTCGTTGACAGACGGCCAACCGCTGCCCAACCTCGCCGATTTGCTCCAGGAGAAGTGCGAGAAACTGCTCGAACAGGTCTGCATGCCGGTGCAGGGCTGAGTCAGGACCTCTCAAATCGGGGCAGCGCCCCCTCTTCCCCGAGCGGAGAAAGGGGTCGGGGGAGGGGACTGTCAAGCGATATCCGCCCCCCCACCCTAACCCTCCCCCACGAGGGGGGAGGGAATCAAATCTTCTCCCTCCCCACTTTGTGGGGGAGGGTCGGGGGGTCGGGGGTGAGGGGGAAAGCGCCCGATAATTCGCTCTGTTGGTGCAAGCGACAGACACTAGTCCCCTCACTCCTAACCTCTAGTTTGCTCCACATCTCCTCTCCCCCCCCAAGGGGGAACCGGAAGCTCCTCGCCGCGGTAGCGAGGGGAACCTCGCGACTCCTCCTTCTGCTTACGAGTCGAGATCACTCGCCGACATACGATCTCCTCCGTGTAATTACGGAGATTTCGGTTGCGTCACGGCGCGAAATCGTGGGTCGAGTGACAGCGGGCGCACATCTCAACCGATAGTTACCCACTTCCGTGTCGCGGTGTGTTATCCTTATCGAGAGATTCGCCGACACAATTGGACCGTTTGATGAGCAGCGACCGAATCAAGGCCGTCGCGCGCACGGTGCTGGTAGCAGGAGTTGCCGCGCTCCTGTTCGGGATCTGGAATCGTTTGTTCGGCGCTGCACCGGCCGGCGTCGTCGATCTTCTTGCCGTGGCAGCACTAACGGGAGCCGCCTGGTGGGGGGCTTATCGCGTCCATCGTCATAACTTCGGCCGGCACGTGCTCGAATTTGCCTCCAGCGTCGATTCGCTGCGCGAAAATCCCTCGTCGCACGCATTTCCGCTCTCTGAAGTCGACGACGAATCGAGCGCCGAGTTGGCGCCGCTGTCGGCCGCACTCGAGAAGCTGGTGACGGCGTATCGCCATGCTCTCAGCGGACTCGTGCGCGCCCAGGAGGAATTGGAAACCTATCGCGGTCAGCCTGCTTCGGAACGAACTCCGCAGGGGCCTTGGCAGGCGGTGACGGCGTCGCGTCAGCGGATGGTCGTCCGCCTTGCACCGACTCTCCATATCACCGCCGCGACGCCGGCCCTGCAGCAGTTTCTAGGGCGATCCGTTGACGAGTTGAACGGACGGCCCTTTCTCGATCTGGTCTGTCCCGAAGATGCGGCCGGGTTGACGCACACGCTCGAAAACGCCCTCGAGGATGGCGAAGCACACGATACGACTTTTCGCGTCTTGCTGTCGAATTCAAGTGCGTCGGCTGCGCGCGAGCGGCATCTGCAAATGGACGCGATGACCGCGTACTCCGCCACCGGCGAGCCGCTGCATATCCGTTGTCACTTTGTGGACGTGACCGATCGCATACGGACCGAAGCGGAACTTCGCCGCCGCACGCTGGAACTTTCCGAAGTCAACGCTCGCCTACGGACAATCAATTTCGATCTGCAACGTCTGAAGGAGAGTTACAGCGATCTCTACCATCAGGCGCCGGTGCTGTACTTCAGTCTCGATGGCAAGGGGCGATTGGTCGCGTGCAATGACAGCTTGCTGCGCGTGTTCGGCTACGGCCGCAAGGAATTGATCGGTCAGCCGTACACGATTCTGCTCGAACCCGCCGCTCGGAAGGCCTATGAAGCCGATCCGGGATCCCTGCAACGACCGGGCGAAGCAGAAGCGTGCTGGGTCAAGCGCGATGGCACCGTGATCGACGTCTGGATCGCCACCACCACCATCAAGGACCCGAACGGAGAGTTTTATCGCTCGCGCAGCGTGGCGCGCGACGTCACCGAGCGAAACCAGCTTGCCAACGCGTTACGGTCGACCGCTGAGGAGGTCGGCCGGGCCAACGATCGCCTGCGGCGCATCAATCAGGAGTTGGAAGACTTCACCTACGTCGTGTCCCACGATCTGAAGGAACCGCTGCGGACTTTGGAGGCGTTCAGTACGTTTCTAGCCCGCGACTACGGAAATGTCTTGACGGGGGAGGGTCAGGAGTATCTCAAGCACTTGATCGAAGCCAGTCGCCGCCTCCGCGACTTGATCGATGGATTGCTGGCACTCAGTCGTGCCGGCCGGGTGATCGGAGCGCCGCGGGCGTTCTCGTGGCAGGAAGCGGTGGATGTCGCGCTCGGCGATTTGAGCGACTTGATTCAGCGTCGCCGGGCAACTGTACGAATCGAGGGAACGCTACCACCTGCCATGGGCGATCCGGAACGGATGGTGCAGCTTCTGACGAATCTGGTAAGCAACGGTCTGAAATACAACTCGAGCGAGCAGCCGGTGGTCGTCATCGGCGCCAACGATTCGCCCGAAGACAAATTTGTCACCCTGTACGTCCGCGATAACGGCATCGGTATCGACCCGCAATATCACTCGCGAGTCTTTCGCATCTTCCGGCGCTTACATCGCCGAGAAGAGGTCGAGGGCACGGGCGCCGGGCTGGCGATTTGCAAGAAGATCGTCGAGGCCCACGGCGGCCGCATCTGGATTGAGTCCGCGGCAGGTCATGGCGCAAGCTTTTATTTCACGCTCCCGCGCTCGCAGGCGCCACCGGCCGCCGCGCTGGCCACGGCTGCTTCTACGCAGCGCCGGTTGACGGCGCAGACCGAGAAGATTGGCAAAGGGCTGGTCGAGCAAGGCGTATGAACCGACCGCTGTTATTGTTAGTGGACGACGCTCGCGAAATGGGCCTGATCGTCCGGCATCTCGGCACTCGCGCCGGCTACGAGGTGGAGCATCGGCTCGATGCGGAGTCGGCTCGAGCCTTCCTACAGGAGCGGCGACCTGACTTGCTGCTCCTGGATGTCAACCTACCGGGCGCGAGCGGGCCGGATCTCTGTCGCCAGGTGCGCGCGGAGCCGCGTCTCGCTGATTTGCCGGTCGCATTGTTCACACGTGAAGATTTGGTGGAGGACGTGGCCGCCGGGCTCGACGCCGGGGCCAATTTCCTGGTATGCAAGGACCTGGTCGGCACTCCGGAGGCATGGAGCGCACGCCTGTCCGAGATTCTTGAGGTGGTGCGTAGTCAGCGGAACGGTGCTCCGCTAAGATCGGATAGGGATGAGACCGGTATTTGTGTTCCGAGAGATTGGATCGCCTCGCTGAACAGGGTCTTGCGCCCTCCCATCCTCCGCCGCCTGGCGCCTCCGGTGGTGCGGGCTCTCCTTCGACGTTCGCTGTCGCAGGTATTCGAACGGACAAATACGGATTGCTGGTTGACCACGGATGGTTGCGGCCTTGATCCGGCTCGTGTGCCGGAATGCGTAGGTCGTTCCGCAGTCGTGTTGGCTGCGGTTCTGGCGGATCAGGTATGGTGTGTTGCCGGTAACGCGGAAGGCGACCTCTTCCGGGCCGCTTTGGCTACCGCTTTTCCCGGCTTCCTGGAGTTGCAAGCGGATCGATGAAACCTCCGCACGCGATCCTCCTAGTCGAGGATAATCCCGCCGACGTCAAGATTACGCAGCGCGCCCTCCGTGAAAGCGGCGTGCCCGTCGATCTCATGGTCGTTCGCGACGGTCAAGAAGCGATCGAATACCTTTTGCGACAGGGACGTCACGCCACCGACCCGTGCTGGCGTCGTCCCGACCTGATCCTGCTTGACCTCAATCTGCCGCGTCTCACGGGACGAGAGGTTCTCGAGCGCGTGCGCTCGACGCCGCACCTGAAGGCGGTGCCTGTCGTCGTGTTGACGACGTCACGACGGCTCGAGGACGTGCAACAACTCTATGCTGCCGGGGCGAATACCTACATCGAAAAACCACACGAGTTCGCTCGCTTCATCGAAGTGCTCAGGACCATTCAGGTGTACTGGCTGGAAACCGCAGTCCTGCCCACCTCCGACGTATAGTCATAGAGTCAGGCGGATTCTTCCCTGCCTCGAAACGGAGCCGATCGAATGTCACCGACTCTCCCGTTCTGGTTCAAGCAGCGTCAGTGCAAGGCCGAGCCGGCCGGTTCCGATCAGGTGTTGAAGATCAGCGGTCCCAACCTGGCCGAATCCTTCCTCAGTGTTGCGACTTCCAAAGACGGGCACTGGGAGGCAGCGCTTCGGCAGACTGCTGATGGCCCGCCCGTTGCAATCGCCGAAGGCCTGGCGACAACATCGGCTGCGTGGGATGCGGCGTTTGAGTTATATCGCGAACGCATCATTTGTTGAACTGGTGAATCCGGTGGAAAAGACGAAACGCACACGGGAGGGCGGGCGCCCTCCCGTGTGCGTTTCTCGTTGGCCGAACGCTTACTTTTCGTCCTTCTTCTTGTCTTCGGTCTTCTTGGTGCTGTCGTCGGTCTTGGAGTCTTTCTTCGTCTCGGCCGGTATGATCTTGGTGCTTGTTTTGGTCGATTCGGTTTCGTGCGTCAGAATCTCACGAAGCTTCGTCCGCTGGGTATCGCTCAATACTTTCAGTAACTCGGAGCGCTCCTCGCTCTTGAGCTGACTCAGCTGCTCGTTCAAGGATTCCATCTTCGATTTGTAGCTGGCGTGAATCTTCATCACTTTCTGCCTTTGGTCTTCCGTAAGTCCCAGCTGTTTGAAATTGGGCGGCAAGGCGCCTTTGGCCTTTGTCGGGGCGGGTGTGTCATCCGATGTGTTCTTGCTGTCCTGAGCCGTCAATGCGCTGGCTACCAGCAACAATGCCACTGCGGCAAACTGAGCGAGGCGAAACATCGCGTCCTCCGGGAATGAAAACACCTGTAAATCCGTCGACTGGGACGGACGTCAGTATGTTCTAGCGAATCGTCGAACGCAATCAAATTTTTGGGTTAATTCAGGCAGGAACTGAAAACGTCGACGCAGGCAAAAATCGCCGGAAATGCGACCTCGACGCGGTTCGAAAACGGCCGAACGGCGCCGTCTGAACGGTCGGGTATAGCAACCGTGCGGTTCTTGCTGTCGCTACCATCGGCGCAATCCGGGGTGATGGCACAACGGGGGTAAACGCGCACGGACGATCGGTCAAGGAAAAACCTGCGGCCGATTCGAAAATGTTCCTTGCCCTATGAGCTGTGACCGATATACTTTCGGCGTATAGCCGACATTTCGGCAAACTCTCCTGGTTTACTGAGGGCAAGGGTCATGTTAAGCAGTGTAGCGGCGGAGTTGGATTTCATTGAGGAATTACGCATGCGCCGCTGGGCCCGCGAGAATTATGTCCCCCGCTCGCAGCGCCAACTTTCTTGGCACCCGGTGATCCTCGAAGAAATGGATCGCAAAGACGTCGAGATGACGACTGCCGACACCCCAATCTGCGCCTGAACCCGACCACTGCCTCAGGCACACCGACGAAGATAAGCCCCGCGCTCAAGAAGTCCTTGGCCGCGGGGCTCGTCGTTTCACGGCCGCCTTCGACCGATCGTGGCAAATCACCGGCACATCGGCTACACTTCACCTGCCTGCCCTGATTCTCGTCGAGATCTTTCATGTCGTTGATCCGCAATCGGCTGACGGCCGCGCTGCGCAGGCCGGAATGGAAGTGGTGCGTTTGCGGTCTCTTGCTGTTGGCGACCATGCTCAACTACATGGATCGGCAAACTCTCAGTTTGACGATTCTGGACATTTATCAACTCTTCGGAAAGAATCCCGAGCGCTACGGAGCAACGGAGGCGGGTTTTTCCTTTGCCTTCGCGATCGGTTCCGTGGTTTTCGGCCTACTGGCCGACCGATTCGACGTCCGCTGGGTCTATCCGGTGGTGCTCATCGGCTGGTCGGCGATGGGATTCGCGACCGGCTTTGCATCGAGTTGGGGTGAACTACTGGTCTACCGGACGCTGCTCGGTTTCATGGAGGCCGGCCACTGGCCGTGTGCGCTCAGGACCACGCAGGCGATCTTGTCGCGCGAACAGCGCAGCCTCGGCAACGGCCTGCTGCAGAGCGGGGCTGCCGTAGGCGCGATTCTTACTCCCCTGGTCGTTCTCGGGCTCGTGCACACGCCGGAGCGGTGGGGCTTACCGTTCTGGATTATCGGGACCTTGGGAATCATCTGGGCGGTTGTGTGGTTTTTTGTCATCGGCACGACCGATAAATTGCGGCCGGTCTCGATGAGTCCCACGGAAGGCGCACCGGTCGGCCCGCAAGATCGAGCGATGGCCGCTTTCTTTTGGGACCGCCGCTTTTGGGTGTTGGTGGTAGTGGTCTCCTCGATCAACATCACCTGGCACTATTTTCGCGCGTGGTTGACGTCATTTCTCGCCGACATGGAGTACGAAAAAAACACGGCGATTCTCTTCAACTCGGCTTATTACATCGCGGCGGATATCGGCTCGTTGACCGTCGGCTTCGGCACGCTTTACCTCATTCGTCGCGGACATGGCGTCCATCGCTCACGCGTACTGAGCTTTGCCGCGTGTGCTCTGCTGACGACGTTCTGTGCGATCGCGGTGGCGTTTCTGCCGAAGGGACCGATGTTGCTGTTGTTGCTTCTGATCGTCGGCTTCGCGAGTCTCGGATTATTCCCGAATTACTATACCTTCACTCAGGAACTGACTGTCCGCCACCAGGGAACGCTGACGGGCGTACTCGGCTGCATCAACTGGCTGGCTGTGGCAGCGATGCAGTTGGGCGTGGGCTGGTTAGTGGAGACGACGCAATCGCATCGGGTCGGCATATTGATCGCGGGCCTGTCGCCTCTGGCCGCGACTGTGGCACTGGTGGGTTTCTGGAGGGAGTCGGCGGGTGAGAATATGCCTCTTAAAGCAACGGCGCTCGAAGTAAAGTGACGAATCAGAAATCGTATTCGCCGCGCAAGTATATCCCCTGTGTCGTAATCGACGCATCCGAAGAGACGTTCGCGGGCGCTACCGAGCCGTTCAATTTGCCGACGCCCCACCACTGTTGCAGTTCGTAGCCGCCGGTGATTCGCAGGCGGTCGCTGAATTCACCGAATGGCCGATAGATGAAGCCGGCTTGCAGCGTAAGAACCTCGCTGGTCTGGGTCTTTTGCACACTGAAGAAAGCGTCTTCTTCACCGGGAGTGCCGCCGTCGATGGTCTCACGGAATTTTTGTCGCACCTGGCCTGTCAAGGCCGCGCCGTCCAATCGAAAGTACAACCCCAGTTCCGGCACTTCCTTGAAGCGATGCTCGAAATCGATCGTTGCAGAAGGGCCGGCTCCCACGAAGTAGTTGCTTGCTTGCTGGAAATCGATCGCGTTCGATGCTTCTGAATCGAGATAAACGGCTCCCAGCCGGGCGCCGATGCGAAACTTTAAGTCGTAGCGTGGCAGTGGCGAGTACGTCGCCGTCGCGTAGTCGATGTCGAATTGATTGATATCCAACCGGCTTTTGATCGACGAACTGCCGAAGTTGGTCGTATCTTGGCCGTGTCCTTCCGTGACCAGGAATTGGTAACCGATCAGCAGATCGCCCAGGCTGCTCGGTAAATGGTAGCCCAGTTCGAATCGTGGCGAGACCGTGAAATCCAGTCCCGTCTGCGGCACGTTTAGTCTGTCAGTCGAACCATTGGGGAAGGTGAGCGTCGCGGAAAGTTGGTTCTTGACGTACGGGAATAGAAATTCGAGTTCGCCGTTCAGGAACAGGCCTTCCGGCTTGGACTGCACGCCGATGTTCGCCCAGCCATCGCGGCCCGGATCGAGCGCAGCCGGGCCGGCTGGCACCGCGGACGGAACGGGAGGCAACGGGTACGCCGGTGCGGTGGGCGGCAGCGGTGCGGCGGCCGCGGCCTGGGGATCGCCGAGGATCGGCGGGCCAATCGGCTGCACACTTGGCACCGGGGCAGGCGACGCAGGTAGCACCGGGGGCTGCTGCGCGTAAATCGCGCTGCAAGTGCCGGCCATGAGGCAGGCCGTCAGGACCAGGCGTCGGATTCCCCGGCGCATAGCGATATCTCCCTTCACTCGAACGACAGTCGCCCGAGTGAAGGCGATCGCATACCGAGGTGACGGGCGCGGCGTCAAGACGAACCATCGGCCCGGGGAGCTTCAATCGAATCGGGCAAGGAGCATTGAGCAACAAACTCTGATCGACAGCATACGGTTGTGATAACGCCTGCTACGGCATTCGATTGCCCGAGGGTCGGGTGCCACAAGTCTCGGAGTACTGGAACCGGTGGCACCCGCTTGCCACCGGACTCAGACGGGATTGGATCCGATAACAAGGGAGATAATCCGTCACTTCTTCTCAGCCTTGATGACGTCCTTGATCACTTCGGCGTACTTCATCAGCGCCAAATAATTCCGCAGCGTGTAGCCGTTGTGATTGAGGCCCTCCTCCGACCAATCGGCATACTTCGATGGATTGGAGGGATGGACTCCGTCGCCAGCGATCAAGGTAGGGGCCTGATAAGCATCTTCCTTCACCGCTTCCTTGAACTCGGCCGCGGAGCCGTCCCAATCGTCGGGCCGACGCTTTAGGATCTCAGCCTGGTAATCGATAACCGGAACCTTGAGATCGGCGCCAACGCGGCGAACGGAGTCGGCGAATTCCTTCGATTTTTCCAGCATGCCGGACCGTGGCGGAGGCGTGGTCAGGATGACAACAGTGCCGTTGTCCAAACATTTTTGAGCGACCGAGCGCAACTTGGTCTCGAAGTCGGCGGCGTTGCCGGTGCGCATGTCGTTGGTCCCGAATAGAATCGATACCACCTCCGGATTGAGCTTTTTCAGCCAGGCGTCGACGTTTTCGTCGGCCCAGTCGATGGTGGTGCTGCTCTTGTTGCCGTAATCCGCACCCTTCCAGTCTCGCCAGCACTCGCGGCGCATGTGTGCAAGAACCAGTTCGCGCGCCCGGGTCATTTCCGGATTGAGACCCTTGGGGTCGTAGAGAATCGGCGTCCAATACGCCAGGCTGTCCGTCAGCGAATCCCCGAACTGGGCGAACGTTCCCGCTTTACCCTTGAACCGAGCGTGGACAGCCCGCATGGCCTCCATCCGGGAAGCATCGCCGGCGTGAACTGCTGTCACCAGCGCAAGCACTGCCAGACCGGCGATTGAAAAACGACGGCATCTCTTCATCGCTGCCTCCGGTGATGAATCGCGTAAGAGTAGGTTCGAGCGACACGAAGGGATTCTACTGGCCGCGAAGCGAAAGATGCGGGCGCGCGCAAAACAACGACTCGTCTCGGTTGGCGGCTACGCACCAAACCGAGACGAGTCGTTGGCAGTGATCTGAAACCGGTAACTACAGGTTCGTCGGGTTGCGGTTGAAGTTCTGGTATGGCAAGCGGACACCGTTCACGAAGACCTGGTCCGCAGTGAGGACGTCGCTCGGCGGTCCGAAGCCCGTCGCGCCCCCGGCCGTCACGACATCGTCCTCGTCGACGCCGTCGCCGCTGACGCCGAGACCGCCGATGAGCTTGTTGTCGCCGTACAGCGGTACTCCACCCGGGAAGAAGACGACACCGTCCTGGTTCAGCAGATTAAACGGATCGTGGAAGTTCGTTCCGGGGAAGAAGTTGTTGTGTCCCAGGATGTTGTTGAGATAT
>Ga0326727_10021194_pt1 | contig 12772 bp, 10 predicted proteins | sample MB2enrmetagenome_FD_207643 | JGI IMG/M metagenome (GOLD analysis project Ga0326727, IMG submission 207643) | Lab enriched peat soil microbial communities from McLean, Ithaca, NY, United States - MB29MY | ecosystem: Environmental > Terrestrial > Soil > Wetlands > Peat | place: USA: New York...
TGTGGCTCTGGAACGCCGTCATTCCGGGAATTTCCTCGCTGCCGGCGATCGGCTTCTGGCAGGCCGTCGGTGTGCTTGTGCTGGCCCGCCTGTTGACCGGCCGCTTTTCCCATGGCCCGCACGGCCATCGGCATCGGTTCCGGCACCGGCACGAGAGGGGGTCCGACCCTTACGAGGAATGGTGGGACGCGGAAGGCGAGGACGCTTTCCGAGCCTACTACCGACACCGCCAGGGGCGGCAGGCCCCGCCCGATGGACGATGACGTCGCCCGTGGTCGCAGCCGGTTGGTCGAGGCCCTGGACCGAGACCGCCGGCGCCTGACCCGGTTCGTCGAAGCCCGCCTCTCGGGGTGGGCCGATGCCGAGGACCTGCTGTCGGACGTGGTGGTCCGCCTGCTGGAACGGGGCGACCTGTTGGGGCAGGTGGAGGACGTCACAGCCTATCTCTATCGGGCCCTGACCAATGCCATCATCGACACCTTCCGCAAGCGGCGGGCTCGCCCCGAGGTCGACGCCCCCGATGCCTGGCAGTCCGCCGTCGACGAACGGACAGCCGACCCGGAAACCGCCCTTGCGATGGCCGAACAGCGCGACCGCCTGTCGTCCGCGCTGGCCCGATTGCCAGAGCCCGAACGGGCGGTGTGGGTCGCCGTCGAGATGCACGGTCGCAGCTTCCGCGAACTGGCCCAGGCCTGGGACGAACCCATCGGCACCTTGCTGTCGCGCAAGAGCCGCGCCGGCAAGCGCCTGCGCGTTCTGCTGGCAACCAACCTCATCGATCCGGTATAAGCGTCCCGACCGAACGCCTGACGGCCGATCGGCGCAGTCCCACCGCTTGATGAAGTCCTGATCCATGCCCGCCAGAAAAACCAGCGCCCCACCGTCCCCCCTGCCGTCCGTCCCTCGGCGCGACTGGGTTGCCCAGCTGTTCCGCTTCCGCGGAACGACGCGCGCCCGGATCCTTCTGGCAGTGCTGCTGGCGGCCGGCCTGGCGGCGATGGTCTTCCTGCATCCGTTCCGCAAGACCGCGGACTATGAAACAGCGGCCAACGAGACCCGCGAGATCATCTGGGAGGACGGTGCCAGCATGCACCTGAGTGGCGGCACCGACCTGACGGTGATCACCGACCTGATGGAAAAGCGCGTCTTGATTCGTCAGGGAGAGGCCGAGTTCTCGCTGCCGCGCCGGCCCTGGCGGCCCTTTTTCGTCGCCACCACGCGGCTCGCGGTGCGCGGCAGCGGCGGACATTTCGTGCTGCGGGTCGAGCCCGAGCGAACCGATCTGGACCTGATCGCCGGCACCGTCGACCTGACCGATCCGGTCCGGCACCAGCCGGTGACGGCGCCGCAGCCGGGCCAGGGCCTGAGCGTCGGCGACGATGGCCCCGACGCTCCGGCCAACCGGCCTGCACCGGTTACAGTGCTTCCTGTCCAGCCTCCGACCCGTTGATCAGCAGGCCCTTGGCGTCGGCACCGACGCTCACCGTGCTGCCGTCCTGGATCTGGCCCTCCAGCAACCGCATCGCCAGCGGATTTTGCAATGCCCGTTGGATCACCCGCTTCAAGGGTCGGGCCCCGTACACCGGATCATAGCCGGCATTGGCCAGCCACTGGCGTGCCGGTTCGTCCAGGTCCAGCGTGATCTTGCGATCCTCCAGCAGTTGGCACAGGCGGCCCATCTGGATGTCGACGATGGCGTCCATCTGGGTGCGGCTAAGCCGATGGAACAACAGGATCTCGTCCAGGCGGTTCAGGAACTCGGGACGGAAAGCGGCACGGACAAAGGTCATGACCTGCTCGCGCACGGCCTCGGTCTCTTCGCCCTCCTCCTGATTGGCAAGGACGTCACCCCCCAGGTTCGACGTCAGCACGATCACCGTATTGCGGAAATCGACCGTTCGCCCCTGGCCATCGGTCAGCCGGCCGTCGTCCAGGACCTGCAACAGCACATTGAACACGTCGGGGTGGGCCTTTTCGACCTCGTCGAACAGGATCACCTGGTAGGGACGCCGGCGCACCGCCTCGGTCAGGGCGCCCCCTTCCTCATAGCCCACATAGCCGGGCGGCGCGCCGATCAGGCGTGCCACCGCATGCTTCTCCATATATTCCGACATGTCGATGCGGATCATCGCCTGTTCGTCGTCGAACAGAAAGGCGGCCAGGGCCTTGGTCAATTCGGTCTTGCCAACACCCGTCGGCCCCAGAAACAGGAAACTGCCGATCGGTCGGTTGGGATCCTGAAGGCCGGCACGGGCCCGGCGCACCGCATTGGACACCGCCCGGACCGCTTCGTCCTGACCGATGACGCGGCGTTTCAGGCTGTCTTCCATATGCAAAAGCTTGTCCCGCTCGCCCGCCAGCATCTTGTCGACCGGAATCCCGGTCCAGCGCGACACCACGCCGGCGATCAACTCCTCGGTCACCGCCTCTTTTCCCAGCGGATTACCAATCTGATCGGCCTGGGCCAGCTTGCGCTCAAGCTGGGGAATGACCGCGTACATCAGCTCGCCGGCGCGCTCGTAGCGCCCTTCGCGCTGGGCGATCTCCACTTCCGAACGGGCCTGATCCAGCTGCTCCTTGATCTTCGTCGACTGGGCCAGCAGGTCCTTCTCGGCACGCCAACGGGCGGTTATTTCGGTCGACTGGCTTTCCAGTTCGGCCAGATCCTGCTCAAGGCGCGCCAAGCGATCCTGCGAAGCGGGATCCGGTTCCTTCTTCAGAGCCTCGCGCTCGATCTTCAACTGGATGACGCGCCGGTCCACTTCGTCCAGATCCTCGGGCTTGGAGTCCACTTCCATGCGCAGACGGCTGGCCGCTTCGTCCACCAGGTCGATGGCCTTGTCGGGCAGGAAGCGGTCGGTGATATAGCGGCTGGACAGTGTTGCCGCCGCCACCAGGGCGGCATCGCTGATCCGCACGCCGTGATGCAGTTCGTATTTTTCCTTGATGCCGCGCAGGATCGAAACGGTGTCGGCCACCGTCGGCTCGGAGACGAAGACGGGCTGGAACCGCCGGGCCAGGGCCGCATCCTTCTCCACATGCTTGCGGTACTCGGCCAAGGTGGTCGCGCCGACACAATGCAACTCGCCGCGCGCCAGGGCCGGCTTCAAAAGGTTCGACGCATCCATCGACCCCTCGGCGGCACCGGCACCAACCAGCGTATGCATTTCGTCGATGAACAGGATGACTTCCCCGGCGGCGGCGGTCACTTCGCTCAAGACCGCCTTCAGGCGTTCCTCGAACTCGCCGCGAAACTTCGCGCCGGCCACCAGCGCCCCCAGGTCCAGGCTCAACAGCCGCTTGTTCTTCAAGGATTCGGGAACATCGCCATTGATGATGCGCAACGCCAGCCCCTCGACGATGGCGGTCTTGCCCACGCCGGGTTCGCCGATCAGAACCGGATTGTTCTTGGTGCGCCGCGACAACACCTGGATGGTGCGCCGAATTTCCTCGTCGCGGCCGATGACCGGATCCAACTTGCCATCGCGCGCCACCTGGGTCAGATCGCGGGCATATTTTTTCAAGGCGTCATAACTGTTCTCGGCCGTCGGGCTGTTGGCCGTGCGTCCCTTGCGGACGTCTTCAATGGCCGCATTCAAATTTTGCGGCGTCACCCCGGCCGCTGCCAGCGCCTTGGCCGCCGGCGTTCCCGCCGCCATCGCGATGGCCAGCAGCATGCGTTCCGCCGTGACATAGGAATCACCGGCCTTGTCGGCAATCTTCTCAGCCTGCTCGAACAGACGCGCACTGGCGGGATCCATGTACAGTTGCCCGGCACCCGATCCTTCGACATTGGGAAGTTTCGCCAGATCGGCCTCGACGGCCGCCAGCGCTTTCGCCGGATCGCCACCGGCGGCGCGGATCAGATTGGCCGCCAGCCCTTCCTTGTCGTCGAGAAGAACCTTCAGAAGGTGTTCGGGCACCAGACGCTGATGGTTGCTGCGCAGCGCCAAGCCTTGCGCGGCCTCCAGAAAACCCTTGGTCCGTTCGGTAAATTTCTCGTAATTCATTGCTGCCATGCCTCAAAAGTGACGAAATCCGCCGGCTCCTCTTGGAAGCCGCCGGCAAATTCCTCTGCAGATGTCCTTAATATGGACCGATCCCTTTGGGGCGCAAGCAAACCGGGGAAGCGATGCTGGCCCCCATTCTGCGTCTTGCCGCCAAGAGCTGAAATCGGACCGCCATTTCGACGCAAAGTCACAACTTTACTTTCCGGCATACCTTAAGATGATCACCGCGGATGGTGCGAATAAACATTCCTGTTTATGCGGTCGTTCCACCGGTAGTAAGGTAGCGGGATACTTCGTCACTCGGACAGGCGGAGCGGTCTTTGCCATCCAATCGGCCCCATTTCAAAACCGACCGCGATCGTTTCGTCGCCTTTGCCTTCTGCTGGGCCGACCTGCTGTTCGAACTTGCCCCGAATTTCGACATCGTTTTCGCCGCCGGACCGACCGAGGTGCTGATCGGCCCTGCCGCCGAGACCCTGGCCGGCCGCTCCATCTATGATTTCGTCGCTCCGGCCGACATCCCCCTGTTCAGCCAGATGCTGAAGCACGCCCTGCGTTTCGGCCGTGTCACCAATGAAGGCGTGCGCCTCAAAAGGCCCGACGGTGGACTTTTCGTCATGTCGGTCACCGGCTATTGCATCGACGGGGCGGGCAGCAATTTCTTCCTGGCCATGCACCGCCAGCTTTGGCAAAGCAGCGAACAGGAAGACAATCGCACCGCCGAGGGACTGCATCGGACCAAGACCTTCAGCCGCGTGGCATCACAACGGATCAAGCGTCTGCGCGACGCCGGCGTCACCCCCAAACTGACCCTGGTCGCCCTGCCCGGCCTGCAACGGATTTGCCAGACCTTGGACGAGGATGACCAGGAACGCCTGCGCCAAAAGGTCGGCGACAGCCTGCGCGCCGAATCGGTGGCCGGCGATTCCGTCGCCGAAGTTTCGGATGGTCGCTATTCGGTTCTCCACGAAACAGAACGGGATCTCACCGACGTCCTCGACCATATCGAAACCATCACCCGGCAGGCCGATCCGAAAGGCTCGGGCGTCAAGGCCGAGACCGCCACCGTCGCCATGACCCAACCAATCGACGTGATGGCGGAGGAAGACCTGGCCAATGGCCTGCTTTACATGATGAACCGCTTCCGCGACCGGCAGGGCGCCAACTTCAACATCAAGGCGTTGACCACCAACATGGCCGCCATCTGCAAGACGGCGGCCCAGGAGGTCTCCGACTTCAAGGCGATGATCGCCGGCGGCCAGTTCAGCGTCGCCCTGCAGCCGATCATCGATATCAATACCGGCGACATCCACCACTTCGAAGCCTTGTGCCGCTTCCACGCGCTGACGCCCGGCGAATCCCCCTACCAGACCATTTGCTTCGCCGAAGAGACCGGGATGATCCACCTCTTCGACCTGGCCATGGCCAGGAAAGTCATCGCCCTGTTGGCGTCCTTGGGTCCGGCCGACGGTCCCAAGATCGCGGTCAATGTGTCCGGCCATTCCGTCGGCGTCGCCGAGTATGTGGATTCCCTGCACCGGTTGCTGCGCGAGAACGTCTGGACCCAGGGCCGGTTATTGTTCGAGATCACCGAATCCTCGCGGATGTCCGACCTGTCCATCGCCAACGCCTTCATCCAATCCCTGCGCAATGCCGGCTATGAGGTATCGCTGGACGACTTCGGCGCCGGGGCCGCTTCGTTCCAGTATCTCTCCAGCCTGGAGGTCGACGTGGTGAAGCTGGACGGCAGCGCCATCCGTAACGCCGAGCGGGCGGAAAAGGGCCGCGCCTTTCTGACCGCGCTGACCGAGTTGTGCCGGCGTCTGGGCGTGAAGACCATCGCCGAGATGATCGACACCCCGGAGCGCTTCAATTTCTGCCGCGAATGCGGTTGCAACTATGTGCAGGGATATCTGTTCGGCAAGCCGTCGACCAACATCCACGCCTTCGATACGCTGCCGCACAGCAACCTGTTCCGCATTCAGCGCTGGACCGGCCCGGGGCAAGGCAAGCGGGCGTGAAGGCTACCGGCAGCCGTGGTCGCCACACTCGCGCCCTTCGATCTGCACGACCGAATGGGAGAACCCAAAGTCCTCGCCCAGGACATGTTTGATGGCGGCGAGGGTCGCGTCGCGGTCGACATCGGGTTCCACCACGGCATGCAGGGTGACCATGGGATGGCCCGAAGTCACCGACCAGGCATGCAGGTGATGGACTGCCACCAGGCCCGGCACCTCCACCGCCAATTGAGCACTCAATCGGTCGGGATCGAATCCGGCCGGACTGCCTTCCAGCAGGATATGCCCCGCCGAACCGATCAGCCGAACGCCCCCGACGGCCACCAGGGCCGCCATGGCCAGCGACAGGATCGGATCGACCGGCAGCCAGCCCGCGACCAGGATGACCCCGGCCGCGACCATCGCCGCCGCCGACCCCAGTAGATCGCCCAGGACGTGCAGCACCGCGCCGCGGATATTGAGGTTCTTTTCCACACCCGTCCCGGCCTTGCCAGGCCCGGTGGCAGCATGGTCATGCGGCTCGTGATGGGGATGATCGTGGTGCGTATGGCCCTCGTGCCCGTGATGGGCATGTCCGCCACCATGATCCAAGACCCGGAAGGTGATCAGGTTGGCCACCAGGCCCACGGCAGCCACCACCAGCATCGGCCACCCGTCGATCGGTTGGGGGGCGACCAGGCGCAGGACCGCTTCATAGGCGATAGCGACCGACAGGGCCACCACGGTGACCCCATTGGCCAAAGCCGCCAGAACCTCTAGCCGACGATAGCCATAGGAGCGCCTGCGGTCAGCCGCCAAGCGCCCCAGGCGAAAGGCCGCCCAGGCCATCAGCAAGGAAAAGACGTCGGCCAGCATATGGGCCGCATCGGCAAGCAGGGCCAGAGAGCCTGACAGGTAGCCCCCGCCGGCTTCCACCACCATGAACACCGCCGTCACCCCAAAGGCGATGAGGGTTCGACGTTCCGCATCCTCGGTGGATGCAAGGGGGCTCGAAGGACCGCTTTGGTGCGCAAACTGGGCCGTCATGTCTGTCCATGTATGATCGGACAGCCGTCCAGGCAAGGGGGCGTGTGATCCCCCTTGCCCATCGGGTCGAACTTAGGCGTTCAAGGCTTCAGGCTGGCTTTCTTCGCCGCCGTCGGCCTCGTCTTCCTCACCGGCGGCCTCTGGCTCTTCGCCTTCCAGTTCGGTGGCATCCACCCCCTGATCATCGGCCGGCGTTGGAACGGCGCGCAGGGGCTGTCGCCCGGCGGCCTGGTTCTGGTTGTTGATCACCCGGAAATAATGTTCCGCATGCTGGTAGTAGTTCTCGGCAGACACCCGGTCCCCTTGCGACGACGCATCACGCGCCATGGCAAGATACTTTTCGAGGACCTGATGAGCGTTGCCGCGAATGCGGATATCCGGCCCATTGCTGTCATAGGTTTGATTTCGCGACGGAATATGTTTTTTTCCGCCGCCATTGGTGCTTCGGCCACGGGAACGCTGTTTGCTGTTCTGGCCGCTTTGTCCTGGTTTCATGGTACCTACATGCACAGAGTTGATTGGATCAGACCCTTCAATGCTGGTCTTGCCGGCCAAATCTCGCAGGCGCTGAAATGGCGACGAAGTGGGGTAACGGCGACCTCAGAGGGGCGGAGTGAAAGGACTCGACGCAGCCTCGTTCGTCTGTCGCTCGCGGCCCCAAAAGTAGTCGGGAAGTTCCGATATTCCAATAGTTTTTTTTCATTCGAGCGACTTTTCACACTTTCTCCATCCCAGGTTTTCCCGCAACCACGACCCGGGCGATCCCCGCCAGGTCACGGCGAACACCGCGCAGGGCAAGCCCTGCCTGCTCCAGAAGGGCTGCCACCATCGCATCCTGGCCCAGGCCGACCTCCAGGACGGCCTCTCCGCCGGGAACCAGCAAGCGGGCAATCTGGGGCGCCAGGGCACGGTAGCAGTCAAGTCCGTCCGGTCCGCCGGCCAAAGCCTGTCGGGGTTCGAAACGCGCCACCTCGTCCTCCAGACCAGCGATATCGCCATCGGGAATGTAGGGTGGATTGGAGACGATCAGATCGAAGCCGCCTTCAATGCCGCGCCCCCAGTCGCCCTGAACGAAACGGACCCGCTCGGTCAGGCCCAGGCGTAAGGCATTGTCCGCGGCCACTGCCAGGGTCGCCGCACTGATGTCGACGCCAATCCCGGTCGCCAGGGACAACTCCGACAGCACCGCCAGCAGGATACAACCGGACCCGGTCCCGAAATCGAGGATCCGCCAGGGCCGGGTCCGATCGCTTGCGTACTCCAGCGCGGCCTCGACCACGGTCTCGGTATCCGGTCGCGGATCCAGGGTATCGGCCGTGACCCGGAAGTCCAGGCTCCAGAACTCGCGCCGGCCCAGGAGATGGGACATCGGCTCGCGACCCAGACGCCGTTGCGCCAGCTGCTCGACGGCGTCCAACTCGGTTGCTGTCAGAGACCGTTCGGGGTGGGCGAACAGAGCGCTGCGCTCGATGCCCAGGGCATGGCAGACCAGCAGGCGGGCATCGAGACGGGCCGAGGACACCCCGGCGGCGCGCAGACGGTTGGTCAGATCCAGGACCAGATCACCGCAGCGGGTCATTCCATCTCTGCCAGACGCGCCGCCTGATCGGCCGAGATCAGGGCCTCGACCAGCTCGTCCAGGGCCTCGCCCGCCATCACCCGGTCGATCTTGTAAAGGGTCAGGTTGATGCGATGATCGGTCACCCGGCCTTGTGGGAAATTGTAGGTGCGGATTCGTTCCGAGCGATCGCCCGATCCCACCTGCCCCTTGCGATTGGCCGACCGCTCGGCGTCGCGTGCGGCCCGTTCGGCCTCGTAAAGGCGCGCGCGCAAGACCTTCATGGCCTGCGCCTTGTTCTTGTGCTGCGACTTCTCGTCCTGGCACTGCACCACCGTGTTGGTAGGCAGATGGGTGATGCGCACGGCGGAATCGGTGGTGTTGACGCTCTGCCCTCCCGACCCCTGGGACCGGAAGACATCGATACGAAGGTCCTTTTCCTCGATCTGGATGTCCACCTCCTCGGCCTCGGGAAGCACCGCCACCGTTGCCGCCGACGTGTGGATCCGTCCACCGGCCTCGGTCTGGGGAACCCGCTGCACGCGATGCACGCCGGACTCGAACTTAAGACGGGCGAACACGCCGCGCCCGCTGATCGCCGCCGTTGCCTCCTTGATGCCGCCCAGGCCGGTATCGTTGCCGCTCATCATTTCGAACCGCCAGCCATGCAGCGCCGCATAGCGCTCGTACATTCGGAACAGCTCCGCGGCGAACAGCGCCGCCTCCTCGCCGCCGGTGCCGGCTCGCACTTCGAGGATGGCGTTGCGCTCATCGGCCTCGTCCTTGGGCAGCAGCGAGATCTGCACCTCGCGCTCCAGCAGCGGCAGACGATCCTTCAGCACGTAGAATTCCTCTTCCGCCAGGGCCCGCATGTCGGCATCAGCCGACAGGTCATCCTTCATCACCTGGGCATCGGCCATCTCGGACTGGGCCTGGCGCAGCGCCTTGATCCCGGCGACCACCGGGTCCAGTTCGGCCAGTTCCTTGGACATGCGCACGAAGCTCTGTGCGTCGGTGGCACCGGCTTCCCCCGCCAGAAGGGCGGACAGCTCGGCATGGCGGGTCACAACCCGGTCGAATGTCTGGTCGAGATTCATCGTCACTCTGCGTCAAGAAAAGCGTGTTGCGGAAAAGGCAAAAAAACGACTGGTGCACCGTGATCTTGACGGGTTGGCGCCCATCATCGGCTTGAGCGGGGTTGTGCGTCCGAGGCTGTGAAAAGAGCGCTCAGTGGGACAGGCGTCCCCGCCGGTCTTCGCCGAATGACAGGCACTTCAGGCCTGTCCCACTATTTTCTTCACATCCTCGGACGCACGGCCCCACTCACCAGCGCACCACGCCAAGGCCAACTCGTCAGAACCACTGTGACGTAAGCTGGGGCACTGACGGTCACTAGCGCTCGTGCAATGGAAACAATCGGCGCAGCAGGCGCTCGGCGGCTTCCCATTCGGCCCGGCCGGCGTCCCCGCCAGCGGCCAGGTCCTTCATCACCTCGGTCGGATCGTGCAGCAGACGACCGATCAGCAGGCGGGTCGCCTTTTCGGCATCGTTGCCCGCTTCAACCAGGACCTGATCACGGACCCGTTCGAAGTGACCGCGCAACGACAGGATGGCCGGAACGGCCACCCGCTCCGGCCGTCCCTTGACAAAGGCGGCGACATCCTCGTCGATGATCGCCCACGCCCCCTTGGCCGCCGCCTGGCGGGAGGCCCGGCCTTCCATGGCCAGGCGTTCCAGATCGTTGAGGTCGTAGAGGAAGGCCCCGTCAACCCGGTTGACCGCCGGCTCGATATCGCCGGGGATGCCAACGTCAACCAGAAAGATCGGCTTATGCCGACGCTTGCGCAAGGCCTGATGGACCTGATCGGCGGTCAGCACCGCCTGGCGTCCCGAGACCGCCGTCACCACGATATCGGCCTCGGCCAACAGTTGCGGCAGGTCCTCGAAAGCGCCCACATGGCAATTGAGACTTTCGGCCACGGCTTCGGCCCGGCTGGCGCGCGGCGAAGTGACCACCATGCGGCGCACCTCGGCAGCCAGCACGCTTTCGGCCACCAGGGCTCCCATCTCGCCGGCGCCGATCAACAGCGCGCCGCATCCGGCCAGATCGCCGTGCAGGTCCCGGGCAAAGCGGACCGCGGCCGAGGCGATGGACACCGGTCGCTCCGCCACTTCCGTCTCGTTGCGCACCCGCTTGGCCGACTGATAGGCGGCCGCCAGCAGGGCATCCAATTCCGGTCCGCACAGACCGGCATCCCGGGAAAATCGGTGGCAGGCCTTGACCTGGCCCAGCACATGAGGCTCACCGATGACCAGGCTGTCGAGGGAGGCCGTCACGGCAAAGCAATGACGCACCGCCGCCGCGTCAGCCAGGGTATAAAGCTCGCCCGCCAGTCCGTCGACCGGAACGTTGCCGCGTTGGGCCAGGGCCCGCAAGGCCACCGTCTCGACGAGCTTGAGGTCGTGATGCAACGCCAGCACTTCGACGCGATCACAGGTCGACAGCACCAACGCCTGCTCCAGCCCGGCGTCCTTCAAGGTCTGCAGAAACCCCGGCTGCGCCGCATCGTCAACGAACAAGGCATCCCGCAGCGCCAGCGAACTGGAGCGGTGATTGGCACCGACGACGATCGGCCGCAACGGGGGGATGCCTGTGGTCATCGTTCTAGCGGAACCGGGCCAGCCGATCCTCCAGGACGTCGAGGCCGACCTCCTCCTGGATACCGGTATCGAGATCGCGCACGGCTACCGCCTGACGGCTCCATTCCTCTTCGCCCAGGATGATGGCGGCCCTGGCCTTGACCTTGTTGGCCCGCACCAGCCGCTTCTTCACGTTCCCGGAGTAGCCCAGGTCGACGGCGAAACCATCCTTGCGCAGCCGCTGGGTCAGGGCCAGCGCGGCATCCATGTCGCCCATGGGAATGACCGTCAGCGGGCGCTGTTCGGCAATGGCCAAATTGGCCAGCATCGACAGCCGCTCGATACCGGCGCCCCAACCGATTCCCGGAGTCGCCGGCCCGCCCATCTGGCTGATCAGACCGTCGTAACGGCCGCCGGCCAGAACGGTGCCCTGAGCACCAAGCGCCGTCGTCGTGAATTCGAACGCGGTATGACAGTAGTAGTCGAGACCCCGCACCAACCGGTCGTTCAAGCTGACCGGGACACCGACCAGCTCCAGGCCATGGATGACCTCGTCGAAGAAACGCCGCGACGACTCGTTCAGATAGTCCCTCATCAGCGGGGCATCGGCAACCACCGCCTTGTCCCCCTCGTCCTTGGAATCGAGGACACGCAAGGGATTCCGCTCCATTCGCTCCAGACTGTCCTTGGACAGCCTGTCCTTGCGGGCATGGAGAAAGGCCAGCAACGCCTCGCGGTAGGCCAGCCGGGACTCGGCATCGCCCAGGCTGTTCAATTCCAGCCGGACCTGATCCTTCAGACCCAGCGCCTCCAGGATATGGGCGGCCAGGGCAATCGCCTCGATGTCGCCCTGCGGTCCTTCGACACCCAACAGTTCGATCCCCAACTGGGTGAACTGACGCTGGCGGCCCTTCTGCGGCCGCTCGTAGCGGAACATCGGGCCGCGATAAAACAATTTCAGCGGCAGGTTCTGGCTCAGCCCGTTGGAGATGAAGGACCGAGCCACCCCGGCGGTTCCCTCCGGCCGCAGGGTCAGGCTTTCGCCCGAGCGGTCGGTGAAGGTATACATCTCCTTGCTCACCACATCGGTGGTGTCGCCCAGGTTGCGGGCGAACACCTCGGTGAACTCGAAGATGGGCGTGATGATCTCGCCATAACCATATCGGCGAGCAATGTCGAAGGCGATCTCCTCCACACGCCGATGGCGGCAGGCCTCATCCGGCAACAAGTCGTGGGTGCCGCGCACCGTTTGCAAAGATGCCACTTGGGAACTCACTCGGCTGACAGTTTGACCTTCTGCGATTCGATCATCGCAGCCTTCTTTTCCACCAGGTCGACGATATGCGCGATCATCGCCTCGCCGTCGACCTTGTGGTCGGGATTGCCCGCCACATAGACCATGTGGCTGTTGTTGCCGCCCCCGGTGATGCCGAGATCGGTCTCGCGCGCCTCGCCGGGGCCGTTGACGACGCAACCGATGATCGACAAGGTCAGCGGGGTGACGATATGGGCCAACCGTT
>Ga0326727_10021195_pt1 | contig 12771 bp, 12 predicted proteins | sample MB2enrmetagenome_FD_207643 | JGI IMG/M metagenome (GOLD analysis project Ga0326727, IMG submission 207643) | Lab enriched peat soil microbial communities from McLean, Ithaca, NY, United States - MB29MY | ecosystem: Environmental > Terrestrial > Soil > Wetlands > Peat | place: USA: New York...
GTCCGCGGCGCCAACGCGATCATCGCGCTGCGGTGCTGCTATCTCAACAGCCGCTTCGAAGACTACTGGGAATCCCGCTCACGCACCGCCTGATCGTCCACATTCTTGTCGCGCTCCCGGGTTTCGGCACAAAGGAATCGAACGGTTCTTCGCCGCCGGGACCAAGTCGGGAATTCAAGCGCAACACGCTGACCGGCTCCGCCTCATCCTCGGCCATTTGAACGCCTCAACCAGCGCGCGCGATATGAACTTGCCCGGCTTGGATCTCCATGAACTCCGCGGCTCCCGAAAAGGCACGTGGGCCGTGAAGGTGAGCGGCAACTGGCGCGTAACGTTCACTTGTGCCGGGAAGGACGTAGATCGCGTAGACTACGAGGATTACCATTGAGGTGACCATGAAGATGCATGATCCGCCGCACCCCGGTGAGGTGCTCAGGCAACTGTGCCTGGAACCCCTGAACTTGACCGTCACGGACGCCGCGCGGTCGCTCGGCGTGAGTCGGAAGGCGCTGTCTAGCATTCTTAACGGGCGTGCGGGTATCAGCCCGGAGATGGCGGTCCGTCTCTCGATCGCCTTCGGCACCAGCGCTGAAAGCTGGCTCAACCAGCAGCTTCAGTATGACCTCTGGCACGCGGAAAGAAACCGGGCGCGGCTCCACGTGGCGAGATTGTCGGCGGCCTGATGTCAGTAGCCGGCTAGGGCCCGACCCGTAGATGTGCGCCGGTCGACGCGCCCCCCAAGTCCGGTTGGGGAAGTTTGCCACCTCGCCAGGTCTGCGGGATACATCCTGGTAAACGCCGGGCACGAAACAAACAGCCTGTAGTCGCCAATGATTTGCCGGTTTCCGGCAATTCAGCAGCGAGGTTCCGCGGAGGGCTTATTTCAACGTCTATCCCCACCAAGCCGGAGTCAGCGCGAAGGGCTGAGTGAACAGGGATACCCCTGAGAGACCGTACCAAGATCACCGGCGCCGGGCGTCCGGGCAAGCTGGCGGACATTACCGTGCTTTCGCGCGACATCACGACCATTCCGGAAGACGAGATCGTGGCCACCGACGTGGCGTATACGATTGAGGGCGGGAAGGTGGGGTACGAAGGCAGAAGGCGGATGCGCCGCTGAGGGCGCCTGCAGAGTGCGGACGGTGTGGAGGGCCGGATTTTTCCTCTTGACAGGCGGCCTTATAATATAATATATATATAGCTGGACCCATTGTGGCCCATAGATTCACTAGAAGGATTATCTATATGAATGACACGAATGTTAAGGATATTAGGGGTCTGGAATCCCTCCTCGAGCAGCGTCTTTCCGGTTCTCTGGAAAGCCTTCCACCGCAGTTCAACCTGGCAGGATACCGGCTTCACGTGTCTCTGCACGACAAGAAGAGCCAGCGCAAGAAGAGGCACAACGCATCGGCCGGCAGTTGGTCACCTGAGTCTGGGGAGATTCGCGTCAGCTTCGAACCGAGTGTCGAAGCCCCCGGTCTGTCAGCCGAGCAAATTGCAAAGCAACAGGGAAGCCGGCCGCCATTGCCCGCCCCGGAAGCCACGGTGCAGTTGCCCTCGGGCGCCCTGTGCGATCTGATTCGGCATCTGGATCGCGCCGAATCCAGGCCCGGATACAGCTTCGTTTCACTAAGCTGGTTTCGGGACGCGGTTCTTCCGGGAGTTCGCGCCGAGTGGGCTGATTCCGACGCGCGGAAAAGTGCTCTGCGAGAGGCTCTCGACAAGCGGTTTGTCCTCACAAGCAAAGTTCCCAACCCGAAGTCGCCGGAATTCCCGGTGACGGCCATTCGGGTCAACCGGTCTCTTGCTGAGACGCGGGCTATTCTCGGATCCCCCGAGACTGCGGGGGCGGGATTCCAACCCGTTGAGATTCGTGGCGAGCCCATGTCCGCTACGATCCTGCGCGAAAGGCGCTGATATTGGCCCTCTATTACCTGGACACCAGTGCTCTTGTGAAGCTCTACGTTCGCGAGCCAGGCACCGACAGCCTGCTGCAGCTCACGAAACCAGAGTTCAATCATCGCTTTGCCTTGCTGGCGATCGCGCCGGTTGAGTTTCGCTCCGCAATCCGCCGGCGTCAGCGGGCTGGGGACATCGAAAAGGCCGTTGCGGTCGAGATAATCGACCGGTTTACGCAACACATCGAAACGAAGTTCATCCAGCAAGCCATGAGCGAGGCGGTACTGGACACTGCGTCGAGGTTGATCGATCGATATCCACTTCGCGCGTACGATGCCGTCCAACTGGCTGGCTGCCTGGTCCTCAAGGCGATGTCTGGCAAGGAAGATCCCATTTTCGTGTGTTCCGATCGTCCGCTCCTGGAAGTTGCGGGGTCCGAGAGGCTGCCGTTACTAGACCCCACCACCCCCCGGGAGACCGAGTAACTCAATAGTGTTGATTTCGAAGTCGCACGTCACTGAGGTTCTTCGCCGAATCTGCCGGTTATCAGTTCCGCCAGGGCGTGCAGCGCTTCAGCTTCGTCTTCGCCGCGCGCCTCGATGGTGATTTCGGCGCCGGGCGTTGCACCAAGCAGCATCAGAGAGAGGATGCTCTTGCCATTCGCCGTCTGGTTCCCGCTTACGACCTTGATGACGGAACGGAAACGGCTGGCTGTTACCACGAACAGTCCGGCGGGCCTGGCGTGGAAGCCACTGCTGTTGAGGATTGTGAAGGTTCCGGTGACCATCAATTCCCGTTCCGACCCGGACGCACGATGGCTTTCAAAACCCTGCCCTCGGCAACGGCCTCCATCCCTTCCTTGATTCTCTCGAGTGGAACCAACAGGCCGATCAGGTTTTCCGCATGGATCTTGCCGGCCGCCAGTAATTCGAGAGCCGCGACGTTGTGCCGCGGCGCGGACCCATAAGCGCCCATGACAAGAAGCTCCTTGTAGTGGACCAGGTTGGAGTTGAACGAGATGAATGGATTGCTCTTGGGAAGGCCGCCGAAGAAACTGACGCGTCCGTGCTTGGCGGCCAGCGTGAGGGACTCCTCCTGCGCGGCGGCCGAGGGTGCGGCCACGATGACCACGGACGCGCCGGCGCCCTCCGTTTCCTCCAGCACCTTCTCGCGCAGTCCTTCCTTCTTGCTATCGATTAGAATGCTGGCGCCAAAACCCTGGGCCAATTCCAAACGCCGGGGCTGGATGTCCGCCAGGATAACCTTGCGTGCGCCACGGATCTTGGCCAGGTCGGCGTGCATGCATCCGATGGGGCCCGCGCCCAGAATCGCGACCGTGTCGTCCACGCCCACGTTGAGCAGTTCCTGACCATTGATGACGCAGGCCAGCGGTTCCGCGAGCGTGGCCTCCTCGAACGAGAGGTTGCCGGGGATCGCGTTCACGCAGCCGGCCTGGATGGCGGAGGCGGGCACCACCATGTATTCGGCGAAGCCTCCGTGGAACTGGTATCCGATGGAACGGAGGTTGTCGCACATGGTCTGGATGCCCCGGCGGCAATAGGGGCACTCGCCGCAGGGGACCGCTGGAGCCACCGTCACCCTTTGCCCGGCCGAGAAGCCGGCGACCCCGGCTCCAACTTCTACGATGACGCCCGCGGTCTCGTGCCCCATGGTCATCGGTTCGGTGATATTGCCGGCGCCGAAGCGGAAGGTCCGGACATCGCTGCCGCAGATGGCGCACGCGGCCACTCGGAGGAGCATCTCCTCGGGCGAGATGGCCGGCATGGGGCGCTCTTCGATTCGCAGATCGTTGGGCGCATAGAGAATGGCGGCTTGCATCACTCGACCTCCTGGGCGTCGCCGGCCGTAAGCATCCCGATCACTTCCTGACTGCTGGTTGCCGAACGCAGCCGCTCGATGTTTTCCGGCTGCTGCAATACGCCGGCCAGCTCGGCCAGCAGTTGCAAGTGTTGTTTGTCGCCGGTTCCCGCCAGGCCGATTGCCAGGTGCACGGTCTTTCCATCGCCCCAATCCACGCCCTTGGGGATCTGCACGAACACCACCGAGTTGCGCAGGACTTCCTTCTTGGCCTGGTTGGCTCCATGCGGCAAAGCAACGCCCTCGGTGATCCAGGTGCTGTACTGGTCCTCTTTCTCGAACATGGCGCGGGCGTAGGCGGGGTTGACCTCTCCGGCGCGCACCATGACGTCGCCGATGACCTGGATGACATCGCGCTTCGAGCGAAACTCGCGGTTCAACAGGACATGATCGGATGGAAGAGAGAAGGGCATGGTTTTATTGGCTGCGGGCGAGTTCCGAAAGATCCTGGATGACTTGCTCGTAGACCGGGCTGTTGATGAACTGATCGACGGCGTAAACGCGGGCGCCGGGGGCACGCTCCTGGATCCTCGATACGAGGCTGCGGTGCGCGATCACCATCTCGGCGGTGCGCGGCAGCTCGCTCAGCGGCGCGTGGTCCAGGTAGATGTCCAGGTGAGCAGTGGCGAGCTTGCGTTTCAAAATGGATTGGCCCATGACGGAAGAACCCATACCAGCCTCGCACACGAATAGGATGGTCCGAGGCAGTGCGGCCAGGGCGGGTTTGGCGGGGGCCATCGGCGCGGGCGGCGCAACATCGCCTCCGGCGCGGCGTACGATGGGCGCGGCCACGGCGAAAGAGACCAACGCGCCCACGGCAATGCCGGTCAGCACCGGCAACAGCGCTCCTCTGGGGGCCATGGCGATTTCAGCGAAGATGCTACCCGGCGAGGGCGTCGCCAGCAGCCCCGCGTGAGCGGCGACGAACGTCGCGTCCGCCGACAGTCCCCCCGCAATGAGGGCCAGAATGGTGAGCGGATTCATGAGGACATAAGGGAAGTACATTTCATGAATTCCGCCGAAGAAATGGATGATGATTGCGCCGGGCGAGGAACTCTTAGCCGCTCCCTTGCCGAACAGCGCGTACGCCGTCAGCAATCCCAATCCGGGGCCGGGGTTGCTCTCCAGCAGAAAGAAGATCGACTTGCCGGCCTGCTTGGCCTCCGCAATTCCCAATGGGGCGAGAACGCCATGGTTGATGGCGTTGTTGACGAATAGCACCTTGCCGGGCTCGATGATGAGGGCGATCAACGGAAGGAGTCCGGCATTGGTGATGGCTCTCGCGCCTGCGCTCAGGGCCGTTGTAACTCCCGTGACCGCCCCGCCGACCACGGTGTAGCCGGCCAGGATCAGGCCGAGACCTAGAAGTCCCGCCGAGAAGTTCGCGACCAGCATCTCAAAGCCCGCCGGAATCCGCGACTGCACGGCCCGATCGAAGGTCTTTATGACCCATCCGCCGAGCGGGCCCATGACCATCGCCCCGATGAACATGGGAATACTGCTGCCGGCAACCACCCCCATGGTGGCGATCGCGCCGACCACGCCGCCGCGGATTCCGTATACCAGGCGGCCGCCGGAGAAGCCGATGAGCAGCGGCAGCAGATTCAGGATTACGGGATCGACCAACTTGGCGAAATGCGGATTGGGGAGCCATCCAGCCGGAATGAACAACGCGGTCAGGAGTCCCCAAGCAATGAACGCCGCGACATTGGGGACCACCATGCCGGCCAGGAAAGCGCCGAATTGCTGGAGATGCGCCCGCATCAGCAGGCACCCACGGTTTCGCCGATGGAGTGAAGTGTCACTGCCTTGGAGTAGTCTTCAATGGACCCGAGTTCGGTTGCGGACCCGTTGGTAGCGACGCTGGCCGCTCCGGCGGCCGTGGCCAGGCGCAAGGCGTCCGCAAGCCCAAGGCCCCGCGTCATGGCAAAGGCCAAGGCCGCCACCATGGCGTCCCCCGCGCCGATGCTGCTCGAAGCGGTGACCGGGGGAGACCAGGCGCGCCACCGCTCGCGCGGGGAAACCGCCAAGGCTCCGTCCGCACCCAAAGAGAGCACCACCGCTCGCGCGCCCAGCTCGAGAAACCGGCAGGCCGCGCGAACGAGCGCCGCTTCTCCGTCGATTCTGGTCTCCAGCAGCTCTTCCGCTTCGGCGCGGTTGGGCTTGATGAGATCCGGTCCAGCGGCAATTCCGTATTTCAGAGCGGCTCCGGCGGTATCGAGGATGGTCCGAGCGCCGCGATTCCGGGCAATCCGGATGAATTCCGCATAGATTTCCGGCGGCACGCCCGGCGGCAGGCTTCCGGAAAACACCATGACCGAGCATTGCCCGGCTTTCTCTTCGACCTTCCGCTTGAGTGACTCCAGGTTGTCCGCTCCCACTTGAAAGCCGGGCTCGTTGATCTCGGTTTCCGTGCCCGTGAGGGGATCCTTGATCTTCAGGTTGACGCGCGTTTCTCCCGGAACCCATTCGAAATCGCAAGGGATGCCCATGGCCCGAAGCGCATCGGCAATCCAGCGGCCGTTGGCGCCGGCCAGAAACCCGAGCGCCATCGCGGGGCACCCGAGTTGTCTGGCCGCCTTGGCTACGTTGATGCCTTTGCCACCCGCGTCGATCTGCTCGATAGAGGCCCGGTTCGTCCCGCCGATCGCGAAGCCGCGAATGGCCATGGTCTTGTCGAGGGCCGGATTCAACGTCACGGTGGCGATCATCGTGTCTTCCTTGGCGCCCGCGTCTAGATTACGGGAAGCCAGTCGGCAAAATCAAGCGCAAAAGACCAGAGTATCTGTTTCCCAAGTGACCGGGACCGGGCGCCGTGGTGGGGAACGGAACAGACCATTGCCAATGCTTCCGCGATACGCAGCTTCGGTGCCGGGAAATACCAGGGAAATCCTGGTTTACAGGCGGAGTGATGCCGCCAACACAAAATACTACATCAACCTGAATGTCGGTGGGGGCAACGTCTCCGGCTTCATCGTTACCGATGGCACGATCGGTTCTCTGGGCCTTGTAAACTTTCTTGACTGGAATCTGTTGTTGAATGACGGCCAGAAGACTTTCACTCTGCTCGGCCCTTTGAGCGGCTCGAACTCGGGGGCCGAAGTGGGCACCACGGCCATGACGGCGACGGCGACTCAGTTGCTGTTCAATTTTAGCGGCCCGGCTGGCGCCGACTTCTTTCAGTATCCGGCGCCAGGATCGGGTCAGTCGGACCTGTGCTTTGCAACTGAGGGACTCCTCTGCGGCGGTCTGACCAGCGCCGGGGAGAAGGTTTTCATCACGGGGGACGCCCCACAACTGAATCAACCTTTATCCGGAACACTTGTAATCGCCACGACGACCCCGCTGGCTGTGCCAGCGTTGTCTCCGGTTGTTCTGGCGGCACTGGGCTTTCTGCTCACCGGTATGTCGCTGTGGCGAATTCGCGGAACGTATCGCGCGCGGCATTCAGTGTAGAACGAGCGAGCCGCTGAATCGTAATCGCCGGTCCCGATTTCAGAGTTTAGACTCTGGTTTCGAGGGTTGCCCCCGATACGCGCCTCTTGATATCCTGAATGTTAACCAAAATCCCTCATCTAAACAGGAGAAGAAATGGCAGTGAAAGTTGGCATTAATGGCTTCGGCCGCATTGGCCGGAATGTGGTCCGCGCCGGTCTCGGCCGCACAGATATCGAATTCGTGGCGGTGAACGATATTACCGATACGAAAACGCTGGCCCACTTGTTGAAGTACGATTCCGTACTGGGGCCGCTGAGCGTGGACGTCACGGCGGACGCCGACAGCCTCACGGTCGGCGGGAAGAAGATCAAGGTATTCGCGTGCAAGGACCCGGCGCTGCTCGACTGGACGTCGGTGGGCGCGGAGATCGTGATCGAGTCGACGGGCAAGTTCACGGACGCCAAAGAGGCCTGCAAGCATATTCGCGGGACGGTCAAGAAGGTCATCATCTCGGCCCCGGCGAAGAATGAAGATATCACCATCGTTCTGGGCGTGAACGAGAACGCCTACGACCCGGCCAAGGACAACATTATTTCGAACGCATCGTGCACCACCAACTGCCTGGGACCGGTGGTGAAGGTGCTCGACGACACGTTCGGCATCCTGAAGGGATCGATGACCACGATCCACAGCTACACCAACGACCAGAACGTGCTCGACTTCCCGCACAAGGACCTGCGCCGGGCCCGCGCCGCGGCGTTGAACATGATTCCCACCACCACCGGCGCCGCCAAGGCCATCGGCCTCGTGATGCCGCAGTTGAAGGGCAAGCTGGATGGGTACTCGATGCGCGTGCCGACGCCCGACGTTTCGGTGGTGGACCTGGTGGCGTTGCTGGAGAAGCCGGCCACCAGCGAGGAAGTCAATGCCGCGCTGAAGGCCGCCGCGGAGGGCGAGTTGAAGGGCATTTTGGCCTACACGGATGACCCCGTGGTGTCCACCGACATGCTGCACAACCCCAACAGTTCCATCGTGGACGGGCAGTTGACCAAGGTGCTGGACGGCAACCTGCTGAAGGTGGTGGCGTGGTACGACAACGAATGGGGCTACTCCTGCAGGGTGATCGACCTGATCGCGTTCCTGGTGAAAAAGGGCCTTTAATAAGAGGCGTTTGGCTGTAACTTTCGCCCCGGCGAGAACCATCTTAGCTTGCATGAGAACAATCCTGTTGACTGCCCTTCTGGGCATCTTTGCATTGGCAGCGTCGGCTGCCGACGTTACGGGGAAATGGACCGCGCAGGTTCCGGGGCGCGGCGGCAACGCAAACGAAACCACCTTTGTATTCAAGGTTGACGGCGCCAAGCTCACGGGCACCATGGATGGCGGCCGCGGCGGCCCGGTGGAGATCACGGACGGAAAGACCAGCGGCGACGACGTTTCCTTCGTGGTGGTGCGGAACTTCGGCGGCAACGAGATGAAGATGGTGTTCAAAGGGAAGGTCTCGGGCAGCGAGATCAAGTTTTCCCGCTCGATGGAAGGCATGGACAACGCGCCGCCGCCGATCGAGTTCACGGCGAAAAAGGCGAACTAACTCCGCGTAGGAGGGAAGTATTGGTATAGAGTCCCGTGCTACGCTCCCTATTGGTTGCTGTCGTCCTGCTGGGTCCTGGGTTTCTTACCGCGGCCCAGCATAGCGGTTCCGTTCGCGCCGCGGACCAGTTCATTCCCGGAGCCACGGTAACCGCCCGGCAGGGGGGCGCCAAGGTCGTAGTCTACACGGACGCAAACGGACGTTACGCGCTGGACCTGACCCCCGGAGTCTGGGAGATCCAGATCGAGATGTTCGGGTTCCAGACCCAGCGGGCCGAAGTCACCGTGGGGGCCGACGCGAGCAGCAAAGACTGGACGCTGGAGATGCCGCGGCCCGGTTCAGCGGCGGCTCCGCCGGTGGTGGCGGCGGCCAAGCCCACACCCACACCCCCGACCCCAACTCCAGCCGAGCCAAAACCCGCACCAGAGCCGGAGAAGGTAGCGGCGCAAGCAGTACCCAGTTCGCCCACGGGCGCACCGCCGGCGGCGGGGCGCGGCGGCACAGCGCGGGCGGCGGGGCGGGGCGGTGCGGCGCAGGCGGGGCGTGGCGGTGGTTCGGCGCGGGCAGGGCGGGGCGGCCCGGCGCAGGCAGGGGGGCGGGGCGGCCCGGGTTTCCAGAACATGGCCGTGACGCCCACCGAAGAGGGCACGCAGGCGCTGGCGTCGGCCGCCATCGAAGCAGCGTCTCCCGATTTGAGCGGCAATGCCGACGCCGATGAGTCGTACGTGGTGAACGGCAGCATGAGCGGCGGTCTGGGAGCGGCGGCGGATGAACAGGCCCGGCGCGACCGGATGATGGGAATGATGGGCGGCCGAGGCGGGATGGGAGGTCCCGGCGGCCCTGGAATGATGGGCGGCGGCATCGGGGATATGGCGGCCATGAGCACCGCGGCCAGCGCCGACCCGCTGGGCATGAACGGCTTCGGCGCGGCCGGTGTCCTGAACGGATTCGGTGACGGCCTGGGCGGCGCGCCTGGTATAGGCGGGGGCGGCCCCGGAGGCGGCGGCGGACGCGGCGGTGGAGGCGGAGGTGGCGGCGGCGGTGGAGGTGGACGCGGCGGCGGCGGTGGGTTCGGCGGTGGCGGACGCGGCGGCAGAGGCGGCGCCAACGCACAGCGGCGCGGGCCGTTTAACGGGCAGTTCGCGGCCTTCGGCAACCGGCGGCGCACGCAATCGTTGTACACCGGTTCGGTATTCCTGGATATGACCAACTCGGCGCTGAACGCCGCGCCGTATTCGCTGAACGGCCAGGCTGCGCCTAAACCGTCGTCGGCCTCGGGCAGGTTTGGTTTCAACGTCGGCGGGCCGATACACATTCCCAAGCTGATTACCTCGAACAAATACCTTCTATACGTGAATTACACGGGTCAGAGGGCGCGCAGCGGAAACAGCCTGACGTCGTCGGTGCCGACGCTCGCCGAGCGGAATGGCGATTTCTCGCAGGCGCTGGCCACCACGGCGGTCACGATTTACGATCCGCTGAGCGGGGCGCCGTTTCCGGGCAATGCGATACCTGTCGCGCGGTTCAATCCGGCGGCGGCGGGGCTGCTGACGTACTTCCCGCAGCCTACCTATCCCGGGATCGTGCAGAACTACCACTTGGTGACGTCCACTCCGAGGGTGAGCGACAGCCTCGGGGTGCGCCTGAACGTGCCGCTGACTACCAAGGACCGCCTCAATTTCAACGAGCAGTACAGCCGCAACGACTCGAAGAGCCAGCAGCTTTTCGGGTACAAGGATTCGACCAGCGGTTACGGCTTGAGCGCGTCGGCGGGTTGGAGCCACAGCTTCAAGCCGCGGTTCAACAACAGCCTGAACGCCACTTTCAGCCGGAACATCAGCAAGGGGACGCCCTACTTCGCGTACACCGACAACGTGGAGCAGGATCTGGGGATCACGGGGACCGCTCAGTACCCCTTTAACCAGAACCCCGTCAACTATGGCCCTCCGAGCCTGTCATTCACGAACTTCGGCAGCCTCTCGGATGGATCGGCATCGGTGAGCCGCAGCCAGACCACCAACATCACGGACAGCATCACGTACGTGGCGCGCCGGAAGCACAACCTGACGTTCGGGGTGGGGTACCGGCGGTTGCAGCAGAACAGCCTGTCGTATGCCAATTCGCGCGGGTCGTTCAGCTTCAGTGGATTGCTGACCAGCCAAATCGACAGTAACGGCCAGCCGGTGGCGGGGACCGGGTTCGACTTCGCCGACTTTCTGCTGGGGATGCCGCAGACCAGCTCGCTGCGCGGCAGCGCCAACGATTACTTCCGCAGTTGGGCCGCCAACTGGTACGCGCAGGACGATTGGCGCGTGGGGCAGGGCTTGTCCTTCAACGTGGGTCTGCGGTATGAGTACTTCGCGCCGTACACGGAGTTGTATGGGCGCCTGGCGAATCTCGACATCAGCCCGCAGATGAACGCAGTGCAGGTGGTGACGCCGGCCAATAGCATTGGGCCTTACTCGGGCAAGTATCCCTCCAGCCTGGTAGACCCGGACAAGAACAATTACTCGCCGCGGCTGGGCTTCTCATGGCGGCCTTCGCAGAAGCACGCGCGCGTGATCCGCGGCGGCTACAGCATCTTCTTCAGCGGCTCGTCGTACGGCGGGTTCGCGTCCAGCATGGCGGCGCAGCCGCCGTTTGCGACCAACGTGTCGCTCACCACCAGCACGGCTTATCGCCAGACGTTGCAGAACCCTTTCCCGACGGTTCCGTCGCAGACCATCACCAACACGTACGCGATCGACAAGAATTACAAGCTGTCCTATGCGCAGACGTGGAGCTTCGCGTTGCAGCAGACCTTCTCGCACGGACTGCTGGTGGAGCTGGAATACATCGGCACCAAAGGCACGGGCCTGCCCATTACGGAGCAGCCCGACCGGGCGACGCCGGGCGCGTCGCCGCTCAACGCGCAGCAGCAACTGCAAATCGGCAACGCTACCGGGTTCTCTTACCTGACCTCGCAGGGGGATTCCATTTTCCACGCCGCACAGACGCGGATCACGCGCCGATTCGGACGGGGAGTGTCGGCCAACGCGCTCTACACGTTCTCCAAATCCATCGACGACGCTTCGAGTTTTTCGGGCGGCGGCGGCACGGTGGTCCAGTTCCCGCAGGATTTGCGCCTGGAGCGCGGCCTGTCGACCTTCGACCAGCGGCACCATCTGACCCTGGGCTACATGCTCTCTTCGCCGGTGGGCATACATGGTTTGTGGCGGAATGGCGGCTGGAAGACCAGGGCCTTCACGGGGTGGACGATGAGCGGCAACTTCACCGCCACATCGGGCACGCCGATGACGGCGAAAGTATCGGGGAATTTGTCGAACACGGGAGGGACCGCGGCGTTCGGAGCGGGGCGCGCGGAAGCCACGGGAGAGAGCATCAACGCCGGCAACTTCCCCTACTTCAACTTGAACGCGTTCACCACGCCGCCAGCGGGGCAGTACGGGAACGCGGGCCGGGACACGATTCCCGGACTGTTCCAGATCGGGTTGAATGGGTCGCTCAACCGCGCATTTCGATTCGGAGACAGCCGGCGGCAACTACAGTTGCGCCTGGCCGCCAACAACGCGCTGAATCATGTGGTGGTGACGAGCATCGGCACCACGTTTAACGCGTCCAACTATGGGTTGCCGACGGGGGCGTCGGGGACGCGGAACGTCACGCTGACGCTGAGGTTTAATTTTTAGGTATGAGAATCTACGGTCTCACGGCGCTCTTGGTGCTTTCGGCGGCGGGACAGCAGCAACCGGCGCCGCCAGCCAAGAGAGTCACGTTCACGGCGAACGCGAACCTGGTGATTGTGGACGTCACGGTGAAGGACAAGTCCGGCAAGGCCATCGATAGCCTCACGCAGAACGATTTCACGGTGCTCGAAGACGGCAAGCCGCAGAAGATCTCGGTCTTCGAAGTGCAGAAACTCGGCATGGAACCGGCGCCGCCCCCTCCGCCGCCGACGCTCG
>Ga0326727_10021197_pt1 | contig 12768 bp, 13 predicted proteins | sample MB2enrmetagenome_FD_207643 | JGI IMG/M metagenome (GOLD analysis project Ga0326727, IMG submission 207643) | Lab enriched peat soil microbial communities from McLean, Ithaca, NY, United States - MB29MY | ecosystem: Environmental > Terrestrial > Soil > Wetlands > Peat | place: USA: New York...
TCCTTAAAACCATCGTCGAACGGGACTTGCCGATGCTTGGATCGAGGATCGCCTCTGTAGCTATGGAAAGATTCCTCAGCATGTGCGCGCATCTGCAAGCCCAGGTACTCAACGCGGCCAAGCTCGGAGCCTCCCTCGATCTGTCGGGGCCCGCCGTCCGTTCGCGACTCGAATTTCTGCAGGAGGCCCTATTCGTGCGGCTGCTCCCGTCCTGGGAGGGCAACCTGAAGAAGCGCCTAGTCAAGGCGCCCAAGCTGTATATCAGGGATACCGGCCTCTGTCACGCGCTTCTCGGTCTGGGTTCGGTCGATGACCTGCTAGGTCATCCGGACTTCGGATCGAGCTGGGAAGCTTTCTGCGTCGAGACACTTTGCTCTTCTTTCCCCGATTGGCGGCCTTCCTTTTACCGCAGCTCCGGCGGCGCCGAACTCGACTTGGTCTTGGAGCGGAGCTCGCGCATCCTCGCATTCGAATGCAAGGCTTCGAGCGCCCCCAGTCCGACGAGAGGCTTTTATTCCGCCCTGGACGACTTGGTACCTGAGCACAGCTACGTCGTCGGCCTTATCGAAGGTAGCTTTCCGCTCGGTCAGAGCGTAACCGCCTGCGGAATCCGCGAGTGCGTGGAGCTGGTAAACGGCGATCATGCTCTTTAGATCCTAGTCCACTCGGGTGGGATTATGTCCGGATTGTCACGGGCTCTCCCGCCGAGCCACCGGGACGGCGCGATGACGTTTCTTCCTGCACGCTTCCCGAGCCAGGCGCCCCACCAACTGAAGCTGCTGTTCGCGATCACGAGTCTGTCGCAGGCCATCATCAGCCTCATATCTTCGTAGCTCGAAGAGCCTCGGTTCCAATCGATGTATGCGGCCTCGCCCGAGGGAGCTAGTCTATCGCGGCACCAATCGAGATCGTCCGAAAAGAATAGGAAAAGAGGGTCGGCGACCGCATCGGCCGCGCGGGCCAAGGCGGCGGAGTAATAGGCTTCGCCGCAGACCTTCGCATAGCGAGGATAGAAGAGATAGTCGCCCCTGCGCACATGCACGCCAATGAGGGGTTGATCGGCCGAGCGGGCAAGGAAGGCCTCACTCTTAGGGGAGAGGGGCGGCACGAAAGAAAAAGCGGAGCGGACCTCGCCCTCGATGTCCTGGAAATACTTATGGCTCTGCCAATATCCAGAAAAATAGCGGTCGCCCGCAATCCCAAGATAGCGCTCATCGTAGCCGTTTCGGCGCTCGATGACCTGCGATCGAGGCACCAAGCCTAGCCGCCGCCTAACCTTGCCCGCAATGCCTGGATCGACGTTCGCCAGCGCGGCCCGGGATGCCGCATCGCATTCGGGGATACGTACATTGAAGAGCCGTCCGAGCTCGTAGCCGTTATGCGCAGGATCAGAGCGGATCCACGATAGGTCCAGGGCGGCATCGCCGTACCTGGCGTCGAGGGTCAGGGCGAAAGCGTACTGGAACATCTGATTTCCCAGACCGCCGTTCAGCTTGACTATATGCAAGGCTTACCCCTTCAAAACCCCGTCCACCTGCCTATCCCTCCAATGGCCGCCCTGCTTGTACAGCGTCCTCTGATGCGGCCGCGAGAAATTAAGCATTGGATGGTAATCGATGTCCATCTGCCGGTACGAGACGGAGGGATCGCCGGCGATGACTTCCTTTATCGCCTTCGTATAAGGCGTAGGGCCGGTCATGCTGTGGCCGTCGCAGGGGAAGCGATTGGTCGCGATATTATCAATAATAAGATCGAGCGTCTTCGCGAGGAAAGGATGGCCGGCCTCGTAGAACAGCGCCCATTGCACGAAAAACGTCTTATTACCTTCCAGAGCGATGATGGCTCTGTCTTCCGGTTCCACAAAACTATCCATCCTCGCGGTAATCTGGCTGTCTATATCGAGGTAGACTCCGCCGTATTTATACAGTACCGAATACCGGAAAAAATCGGCCTTGTTAGCGCCGATGGCCAGTCTATCGTATGCGCGGACGACGTCCCCGCCGTATTCCCTGTTCAGGAACTCGATGATCCTGTCGTCGTCGTAGAACTCGTAGCGCCAGCCGAGGCAGCGCAGCCGCTCAAAGCGCATCTGGAGGCGGGTCGAAAAGGGTATGCCGGCATAGGTTTTGAAGGTCTGATAGAGCACTTTCGGTATCGCCATTTCCATCTCCCTTGGTTTTCAGATCGCGCGGAAGTAATCGATCGTCTGTAGGATACCATCGTTGAACGGGACGCGTGGCTCCCAGCCCAGTCTCTGAGTGGCGAGAGAGATGTCCGGCTTTCGCTTGGTCGGGTCGTCGGAGGGCAGGGTCTTATAGCATATCTCCGAGCGTGAATGCGTCGCGGCGATGATAAGCTTGGCGGCCTCGAACACGGTGAATTCCTCGGGGTTTCCGATGTTGACCGGTCCGATGAAATCGGGGGGACTGCCCATCACGCGTACAAGGCCATCGATGAGATCGTCGACATAGCAGAAAGACCGCGTCTGGCTTCCGTCGCCGTAGACGGTAAGGTCTTCGCCGCGCAAGGCCTGAACGATGAAATTGGAGACAATCCTCCCGTCGTCCGAGCGCATCCGGGGGCCGTATGTGTTGAAGATCCTCACGACTTTTATCTCGAGGCCGTACTTCCTCTTGTACTCGAGGAGGATAGTCTCCGCCACGCGCTTGCCTTCGTCGTAGCAGCTGCGCATGCCGAAGCAGTTCACATTGCCCCAGTAGCTCTCGACTTGGGGATGGACGGCGGGGTCGCCGTATACTTCGCTCGTCGATGCCTGCAATAGACGAGCCTTCCGCTTCACTGCGAACTCGCAGAGATTCTTGACGCCGAGGTAGCTTGTATCGAGCGTAAACAGAGGATCGCGCTGATAGTGCGGTGGCGAGGCAGGGCAGGCCATGTTGAATATCGAGTCGACCCCCGCGAGCGTCTCTTTTTCAGGAAGAGGAGTGCGGATGTCCCATTCCTCGAAGGAGAAGCGATCGTTCGCCGCGAGGTGGGCGAGGTTGCCCTTCTCGCCTGTGTAGAAATTGTCCATACCCACGACAATGCAGCCCTCGGCGAGGAGCCTGTCGCAGAGATTGGAGCCGAGGAAACCGGCGGCGCCGGTCACGAGCACCTTGTTCATGTTGAGTTGCACTCCTCTATTATTCTATTCCTTAGTTGATCATGCATGCTATTTGTGTTATTATTGCATGCGGAGGCCACTATGGCTGTTTTACAGGTACGTGATATTCCTGATGATGTCTACCTTGAACTTAGCACTCACGCTAAAAATGAACAACGAAGCATCACGCAAGAAGCGATTGTACTCTTAAAACAGGCATTACATCAATCTCAGGAGAGTATTGATAATCGGCTACGCTATCTGGACAAATTATCCGATCTCCATATTACGCTTCCGCCTGATGCAACATCCCCAATCGAAATAATCCGAGAGGATAGAAACAGATGATAACAGTCATCGATGCAAGCGCTGCCGCGGAAATAGGCTTCAATCTATCCAATGCCGAAAAATATAAAGACGTACTTATAAAATCGACAAAGGTACTGGCTCCGGACCTATTTATACCGGAAATTACCAATGTTTATTGGAAATACGTACTAGCTTCACAGATTGATTTTGAAAAAGCGAAACTCGGCATTGAATATTCGATCAAAACAGTCGATGAGTTTATAGACACGCAAGATATCTGGAACGAGTCATTATCCGAGGCAGTTCAACAAAAACATTCCGTCTATGATATTATGTATGCAATAACTGCTCGTAGAAATAGCGCCATACTATTGACGCTCGATAAAAAACTAAAGTCAATTTGTACGAAGCTCAAAATTGAAACTATTTAATGGAACATTCGACGCCCTACTTCCGTCCTATGCCAAAATATTCAAAGCCCTCGGCGGCAAGGCGCGTTGCCGAGTAAATGTTCCGCCCGTCGAAGACTAAAGGGGTGCGCATCGAAGCCTTAAGCTTGGTCCAGGCAGGGCGGCGGAAGGCGTTCCACTCGGTCACAAGAAGTAGGGCATCAGCTCCCTCGGCGGCTTCATAGGGGCCGGATGCGTACTCGATCCGGTCCCCGAGGTATTTGCGCGCTTCGCCCATGGACTCGGGGTCGAAAGCCTTGATCCGTGCTCCGAGACCAGTAAGGCGATCGATTATCGTAAGCGAAGGGGCCTCCCGCATGTCGTCGGTCTGCGGTTTGAATGCTAGGCCCCAGAGGCAGAAGGTCTTGCCGGACAAAGATCCAGGGTGGTCCGGCGCTTTGTAATACGATAGCAGGTGCTCGACGAGGAGGGACTTCTGGGCACAGTTCACGTCCTCCACGGCGCGTAGCAGCTTCGTGTCCACGCCCAGCCTAGCGCCCGTGGCGATGAGAGCCTGCACGTCCTTGGGGAAGCAAGAGCCGCCGTAGCCGACGCCCGGAAAGAGGAACTCGTAGCCGATCCTACGGTCCGCGCCGATGCCCTCGCGCACGAGGGAGATGTCGGCGCCCGAAGCCTCGCAGAGCCTCGCGATCTCGTTGATGAAGGATATTTTAGTGGCGAGGAAGCAGTTCGCCGCGTACTTGGTCATCTCGGCGCTGGGGATGTCCATGACGATCAGAGGATTGAAGGTCCGCAGGAAGGGTTCGTAGAGCTCGCGCATGAGGTCGAGAGCGCGCTTTGAGTCTCCGCCCACGACCACGCGGTCGGGCTTCATGAAGTCGTTTATCGCCGTGCCCTCTTTCAGGAACTCGGGATTGGAGACCACGTCGAATTCCTCGCGCGTCTCGGCTGCGATGATGCGCTTGACCTCCGTCGCCGTACCGACAGGCACGGTGGACTTGTCCACGACAACCGTATAGCCTTTTATATGCTTCCCGATATCTTTAGCGGCGGCGTAGACATAGGACAGGTTTGCTTTGCCATCGTCGCCCATGGGCGTACCCACGGCGATGAAGACTATCTGGGCGTCGGGAATTCCCTCGGAAAGACTTGTCGTGAAACGAAGCCGGCCTTCCTCGCGGTTGCGCGCGACAAGCTCCTCGAGTCCGGGCTCATAGATGGGGACCTTGCCGCCATTCAGCTTGTCTATCTTCGCCCGGTCGATATCGACACAGCAGACATCGTTGCCGCTATCCGCGAAGCAGGTCCCTGTAACTAGGCCGACGTAACCAGTGCCGATGACCGCGATATTCATAGATGCGCTCCCTAGCCTAAAGTCTTAGCCCAGCGGATATACCTTTTCCTCGAAGCTGTACATGACCTTCGTACCATAGCGGCTGAAAGTGATCGGCAGCTCCCGCAATGGGCCCATCGCCTCTCGCAAGGGGACTAGATTCTCGAGTGGGCACAGGAAGAAAAAGAATCCTCCACCGCCAGCACCGAGGAGCTTGCCGCCGTAGGCGCCCGCGGCCATGCCGGCATCGTAGATTGCGTCGATCCCATCGTCGCTGACCTTGCTCGACAATTTTTTTTTCTCCAGCCAGGCCTCGTTGAGCTGTCGGCCAAGGGCAGCCACATCACCGCGAAGAAAATCCTGCTCTGAATCGTAAGCCATTCGGGCTAGGAGTTTGAGGGATTCGATCGTATTGCCGATACGCGACTTCTGATCGCTCAGAACGCTCGAGGCCTTGCGCGCCCTATTCGTATAGAACATACGACAGGACCTCTGAAGCGCAAGGAAAGCCTCGTGACCGAGTTGGAGCGGCTGCACCTCCACGCTCCCATCCCGCTGGAACAAGTATCGCTTGAAGCCACCGAAGGCCGCTGCGTACTGGTCCTGCTTGCCAATAGGCTCTCCCAGAATATTTATCTCGATCGTGCAGGCGGCCTCAGCCAGCTCGGCCGGCCCTTTGGCATTGCCCAGGTAGGCGTATAAGGCATTCAGGAGGCCTACCGTGAACGAACTCGAAGAGCCGAGGCCACTGCCGCCCGAGGGGATATCCCCAATGCTGGTAATCTCGACACCGCGCTCGACGCCTGTGAAGCGTAGTGCCTCGCGGAAAATGTTATGCTTTATATCGTCGACTTTCTCGACGATCTCCCGCTCCGAATAGTTCAGTACTATAAGATCGTCATAGCGCGGCTTGACGATGATATAGATATATTTATCGATGGAGGAACTGAGCACGGCCCCCCCATGCTTTTCGTAGAAGCCTGCGAGGTCCGTGCCGCCCCCGAAGAAGGAGACGCGCAGGGGGGTCTGGGTGATAATCATTTGAGATCCTCGAGGATGCCCCGCGCCGCGAGGCGCACCGCCTCATCCGAACTGTGTTGAGCTTTCCAGCCCAGATCGTGGAGGCGGGTAAGGTCGTAGCCGAACTTGGGCACGTCGCCTTTCCAGCCGCCGACGCCGCCAGTGAACTTGAACTGGACGCCCTTAAGGCCCATTTCCTCGACTACGATCCGAGCTATGTCTTTGACTTTGGTCCGACTTTCGGCGCCGATGTTATAGATCGCCACGCGCTCGGGGGCCTTGCTCCGTATCGTCAGGATGGCGTCCACAAGGTCCTTCACATAGAGGTAGGGCTTCTCCTGCTCGCCGTTTCCGAGGATCCTCAGTTCCCGCGGATTCTCGCGCAGCCTCTTGATGAAATCGTAGATCACGCCATGAGTAGCGTGCTCTCCCACCACATTGGGGAAGCGCGGGACCACGGCCTTCATGTCGTTCATGTGCGCGTACGCGCTTATAAATCCCTCGCTCGCGAGCTTCGCGCCGCCGTAGTACGATATCGGCAGATAGGGGCCATCGGACTCGGCAGTCTCGCGCCCGCTCTTGTCCCCGTAGATAGCGGAGGTCGAGCAAAACACAAGCTCCTTGCAGCCGTTTAGGCGCATAGCCTCAAGTATCCGGTAGGTCGTCATGAAAGTCCGCTCGTATTCGATGACGGGGTTCTTCGAGCTCCGCTCGATATCCGAGTTGGCGGCAAGATGGAAAACCGCGTCAAAAGGCCCGCCTTCGGCGAACACGCTCTCCGCGGCTCCTTCCCGGCCGATATCGAGCTTCTTAAGTCTCGCCTTCTTCGAGTCCAGGAGTTCTCTTATGTTCGATTCATTTCCGAGGGAAAAATCGTCGACAATCGTAATGTCAGCGCCTTCGGCGCACAGCGCGGCGGACAAGTGAGAGCCGATGAACCCAGCCCCGCCGACAACTAAGTACTTCTTCATGCTTCGTCTTCCTTCTTTCCTTTATATAGTAGCGGAGACGCATGGTCCCGCCGGTATAGACGATCGATAAACCTTCCCGGCATTAGAAGAAATACGAAGCTCATAGCTATGCCCGCGAGAGAGTACAGCGGATGACGGGCGTTAAAGTTCTTGACCTTGCCGTAAAGTCCGTATTTCCAGTTTCGCTTGTCGCGCTTGCGCGAATAGGTTTCCGAAATACGGTATTTTAACAGCACGCGGTCCATGTTGGCTAGCTTCACCGATCTTTTAATGGCCCGAAGCCATAACTCGTAGTCCTCCGCGCGCTCGCACTTCACATCATAGGGGCCGATTCGGTCCAGGACCGACCTGCGCATCATGACGGTCGGCTGCGCCAGAGGATTCCGAATAAAGCTTAGGCTGACTATGTCGCGCTCGCTTTTCGAATACTGCCGAATCGACAGATGCCCGAGGTCGGCGTCGACTATCTCGATGTCCGAACCGACGATACCGACGTCGGGATGCTCCTCCAAATAGGCGACCTGAGCTTCGAGTCTGTCGGGGAGGCACAGGTCGTCCCCGTCCATCCTAGCGACCAGCTGTCCGCGACTGGCGGCCAGAGCGCGGTTTATGGATCGGGGCAATCCAAGGGGGGGATCGTTTCGCAGAAGCCGAAATTTCGTTTCTCCCAGCTCAGAGGCGTAGGATTCGAGGACTTGGATCGTATCCCTCCGGTCGCTGTCGTCCGCGACGACAAGCTCCCAGTCACTGTAGGTCTGGGCTTTTATGCTATCGATAGCCTGGGCGAGGAAGAGCGGATCGTCGTTTCGCGTAGCCATGACGACCGAGACGAGAACGCTCATGTTCTCGCCTCGCCGCCTACTATCAGGTCGCGATAGGCCGCGTACACTTTCCTGTAGTCATAGCCTTCGGCGAAACGGACAGCGGCAGAGGAGATCGAGCCCAGGCGGTCCTTATCGCGAAGAGCTTCGGCGATCCGCATCGGAAAGCGCGAGATGCTGTCCTCCACTATGCAGTCGACGCCATCGGTGACCGGATAGCCGCGAAAGGCGACCCGCGTGCCCACCACGACCTTTCCCCTCGCCATGGCTTCTATTGTTTTGAGCGATGCGCCCGTGCCGCTCGCAAGGGGAATGATGATTAAAGAAGATATAGCGTAGAGAGCGGACAAATCGGAATCCGAGAGGAATCCCAGCGACGAAAAGCCGTCTCCTCTCACTTTCCCTTTACAGCGCCCCGCGACTATGAAGAAGGGCCGCTCGCTGTCGGACGAGGGCCAACTCCGGGATACCTCGGCGGAAAGACGCTCGATCGCGTCGGCGGCCTCCATATTCGGGAATATGCCGCTGCCGACAAAAGAACACAGAGGACGGTCCCCGAAAGGGAGTCCGTTCAACCGAGCGAACTCCGAGGCGACGGATTCGTCTATGCTCCCCTCCTGGACGGGCCTAACGCTTATTCCGTGCGGAATGCATACGCTCTCCACGCCATTGGCCAGGAATGTCCTGCGGTCCTCATCGCAGACAGACACCACGAGGTCGGCGCTCCTGAGCGCCGACAGCTCTTTGCGGCGCACTGCGCGATAGACGAGGCGACCGGCAGCCGCATTCTCGCGATTCATGAACAACACATCGTGGTCGGTGACTATCACTCTCTTTCCGATGCGTCTGGCCATTCCAACGACCCGTTTGGCGAAGAAGGGGTACTCTACGAGAAGGATGTCCGCCCAGGCCACGGTCCGACGGAGAAGAGCATTGAAGGCTCTGTCATGCCCAAAACGTTTGTACTGCTGTAGGTGGAACGTTCGCCCCTTGTTCTTCCCTAAAGTCAGGATATAAAGAGCGATCCGGTAGGGAAGGGAAAACAGAGTATTCAGAGAAGCGGCCTTGGGCGTCGGCCAGTAGCTGATGGACTCGACTCCATCGAAATCGCAACACTCTTTGCCTATGGACAGGAGCCGCACTTCCTCGAATTGTGTCTTGAGGTACTTAGCCAAGAGGCCTACGCGCAGAGCCGATCCTTGGCCGAGAGCCGAAGGATCTTCCCAGGGATATATGATCGCGATCCGCTTCATAGCCCCACTTCTTTCCCATCCGACCTGTATACGACGTCCAGCGGTATTCGACCTATCTCGCTCGCCACATCAGTGAACGAGCTGCCGAAGCTGCCGATGATGCGCCTGCAGGAAGACAGACAGTACAGATCTACCAAGGCCTGCTGGATACCGGCCGCCTCGCTTCGGGCGTAGTTCTTGTCGGTCTGCCGCGCGATGCGGCCGGGAAACTCGCGCTCCATGAAGGCGGCGACATCGAGGCTGTCGCTGGCGAGATAGAAGGTCGTCGAAGCATCCTCCTCGATGGCCGCTTGCATTTTTTCAATGAAGCCTTCGATAGGGCTGAACCTTCGCGAGTTGTCATTGTCCGTGCGCCTAACGTGGACCCCTATGGCCCTGCTATCAAGGCCGAAGCGCGCCACCCGATCTCGAATCGCCGCGACAGGCCGGAAGCCTTCGAAATTAGTAGGCCCCCGGAAAAAGCGCTCGAATGTATCTATATAGAGATCATGCCGAGCGGCGAGTCTTATAAGCTTTTCCGGTCGTGAAGTATAATATACGGTATCTCTCTGATTAAGAGTCCAGATCCCTGCATCCCAGTTTCGTATCCTTCGCCGCGCGCCACGCAGGCGCTTCGATTTTCGCACTCGCACGACCGCTCGCGACAGCGTGGGAGACAGTCGCGCAAGGCCCTCCATACGAAGAGCATCCTCGGCCGCCTCGTGGCTGAGCACTCTGACGACGCCGGGCAAAGGCTCGAAGAGCATATCTATGGGACAATAGCAGGAATCATCGAGCGGCCACAGCACCGCGACCGAAGAGCCGACGGCCCGTCCCAATGCGAGAACGGAATCCAAGGCCCTCATGCGGTTGCAGAGGCCGGCTGCCGGCTCAATAGTTATCACAGCGCTACTCCTTCCGGATGCCGAACTTCGTACGCTCAAGGAGCGAAAACAATGCTGGCATTTTCTTGACCGACTTGACGGTGCGCGATCTGACTGATCGACCTATATACGATACGACCCCCGAGAATCCGGGATTTGCCAGTCGATCCATAATGATGTACGGATTGTCCTCGAAGCGAGGATGAAGCGAATCGTAGAGCTTTTGCGCAGTCTCCTGCCCTCCGGCAACCCAGTCGCCATGGCTCTCTTTCCAAGCGCCCAACAGCCCCCGGAGCTGTGCCTCTACTATGTACTCGAACTCGGCGGTATAGCGCGGATACTCATCGGCGTACTCCAAGAGCTTTCGGCAGACCGGCAGCAAGTCCAAATCGTTCCTGTTGGGCGCAAGCCCAGAGGCGCTATCGCCTCTGCGCACATAATCGTAAAGGACATCGTCTATCGCTATCGCCCGAGGCTCGTTGGCGAAAAGCCTGGGCGTCTCGCACAGATCCTCGTGGAAGCAAGCAGGATAGCGGAATCCGCCCGAGGCTTCGACGAAACTCTTTCGGTAAAGCTTGTTCCAGGCCATCACGGTAGTTTTCAGCATGGCCTGTCGCGGCCCCGTGCCGGACGAGAAGCCGCACTCTACGATCCTCTCTGTTCCGCGAACCTTGGTTATCATACGCGTTCGGAAAGTGACGATGTCGGCCGCTTTGCTCTTTGCAGCCAGCAAGGGCACTTCGCAAAAGCCAGGCTCTACATAATCATCCGCGTCCACGAACTCGATAAAATCGCCCCGAGCGAGCGTCGCGCCATAATTTCGAGCCTCGCCCAAGGTGGCATGGGGCATTCGAACAGCGCGGAAACGAGCATCGCGCGACGCGACAAATTCGTCGACGATATCGCCGGAATTGTCTTTAGTGCCTTCGTCGACTATAAGAATGACTTCTATTTTTTCGAGCGTCTGATTCGCCAGCGAATCCAAGCATTTTTGCAAATAGAGCGTGGCGTTATAGACCGGCACGATGACACTTAGCTCTGGCACTTAAGGCATCCTCTTCATGATCGATATTTTCTTCCAAATGTCCATATCATAGATCTCGCGATCTGCACAGCTTTTTATCCGCAACAGAGGATACTCGGACAAGGCTTTGGATATCTCTTTCTCGGAGTGTATACGGTCATCGAGAAAGAAACGCTTTTTTTTGGGGGGGGCTTCAAGAGTGATATTCTATAATCACATTCGTCGTCATTATGGGATTGCCAGTATTACTCCGATGTATGCAGAATCCTCTAGGGCTCAGAGAAAATCAGTATACTTCGTCTTGTCCACTATTGACAATTCAGGCCACCTGGCTAGTTCATGCTTAGTTTTCTCGTTCTTGAGCCGCTCAACGTTATACTTCTCGTTCAGTTTCTTTAGCGCGTTTTCGATATCGAGTTTCTCTTTTTTGATTTCCGCTAATTCCCGCGTATCCTCGATTAGCTCATGCCTAACTTTCTCAAGCTCGAGCCGCTCCGCAGTATATTTCTCGTTCAGTTTCTTCATCTCTGCGAGAAGGACACTATACGGCTTCTTTTCTATTGGCGGCTTCTTTATTATCTCCGACAGCAAATCATATACATCACCGCTATAAAAATACTCTTTTGCGTATATGTCGAAGCCAAGCAGATGAATCCATTCAAAGTGAAAAAGCTTATACAACTTATCATGGGCCGCTTCCGGCAAGCTCATGACAAACCACACTAAGTAGCTGGCTGCCATATTCACATAACTTTGCTCGAGAACGGTGTATATATTTTTTTTTCGTAAAGCCTTTTGCAGTGCCAGCAAATAATACAGACAACAATCTATTGAATCACTTCTATTATGCTCCAGCGATTTCGCATTCCCTGTCCTATGGGATACTAAGATATCATCAACCGTGGCTATACGCCTGGCATAAGCCATAGCCGAGTAAACGAACAATCCATCATTAGTAACCTTTTGCGCCTGGAAAAAAATATGTTCATCATTTATAAAACTACGCTTGAAAAGTTTATCCCACGCCCAGCCGCCAAAGAGCTGAAACAAATATTGGGGACAATCCAGGTAGCTGAATATCGCTTTTGTCGGGAAAAGATCTTTCCTAAATGCACCATCAAGAGGAGAAAAATCTGTAGATAGATCGCTGAAGGACTGGCAGCGGCACACGGTAACATCGGAATCGGTTGAAACTGCCTTAGAGTAAAGCGACATTAGCGCATTACTGTCGAAGCAATCATCCGCATCCCAGAAAGCCAGGTATTCGCCTTTTGCCTCTTGAATACCCCTATTTCTAGCAGCTCCCGCGTTTTCATGTATGGAATCAATCACGATAATTCTCGAATCCCTATTCATAAATTGATAGAGAATATCTAGCGAATTGTCAATCGAACCATCGTCTACACAGATAATTTCAATTTCGCTCATAGTCTGAGCAATAATAGAGTTCAAGCACTGCTCAAGATAGTCGGCGGCATTGTACACTGCTACAATGACAGAAACTTTTGGTAACATTCAGAACCTCTCCAAGCACCCTGGATTCCCGTGCTTTTATACCTAGGCAGGGACCTCAACACCGAGCGAGGTAAAAAGGGCTTTCTGCTTCTTGGTTATTTCGCCAACCATAACAGCGTGGCCAGGCTGTTCAAAGCATTCAATAA
>Ga0326727_10021198_pt1 | contig 12767 bp, 11 predicted proteins | sample MB2enrmetagenome_FD_207643 | JGI IMG/M metagenome (GOLD analysis project Ga0326727, IMG submission 207643) | Lab enriched peat soil microbial communities from McLean, Ithaca, NY, United States - MB29MY | ecosystem: Environmental > Terrestrial > Soil > Wetlands > Peat | place: USA: New York...
CGACGCTCCTGGCGCACGTGCGTGCTGGGGCGGAAGTCATCATTGAAATTGGCAAGCGGCCCGTGGCAGTTCTCCATCGCGCCGAACCCGTGCCCCGCACGATATCGGAATGCATCGCGCTGCTTCCTGAGGACTCGACCGCTACCGTTGACCCGGACTTTGCCCGGGACGTAGCGGCGGCCGTTGCCGAGCATCGTGAACCGCTGAACCCGCCCACATGGGATTGATCCTTGACTCCAGTGTCTTAATCGCTGCGGAACGTCAGGGTAAGAATGCTCGCCAGGTTTTGACCGCCATACGCGAAAACATCGGGGAAACCGAGGTCGGCATCTCGGTCGTGACGTTTGCGGACGAAGAGTCACACCCCTTAAAAACCGGTCCGCTGCAGCCTGCCAATCCATGGTAACCTTGTGTGTGGCTGGTCATGAATATTCGGTATTATCTCGGTCCGACCACCGGGCAGCCGCACATCCTCGAGCATGACGTTGACGAAAGGGAAGTCCAGGATGTACTCGAAACACCGGGTGAAGACCGGCCAGGACGTGACGGTTCGAGAATCGCTGTCGGGCAGACAAGGGCGGGACGGTATCTGCGTGTCATCTATGTTCCCGACCCGGAGCCGGAAAGCGTATTCGTAATTACGGCCTACGAACTGGAAGGTAAACCTTTGCTTGCTTACCGGAGACGCCGGCGCAGGAGACAGATATGAGCCAGAGTAGATTTCCCCCCGGATGGGACGAGGAGAGAGTTCGGCGCGTCCTCGCGAACTATGAGCAGCAGACGCCGGAAGAAGCTGTGGCCGAGGATGAAGCGGCATTCGTCGATCAGGACGACACCGTAATGAAGGTCCCCCACGATCTTGTCCCCGCCGTCCGCGAACTCATTGCTAAGCATCAAGAATAGTTCGAAGCGCCGGACCTCGGTGGCGCAGTGGGAAAAGCCGCAGAGCTTGAAGGGCGGCTCTGCGCCGGCAGGCGGCTGATGTACCGGCCGCCGGTAAATTTGGAAAGGGGTGAACTGGATGCCGCGACCCGAGACTATATTCGACGGCACAGAGGGTGACGTTCTGATCGAAATCTGCAAGTGCCCAGACGTTCCCTTTTCGTCGTACACGTTGACGCAGAGGCTGAATCCCAACCTCCAAACCACTACCCCGGAGTACCGCACTGCGTTGGCTGACGTCAGCAGCGTAATAGAGGACCTTTTTGTTCGCAGGCTTATTCGAGGCAAGCCATCAAAGAGCGCCGACGGGCTCTTCTTCAACAACCTGAAATTGACCGACAAGGGAGTACGGGCTGCCATTCAGGAGCGTAATCGGCGCACAGAACAAGAGGGTCTCAAGCAGCTTCTTGATGTTGCCTCGTTGATACGGCGAGACCGAGACGCGGAAAAGAAGTGACCGGTACAGGGGGGGGTACGTCGTGGCTGGCGCAGAGCGAAGCTCTGCGGTGTTGATGCCCGACAACTGGCCAAACGCAGAGCTAGCGCTCTGCGCCAGCCAGCCCGCTTCCAAGAGGGTACTCAGCCACAGGAGGGGCGAAATATGACAGGATTTGTTCACATGCTCCGGTCGACCGGCGGGGGCGGCGACCAGTCTCGCGTATACTCAGTAATGTTTGCGCCTATCGGCCCAACGGGGACAGGAGGAGCCCTTACATCAAGAGAGTTCCGCGATGTCGAGAGCCTAAGAGCCTTCCTGAAATCCATGCGGGTCGATGATTCTAGCATCCAGGACGCCCTAGAAGACTTGGATGTCCGAGGGAACGCAAGCGTTCCCAATATAGATCTCTCTCAAGAGGAATTGGCTGAACTTGGGTTGCAGTGAGCGAGGCCCTTGGGTGCCATCGGTGAGAAAAGTCGCAGACCTTGAAAAATAGGTCGCTTCTTGCTATTGCCCGACTATTACCTTCCACAGTTCAACCCCACCAAGGAGGAGTGTTATCACCGCCAACCACCAAGTCGCCCACTTGAGGGTGCTCGTAGCGTCTTTCAGATTTTCGGTTGCCTGCTTGAGGCCTAGATGCGCCGCTGCCATCTCGCGGGCCATGTGCAGGTCATAATGTGCCTTGAGCTGATTGAATACGCGGGTTCCATGATCAAAGGCCGGAGCACCGGCACCCTGCGCTGTGCCCGCGTGCTCGGAGGCTTCGTCCATCAGTTCCAATAGCTCCTCGACGCTCGTCGGCACAGGGTCGGGGAAAAGGGGCTCTCCAACGAAATCACGTTTCAGTTTCCGCTCGTTCGGGTTTTTCATTCGGCGCGCTCCGTTTCGCCTTCTCGGTCGCTTCCGTCCGCCCAATGAACCAGAGCGCGGGCCGGTTGCTGAGGTCCGCAGCCCTTACCAGGAATAATCCTTACAACGACGAACAGAAGACCTGACAAAAAGTCCGTGCTGACTGCGCGGCAGTAACCGGTGTTTCAGTCCTTGCCGCAAGGTGTTCATTACTTGTTAACCTGCTGCAACAGGCGTTCGTAATTCTGCCGGTAGACCGGATTCTTAGGGTCAAGCATGTACGCCGTACGGTATTCCTCAAGAGCTCTCCGGTGGTCATGCCTTTTCTCCAGTGCGGCTCCGAGGGCGGCGTGCGCCATGTCATTGTTGGGGTTCAGGCGCAACGCTTCCCGTTCTTCATTTACCAATCCATCCCAGTCATCCTTTTTCCCAAGTGCGATCCCGAGGGCGGCATGAACCGAGTCATCATTGGGGTCAAGGCGCAGCCCCTCCCGTTCTTCAGAGATCATTCCATCCCAGTCACCATTTTTCCCGAGCGCGATGCCGAGGTTGGCATGTGCCACGACAGTGTTAGGGTTCAGGCGCAGCGCTTCCCGTTCTTCAGTGATTGTTCCATCCCAGTCACCCTTTTTCCCGAGCGCGGCCCCAAGGTAGGCGTGTGCCAAGACATTATCGGGGTCCAGGCGCAGCGCTTCGCGTTCTTCAATGACCATTCCATCCAAGTCGCGCTTTTTCCCTAGGGCGGCCCCAAGGTAGGCGTGTGCCAACACGTGGTTTGGGTCTAAGCGGAGCGCTTCGTGGGCCGCTGTCGCGGTATCGTCCCACTTGTTTTGGTGAGCCAGGACATAGGCAAGGTTCCCGTAAAGGTCGGGGTTTTTGGAGTCAAGTGACAAAGCCGCGCGATATTCCTGCTCAGCCTCGGCATATTGACCTTTTTGGGATAGTTCCCCTCCTCGCGCCACGTGTTGCTGCACCGAGGCCTGCCGAGTCTGCGCCGCTGGATCAATGGTCGTGGGCTTCGTCACCTTGGCACTCTTGAGCGCGCTAATCAGTTCGTCCTCGCCACCAGCCAAGCGGACTTCCTGGAGGTAGTCATCCGTGGGCTCAAAATCGAGCCCGCGTTCCTGGACCAGCATGGTGACTCGGTGGCTCGACACTTGGCCCACCAGCAGGGCGAAAACCTGCACTTGGTTCAGCGGCTTCTTGGCGCTCGCGGGTTCGGGCGGCTTGGCGGCGCGCAGCGCCTTAAGAAATGCCTCGCTCGCGCCCGCGGCCTTGAGGGTTTGGATAAAGTTCTCAGACGGGGCGAAATCAATTCCGCGCTGCTCGATCAGTTTGGCGCCCGACTCGTCTCCGAATCCGTCGCGCACCATGCTACTGACCTGTTCCTGGGTGAAGGGCTTTCCCGAGGTCGCTGCTGTGGCGCCATCCTTTAGGGCAGCACTTTGTAGGGCCGAGCGGCGCTCGGCCTTTTGTCGTGTCCCCACCGCCGTACGGCGGTCGGAGACCGCCGCTACAGCACCGCCGCCCAGGAGGGCGGCGCAGGGAACGTAGGGCCGAACAGCGTTCGGCCTCGGCCCAGCGCTGCTGGGCCCTACGTTCATATGCTGCGCCGGCAGGGGCAGCGTCATAGTTACTGTGATGATGAGCAGGACGATAATGAAGACCGGTCGACGCCACATCGGCACCTCCCGAAAGCGGGAACCCGAATGGCGCGTATTGTAACACGTGGCGATGAGCGGAAATGCGCGAAGCGCCTTGGACTGCGGCGGCTCGACGCCGCTTTGCCCTTCCTTCCTGCGTTAATGCAAGGCGGGACGAGCGGGTCTTCGCTTTCCGGACGGGGGCAGACGGGATGTTATGCTGGTTTTTTCCATGTTGCGTCACTCGGGGGAATCCCGAAATTGGATTTGGAGTGCCGCAGGGCGTTACGGGTGCGCGGGCTGATGTTCCCGGTTGCCGCTGACGGCAAAATCCACAAGGGCGCGACGCACGGCATCCGGCTCACGGTCAATCACGATCAGGAACGCCCGGGCCGCCCCGGAAGGCACCACCCGACCTTGCTCCCATTCCTGGACCGTCCGCACGTTTACGCCAAAATACGCCGCAAACTGGCTCTGACTCATTTTGATTCTCTTGCGGATCCGCGCCGTGTCGATCTCGTCAGGGATGTGGACAACACAGGCGTTGTCTTCCCCATGACTCTGATCCCTCCGGCGGACAGACCTTGCTCCCGCGACGTCATACACCCGTGAGCTTTCTCAAGTATTCGCGCCACTTTTGCATGGCCATTTCGGGGTTGGGCATGGGCTTGGGATAGTATTGTTCCATCTCGATTTCCAACCAACCCTCCCAGTCACTGTTCAGGAGCGGAGCAACAATCCCTTTCAGGTTGATCGCGCCCTCGCCAGGTTCGCTGTAAACAACCTTGCCGGCGGCCGACCGCGTCTCGTCCCGGAGGTGGAAGATGGCGATGCGCCGGAAATGCGCCGCGGTGAATTCCGCCGGGTCAGCAAATCCATAACAGTGGCCAACGTCCAGGCACAACCAGACGTTGCCGGGGTCGGTTTCGCTGAGCAGATAACTCATTTCGGTGGGGTGGTCGCGGAACTCCGCCTCGTGATTGTGATAGCACAGGCGCAGGCCCTGCTTCTTCACCGCCGCGCCAAGCCGGTCCAGCGCCTGCGCCTTGATGTGCACGGCTGCGACGTCCAGCTTTCCGTCCGGATGGGGAACTTCCTTGCCACTCACCATCAGGTAGCTGGCGCCCATTTGCGCGCAATACCCGGCAATGCGCTCGAGATTGGCAAGCTCACCGGAGCCTTTGTCCTTGTCGTAGAAAAAGCCGCTGGTGTGCGGGGCAATGAACTGAATGTGCCGCGCGGCGAAGTCGCGCCGGCAGTCCGCGGCCCTGCCCGCCTGCGCGCTGACACTGGCCACGTTGGTTTCAAACCCCTGGTAACCCAGGCGAACGAGCGTCTGGGCGATATCCAACAATTGGCCGTAATCTCTGATGGGAACGCCCCAAGCGTTGGTTTGGGCGCCCATGCGCAGGCGTTGCGATAGTATGTCGCCACGGGCGCGTGCGGGGTTGGACAACAGGCATGCGCCCGCCGCGGCCGAAACGGTCTTCAGAAATTGGCGGCGGTCATGACCCCCGCCCCCCTCCGTATTACCCACAGCCTCCTTTGCCATCTTAGCGCCTCCCTCTGCGTGTCGCGGGCAGCCTTCGTAATAGCCGACGGCCGGGTCCGCGTCTGACATCTAATATCTCACGCAGATAATTTAAGCCCGCCCCTTGGTTCGGTCAAGATGTCTGAGGCTGGGGCTGCCAACGCCATGGGCAGTAAGGGCTACAGCAGACTTTTAATATCATAAAATAGGTTGTCAAGAATTTTTCCGGGGCCTGCCCGCCCGCTGTCAATGCGGCTTCACAATGGCGTCGAGGGGTGGCAGTGGTTCTCCCGATTTGTACCCTCGGTCAAATGCCTCGAAGCGCGCCTGGAGCGCGCGCCAAAACTCGTACTCGGCATCCCATCGCCCCAGCGCCGTGCCCAGCCGATAGGGAGTGTGCTCCAGCCGCCAGCTTTTCCGGTACTGCGGGCGAAGTTCCGTGATCCCATCCATCAGGTCGGCAATGCGACTGTGCGTCTCCGAGTAGATCCCCGGGCCGAACGCCTCCCATAGACTCTTGGGCGGCTCTTTGAGTTGGCGTTGATGTTCCCACGTGTCAGCGATTTCAAACGCATAGAGATACTTCATGCCCACGTAGTCCAGCATCCGCCCACCCACCCGCAGACTCTGAAGAATCGTTGGATCGGCGCCCGCGGCGAGGGCCTGATCAAGGTGCTCTTCCGCATCCTCCGCCAGCAATCGGGCTTGACGCAAATCCTCCCGGTGCTCGCGGGTGCGCCGCATCACCGCGGGCGTGAAAGGGTCATTCCACATGGCATGGATGGTGCTTTCGCCGACCGATTTTTGCAGGCGGGTTTCCGCCCGGGCGAGATCATCCAAAGCCTTCGCCACATCCGGAGCCGCCGCCGGCGCATAAGTCTGGCGCGCGTATTCGGCAAAGAAGTGGGCGCGGTCCACCGGCGTCGATTGCCAGGGGGCGACGGCGCCATAAGCAACGGCGGGCCAGGACTGCCGATACAGGTTTTGCGCGCTATCGGCCCAAACCGTGTTCATCAGGCCGAGGGCCTTCGATTTCCGCCCCGCCGCCAGAAAAGTGTCAATGTTCTCAAAGGCCATATCAAAATCCGGATCGACGCGGTTCCAATCGTTCACGCCCGTCACCACAAAATGGGCGACGCCCTTCTCCACCAGCGGCCCCAGCCAGCGCTTATATTCGGGATCCGGAGAGGCGTCGTAATACCACGCTCCGGCGATGATGCCCGGCGGCAGTTGCGCCACGATGTCCGGATACTTCACCATGATGTCGCCCCACGCCATAACCCGCTTGCCGTGCTGTTCAAACCGGCTGGCGACGTTGTTCAACTGCGCGATAAACAGCTTGGCGGGTGTCGCTCCGATGCCCGCTTGCTTCGCGGCCTTTTCAATTTCCCAGGTCTCATCGAAGCCAATGTTCACGAACCGGCTGGGGAAAAGCTGCGCGAACTGATCAATCCAGTCATTCAGCAGCGCCTTAACCTGCGGATTGGCCGGATTGAATTCCCCGCCGTGGGGAAAATCCGAAAGGCCTGAGTATTTCTCGATGCGGAAAAGGTCGTGCATGTGGCCAAAGAGTTCAAGACAAGGGATAACGTCGATGTGCCGGTCGCGGCCGTAAGCGATAATTTCCCTTACCTGCTCCTGGGTGAAGCGCGCTTGGGGATTCAGCAGCGGATAGCCGTGCAACTCGATATTCGACTCGCTGTAGAAGTAAAACTGGTTGACCTTCCAAAGGGCCATGAAATCGAGCTGGCGCTTGATTTCTTCCGCGGTGGACATCACTCCCTCGCTTCCCTCATCCACCATGACGCCGCGATACGCGAGCGACGGCCAATCATCGATTTCAACCTCCGGCAGCGCAGCCTGCTCTCCCTGCCCTTCCAGCAGTTGGCTCAGCGTCTGCACGCCGTAGAAAACTGAGGCGGTAGATTGTCCACGAATCTCGACACCCGCCGTCGTCACTTTCAAATGGTAGGACTCACGGGAATCCGGGCCCGGCCGCTCGTCCGGCATGGGCAAGGCGTCCACGCCACCCGTGCGCGTCAACACGATTGCCGGTTTCTGGCTACAGGTTTCCCAGATCGGCACTTCAATGCCCGTGCGCTCCTTCACCCGGCGCGAAAGTTCAGCCGCGCTGTATCGATCTTCCCGGCTGGGCGCAGAGCCAAAACAAATTCCCACGCCGCGTACCAAAAGGCGCCCGCTTCCGTACTCAGCATTCTGCGGACGGGGCAGCAGCGGATTGTGTTCCGCCGCCATTGAGCTTGCCGCGACGACGAGCAGTAATACCGGCAGTCTGAGATAACGCATAAAGGCGGATCCTCCGATAGCGAATCGCTTCACAATCCTGGGTCCCAAATGGTGGCGACGATGAAACGCTCGCTCGACGGCTGATCATTATAGTAGTACACCGTTACGATCTTCCCGTCCGGGCGCTCGGCGCTGCGGACATAGCCGAGGTCCCAGGCGGCGCCGTCATCGCGCAAAATTATTTCCTTGCCCCAGGTTTTGCCGCCGTCGGAACTCAGTCGGGCGCGGATGCCATAGGGCTCGCTGCGATAACCGTAGGTGAGGCAAAGCCGGCCATCGTGCAGCCGCATCATGTAGGGTGGATTTCCCGCGTGCCCGCCGGTGGACGGAACCGGCGGCGGGGCGAGCGTCCAACTGGCGCCGTCATCGGTGCTGCGGAACAGGTCAATGTGATTCAACTCTGGAAGCTCATGGGTGCGCGTTGCGGTGAGCAGCGTTCCGTCCGGAAGCCGTACCGTGGAAGGCATGATGCGGAACCCCTCGGTCTCCTCACCAACCCAGGCGACAAAGCGCCAGGTCATGCCCCCATCGAAGGTCCGAGCGGCGAACACCCGTCCCTCTTTCCCGTTCCCCTTCGCCGACGTCAGCATCAGCAGCGCCTGCTGCTTCCCTTCGATCAGATAGTCGGTGCGGGCGGCGACGCCCAGTTGGCCGAACAGGGGGAAACGGTAAGGGCCGCGCCAGGTTTTGCCGCGGTCGTAGGAATAATAAAAGCGCGACGCGCCGCTATCCTTGCTGCCCAAGCGGATGCTCAAAGCAAAATCCGGGTGGGAGAAATCCATGGGCTCCGGGAGATCGCTCAACTCCGGCCCGCCCTGCTTGGCCGAGCGCAGTGACACCGGCGCTTCGATGGTCCAGGTTTCTCCCCCATCGAGGCTGCGCGCCTGGCGAGGCTCTTCGGGCCGGGTGTTGTCCACCTGATGCCGGTCAGGGGGCATGTGTTTGAAATAGGCGGCGCTGAAGCCCACCAGGATTTCATTGCCCCACGACCAGATGCCATGATTGGCGGGCCAGCCTCCGCAGCGGCCGTCCTCGCGGTAGACCATCACGTTTTTCACCACGTGCGGCGGCTCGGCCGCCCACGCTACGACGGCGAGTAACCCCACCACGGCGATCCATTTAAAGCGCATTTCTCAGCCTCCTCTACTTCTTGATCAGGAACACCTCGGCGATGTCGATCGACCCTTCGAATCCCCCCTGCCCCGGTTCGAGAAACCAGCGCAAGGTGAGGGCGCCGTCGTGCGTGGCCTCGGCGGGGATATCGAATTCCACCGGGCCCATCGTTTGCGGCTTCTGAATCCAGGAATGCACCTCGATCTTTCCGTTGGCCACCAGGCGGATGCGCGGGCCCACGGGGCGGCCTACAAATACCACACGCACGCGGTATTGCGCATTCGGATCGAGATGCTCGTAGCGCATGGTGAGCGGCGTTTCGTAGCGGGTCTCGGCCCACGTCCACCACGCCATAGGACGGAGAATAAATCGCGCCGGGCCGTCGGGGCGCAGGGCGTCGGCCGAGGAGCGTCCGATCAAGCCTCCGGAAAACGCCGCGTACTCGGAGCGGACGGAGCGGAATCCCCCGGGATCGTTGGCGTAACCCGGCCCCTCATCCACCAGATGCGGCTGCATCGCCGAGTTTCCCAGATCGTCATAGAAGCCGCCCGGGCCAGGATCGCTGCGGTGCAGAATCGCGTCGATAGCGGCCAGCCGGGCCTCTTCCTTGTCGAGTTGGCGAAGCTGTGCAAAGCTCGCCTCCAACCACACGCGATTGTTCAGGGGAAAATCGATGGTGTCCAGATTCGCACCGCGGCTGACCGCGATGGCTTTGTAGCGGTCGACGCTCAATTGCATGTGGATACTCTGATACAGTGCCTCGCCGAGCGCCAACACCCGGCTGCGCAAATCCTCGGCGGCCGGTTTGGTCAAAGCCTGGTCAAGAATCCGCGACGCTTCTTCGACGGCAAGCAGCGAGCCCGTGCGGCGCCCTTCGCCCAAGCGCTCCAGCGCCTGCTGTTCCAGCCCGGTTTCGTACAACAGCCGCCGGCGAACGAAGCCGTCGTAGTAGGCGCGATAGAGCACCTGCTGGAATCGCCAGTTGAGCAGCATTTTCGGCGTGGCGGCGGATTCGATGGCCTGCACCTTGTGCAGCGTCTCGTCAACGGAAGCGTGTGGCAGCAGAGGCCCGCGCCAATCCTCTTCCAGATCGAGCGCGGCTTGCGCGATCCCCGTTTCGTGCTGCGGGCTGATGAACCAGCGCGCCCACTCGCGGAGGATCGTACCCACATCCTGATTCGGTTCCCAGCCCAGCCCGCTCCAGACGAACTTGTTCATGTCGTCGTTGACGCCCTCGGAATAGGTGAGGAATCCGATGGTGGAGGGCATCATGTGGTGGAAGATCATCGCATAGTCCACCGGCCGCGGGTTGATGACTTCGCGCGCCTCCGTGACCGCGAAGGCCACATCCCAGCCGGGCACCGGATACTCGGAGTGGATCGAGTGCGTGATGTCCGGATAGTAGCGAATGGGATAGCGGGAGGGCAGCTTGGCGCGCAGTTCTTCAATCGTAACGCGCGTCCAGGGGCCGTAGACCACGCCGTCCAGCCAGGCAGGCTCCGCCTTCACGATGTCGATGAATTCATCGAACCACGCAGCGCTGAAATTCTGGGGCGAGACCCACATCTGCGCCTGGGGATGGTATTTGCGCAGCTCCACCTTTTCCTTTTCCAGCAGCGCCATCAGATATTTCGGCTCGGTGAGGCCGGGATCGCCGCCGGGCACAAAAACCGCGTCGATGCGGGGCAGACGTTGATAGATGTTGCTCCACTCCTTGAGCGCGAAATCAACTTGCGCCGGATCCGAATAGTCCTGATCCATGGCCGGATACCAGATCCAAACATCGATGCCGTATTTTTCGCAGATGCGGGACATCTCGGCCATCATGTCGATCTTGGAGAGATGGAAATGCGGGCTGTCATCGTCGTCATCGGAGCGCGGCGGAATCAGCTCCACCGCATTTGTCCCGAAGATGATCATGTCGCGCAGGTATTGCTCAAAATCCTGTGGCGTCCAGGCGTCGTAAGTGTTGACCTTGGGGCGATAGCCGATCTGATGTCCGCGCAGCTTGTATTTCGGAGCGGAGGCAATGTCGAGGCCGTCGGCAATCGAGGCCTGATTATGGTCCCAGCGCAACTCGCGGAGAAACCGGCCGATTCCGAACAGCGTGCCCCGCTCATCGTTGCCGCGGATGTCGACGCCCGCGGCCGTCGTCCGGAGGCGGAATCCTTCCGCAGGCCTAGCACCACTGGCTTGATGAATGGTGATCGCCGGGCCGGTTCCTTGCGCACTCCATTGCAGAGCGGTGCGCTTTTCGACTTCCTCAACCAGCATGGTGACGGCGTTTTTCTCGTGCACGGTAAGTGCCGCGTCAGGTACGACGCGGGCGTGGCTAAGGTCGACCGCGAAGCAGCAAGGGCTCAACGCCGCTGCGCATGCCAGAGCAAGAAAAAGACGTTTCATCATATTTCTCCCCAGTCCCCGATGCTCGCGCCAATAGTGCGCTCCATGCCGGGGTGATCAATCAGGATTTTCACTGCTTGCCTTCGAATTCTTCAGTCGCTCTTTTTGATCAGCCAGACTTCCGCCAGCCGCGAATGCTCGCGCCAGTTGAGGCTTTCCTCACCCTTAGGCCGGTCCCACGTCAACACCAGACGACGATCCTTAAGGAGTTCCGGCGGAACCGGGAACTCTTTAATTTCCCCGGTTTTTTGGCCATCCAGAGTGGGCTGAATTCTCTCACCGTTAATCCTGAGCAGCGCCTGTTTGTAGCCGGTCGAGCGCACCACGTACGTGCCCTTGGGGTCGAGCCCGTCGTAAACCATGCGCTCGGGCCAACTCGTCACCTGCCAGGTAAGGCGCAACCGGCTGAACCCGTCATTCCACCACCAGAAGCCTGCGCCGCCGCGCCGATTTTCCAGATCCATCCCCGGTCCATTCATGTCGATGTGAATCACGTGGGGGGATTTCGCCTCGTTGCCGACGTTGTCGTAGAAGCTGCCGGGCCCGGGATTCTCCCAGGTGGCAATGACCTTCAGGCGTTGGCATTTCTCCTCTTCCGACCCAAGCTGCCGGACCTTCTGGAACTCATCTTCCAACCACCAGCGGTTGTTGAGCGGGTAATCGATGAAGTCGAGCACCGCGCCCCGCTCCTCGCCAATCGCATAATACTTCTTCACACTGGTCTGCAAGCCGATGGAGTGAAAAAGTTCATCGCAGAGATCAATGATGCGCTGGCGCAACTCGGGGGCAGCAGGATGGGTGACGGCATCATTCAACACGGCCGTAGCCGCGGTCATGGTGCTGTCGGCGCCGCGCTTGCTCGCTTCCGCCAGGAGGGCATTGGCTTGCACCTCGAGGGCGGATTCATGGATCAGGCGGCGCCGGACGTAGGCGTCATAATTGGCGCGCAGAAGACACATCTGCCAGCGCCAGTTTCCATGCAGTTCCGGCGCCCGGTTATTGAGTTGCTGCCAGGTGGTGAGCGTTCCTTCCACCGCCCCATTGTCAACCAGTGGACCATGCCAGTTTTTCTCCAGCGCCAGAATGGCGTCCGCCGCCGGCTCAGCGAGCGCGGGATTAAAGTAGGCACGTGCGTAATCAATAAGGATATCCCGCGTGCTGAGCGTGGGGTCCCAGCTCAGCGCGCTCCAGATGGTTTTGTTCACATCGTCATGCACACCGTCGGAATAGGAAATGAACCCATCGCTCCAGGGAGCGTACCATTGAAAAATGGCCGCATACTCGGCGGGACGCGGGTTCACCGCTTCCCTGCCCAGGGTCAACGCATAAGCCTGGTCGAAATCCTGCACTTCAAACTGGCTGCGCACATTGTGAGTGAGGTCCGGGTAGAGACGCACGCCATATTGCTTGGGGAGGCGCTGGCGCGTTTCGGGAACGGGCGGACCGGAGGGACCCGCCACCAGCCCCGCGAACCACTCGGGAGACGTGCGGTCAAAATAATCGTAGAAGGCATCAACCTGAGCCTTATTGAACCATT
>Ga0326727_10021200_pt1 | contig 12766 bp, 8 predicted proteins | sample MB2enrmetagenome_FD_207643 | JGI IMG/M metagenome (GOLD analysis project Ga0326727, IMG submission 207643) | Lab enriched peat soil microbial communities from McLean, Ithaca, NY, United States - MB29MY | ecosystem: Environmental > Terrestrial > Soil > Wetlands > Peat | place: USA: New York...
TTTCGAGCGTCTAAAGGAGAGGAAAAGGAGTGGATGGCTGAGAGATCCGCGCCTGAAACCGCTCGCAGCGAGCTCAATGGGGTTGATTCTGCCGCCGAATTTGTGCTGGCGCAGGCAGGTTCGATTGTAGTAATCTATTGATCTCAGTGAGGATGCGCGCCCCCTTTGCCCCACACATGAGCTGCGGCTCGCGGGCGACCCAGGCGAAACCTGAAGCGCTGCCATCCTGTTCCGAGTCAAGCTACGACCGCTCAAGCGGGAACGCGGAGGTGTCCGCGCGCGAGGATTTCCTCACGGAAATTTTCATCGCGCGCGTGCGGAGTCGGGCTCATCGCCAACAGCGGTGCAGCGCGGACGAGTCGCGCGGCAGAATCCGCAAGTGGCAATGCGAGTTGAAGCGCACAGGCGCGAGATCGGGCCGGCCGGAGAACGCCGCGGGCCATGGATCGAAACGGGGATGAAAACAGGCAGGACGCGGGGCTTCCCGCGCTGCCGAAGAGAGCAGGAATCATTTGGCGATTGAAGACAAATTCGAAGATGAAGTAACTGGACTTATCGAGACCGGCAAAGAAAAGGGCTATCTGACCTACGGCGAAGTGAACGACGCGCTGCCGGACGAGATTGGCTCTGCCGACGATCTGGACGATCTGATGACCACCATCAGCGGTCAGGGCATCGACCTGCTGGACGCTCCCAAGTTTCCCGGCGACAAGGAATTCGAGCTGGAGGAGGGCGAGGACGTTGAGCTGGATCTGACGCCGGGCACGCTGGAGAAAACCAACGACCCGGTGCGCATGTACCTGCGCGAAATGGGCACGGTGCCGTTGCTCACGCGCGAAGGCGAAGTGGAGATTGCCAAGCGCATCGAACGCGGGCAGATGCGCGTGCTGAAGGCGATTTCGCGCTCGCCGATTGTGATCCGCGAGATTGCGGCGCTGGGCGAGGACCTGAAGCGCGGCGTGCGCAATGTAAAAGAAGTGGTGATCTTCGACGAGGAGGAGCTGACCGAAGAGGTGGTGCAGGCGCGCGTGAAAGCCACGGTGGCGCGCACCGACGCTTTGGTGAAGCACCAGAAGAAGATTGCACAGCTTGAAGAGAAACTGTCCGGTATCGCGCCGGGCAACAAGGCCAAGGCGAAGGAAGCGCGGCGGCTGCGCTGGACCATCGCGCGCGAGAGGGTGTACGTGTCGCGCATCGTGCGCGAACTGAAATACACCGCCCTGGAGCGCAAGCGCCTGCTCGACAAGGTCAACAAGACCGTGGACACCATGCGCACGCTGGAGCGGCAGATCCGGTCGCTCGAGCAGAAGTACGACGCCTCAAAGAGCGAGGATCTGAAGAAGGAATACCGCAGGCAGCAGAAGAACTGCCGGACGGATCTCGAAAAAATTGAAGGCGACGCGGGCGTGTCGATCGCGGAACTGAAGCGCACACAGCGCGAGATGATCCAGGGCGACATGGACGCCGAGCAGGCCAAGCGGGAGCTCATCGAGGCCAACCTGCGGCTGGTGGTGTCGATCGCCAAGAAGTACACCAACCGCGGACTGCAGTTCCTGGATCTGATTCAGGAGGGCAACATCGGCCTGATGAAGGCGGTGGACAAGTTCGAGTACCGGCGCGGCTACAAGTTTTCGACGTACGCCACGTGGTGGATCCGGCAGGCGATTACGCGCGCCATTGCAGACCAGGCGCGCACCATTCGCATTCCGGTGCACATGATCGAGACCATCAACAAGCTGATCCGCACCAGCCGCCAGCTGGTGCAGGAGCTGGGCCGCGAGCCTTCGAGCGAAGAGATTGCGCGGCGCATGGACATTCCGGTGGCCAAGGTGCGCAAGGTGCTGAAGATCGCACAGGAGCCCATCTCGTTGGAGACGCCGATTGGCGAAGAGGAAGACTCGCACCTGGGCGACTTCATCGAAGATCGCCAGGCGGTGTCGCCGTCGGAGGCGGTGATCGGCGTGAACCTGAAGGAGTACACCTCGCAGGTTCTGCGCACGCTCACGCCACGCGAAGAACGCGTGATCAAGATGCGCTTCGGTCTGGAAGATGGTTCGGAGCACACGCTCGAAGAAGTTGGCCAGAGCTTCCAGGTGACGCGCGAGCGCATCCGGCAGATCGAAGCCAAGGCGCTGCGCAAGCTGCGTCATCCTTCGCGCAGCCGCAAACTGAAGGCGTTTGTGGAAGGCGTCAAAGAGATGTAGTTCGGCGGATTTCCAGGCGGATGCGGGCCGCGGCCATCAAGCCGCGGCCCGTTGTTTCTTAGCATCGCACGCGCCGCTACGGCATTTTCAGAGTTACTGTGTCTTTGCGGCGCCATTCGGAGGTCGGCGCTCCCTGATGGTCGCGCCGACTCGGCATCGAGGCTTCGGGATACATCAACTCTGAAAATGCGATAGTCGTGCGATGCGGCCTCAGCGAATTGCTGCCAAGCGTTCAAAAGCCGTAGTTCTTTTTTCGCAGCGCGTTCTTGTAGGCATCGCGCGCCTTTTTGGCTGCCAGCTCCGCATCGTGGAGCTTGAAACCGGCGTCGTCCCACTTTTCCATCTGAACCATGGTGTGGTCGTCTGTGGCGAGAGACTCTTCGGCGTGGATGGCATCGACCCAGCGATCCACCGCCTCGTTGTACGATTTGAGAAGCTGATCGAAGTCCGGATTCTGCATAAATGTGAACTTAGCTTCGAGGTGGTTCGGCGTCAATGGGGGAAGGCCATGATTTCATCAGAGATTTACGCCGGGGCCGCGGCCGGTGGGAGGGGTGCGGCGTTCTTGTGTAAGGGCACACCTTTGCGGCCGCGCCTATAATTAGCATGCTTTTGAAGAGGATTTGCGATGCAAACCGCAAGGGTTATGCTGCCACTCGCTTTCTTTGCTTTTGCTCTTCAATCTCTTTCGGGTGGGTGGTCCCAGACCCCGCCAAGCAATGGAAGAACGAATCAGACTTCCTTCTACAAATTTCCGCCGATCAAGCAGGTTCGTAAAGGCGCCGACGCATGGCCGCTGATCTTAGATGCGAATGATGCGGCCTCGAAGCGCGTGAACGCGATCCTGCAGGAAATGAATCGGAAGCTTGCGCTCGACCTGAAAGAATGCGATACGAATTATGCCGCGTGGGCAAAGGAGGTGGGACATGAGTCTGGTGGAACAGGCAGCGTAGCGGGCGACTGGGAGCGGAAGGTTGAAGTGACGATGACCGGCCCGCGGTTCTTGAGCATTGTCGCGACCGATGACTTCTTCTGCGGCGGGGCGCATCCAGATAGTGACCGCATCGCGATGGTATTTGATATGTCCACGGGCGATCCTGTGGATTGGACAACGATGATAACGAAAACTGCGGGCGCGTCTTCCTACACAGACACGGTATATGACGGTACCGAGGTCGGAGCGTTGATTTTGCCGGGCCTTGAAAAGATCAATCTGGCATTAGCATCGCCGGAGTGCAAAGATGCGTTTAGCGATCAGCAATCGTTCCTGATCTGGCCGGACGCGCCAAAGGGGCAGTTGGTCGCTATCGCTTATGGCCTGCCGCATGTTGTTTCCGCATGCGAAGAGGAGATTCATCTCACGATGGAGCAGGTTCGCGCACTCGGCTTCGATGAGACGATCATTGACGCGATCGAGTTAGCGCACCGCCGGTCAATGGCGACGCCAAAGCTGTAATCTCATCGCGTGGGCATCGCTTCCTCTTTTTGGCATCCGCGGCAATTGCTCAGCTATAACCCCCTTTGATTCCTCCACAAGATCAAATGGGCGAATTCATGAGGTCGGAAACCTGGGACCTGTTCACACGATTGGGATGGCGGCCCAAGAGTGTGAACAGGCCCTAGTTCTGGGTAAACGAAACCGACTCGATGTTCGTCGACTCGCCGGAATTGGCGTTGATCTTAAAACCAACCCACGCGGTACCCTGGGTCACTTGAATGTTGGAGATTTGCACTTCGGTCCAGGTGCTGGCCGCGGGCAGATTCACCGTCATATTGCTTCCGCCGGTGGGGTAAGCGAACATCTGGGCAGTCGTCTGTCCGCCACCATTCTCCACCCAGGCAGTCATGGTGTACGTGCCGTCGGGCAAGCCGGTCACGTCCTCCCAAATTGTGCCGCTGTAGGCTGTCGACGCATAGAAGGACAACATGGTTCCATTGCCCCCAGTCTGTGTGTAGACCGCCGCCGGCGTGCTGGTCGTGATCTGCCAGCCATTGGTGCCATAGGAAAACTGCGGATTGACGATCTGGTTGCCCGAAGTTGTGCCCGTAAACAGGAACTGGTCGATCGCTGTATTGAATTGCAGCAGTTTGTTCGATACCTCGCTGACGGCGCCCATGCTGTAATCGCTGGTGGTGGGGTCATCCGGCGCATCCGGTTCCCAGTAGATCACTCCCAGTCCCATGCTGTTGGGAACCGACTGCACGGCTTCGACGGCAGTCTTCACATCGTCGGCAGTGTCCATAAAGTCGCTTTCCGTGTAACCGATCTCGCAGATCATCACCGGTTTCGAGTAGCGGCTGGCCAGGGTGTTCAGGTTGGCGGTGATGGTGCTGAGCGTGCCGGGGCCGTCGTAGTAGGAGAAGCCCGAAACATCCCAGTTGCCGCCGTTAGCCTTCAGCAGGTCGTAGAACCATTCCAGGTCGGAAAGATTGCTCAGACCCGCCAGGTGCACGATCACTTGCGTCGAAGGGCTGACCGCCTTTACCGCGCTGTAACCGGAGTTGATCAGTCCGGCCATCTGCGAGGGGTTGGTGTACTCGCCGGTCGGCCAAAGCAGGCCGCTGTTGATCTCGTTGCCGATCTGCACATATTGCGGATAGATTCCGGCTGCTGCCAGGGCTTGCATGAAACCGGTGACGTAATTGGAGACGTCGGTCTGCATTTGGCTGTAACTGTCGTTGGACCAGGCGGCGGGAATGGTCTGATGTCCGGGGTCGGCCCAGGTGTCGCTCAGGTGGAAGTCGATCATGATCGCGAAGCCCATTGCGTTGGCAGACTGCGCCAGCGCGATGCTGCCTGCCTGGTTCATCGCGCCTACGCCCAGGCTGCCCGACGAGATGGCCGGATTCACGAAGGTGCGGATGCGGATCAGATTGACGCCATGATTCTTGAGAATCTGGAGCAGCGGAAGCTGCGTCTGCGTCTGGTCCTCCCACGTGAAGCCTAGCGTTGCCAACTGCGTCGACCAGCCGATGTCGGCGCCGCGCGCAAAAGCCACAGACGTCAACGTAGGCTGAGTGGTCGTCGTTGTCGTTGTCGTAGTCGATGAGGACGGGTTCGACGATCCGCATCCAACGAGGAGGGCGGCTATCGGCAGCCAGAGAACGGGGAAAATAGGAGTCCGGCTGAACATCTGTGGTCTTCTCCTGGCGCATTGCCGCGAACAATCGTCCATCTATCACGATGGGAAAACACACCCCGGATTCAGGTCGGGAAAAAACAGTTCCGCGCCCGGACAATATCCTAGGCCACTTCTCGAACGGCTGTAATCGGCCAAAAGTCGGAATGGAAACCGGCTGGCCCGCGCAGGCGGAGGTAGAGAGAGAGTGCGCGGCCGGACTGCGCTCCTGTCCCCGCTGCTTTTGTCGCGATCGAGCGGAAGAGCCAAGGCTCGTCTCCTGTCAATCCTCGCTCGGCTATAATCGGCCTTTGATTTCGAAAGGGCGATTGAATCCATGAAAGAGATCACGCGCCGGCAATTTGGCAAAGTTGCGGCGGCGACCGCGGCGTTGGCCGGGGTTTCGCTGCCGGAGTTCTCGTTGGGCCAGCAGCCACCGGACAGCCGGCAATTTCCGCCGGGCTTCGTGTGGGGCTGCGCGACGGCGGCGTACCAGATTGAAGGCGGAGTGCACGAGGACGGGCGCGGAGCATCAATTTGGGATATTTTCTCGCACACGCCCGGAAGGACATCCAACGGCGATACGGGCGACGTGGCCGATGACTCCTATCACCTGTACAAGGAAGACGTGCGGCTGCTCAAAAACCTGGGCGTGAGCGCGTACCGGATGTCGATCGCGTGGCCGCGGGTTTTTCCGCAAGGCACGGGCCAGCCGAACCAGGCAGGCCTCGACTACTACAAACGCGTGCTGGACGAGCTCGCCGCGAACGGCATCACGCCCTACGTCACGCTCTTCCACTGGGACCTGCCCGCGGCGCTCAAGGACGGCTGGCAGTCGCGCGCGACGGCGCTGGCTTTTGCCGATTACGCCGGCTACGTGGCGCGCCAGTTGGCCGACCGCGTGCGCCACTTCATGACCACGAACGAGTTCTCCTGCTTTACCGACGCGGGCTATGGCGTGGGGCAGTTTGCACCGGGACTGCGGCTGGGGGCGGCGCAGGTGAACCAAGTGCGGCATCACGGGATTCTGGCGCACGGGCTGGGAGTGCAGGCGATCCGCGCCAACGCGCCCGCGGCCCAGGTGGGACTTGCCGAAAACATCAAGGTCTGCGTACCGGTGATCGAGGATCGCGCGAACATGGAGGCGGCGCGGCGCGCCACGCGCGAGGAGAACGCGCCATTCCTGACCACGGTGCTTGAGGGCGCTTACCCGGACAGCTATCTCGAGCGCGAGGGAGCGAATGCGCCACGCGTGGAGCCGGGCGACATGAAGGCCATCGGCAGTCAGCTCGATTTTGTGGGGCTGAATGTGTACACGCCCACCTATGTGCGCGCCGATGGGTCGGCGGGGGGCTATGCCATCGAGGCCTACCAGGCGTCGTATCCGCACATGGCTGCGCCCTGGCTGTATCTCGGCCCCGAGTGTATCTACTGGGCGGTGCGCAACGTGTGCGAGATCTGGAATCCGCGGGCCGTGTACATCTCCGAGAACGGCTGCGCGGCTGCCGACGTGGTGACGCCGACGGGACGGATTGAAGACACCGAACGCGTGATGTACCTGCGCAACCACCTGACGCACCTGCAACGCGCCGCCGCGGAGGGGTTCGCGGTAAAAGGTTACTTTCTGTGGAGTCTGCTGGACAACTTTGAGTGGGCGGATGGCTACAGCAAGCGGTTCGGGATTCACTACGTGGATTACAAGACGGAGCGCAGGATTCCGAAGTTGAGCGCGGAGTGGTACCGCGAGGTGATTGCGCGGAACGCGGTGGTGTGAGAGCAGGGATCAGGGATCAAGTTTCAGGGTTCAGGAAAGCTCGAGCCCAGGTGGCGCCCCTTGTCATGGTGAGTTCGCTTCCCTGAGGGCCGCCCGCCCGACATGCCCTATGCATGGGCTACCCCCCACTGGGGTTTTTGGCCTAAGTGGATTCTTTTGAGCGAGATAAAGTTCGATCATTTTCTCCAGCCCTTTGAAAGCAAAAGGGTTATTTTGAAAAATCGTCAAAACTAAGGACTTAAGGGCCGCTTTTTGAGGGTTTTGTACGCTTTGTCCCACGATGCGGCACCTTTGCTCGAATTGCGGGCCCCCCGGACCCAGCCAGCCCGCGCCGCCCAGCGCGTCCGCTGTGCTGTTCTCGCCACCTGAAAAAAGTGTAGCAATTCCTGGGAAATAACCTGCACGGCCGGGCTGGTTCTTATCTCATTGGAAAGGTGAGGGTTGAAAAGAATTGGAGGGTGGGGAGGGGTTGACAGGCCGCAGCCGATAGCTGGTGGCTTCTAGCCGGTAGATGCGGGCGTTCGTGGTTCCCGGGCCCCAAAATCGGGACCACAGGGCACCCGTTGTCGTGGTGAGTTTGCTTCTCTGGAAACCTGGCCGACCATGCAGCATGACTCTGCCGGCGTGGGTTTACCAAGTGGTGTCATGATAGCCGACGTTTCTCTCTTAACTCCCGGGACCTACGCATCCTGCAGTTTGTTTCGGAGTAGGGCTCTCCAGGCGCCATACAGCATAACTCCCAGCCAGAAGATGTTGATTGCCGTGATGACAGCGCGTTCAAAAAGTTCCTTTCTTCCAGTGACGTGATGCGGGCTTGTAAGTTCAGGTAATACGAGTCCCCTCAGAAGCGCTGCTATCAGAGCCAAGATGCAGATCACGAAGAGCGCGGCGCGATGGTTCTTTCGCGGGTATGGCGCCGTTTCCGGTTCGATGGGAGCCGTCCTGCGAAACCAGAACCAGAACCAGAGCAGGAGCACCGCAGCGCCAACGACCGTACTACCGTGTTGCAGCACCCGCAGATACTCCATCGGTCCGTACACAGGCAACTCAACCGTTCGGTGCAGGAACTGCCAATGGTGGTAGGGCCAGAAATCCTGGTGCGTGAACGAATCCCACAGAATATGGGTCGCTACTCCGATGAGGATGGACAACAGCACCAGCGCAAACTGCGCGATATTCCTGACCGGCAGAGCAGCCGGGCCAAGCTGAATCCGCCGCTGCACGCTCTCGGGCAGCCAAGTATAGAGTGGCTCCTTTGCATATGCGTGGAACAGCCACAGCACAACGAACGCCGCGGGCAAGTCAAAGAGGAAAACCCCGGGAAACGTGTGGCCGAATCCTCCCTCAGGCGCGAAGTGAAGGAAGTACTCAAAATCGGGCGCCATGCAGCCAATCACCAATGCAGACGGAACCAGGCGGGTGCGCAGAAATGGGATCGCGGCAGCAGGGTGGGACAGGGTGAATGGCATTCATACCATTATCAGCGGCTCGCGCCTCCACCCGTTCCAGAACGATTCAATCTCCACCGCCAAGATCGCAGACGGCCGAACTGGAAGCCTTGGTTACCAAAGGCTATTGTCCCTTAGCAATGCAGAGCTGGGCGGTTGTTCACTTGACAGGCTTTCAAAGCGGCGCTAGGTTGTTAGCCAGTTTCCCCTGGGCCGCGGGCCAATTTCCCCCGGGCCATCCACGACAACCCGCGGATCCGCAAAGCATTGGAGCAACCTATGGAGAGTCGCGCTGGCGACGGGACCCGCAGTGCGCAGCTTCAATCTGCGATGAAGAATATGGACGCGACGCCTCCCACTCCGAACGGCTCCGGCTCTGACGTGCTCATGTGGCCCCACGAGCTGCCGTATCGCGTTGTTTTTGAGGAATACCGTGCCCGGCGCGGCAGCGGTTTTACAGTGTTGCTGCAGCAGTGGGGGACCGCCCCTGGAAGGGCAGAGCTCATCAGTGGAACCGAGGCCGAGGGCCTGCTGAGTGACAATCTGTCGGCTGCGGAAAAAGCCTACTGCGACCTCGATCAAAAACGTGTCGCAGAACAGATCGCCAGCGCAAAATCTTACAAATCTCGTGCAGACCGGAAGACAGCTATCGAGACAGCTCATGCTGAAGTAGAGACAGCGTTACGAGCCTGTCAGACCGCGGACCGGCCCTTGAAGAGGCTTCTTCATGAATGCTCAGGAACTGCGCTGTGCCTCTCCGGAGGTGGCATTCGCAGCGCAAGCTTTTCTCTGGGCGTACTGCAAGGTCTGGCCAAATTCAGCTTGAAAGGGCCCTCTAGCTCCGGATTTTTGCACAACCTCGACTTTCTTTCGACCGTCTCCGGGGGAGGATACATCGGCTCATGGCTCATGGGATGGGCTCGCCGCAGCAACTTCAAGACAGCCGTTGAAGAATTAGGAAGTCCAGGGCTGACGGGCGGCGATCCCGAGCCGGATACCGTCCGTCACCTTCGCGAATACACCAGCTTCTTAGCTCCGCGAACGGGATTCTCGGTCGATACTGCGACACTGGCGGCAATCTTCATGCGGAACCTGCTGCTCATTTGGATTATCTTCCTGCCGTGCCTTTCCGCATTGATCATCCTGCCTCGTGTGATCGCAAGCGGAGGTAATTATCTGGCCCTGTGGGTGATCAGCTGGCCCAGTGACCTCTCCTTTTGGGGCATAAACTGGCCAGTACGTCCGGATCAGTTTCTGATGATCTGCGGCGCGGTCCTGGTTGCGATAGGGGGAATTCTCGCCGCCTGCAGGGTGGTGCAACAGCCGGAAACACTGCCTCGTTCGCCCAGGGTACGTCCGCGAGTTGACCTAGTTTTCATCGCCGTCACCATTGCCGCTGCATGGTTCATTGTTGAGGCTTGGATAGCCGGCTGGAACAACGATCCGCGGGTTTATCAATCCTTCAGTCAAATGCGGTTCTATTGGCTTCTGGCGGACTTATTTGTCTCCTCGATTCCAATGGCCATTACGCGCTTGTTGCGCGTCGTAACGCGGGAACGCGATCCGTTTAGAAACTCCCAGGGACATCTGCTTTGGGGAAAAGTTGTGTGGTCATTCGCGGCTTCTGCGATTGTAAGTTGGGTTATAGCAATCCTTATGGAAGAATTCTCTTTCGCACTCGGGCCAAGACTTTATGGAGATGGCGACGATCCCTCTGCGGCGTTTAACATTCTGGCCCTCCCCATTGTCCTGGTACTGCTTATGCTTGGCTCCGGATTATTGTCTGGACTGTTGAGTGGAGTGGAGTACGAAGAAGAGCGTGAATGGTGGGGACGCGCGGGTGGAGTATTTCTTCTCTTTCTGCTGGCCTGGATCGTTGCGCAGTCTGTGAGCTGGTATTCGGCAATGATTGTCGGCTTTGGCCAGGGCTTGCGACCAGCGTTTTGGGGCTCCGGGTCGGCGCTGTTCGGAGTACTCGCGGCAAAGGCCGGCAGCAGTCCGGCCACCGGAGGAGATGCCAAACACGTCGATCTGTCGCAGTTGACGAAGTGGGGACAGTTTCTGGCGCGCTACGGTCTGGTGGCTCCTGCATTCTCTCTTCTCACCATCAGCTGCATCTTTCTCATGGTTGGGAGCCTTAACGAGTTATTAGTCAACCTGGTCATCGGCGCAACGCCGCTGGCAGGGTTTGAGATCACGCCCCATAGGGCGCCCTGGATGCTTTTTGCGGCAGCCGTATTGATTGCGGTGCTTGCGAATTTCTGCATCAACATCAACACTTTTTCTTTGCACGGCATGTATCGGATGCGGTTGGTCCGAGCGTTTCTTGGGGCATCCAACTTCGGGCGCAATCCAGATCGCTTCACAAACTTCGATCGTGAAGACAACCTCCCTTTGAGCGTATCCGAAGGTTCACTGGATCGCCCGGTTCATGTCATCAATGCGGCGCTGAATCTGGTAAAGTGCCAAAACCTCGCATGGCAGCAACGCAAGGCGGAATCGTTCACACTTACCCCTCTCCGTTGCGGAAGCTGGAGGTTGGGATACGAGGCGACCTCGCAGTATGGTGGACTCCACGGGATCACCCTGGGCACGGGAATGGCAATCAGTGGAGCTGCATTCAACCCTAATATGGGCTACAACTCATCTTCCCTTGTCACATTCGTGATGACATTGTTTAACGCCCGCCTGGGTTGGTGGCTCCCTAATCCGGCGTGGGCGATTGATAAAGTGCCCAGCAAGCCGAGCAAGATGCGCTACCTCGCGAAGAATGGTCCCACATTCGGCCTGGCTTCAATCATTTCCGAGGCGTTGGGAAACACCAGCGATCGGCGGAAGTGGATTCAGCTCTCCGACGGTGGACATTTCGAAAATCTGGGCTTGTACGAAATGGTTTTGCGGCGCTGCCGGCATATCGTACTGGTTGACGCGAGTGCGGATCGCCAGTTCCTTTTTGAAGACCTAGGTAACGCGATTCGAAAGATCAATATCGACCTGGGCATCTCCATTTCATTTCCCGGCAACTGGCCATTTGCGAATGAGGACGCATCCATGAATCGATGTTGTACGGTGGGAGAAATCAGATATGACTGCGTGGACAGCGGAGCTCCCCTTGGCCACCTCGTGTACATCAAGCCTCAACTGATTGGCAAAGAGCCGCGCGATGTCACGGCCTACGCCGAGGCCCACAGCGCCTTCCCCCATGAAAGTACGGCGAACCAATTCTTCAATGAGGCGCAATTTGAGAGCTACCGTCGTTTGGGTTGGCATGAAGTCGAAGTGGTTCTCAAAGAGGCCAAGTCCAACGACATGTCGGCCCTGTTAGCGGCTGCTCAGAAGTATTGTGAATGACAGCAGAGACCTTCGCCCGCTGGCGGGCGGCCCGGTTCCCTGGGAAGTAGACTCACAACAAGATGGGGTGCCCCCCGGCCCTGATTTTGAGACCCGGGCACCACGAAAGCTGGCAACTACCGGCCACGGACACTGGCTACGAGCCGCCCGCGGTCCACGGTTCACCGTTCCGGTTTTCTCGTCCCTGCGCACCCGAAAAACGAACATTTGGCCTGATTCTGCTGGGCTTAACGAGACACGCACCCCGGACGCGCCAAAACGCTACTGAATCGCGGGAGCTCCAGCCGGAGGCGTGGGCGCGGGCGGGACTTTGGGGCCGAGCAGAACGCCATCGTCGAGCGAGGCGGCGATGAGGCGGTCGCCAGCCACACGGATGAGGGCGATCTGGTAGCCGGTCTGCCACCAGACCCAGGTCATGGTTCTGGGGTCGATGGCATAAATTTCGTCGCTGGTGCGCGAGCTGACAAGGACGCGCCTGGAAGCCGGGTCGTAGCTGAGATCGTCGACGTCGCGAAATGGAAGACGGATGATGTACATCCAGGTCTTGCCCAGATTACGCGTGAAGTAGACGCCTTCGCGCGCGCCCAGCCAGAGCGTGCCGTCGGGTGAAAAGACGACGCGGTGAATGTGCGTGAGCATGGTGGGGAGCCCCAAGGGGAACCAGGACTGGCCGGCGTCGTTGGAAATGACGGCGCCATCGTCGCGCGTGGCGACCATGTCGTTGCCGTGCGCAGTGACGGAGAGGAAGTCGCCTTCGCCCATCACCGGGCCGCCCTGCCAGGTGGCACCGCGATCGCGGCTGGTGATGATCCCATAGTAGGTGGCAGCTACCCACACGTCGCCGGAGACGTCGAGCGCGTTGACGAGACT
>Ga0326727_10021201_pt1 | contig 12766 bp, 17 predicted proteins | sample MB2enrmetagenome_FD_207643 | JGI IMG/M metagenome (GOLD analysis project Ga0326727, IMG submission 207643) | Lab enriched peat soil microbial communities from McLean, Ithaca, NY, United States - MB29MY | ecosystem: Environmental > Terrestrial > Soil > Wetlands > Peat | place: USA: New York...
CAGACAAGCTATACCACTGCTGCAACAGCAGGGCTTTAAACATCATCAGGGGCGGATGGCTGGGGCGCCCCTGGGTGGGATGATAGAGGGGTTCCAAGACCTTCTGGAAAGGCCGCCAGTCGATCTGTGCCTCGATCTTCTTCAGAAAGTGGCCGTCAGGCACCCGACTTGTGGCCTCCATATCCCCAAAGCCCATTTGCACTGTTTGTTTGCCCAGCATCTGCGACCTCCTGTATTCAACGTTAATCGCAGATTAGCACGATATTTCAATATGTTAAACTAATTTTTTCTTAAATTGACACCTATTTTTCAAGGGACTTTAGCAGAGGTCTCGAATTGTTATTACCTGGAAAACCTCGGTAAGGGCGGCCAGCGCCTCGCCCCAACAAGGATTTCCCTTTTCGGGGGTGGTCAAAAATTGACCTGGAAAATTTAGCGGGGGAGGAAGGACGGGGCCAGCTCCGGCCAGAGGCGATTGGTGCGGCAGCGGCTGGCGATGATGATGGCCCGGAGTTGGGCCAGGGCGGTGGCAAGGTCGTCGTTGATTATCAGGTAGTCGTACCAGGAGACTTCCTGGACCTCACGGCGGCCGAGCTCCAGGCGGCGGCGCTTTTCGGCCTGGTCCATTTTGCCCCGGTGCTGCAGGCGTTGCTCCAACTGCTCCCAACTGGGGGGGAGGATGAAAATGAAAGTCCCCTGGGGGAATACCTGCTTCAGGGCCCGGGCGCCCTGGGGCTCGAGGTCGAAGAGGACGTCGGCGCCGGCGGCCAGGTTCTCCTCCACCCACTGCCGGGAGGTGCCGTAGGCATAACCGAACTGCTCCACCCATTCGGCCAGGTCGCCCTGGTGCCGGAGGCGGGCGAACTCCTCGGGGCTGACGAAGAAATAGTCCCGGCCGTGGACTTCGCCGGGGCGGGGGGCCCGGGTGGTATAGGAAATGGAGAAGCGCAGCCGGGGCTCCACGGCCAGGAGCTCTTTCAGCAAGGTGGTCTTCCCCGTTCCGGAGGGAGCGGTGATAACGAAGACTTCCCCGGGCACTTAGACGTCCTTCTCGGGCGGCTCCTGGCGCGCCGCGCTGCTCGGGTTGCCGTTCAGGCGCATGGACAGGGTGTCGGTGTGGACCGCCGACAGGATGACGTGGTTGCTGTCGGTGATGATAATGGAGCGAGTCTTGCGACCGTGGGTGGCGTCAATAAGGCGGTCGGCCTGGGTGGCCTTCTCCCGCAAGCGCTTCATGGGCGCCGAGCCCGGCATCACCACCGCCACCACGCGTTGGGAGACTACGGTGTTGCCAAAACCGATGTTGATCAGCCTGCCTTCCATAACCCTGCTCCCCCTGGCTGTCATTCGATATTTTGCACCTGCTCCCGGAGCCGCTCCAGGAAGCCTTTGATTTCCAGCACCGCCTGCGAAATGAGGAGATCGCCGGCCTTGGAGCCGATGGTGTTGGCCTCCCGGAGCATCTCCTGCAGTAAAAATTCCTGTTTACGCCCCACCGGACCCGGAACTGCGAGGGTTTCGGCAAATTGCGCCAGGTGGCTGTCCAGGCGGGCCAATTCCTCGGACAGATCCCGGCGCTCGGCCAGAAAGGCCACCTCCTGGGCCAGGCGGGTTTCGTCCACCCCGACCTCGCCCAGCAGTTCGGCCAGGCGGGCCGAGACCTTCTCCCGCCAGAGCTGCGGTAAGAGCGGGGCCTGCGCCCAGATGCGGGCCGCCTGGCGGCGGATACCGTCCAGGCTGAGGGCCAGGTCGACGGCCAGGGCGTGGCCCTCGGTGAGCCGCATATACTCCAGCTCTTCCAGGGCTTGGTTCACCGCCTGGGCGATGGCTTCCCAGGTCCCTTCCAGTTCAAACTCCTGGTTCTCTTTGGTGATGAACAGGTCGGAGAAGTGCAGCAGGTGCTCCAGGCGTATGGGCTCGGGCTCGGCCAATGCAGCCACCGCCTGGAGTTCCTGCAGCAGGGCCGCAGTTTGCCGGGCCAGGTTCGGGTCCACCTTCAGGGTCAGGGCCTGGTCGCCGAGGCTCTCCCAGGTGAGTTGCATCTCCAACCGTCCCCGGAAGATGCGGCCCTTAATGAGCTTCCGGAGGCGATCTTCCAGGCCCCAGAGGCGCTTGGGGAGATTAAGCGAGAGTTCCTGGAAGCGGTGGTTGAGGCTCCTGAGTTCCACCAGCCATTTTTGGCCCGGGCCTTCCGCTTCCCCCCGGCCGTAGGCCGTCATGCTCTTGATCATGGGGCGGCTAACACCTTGAGCTGCCAGAGATATTTTTTCCGCACCCGGAGCAGCAATTCCGGCAGCGGGCCCCGGGCGTAATCCGGGAAGGTCCAGGATTGGGCCTGAAAGGCCCCCTGGCCGTAAAGCAGAGTAAGGTCACCATAGATGCCGTGATCGAGATAGATCCGGTGGGAAAAATTTTTCCCGGTGGCTAAAACCAGGCGCTCTTTGGCCACATAGCCCGGGTCCAGATTGACCACCCGGCGGCCACCCAGGCTAAGTCTGGCTTCGATCTCGTTAGTCCGGACCTTCCAATTTGCCAGTTGGGCCGGATCGGCCAGATGGAGGAAGGACACCAGGAGTCGCCCCAGGTCGGGGCCCATCTCCGGGGTGTAGTAAGCGGTGGCGGTGAAGGGCCACCATGGCCCCACCAGGTCCGGCGGCCCGAAGTGGACGTTAAGTAGCTCCACCACCGCTGGACCCAAGTCTGGCCGGGCCAGAAGCAGGCTGACGATCGGTTTGACCGGCAGCATCGGGCCCGGCTGGCTCATTACCTCCTCCTCGAAACGGAGTTTATTTTAAGCCAGGGTTTATCGGAAGGCAATGGAAAAATTAAGTGAAATTTCGCACAATTGCTGGCCCAATTAAGGATAGAAAAAACTTGGGGAGGAAAAGTTTTAGTTGGACCCGATACCGCAGGAAGATGGCTACGTTAGGGGGAAATACCCCTGCTGGAGCGACAAAGGAAAAATCCCTGATCAAATTTGGTGGGAGGTGCCAGCCCGCCGCAGGTTTTGCCGGTTGCACAAATGGTCCCCAGGGCGGATAATAAGCCAGACAAAGGAAATTTTCAGGGAAGCCAATGGCTTTGAAGGTCTGCGAGACTTTTTATAGTCTGATGGGCGAATCGACCCGAGTTGGTTTACCGGCCTTTTTTATCCGGCTCAGCGGTTGCAATCTACGTTGCCGTTACTGCGACACTACCTACGCCTATGAGGAAGGCCGGGAGACGACGGTGGCGGCCCTGTTGCAGGCTGCCGGGGATTTTCCCAGCCGCTTGGTGCTGGTGACCGGGGGGGAACCCCTGTTGCAGGAGGACACCCCGGGGTTGCTCAAGGCCCTGGTCGGGGCCGGCTTCGAGGTCTGCCTGGAGACCAACGGCTCCCTGCCCATCGACCGGGTGGACCGGAAGGTGCACCGCCTGCTGGATGTGAAGTGCCCAGCCAGCGGCATGGCTGAGGAGAACCACTGGGAGAACCTGGAAGTGCTCACTTCTAAGGACGAAGTGAAGTTTGTGGTGGGCGACCAGGACGATTTTAGCTGGGCTGTGGAGGTCATCACGAAGTATGGTTTGCCTGGCCGCCTGCCGCTACTCATTTCCCCGGTGTTCGGCCAGGTGCCAGCCCCGGAGGTGGCGGCCTGGATCCTAAAGAGCCGTCTGCCGCTAAGGCTCAATGTGCAGATGCACAAGTATCTTTGGGGAGCGGAGGCCCGGGGCAAATGAAACCTCTGGCTGTGGTCCTGATGAGCGGCGGCCTGGATAGCTGCGTGACTGCCGCGGTGGCCCGGCAGAATTTTGATTTGGCCGCGTTTCATGGTAATTACGGGCAGCGCGCCGTGCACCGAGAGCTTAAAGCCTTTCGAGCCCAGGTCGCCTTTTTCCGGGCCGCCCATAATCTGGAAGTGGCGCTGCACCATTTGGGAGCCATTGGCGGCTCCAGCCTCACGGACCGGCATTTGGCGCTGCCCATGGAGGAGGTGGAGGCTCCGGGGATTCCCTCCACCTACGTGCCGTTTCGCAACAGCAACCTGCTGGCCGCGGCGGTGGCCTGGGCGGAAGTGCTGAAGGCCGAGGCGATCTTCATCGGGGCTAATGTCCTGGACAACCCCGGCTATCCCGATTGCCGGCCGGAGTATTTCGAGGCCTTCAACCGCCTCATTGAACTGGGTACCCGCCCGGAAACCCATATCCACATCTACACGCCCCTGATCCAACTGGAAAAGGCTGGCATCATCCGGCTGGGCCTGGAGTTGGGGGCGCCCCTGGAACTAACCTGGTCCTGCTACCAGAACGAAGAGGCGGCCTGCGGCCTCTGCTCCTCTTGCCGGTTGCGCCTCAAAGGCTTCGCGGCCGTGGGCCTGGAGGATCCCATCCCCTATGAAAGATAGTTTTCGGTTGTCAGCCGTAAAGGCGGCTTTAAAACCCGTCCCTACAATTTCATATTAGTTAATCCACCATCGGCGGTGGTTTTGGTGCGAAAACGATGCCCCTCCCTTGCATTACCGCCAATCGCCATTAACTTGGTAAATAGCCGGGGCGTGGCAGGACCCGGTCAGAACCGGCGGCCCAGGCCGGACCATCTCAAAAGGAGGAACCATCATGTCTATTACCAATGTCGCCAGGGTAAGCCATATCATCGCGGAATCTTCCAAAGGCTTTGATGACGCGGTCCAGGTCGGCTTCACCCGAGCTTCCAAAACCTTGCGGGGCATCACCGGCATGCGGGTGATGGAGCATCGGGTCTCGGTGAAGGATAACAAAATCCTCACCTACCGGGTGAGGCTGGAAGTTATTTTCATCCTGGAATAGCGGGGTGAACCGCTCTGCCCACCACTTTCCTTAAAGGAGATAAAACCATGAGGGAGCAGGTCGCTCGAGCCACGGAGGCCATCGCCGAGTCCCCCATCAGCTTCGAAGACGCTCTCCAGGTGGGCTTTAAACGAGCCATCCAGACCATGAGAGGGATCACCGGCCTGCGCCTGCTGGAGCAGCGGGTGTCCGTCCAGGATAATAAGATCGCCACCTACCGGGTCAGATTCGAGGTGATCTTTATCTTAGATTAATGTTGCATCTGGATGGCTCCTACGGCGAGGGGGGCGGCCAGATTCTCCGCACCTCCCTGGCTTTCTCGGCCATGCTAGGGGTGCCGGTGCGGATTGAGCGGATCCGCACCGGCGCCGCCCCAAACCTGGGCTAAGGCCGCAGCACCTCACGGCGGTGCGGGCCCTGGCCCGGGTCACCAGGGCCGAAGTGCAGGGCGCCGAGCTTGATAGCCAGGAACTCACCTTCCGGCCCCGGGTCCCGCAACCGGGCTCCTACCTCTTTGACGTGGCGGAGAAGACCGGCAGCGCCGGTTCCGTGACCCTCATCGCCCAGGCCCTGTTGCCGCCGCTCCTGCAGAGCGCCGCCCCTTCCACCCTAATTCTCCGGGGCGGCACCCACGTGCCCTGGAGCCCCGCCGCCCATTATCTGGTGCAGGTTTTTTTGCCGGCCCTGGCCCAGGTGGGGGCCCAGGTGACCATGACCCTGGAGCGCTGGGGCTGGTATCCCCGGGGCGGCGGCGAGATTCGCCTCGCCCTTCACCCCGGCCTACCTCTCCACGGGGTGGAGTGGCGAACCCCGCCGGCGCCCGCCGCTTTCCGGGCCATTTCCGCCGCCTCCCGCCTGCCGGAGCACGTGGCCGGCCGGCAGGCGGCCCGCCTGCAAGCCCGCCTGGGCCCGCAACTGCCGGTGGAACTCCAGGCCGCCGGCGGCCAAGACCCCGGCAGCCTGGTGTTTATCTGGGGTCCCCAGGCCGGGTTCGCCGCCCTCGGGGCCCGGGGGAAACCGGCGGAGCAGGTGGCGGACGAAGCGGCGGACGCCTATCTGACTTTCCGGCAGCGCCAGGCCGCGGTGGACCGGCATCTCGCCGACCAGCTCGTCCTCTACCTGGCCCAGGCCCAGGGGCCGTCCGTCCTGGTCACTTCCGAAATCACCTCGCATCTGGTCACCAATCTCTGGGTCATCGAGCAGTTCCTGGGGCCGGTCTTCCAGGTCCAGGGAAACCCGGGGGAGCGAGGCGAGGTTTTCTGTCCGGGCCGGTAGCATTTAGGGCCGGCCCCCTCCCTGGCCCCATGATTCTGGCTTTTTAACCTCCCTTTTAGATAATTAAGGCGCTTTTTAGGCGCTTTTTCTGGTGAGGTTGAGACAATCGTCCGCCCCGCGATCTCACCGAAAAAATTTTTTCCGCAAATTTTTTCGCTCCGACGCCGCTGGGGACCGGAGAGGTTTGGCGGGCAAGCCCCTTTATTGGGGGCATATTTTCTCCGGGCGCCGCGGTGGTGGCGGGCGGCCCGCCCGGCGACGCCATCCCCCCTTTATTTGCCTGCTGGAATTCTGATATAGTGAAATCGCGAAGGAAGGCCGATTATCCCGGAAGGATAAACCATTATCGGGGTTCAGCTGGGGGCATTAATTGGAGCGGAAAAGAAATTACTACCCCTCACCACACCCCATTGGGGAAGAGGGGATAGAAAAGAAAATCCCTTAATGCACCCGTTAATATCTGCGTTTATCTGCGGTTAATCTTTTCAGGAGTCCGGAGTATGATGGAGCAGGGAGCCTTGACGACGGCGGAGGCGGCGGCAGAGCGGGAGCAGGGCCGGGAGAGGGGGCGGAAGAAGGAGCACCTGCGAGAGTTCCAGCTAATCAACCGCATGGCGCTGATCGCCGCCGAGAGTCTGGATTTGCAGGACCTGATCAACCAGGTCCTGGCCGCGGTGCTGGAGTTCTTCGGGACCGAGGCCGGCCTGCTGCTGTTGTGGAATCGCCGGAAGCGGCGCCTCAGTTATGCGGCCTCCCGGGGTTTCCCCGGCGAGTACCTGGCAAAGATCGCCCGGAGCGGGCTGGAGGCGGTGGTGGGCTCCCAGATATCCCGGGCCGACCAGCCGCTGCTCATCCGGGATGTGCGCCAGGACCCGCGGCTGCCCACTTCCACCTTCACGGAGCTGATTCGGCAAGACCCGCGCTTCCGCTCCCTGGTGAGCATCCCCTTGAAGTACCAGGAGGAGGTGACCGGCTTTCTCAACCTGGCCTCAGAGTCAGCCCGACCCTTCCGGCCTTCCCGGCGGAAAAAATATTTTCTCAGCATGTTGGGCAACCAGATCGGCCTGGCCATCGAAAATGCCCGGTTGTACTCCGAGCTGCACCGTTCCCAGCATCGTTACCGGCGCATCTTCGAGGGCTCCAAGGATATGATTTTCGTGGCCGACCAGGAAGGGCGGCTCCTGGACTTGAATCCGGCCGGGGTGGAGCTGTTGAAATTCCCCACCAAGCAGGAGGCCCTGGCTCTCGGGCACGTGCGGGAAATCTTTGCGGATCCCTGGGATTGGGAGCGCTTTCAGGCGCAGGTGGAGGTGGAGGGCTTCATCCGGGACATGGAGCTGACCCTCAGCACCCAGGGCCGGGGGAAGGTGCACACCCTGCTGACCGGCATCGTCCGCCGCAACAAGGAGGGGCACATTACCCACTACGAGGGGATTTTCAAGGACATCACCGAACGCAAACGGGCGGAATATGAGCTGCTGCGGGAGAAGAAGACCACCGAAGGCATCCTGGAGGGCATGCCGGTGCCGACCTTTGTCATTGACCGGGACCACCGGATTATTTACTGGAACCGGGCCTGCGAGGAGCTGACGGGTTATTCTCGCCACGAGATGGTGGGCACTTACCGCTATTGGCTGCCCTTTTACCCCTATGGGCGGCCCAGCATGGCCTCATTGGTGGTGGAGCAGAACCTCGAGGCCCTGGAGAAATTCTTCGGCGACCAGCACCTGAAGCCGTCGCCCAACCTGCCGGGGGCTTATGAGGCTTATGAGCATCAGCCCGATTTCCGGGGCCGGGAGCGTTACTTCTACCACACGGCCTCGCCGATTTACGATGAGGAGGGCCAAATCCAGGGGGCGGTGCAGGCCATTCTGGACATGACCGAGCGGGAGCGCCTGTCCCGGGAACTGCGGGATTCGGAGGAGAAATTCCGGCGCCTGGTGGAGAGCTCCCTGGACGGCATCGTCCTGCACCGGGACCTGCAGTTGCTTTATGTCAACCGGGCCTGCCTGGAGATGTTCGACTACCGGGAACCCCCCGAGATGCTGGGGCGCTCGCTCTTGGATTTCCTGGACCTCAAGTACCGCCCGCTGGTATCCCGCTGGCTGGAGCAGATGCAGCGCGGGGTGCCGCGGCCTCGCATCTTTGAGATGAAGGGTCTGAAAAAGAACGGCAGCAAGTTTAACCTGGAGGGGGTGTCGTTTCCCACGACTTACGACGGCGCCGCCGCTATCCAAACGCATATCCGGGACATCACCCACAAAAAGCAGTTGGAGGAGCACCTGAGCCGCAGCGAGAAGCTTGCGGCCCTGGGGCAACTGGCGGCGGGGGTGGCGCATGAAATCAATAATCCCCTGGGGGGCATCCTGGTTTATGCCTACCTGCTGCTGGAAGACCTGGAGCCCGGGCGGCCGGAGCGGGCCCAGGCGGAAAAGATCGTTCGGGAGGCCACCCGCTGCAAACAGATCACCCAGGGGCTCCTGGAGTTCTCCCGGCACATGCCGGCGAAGATGACGCCTCTGAAGGTCAACCGCGTGCTGGAGGGGGTCTTCTCGCTGCTGGGGGATCACCTGTTGTTCCAAAACATCGACCTGAGGCTGGAACCGGACCCGCACCTGCCCCTAATCCTGGGGGACAAGAACCGGCTGGAGCAGGTCTTCATCAATCTGTTGATGAACAGCGGCGAGGCCATGAAGGGTGAAGGCCGGCTGACGGTGCGGACCTCGGCAGTGCCGGAAAAGGGCCAGGTGCGGCTCAGCTTCGAGGACAGCGGCCCCGGCATCCCGGCCACCTATCTCCACCGCCTGTTCGATCCCTTCTTTACCAGCAAGGAGGTAGGCCAGGGGGTGGGCCTGGGGCTGTCCATCAGCTACGGCATCATCCAGAAACACCTGGGGCGGATTTACGTGGAGCGCACCGGGCCCGACGGCACCACTTTTGTCATTGAATTGCCGATTTATTCAGGAGGCATCGAGAAAAGCAAGGCGCGCCGGCCTTAAAGTAAAAATGCACAAGTTTGGGGCCCAGCAGCGCCGGCGGGAGCCAGCGGGGTTAGCGACGTCCTGGATAACCGGCAGATTTTCCAGTAATATTAAGGGGCGATTTTTCTTTCCTGGGGAAGACCAAAAATTATTGACTAACTTCCGGCGGTATGATAGGTAGGCACATGTGAAAAGATTCATTTTCTCCCGACGCCAAACCGGGCAAAGAAGCCGTTGAGGGAAGACACCAAAAAGTTTTTAAAAGAGCTGTTGCAAGGGGGGTTTCGGGCCAGCACCATCGGCCTGACCCTGGTGTTCGCCATCTTTATCGGCTTTTTTATCGGGCTTCTGCTCGATAAATATGTTGGCACGAATTACATTTTTAAGATAATTGGCTTAATTATTGGGATTGTCGCCGGCTTCCGTCAAGTCTATCTCATGGGGAAAAAGTACAAGTAATTTCCCATGGAACTCCTGACCCCCCGACGGCTGAAGATCGCCAACTGGCTGGTTTTGGCCGTTTTGACCGGGGCCGGCGGCCTTTGGCAAGGGAAAGATTTCGCCCTGGGCATCCTGGTGGGGGGGCTGGTGGCGGTGCTCAACTTCCACCTCCTGCATCAGGCGCTGCGGGGCATGGCGAAACGGGCCACGGCCGGCAGCGGGGCGGAGGACGCCATGGCGGCCAAGGCCTATTTTGCCACCCGGCAGTTATTGAGATTTTTTGCCCTGATGGTGGTGATTTACCTGTTAATCCGGCATGGATGGGTGAACATCTTCGGTCTGCTGGTGGGCCTGTCCACCGTGGTTCTGACCCTGATGCTCACCGCCATCATTGAGGTGATCAAGCTTAAGCATAAGGAGGCAAACCCGACTCATGGAACATCCGATTCTGTTTCTTGATTTAATTTTGGGAAAATTCGGATTACATATTCCCCCGCAGCTGAGCTATGCTGTGCTGACCGCCCTCATCCTGCTGGGGTTGGGCTGGCTGGCGAGCCGCCACATCACCCTGGTGCCCCGGGGGGCGCAGAATGTCTTTGAGACCATCGTGGGCGGCCTGGAAGAATTCATGGTGGACGTCACCGGTGAAGAAGGCCGGGCGTTCTTTCCTTATATCGCCACCTGTTTTCTTTTCATCATGTTCTGCAACCTCATCGGTTTGATCCCGGGTTTTCTGTCACCCACCTCCAATATCAACTGCACTCTGTCGATGGCCTTGTGCACCTTCGTTTATACCCATTACCTGGGGATGAAATACCATGGGGCGAAATATATCAAGCACTTCTTGGGGCCCATCCCGGCCCTGTGGCCGCTGTTCTTCATTATTGAGGTCATCGGCCACTGCGCCCGGGTGCTCTCCTTGACTTTGCGTCTCTTCGGCAATATCATGGGGGAGGATTTGGTCCTGGCCATCCTGCTGTTCCTGGCCGGCATGTTCCTGGCGCCGCTGCCCATGATGTTCCTGGCGGTCTTCACCAGCATAGTGCAAGCCTTCGTCTTCACCTTGCTGTCCATCATGTACTTTACCGGGGCCATGGAGCATGCTCATTAATGCCGCCGGGGCACAAGTCTGGGCCACCCAACTTAGGAAGAAGGCCAATCTTCATATACCCATTTAATTTTTAGGAGGTTTTAGGCAATGAGAAAATCCCTGGTATTTGGCTTAAGCATGCTGCTTTACCTGATGTGGGCCTCCCTGGCCATGGCGGCTGAAGCCGGCGGTGGCGCCGCCAGCGCTGGTCTGGGCTCCTTTTTCAGCTATGCGATGCTGGCGGCCGGCTTGGGCATCGGCATCGCCGCTCACGGGACCGGCATCGGCCAGGGCATCGCAGTAAGCCGCTCGGTGGAAGGCATTGCCCGCAACCCCGAGGCTTCCGGGAAAATCACCGTCACCATGCTGATCGGTCTGGCCATGATCGAGTCCCTGGCGATTTACGCCCTGGTCGTGTCCTTGATCATCCTGTACGCTTACCCCATGGCCAAACCTCTGGCCGAGGCCCTGGGAATCAAAATCTAACTGGCTTTTTTCTCAGGGGGGCTAACCGCCCCCCTTTGTCGCCCCAGTTTTGTGCAATTATGCACAAGAATGATGCCAGAAAAACTTAGAAAAAGATGCGTGCAGCGATGAAATTTTCGAAGATTCCCACGGCGACCATTACCCGGTTATCGATTTATTCCAGGTATCTTGAGAACTTGTCCCAGGAAGGGGTGAAGATCATCGCTTCGGACAAGCTGGCCCAGAAGTGCGGCATCAACCCGGCCCAGATTCGCAAAGATCTGGCTTACTTCGGCGAATTCGGCATCCGGGGGGTGGGTTATTTTGTCAAGGAACTGCTTTTCGAAATCAAGCGCATCCTCGGGCTCAACAAGACCTGGAGGATGGCCCTGGTGGGCATCGGCAACCTGGGTTCGGCGCTGCTGGCGCATCAGAACTTTATCCGCCAGGGCTATGAATTCGTGGCGGTCTTCGATGTGGACCCGGCCAAGGTGGGCCGCCGGGTGCCCAGCGGCCAGGTCATCCATCACATGGACGAGATGGAAAAGGTGGTCAGAGAGAAAGGCGTGGAGATCGGGGTCGTCGCCACCCAGGCCGCCAAGGCGCAGATGGCGGCCATGCGGCTCATCGCCGCCGGGGTCAAGGCGGTGCTCAATTTTGCCCCCATCCAGTTGCAGGTGCCGGAAGGCATGGCGGTGGAGAACGTGGATTTCACCGTGAAGCTGGACAACCTGGCCTATAATCTAACCATGGGGGAGGGGTGAGGGTAGGGGTCAGTGGGCAGTGGCCAGTCAGTAATCAGTAATTGTGACAATAATCTGGAGTTTCCTGGCACCGGCGGCGAGCCGGTGTTTTTTTTGGGCTTCCCGGAAAGCCTGCTCCCCGGCTCGACTAGAGCGCTTAACCAAAATAATTTCTTTTGTAGGGGTATGGCGGGCCCGGCCCAAAAACTTGAGGGCACGCCCGCCGTGCCCCTACGCGAGAATAACAATCAAATGAATATTTTTTCCGTAGGGACGAACCTTGAGTTCGCCCAGCAAAGGCTTGGCCTGGCGGTTATCCATGGCGTTCCCAGGCTCAGCTTTTGAAAGAGAAATAAGGAGGAAGGGCGGCCCGACTGGATGATGGAGGGCAACCGCGAGACCCGGCGGCAGGAGGGGCTTTTTGCCGCCTTGCTTAACTTAGCAGCCGCCTGGCGCTTGAGAATCTCCGCCAGGCCCGCAACTGCGAGAATTACTTTATGGCTTGCAGGCTTTTCTTATCTTCAGGACTCAAACCTTGCAGGCCGGCGCACTTTTCATCGAGGCTCTTTTTGAGTACAACCTCCAGACCTTTCCGTGATGATGAGTCTGGTACATCTTTGGGAATTTGCTTGATTAGGCCCCGCGCAATTTCGGGAGATTCGCAAGCGAGCTTACCGAGAAAGGCATGGAGCTGCTGGATAAAATCCGCCAGCTCCTGTGGTTCCTTAGGATCATAACTCTTTGCACAGACGAGCGCCGTGCCGGGTTGCGCCAGGCAGGATTGAAGCCTCAGTTTCGGGGCGCCTTCGCGAGATGCTTCTTTCAATCTCTCCAAGAATTTCTGGCGTTGATCCGTATTTTTTATAAATGTTTGTAATTTGATTAATTCATCCAAAGTCTTGCTCTCTAATCGCGCCCATACTACCTCTCTGGCGTCGATGAGCACTGTATTTGTGTAGCTACTTATA
>Ga0326727_10021203_pt1 | contig 12766 bp, 10 predicted proteins | sample MB2enrmetagenome_FD_207643 | JGI IMG/M metagenome (GOLD analysis project Ga0326727, IMG submission 207643) | Lab enriched peat soil microbial communities from McLean, Ithaca, NY, United States - MB29MY | ecosystem: Environmental > Terrestrial > Soil > Wetlands > Peat | place: USA: New York...
CCGGCGTCTCCAAGGTCGTCAGCGTCAACCTCAACCGCCGCGCAGCCGCCCGCGACCAGCGCGAAGTCGCGTAGCGATAATTAGTTCGTCATTCTGGCGAAGCCCCCACGAGTCGTCATTCTGGCGAAGCCAGAATCTCCGTATTTAGCTTTTGCTCCTGCTTTTGCTTGTTTTTGCACCAACGCACCAACCAACTTAGCGCACGCCGGAGGAGCTTCATTCAGTCCTCCAGCGTTTTTTCCCGCCCGCCCCCCGCGCCTTCATCCCAAACCGCACCATCGAGGATTACACTGTTCTCGCAATCGTCGGGAGGTTTACCTTGGCGAAAAGGATCGTGGCAATCGTCGGCAGCTATCGCAAGGGCGGCGCCATCGACAGCGCGGTGCAGGCCATTCTCGCCGCCGCGCAGGAAAAAGGCGCACAGACGCACTCCCTCTATCTCACCGACCAGCATCTGGAGTTCTGCACCAACTGCCGCCGCTGCACCCAGGCCCCCGGCCCGCAACGCGGCTCCTGCGTGCAGCAGGACGGCCTGCAATCCATCCTCACCGAGATCGACGCCGCCGACGCTCTCATCCTTGGCGCGCCCGTCAACTACTGGAACGTCTCCGCCATCTTCCGCCGCTTCATGGAGCGGTTGCTCGGCTGCTGCTACTGGCCGTGGGGTCAGGCCGCGCCCAGGCTGCGCAATAAAAAGCTCGCCCGCAAGGCCGTGCTCATCAGCTCATCGTCCATGCCCGGCTTCTTCATTCCCCTGCTCACCGGGGCCGCGCGCGCCCTGCGCGTCACCGCCAGGATGCTCGGCATCAAGACCGTCGCCACCCTCTGGATCGGCCTCGCCGGCAAGCAGCCCGATCAGCCGCTCTCCCCACGCACCCTCGCCCGCGCCCGCCGCATCGGCCTCACTCTCGCCTGAACTGCCTGCACCCTCTGCGTAATCCCTCGTTATGATCGAAATCCCTCGTTTTGATAGGGCGGGACTTTAGTCCCGCCGGATGCGGGTACCCCATGTCTCGCTTCTGAGACATGGGATGTTTTTGGGTGCCCCATGTCTCGCTGCTGAGACATGAGAGGGACGCCTGCGGAGATGCTGTTCAGAATTGTGGAGTTAGAATGTCGTCAACGACAGGGCCGGGGAGTCCGCTGGCGTCTCAGGGAAAGGTATGCGGTGAGAAGATGTCGACGACGAACAGCAGGACCGTGTCCCTGGTTCTCGGCAGCGGCGGCGCTCGCGGCTTGGCGCACATCGGCGTCATTCATTGGCTCGAGGAAAACGACTTCAAGATCGAGTCGATCGTCGGCTGTTCCATCGGCGCAGTTGTCGGGGGCATCTACGCTGCCGGCAAACTGGATGTGTATGAGCAATGGGTGCGGGCCCTGACCAAAGTCGACATCCTCACGCTGCTCGATCTTTCGTGGGACAAGAGTGGATTGGTGCGTGGGGAGAAACTCGTCAACACCCTGATCGGCCTGGTGGGGGAGAAACTGATTGAAGACCTCCCCATCTCATTTACGGCCGTCGCCACGGACCTGAGAGGCCAGAAGGAGGTTTGGATGCGCTCGGGCAGTCTCTTCGATGCCATGCGCGCCTCGTTCGCCATCCCGCTCTTCTTCACGCCGTTCAAGTACAACGGGGTCGATCTTGTCGATGGAGGGATTCTGAATCCCGTGCCCGTCGCGCCCACCTCGGACGATGAAACCGACAGCACCATCGCCGTGGATCTGAACGGCCCCGCGGAAACTCCGACCGAGCCGGCGGTCGTAACTGCCGCACCGCAGTCCCCTCCGTCCCCGTTGCGTGAGAGGATCGATCGTTTCATCGGACGCCTCCAGCCATCCATGCCTGGCGGCGGCAGCCGGGATTGGGGACCGTACGAGATCGCCATGCAGGGCTTCGACGCCATGCAGAGCGCCATAGCCCGCCAGCAGTTGGCCGCCCATCCGCCGGACATCGTCATCGATATCCCCAGGAACGCATGTAAGATGCTGGAGTTCGACCGGGCAGCCGAGATGATCGCGTTGGGATACAGAAAGGCCAAGATGTGCGACTTCACGGCTTCGTCTGGTCGGGTGGCCAACCCGTGAAGTAGTCTGCAAAAGTTGGTGCCCCATGCATCGCTATCTCATCGCGATGAGTGGGATGCAGTCGCCTCTGCCTTCGGCTCGTACGCGCAGAAGGGATCGCTCTCCAGCGGGTCGCCGGTATAGGCGAATGCGCGCGCCCGCGATCCGCCGCACAGCGTGCGATACTCGCAGACGCCGCACTTGCCCTTGAAGTGGCTGGGCGTGTGCAGCTCGCGGAAGACTGGCGAGTTGCGGTAGACATCCGCCAGCCGGTCCCTGCGCACATTGCCCGTCGCCAGCGGCAGAAATCCCGCGGGAAAAATATCGCCCGTGTTGGACATGAACATGATCCCGTGTCCATCGCGAATCTCGAAGCCGCGATACACCGGCGCCTGCGCAATCTGTTCCCTCGTCCAGCCCGCCGCGCGCATCCGCTCCAGCGCAACGCGGCGATACGATGGCGCCTCGGTGGTCGCAACCACAAACGGCGCAACCTGTGTCAGGTCGAAGGCCCACTTCATAATCTCCTCGCCGCGCTCGGCGGAGACCGGCTGCAGCAGCTTGCCTCGACCCACCGCGATCAGGAAGAAGAGGCTCCAGCGCATCACATGGACGCTCTTCAGCAGCTCGTAGATCGCGGGCAGATCGGCCTCGGTCTCCTGCGCCACCAGCGTGTTGACCTGGATCGGGATTCCCAGCTTCGCCGCGTTCTGGGCCGCGCGCATCGTCCACTCGAAGCAGCCCTCCACGCCGCGCACCGCCTCATGCAGCGCCGCGGTCGAGCCGTCCAGGCTCAGCCCCAGGCTCTCCACGCCATGCGCTTTCAGCTTGGCCAGCACGCCGTAGGTCAGATCATTGGTTGCGCTGGGCGTGACGGAGATCGTCAGCCCCAAACGGTGCGCCTCGTCGATCAGCTCATACAAATCGGCGCGACGCAACGGATCGCCGCCGGTCAGGATCAGGTGCGGCAGCGGTTTGTCGAAGGCTTCGATCTGCCGCAGCAGGTCCATGCTCTCGGCGTGCGTCAGCTCGTCGGGATGCGGCGTCGAGATCGCCTCCGCGCGGCAGTGGCGGCAGGCCAGCCCGCAGGCCTGCGTCATCTCCCAGTAGATGTTCATCGGGTTCCGCGAGTAGTCGTGCGCCGCGGCGCGCTGCGCGTGCGGGTGCGTGGCCGTTGCCGCAGTCGCTCCGATTTCGCTGGAAGGCATTCGCTGGTTCTCCTAGGATTCGATGCAGGCTGGAGTCGGTTCGCTTCTCCCGGCGCTCTCGCCCCGCGCCTGTTTCGCAACAATGGCCTGCGCCGCCTTCTGTCCGCTCTGGATGCAGTCTGGAATGCCCGGCCCATGATACGCCGCCCCGGCCAGATGCAGACCGGGATGTTTGCCAAGCAACTCTTCAATCTCCGCAACCCGCTCTCCGTGTCCGAGGTCGTACTGCGGATTGGCCTTGGGCCAGCGATAGGCCCTGGCCAGCACCGGTGTCGCGGTAATCCCCAGAATCACCTGCAACTCCTCGCGCGCCAGTTGCACCAGCGCGTCCTCATCCTGCTCGGCAAGTTCCTCCGCCAGCGCGCCGCCAATGAAGACACGCAGCAGAACGCAATCCGCCGGCGCGCGATGCTGGAACTTCGCCGACGACCACGAGCACGCCGTAATCCTTCGCCCCTCGCTCTGCGGCACGATGAAGCCCGCTCCCTGCAAGGGATGCGCAATCTCGCTCCGCCGGAATCCCAGCGAGACCGTCGCGGTCGACACATAGCGGATCGCGCGCAGCCGTTGCGCCAGCACGGGATCGAGCTGCTCCACCAGGTCGGCCGTCGCAAACGATGGCGTCGCGAAGACCACATCGTCCGCCAGCAGGGACGATCCATCGTCCAAGTCGATCCTGTACCGGTTCGCATGACGATTCACCGCCAGCGCGCGGCAGCCAGCCCGCAGGTTCGTCACCGGCAACCGCGCCGCCAGCGCATCGGAGAGCTGTTGCAGCCCGCCGCGCAGAGTCATGAACATCGGCGGACGCTTCGCCCCATGCGCCGAGCGCTGTCTGGCGCTCTTCATCATTCCGCGCAGAAGGCTGCCGTGCTTCTTCTCCATCTCCAGAAAGATGGGAAACGTGCTCTTCAGGCTCAACCGCTCCGGGTCCGCCGCATAGATGCCTCCCATCAACGGCCCTGCAAGTTTGTTCAGCGCCTCCGCGCCCAGCCGTCTGCGCACAAAGCTGGCCAAGCTCTCGTCCTCGTCGCCGCGCGCCCGCGGGACAAAGAACTCCATCCCCATGCGCAGCTTGCCCGGCCACGAGAACAGACGCGAGCGCAGAAATGGAAGCACCATGGTCGGGGCCATCAGCATCATGCCTTCCGGCATCGCGTGCAGCCGCCCGCCGCTCCATAGATAAACCGTCGCGCCCCTGCCGCTGATCGATCCGACCAACTCATCCTCCAGCCCCAACTGCCTGCACAGCTCGGTCCCCGCCGTCTTCTGCGTGATGAATGAATCGGGCCCGCCTTCGATGGTGAATCCGTCCTCGCGCGCCGTCGTGATCTTCCCGCCCCACCGCGGCGAGCTCTCGATCAGCGTGTAGTCGCACCCCTGCAGAGCGAACGCCGTGGCCAGCCCGCTGATGCCCCCGCCAACGATCACCGTCTTCATCATCGGGCCATCCCGCATCGAATCAAGGTTCCCCTCCGCGATCGTCCGCGATACCAGCTTGGCGATCCGGCACCAAACTTGCCGCCTGTAAGCATTATCAGGCTAATTGCCTCGCCGACGCTCTCCGATGGCCCATCTCCCGTTCAACTTGCACGGCGTCCGGAAGTGTCCGTTGCAGCCATTCACAACCGTGGTTCAGGCAGGACGCTGCAATGAGGAGTTACAAAACTAATACGTTCGAGGGGTTCTGCCGGATGAAACAATTCTGTAAGTATGAGTGAACCGGCAACGAGCAAGCCAGCAACGGGCAACCCTGTGATTATCCAGGGCGGAATGGGCGCGGGCGTTTCGAACTGGCGGCTGGCGCAGGCTGTCTCGCGTCTCGGCCAGTTGGGGCTGGTCTCCGGCACGGCGCTGGATCCGATCCTGGCGCGGCGCTTGCAGGACGGCGATCCCGGCGGACACATGCGGCGCGGGCTGGACGCGTTTCCTTTTCCTGCCATGGCGGAGCGCGTCTGGCAGAAGTACTACATCGCCGGAGGCAAGGCCGAGCGAACGCCGTATCTTTCCGTTCCGCCGCTGGAGAAAGACATCCCTCGCGAACTGTCTGAGTTGTGCATCGTGGCCAACTTCGTCGAGGTGTATCTGGCCCGCCAGGGGCACACGAATCCGGTGGGCATCAATTATCTGGAGAAGCTGCAGACGGCCCATCTGCCCTGCATCTATGGCGCGATGCTGGCCGGTGTCGGCTACGTCATCATGGGCGCGGGGATTCCGCTAAAGATTCCCGGCGTGCTGGACAGCTACGTCCACCACGGGCCCGCGGAGTATCCGATCCATGTGCATGGCTCGCAGGAGGGCGACGACGTCACCATGCGCTTCGATCCGCGCGAGTACATGGAGTGCGATCTTGGCCCGCTGACACGGCCGAAGTTCCTGCCCATCGTCTCCTCCAACACGCTGGCCACGACCATGCTGAAGAAAGCGAACGGGCGTGTGGACGGGCTGGTGATCGAGACGCGCACGGCCGGCGGACACAACGCTCCGCCGCGCGGCAAGCCGCTCTTCTCCGAGATCGGCGAGCCGGTCTACGGCGAGCGCGATGCGATCGACATTGCCAGGATGCGCGAGCTGGGCGTGCCCTTCTGGCTGGCTGGAGGCTATGGCAACCCGGAGATGCTGCGCGAGGCGCTGGCGCAGGGCGCCGCGGGCGTGCAGGTTGGCACCGCGTTCGAGTTCACCAACGAGAGCGGCCTGCGCGAGGATTATAAGAAGGCTTTGATCGCGAAGGCCATCGCCGGCCAGGCGCGCGTCTTCACCGATCCGCTGGCCTCGCCCACAGGTTTTCCCTTCAAGGTCGCGCAGTTGGAAGGCACCTACTCGGACGCCGAAGTCGTCGCCGCGCGTCCGCGCATCTGCGATCTGGGCTTCCTGCGCGAGCCGTATCGCACCGCGGAGGGCGGCCTCGGCTATCGTTGCGCCGCCGAGCCGGTCAGCCTCTTTGTCTCCAAGGGCGGCAAGCTGGAAGATACCGTGGGACGAAAGTGCGTCTGCAATGGGCTGCTGGCCAACATCGGCTATCAGCAGGTTCGCAACGGCAGGCGCGAAGAGTACGGCCTGATTACGGCGGGCGACGATCTCGTCACCATCGCGCGCTTCCTGCAGCCGGGCCGCAGCGAGTACAGCGCCGCCGATGTCGTCGCGCAGCTTCTCGGCGGATGCGCCGAGTCGCAGCTTCCGCTTCCGTGCGACGAGATGTGCTTCGCATAACTCCGTTCGCGCGGGTTTGATTGCTTCCAGAGTGGCTGCTCGTGCCAAAATGGTAGTAACCCATCATGCCAAACGAGACCACCCCAACATCTGACCCCGCATCCGAATCTGCCGCAGAAACTGCCGTTGAATCCAGCGCAGAAGTTGCCGCTGAAACCCCCGCGGAATTCTCCGCCGAAGTCTCTGCCGATTCTCCCACAGATGCACCCGACGAATCCTTCGCGGATCTGCTCGCGCAGTTTGAGCACACCCACTCCCACCAGGCGGAGGGCGCGAAGCAACTGGAAGGCACGGTCGTCTCGCTCGACGCCGAAAGCGTGTATCTCGACATCGGCTACAAATCCGAGGGGATTCTGCCGCGCAGCGCGTTTGAGAACAACGCCGAAGGAGTCGCTCCGGGCGATGTATTTCCCGTCTCGGTGAGGGGACGCAACGCCGAGCGCTACTACGAGCTCTCCCGCCACAAGGTGGTGCAGCCTACCGACTGGGCCTCGCTGGAGGAGGCCTTCGCGCAGAAGACTCCCGTGGTCGGCATTGTGACGGCGGTGGTGAAGGGCGGGCTGACAGTCGATGTCGGCGTGCGCGCCTTCATGCCCGCCTCGCGCAGCGGTACGCGCGACGCCGCCGAGATGGAGAAGCTGGTCGGCCAGGAGATCGCCTGCCGCATCACCAAGCTGGATGTCACCGACGAGGACGTGGTCGTCGACCGGCGCGTCATCTCCGAAGAGCTGGCGCGCGCGCAGGAGCAGGGCCGCTACTCCGAGATGAAGGAGGGCGACATCGTCAGCGGTGCGGTGCGCAGCTTGACATCGTTTGGCGCATTCGTCGATCTCGGCGGAATCGATGGTCTGCTGCACATCAGCGACATCTCCTGGGGCCGCGTCAATGCTCCGGAGGACGTGCTCGCGGTTGGCCAGGAACTGCGGCTCAAGGTCCTCAAGGTCGATGCGGAGGGCCGTCGCGTCTCGCTCGGACTCAAGCAGCTTGAGCCGGAGCGGTGGGACACGGCAGCGGAGAAGTACAAGGTCGGCCAGCGCATCACCGGCACCGTCACGCGCCTGATGGACTTCGGCGCATTCGTCGAGCTGGAGCCGGGGATTGAGGGTATGATCCACGTCTCGGAGATGTCGTGGGTGAAGAAGGTGCACAAACCCAGCGACATCCTCAAGCCGGGCGAGACGGTGGAGGCCGTCGTCCTCTCCGTGAAGCAGGAGGAGAGGCGGATCGCGCTCGGCCTGAAGCAGGCGCTGGGCGACCCGTGGGCCGACGCGCCCAGGAAATTTCCCGCAGGCTCGGCGATCGAGGGGCCGGTGACGCGCCTCATGAACTTCGGCGCATTCGTGCAACTGGCCGAGGGCGTCGAAGGCCTGGTCCACGTCAGCGAGATCACCGCCGAGCGGCGCATCAATCATCCGCAGGACGTGCTGCGCGTCGGGCAGACGGTCAAGGCGCAGGTCCTCGCGCTGGATACGGAGAAGCGCCAGATCAAGCTCAGCATCAAGCAACTGGTTCCCACCAGCATCAAGGAATATCTGGAGGAGCACAAAGAAAATGATGTGGTCTCCGGCCGCATCGTCGAGCAGCCCTCCGAATCAGCCATCGTCGAGCTGGGCGAGGGGATTCGCGCCGTCTGTCAAACGTCTGCCAGCGCTCCTGCCGCCGCGGCGAAGAAGAAGACCAAGAAGAGCGATGCCGCGGCGGACCTCTCCGTATTGACGTCAATGCTCAGCGCACGCTGGAAGGGCGGCGCAGCCCCTTCCGGCGCTCCGTCGGGGCCGCTCGCAGTGGGCCAGATTCGCAGCTTCCGCATTGTGAAGCTCGATCGCGAAACGGAAAAGATCGAGCTGGAATTGGCCTGACCGTTCACCATGGCGCGATCGCGCATGGCCGCGCAGCAAGCCAGTCCTGTGCGTGAACTATCCTGGCAGCGCCGCAACTATCGTCCGTACGTGCCCATCCATTCGGCCTCGGCCAGGATGTGCGTCTTCATCGCGGCTTCCAGTTCGCCGCGGCTGGCGCCTGCCTTCACGCCGAGCCTTGCGTCCAGCGCGTACAGCCTGAAGAAGTAGCGATGCGGCTTGCCCGGTGGCGGACACGGGCCACCATAGCCGATCCGCTTGAAGTCGTTCCTTCCCTGCCGCGCGCCATTGTCCAGCAGTTCCACCTTCGCTGCGTCCTCGGGCAGCAGCGTCGCCCTGCCGGGAATGTTCCATACGGTCCAGTGCGTCCACGTCCCCATCGGCGCGTCGGGATCGTCCGCGATGAGCGCCAGCGACTGCGTTCCGTCTGGGACGCCCTCCCACATCAATGCGGGCGATATGTCCGCGCCATCGCAGGTATAGCGCGTCTCAATCTGGCCGCCGTTGCTGAATGCCGTTGAGCGAAGAGTAAAGTTCATGGCGATGCCTTCCTTGGTACTGCTCGTTTTTTCCCGGCGCGGAGCGGAGAGATGGCTCCGCGCGCACAGGCGCAAGCCGACGATTGGAATCAGCAGTACCGCGACGACGAACATCAGCGGCGAATGTTGGCGCTTGCGCATCTGCAACTCCGATGCACTGCATACTACCACCGCGCCCTCGTTCGGGATGCCGCGCTGGCCTGCCGAATCCCCAATTCCGCAACCTGCGCGATCACCCTGCGCGGCGCAGCAGCTCGACCACCTCTTCGTCCGTCACCTGCGAAAAACTTTGGTAGAACTGGCCCACTGCATGGAAATCCTGCGGCGCGTACAGGCACACCAGCCGGTCCGCCAGCGTCCGCAGCCACGCGCAGGTGGTGGCGGGCGCCACCGGGACAGCCGCCACAATCGTCGCCGGCTTCATCTGCCGCAGCGCATGGATGGCAACCGCCATGCTTGCTCCCGTGGCAACTCCGTCATCCACCAGAACCACGGTCTGCGCCTCCACCCGCAGCGGCGGACGCCCGCCCCGATACAGGCGCGCGCGCCGCTCCAGCATCTGCTCCACCTGCCCGCTGACGCGCTCAATCTCCTGCGCGGTGATGCCCTCCGCCCGCGCCAGCTCTTCATCCACATATCGCCCGCCGCCCACCGCAATCGCGCCGAAGGCCAGCTCCTCATGCCCGGGTACGCCCAGCTTGTGCGCCAGAAAGACATCCAGCGGCAGATACAGTGCCCGCGCGATCTCAAAGGCCACGCTGACGCCGCCGCGCGGTATTCCCAGGACGGTCCCGTCCCTCCGTCCGGCAAGCTCTCCCAACTGCTTCGCCAGTTGCCGTCCAGCGTCTTCGCGGTCTTGGAAGATCATCGCGTCCGATCCGTAGGTCCACCGGCCCTGCCTATCTTCTACACCTGTACATCCCAGCGGCCCCGTGATTCACATCACGGCCTGCTCGAGGAGACCGGGTGCTCCATGCATCGCAGCTTGCTCGCGATCGGGGTCCCCCGGTGAGCTTGCTCGCTGGGGGGTTCGTCTCAGCGTCTGCGCTGTGGGTTTTCGCTGAAGCACCTCGCACCTCGAACCTTGAACCTCGAAAACCTGTCAAGACCCTCGACCCTCCAAATCACCAGCAACCACAGCAAATTCAGCAATTTACCCACGGAAAATACTTGGCATACTAGTTATCTTCCAAGTCGTACAATTGAAGCAGGTGGGTAGAAGCAAGGAAGAGTGATGGCGAAGGCCGGTGCGCCGCCTCCATCAATCAAAGCACTGATTCCAGAGACTTTACAAAATAACAAGCCTGGAATCAAGACTTTGAACGAAAAGTCCAGACCTGGTCTAGACCAAGTCCAGACCTAACATGCTTTCGATGGAATACTTTAGGACTTTTTAGGGGGATACCCCTCCCCCTGCCTCGCAGCAAAAGGAGGTGAAAGCCGAGGTACGCCGATGAGGATTTCAACCAATCCGGAAGCCGGGTCAATGATCGCTGTTTTTCATCAGGCTCCAGCCGCTATCTCCAGCGGAAGATGCGCACCGATACGGCAAACGGCACGGCCACCCATGCCAGCAGGATGGCGATGGGTGCAATCATCTGTCCCATGCCCATCCCCTGCAGCATGTTTCCGCGCAACAGATCGATGGCCGCCGTCAGCGGCAGCGCCCGCACCACGGGCTGAATCGCCGCCGGGAAGCGCGCCGCCGAGAAGAAGACGCCCGACAGTATCCACATGGGAAGCATCACCAGGTTCATCAGTCCCGACGCCGCCTCCATGGTCTTCGCCCGCGAAGAGACCAGCAGACCCAGTGCGGAGAATGCCAGCGAGGCCAGCACGCAGAGCAATGCCAACTGCCACAGCTCTCCGCGAAACGGCACGCCGAACATCAGCCGCGCAAAGCCCAGAAACGCCGCGACTTCCAGCACCAGCATCACCAGTCGCGAGATCAGGTACGCCGCCAGAAACTGCCAGCGCCGCATGGGCGAGGCCACCAGTCGCTTGAGCAGTTTTTTCTGCCTTGCCTCGACGATCGAAAAGCCGATCCCCCAGATCGCCGAGCCCATCAGGTTCATTCCCAGCAGCCCCGGAACGACGAAGTCGATATATCGCGCTCCCGGCTCATGCACCAGTTGGTTTTCGGCGTGGACCGCGTCGCGCCGTCCTGCCGCCGTCTGGATCGCGCGATCGGCCAACAGGCGCGCCGTCCGCGCATCGGGGTTGCTGTCGTCGTACTTGTACGCCACGCCGTCCGGCCGCTGGATGGCCAGCAGCAGGATTCTGCCCGTCGCCAAGGCGCGCGTTCCGGCTGGCTCGTCCATCGTCGTCGCTGTCAGACCATTCTCCGCAGCCAGGGCGCGCGTCAGTTGCGGCGTGGTCGCGCCCGCCTGCAGCACGTCCGCCGGGCGGTTGCGGAAGGCAATCCCCAGACCCACGGCAAGCAGAATGGGAAAGATAAAGACCCAGAAGATCGCCTCCGGCTCGCGCAGGGTCAGCCGGAAGCGCATGGCTGAGAGTTGATACAGGCTGCTTCGCTGGAGTTTATTCATCGCGCAGGTTCCTTCCCGTCAGCCCGACGAACACGTCCTCCAGCGTCGCCGAGTGGGTGCGAAACTCGCTCAGATGCAGCCCCTGCCGGTCCAGCTCGGCAAAGATGCGCGGCACCGCCGTATGCAGCTCGCGCACCGACAACTGATGCAGCCCCGCGTCCGAGCGGTGCGCGTGCACCCCGGGAACCGCGCTCAACAGGGCCACATCTGCTGCGCCGTCTCCGCTCCCATGACCGGTGATGGCGAACTCCACAATGTGTTCGCCGCCAATCGAGGCAATCAGTTGTTGCGGACTTCCCAGCGCCAGGATTCGCCCGTGGTCCAGGATCGCCACGCGGTCGCACAGCCGCTCCGCCTCCTCCATGTAGTGCGTGGTCAGGATGATGGTGCGCCCCGCCTGCTTCAGCCGTTCCACCAGCTCCCACACGTGGCGCCTAGCCTGCGGATCGAGCCCGGTGGTCGGCTCATCCAGAAACAGCAGCTCCGGATCGCCCACCAGCGCGCAGGCCATCGTCAGCCGCTGCTTCTGCCCGCCGGAGAGCGCGCCCACGCGCGCTCCGCGCTTCTCTTCCAACTGCGCCGTCCGGATCGATTCCTCCACCGGCATCCCGCGACGATAAAAGCTGCGAAACAGCCGCAACACCTCCTCCACCGTCAGCTTTTCCGGAAACTGCGTCTCCTGCAGTTGCACGCCGATGCGTTGCCGCAGCTCCCGTTCGTGGCTGCGCCAGCTCAGCCCAAACAGCTCCACCGTCCCTTCGTCAGCAGCGGTCAGCCCCTCGCAGATCTCAATGGTCGTGGTCTTTCCCGCGCCATTCGGCCCCAGCAGCCCGAAGCACTCCGCCCGCGCCACCTCCAGGTCGAGGTGATCGACCGCCACCACATCCGCAAAGGCCTTGCGCACGCCGCATAGCAGCAGCGCAGGGCTTTCTCCCTTTGTCCGTGATCCGGCATTCAGCACGGCAGCAGCTCCTGAACCAGTCGTTGCACTCGGCGCAGCTCTTGTCTCGTCCGTCGTTGTCTCAGGTTACACGTCCCATATTGCCAGACGCCCGCCCGCCGGCGCTGGCTGTTGCGGCAGACTCCCGCCGCAAATGCCGTGTTGTCCATTCTCCAAGGCTGAATGCGTCCATCGAGAGCTCGATTCGCGCTCCACAGCTCCCGCCATCGCTCTGTGGGAGGGATTCAAAGCACTCGTAACTTATTGAATATGAAATGGTGGACGCGGAAGGAATCGAACCTTCAACCTGTCGATTAAGAGTCGAATGCTCTGCCAGTTGAGCTACGCGTCCGCATGTGTTGCAACCTCTATGCTCGTTGCAACTCTGCATTTGTTG